>AMWB02024080.1_pt1 | contig 10040 bp, 1 predicted proteins | sample 200311 | NCBI WGS metagenome assembly AMWB02 (sample SAMN02737377, study PRJNA173069) | bioreactor metagenome | biome: anode biofilm in microbial fuel cells | place: USA: California | collected 2010-12-16 | reverse complement strand
ATTTAATGAACTGTAATAAATCAAGTACTGTGGACAGTTAAGCTTCTTATCTGAAATCTTGATGTTTTAAGCTCATACTCTAATTTTACGATACTCTGGTCCATTGAGGCTCCTGGTATTTTTTGGAATGCTTAGTGTCCTATGCAAGGACTTGCCTACAGGCAAGGACGACCCGACAAGGGATGGATAGGAGTTTGAGCGATGATGGGACAGTGTTATGAGTTTATAGTTAAACACTCATGTTTTATAACTTATGAATGCTAAAATCGCGTTCAATAGATAGTGACATAAACACCATAAGTTTCAAACAAACGGTTAACAACTATAATTTATCGGCATTCTTAAGATAAAGTGCAAGCTCATCTAGTTAAATCAGAACCTAAACCCTGCCTCCACTGCTAACGCAAACACCGAAAAAGCTTTAACTTTACCTGTAAATTTACACTGTCGTGTCTATTGAAACTTTTTCATATGAAAGTAACCGGCTCATATTTTCCCATGAAGAGAATCAATAAAAACAATTTCATCATAAAAATATATTTCAATTAGTCTTTACTTTTAAAAATGTTTATGTAATACCTCATCCATATATACTTTTATACATGAGGTAATTCAGACAACATAATGTTGTCCATACTTTGGGAGCTGGGTACATATGCAAATAAGATCAAGTAGATTGATCTGTGCTGGAATTATGGTACTGTTTCTGGTAACGATGGCCGAGATCGGCTCAGCTGATGAAGTCAATGTGGAGTTAGTTAGCCATTTGGGCGGAGTGGTACAGAGTGTTGCTGTAGAAGGAAACTATGCATACATAGGACAAGGGCAGGATCTTGTTGTACTGGACATTACTGAGATATCCAGTCCATCAGAGATGGGGAGAGTAATTACTCCATACGTGGTCAATGGTATTACAGTATCGGGAAATTATGTTTATCTAGCTGGTAGAAATGGCCTTGTGGTCATTGATATCGCAGATCCTTCCTCACCAACAATAGCAAGCATTTCTGAGATTGGATATGTGGCTGATATTGCAGTTTCGGAAAATTATGCCTACTTGGCTGCTATCGATCTTGGTCTCGTGATCGTTGATATCAGTGATCCTTATTCTCCAACTCTAAAAGGAAGTTATAATATTGCTGGGTTTGCAGAAAATGTTGTTGTATCGGGTAATTATGCCTACTTGGCTGCTACTGACCCTAGTCTTGTGATCATTGATGTCAGTGATCCTTATTCCCCAACTCTCAAAGGAAGTTATGACACTGCTGGGTTTGCAGAAGATGTTGTTATATCGAGTAATTATGCCTATATAACTAATTCAATTAGTTATGGTGGCGAAGAAGTCCATGATCTTGAGATCGTAGATATCACAGATCCGTCGTCACCAACACTCGCAGGCAGTTATGATTATCCTAATATTGCACTTTGTGCTGCTGTATCCGGCAATTATGCCTACATAGTTGATTGGGACAAAGGTCTTTTGATTGTGGATATCACTGATCCATCGTCACCGATACTTACAGGTAATTATTACGTTGATAATAGTCCAACGTTTGTTGCTGTCTCAGATAATTATGCCTATTTAGTCGATGCAACCAATGATATTGTCATCTTAGATATCAGTGATCCGTACTCACCAACACTTGCAGGCAATTATGATACACCAGGCTCTGCAGTGAGTGTTGCTGTCTCAGGGAATTATGCTTACATGACCGATGGTTGGGTTAGTTTCTTTGTTGTACATATAACCGATTCGTACTCACCAATAATTGTAAGTACTCATGAGGCTAGCGGAGATTTTATTGCTGTGTCGGGCAATTATGCCTACTTAGCTGGTGATAATGGTCTTGAGATCATAGATATCTCTAATCTTTACTCACCAACACTTGTAGGAAGCTATGAAAGGTATAACACTGAAGGTGACGCAGAGGATGTTACTGTAGTCGGTAATTATGCCTATGTAGCCTTTTCTGAGGATGGTCTTTTGATTTTGGATATAAGTGATCCTTACTCTCCGACACTTGTAAGCAGCTATGATACTGATGATTATGCGACTGGAGTTGCTATCTCAGGTAACTATGCCTATGTAACCAATTTTAACACTGGTCTTGTGATTTTGGATATAAGTAATCCTTCCTCACCAATACTGATAGGTAGCTATGATATTGATGATTATGGAAATACATATGGTGTTGCTGTTTCAGGTAATTATGCTTACATAGCTAATGGTTGGAGTTGGGATGGTTTTGTGATCTTGGATATAAGTAATCCTGACTCACCAACACTTGTAGGAAGTTGCTATACAGGTGGTGGCGTGGAGGACATTGTTGTTTCAGGTAACCATGCCTTTGTAACCGATGACAATGGTCTTGAGATCATAGATATCACAGACCCTTACTCTCCAATACTGTCAGGTACATATTATTCCGCAGGTTCGACACTTGGTCATGCTGTATCAGGCAATTACGTCTACGTAGCCGAAAATGATAATGGCCTTGTCATACTTCGCGTGAGCCCAGCACCAGACACGATACCCCCTGCATCTGTTACAAATCTGAAAGAAACTGGTATCGGTTCAAGTTGGATAAATTGGACTTGGACAAATCCCACTAATCCAGACTTCAGTCATGTAATGGTGTATATAAATGGTGCATTCCTCACAAATACTTCAGGTAACTTCACCAATTATTACAATGCAACTGGACTTGCTGAAGGAATTACTTACACCATCGGCTTACAGACAGGGGATATTTTCGGAAACATTAATTCTACCTGGATGAACGATTCTGCCACTACATTGAAGCTTCCAAAAGTATCCAATGTTTCTGGAACAAACATCACAACCAGTTCAATTACACTGGTATGGGAAGCTTCGAATGATACTTCCAAGGTAGAAATACACCGCAATGATCTTGTCCTTGCAAATGTCAGCGGATCAACAACTTACGTGGACACTAACCTGAGCAGTGGTACAACTTATACCTATGCCTTGATACCATACAATATAAGCGGACTTCAGGGTAAAGCAGTAAGTGTAAGCCTTAGAACAACTTCTTCCAGCAGTGGTGGAGGCGGTGGCGGAGGAAGCAGTACCTCCAAGAGCAGCAGCGGAGGAGGTGGAGGCGGCGGTGCAGGCAGTGCCGAAGACTTTGCAAATGTTGCCCTGAAAGATGTGGACCGTGAATACCTGAGAATGAATACTGATGTAACCTATGAGTTCAGGAGGGAGGGTAATCCCATCCAATCAGTCAGCTTCTATTCGCTCAAGAACTCAGGCGAGATCACCTCCTCAATTGAGGTGCTGAACAACAGTTCAAAGCTGGTGAACAGCACTCCTGAAGGTATTCTGTACAAATATGTTAACATCTGGGTGGGCAAGTCTGGTTTTGCCACAGCAGCTAACATTAAAGACGCTAATGTCAGGTTCAAGGTCCAGAGTTCATGGATCAATGAGATGGGACTAAGCCCGGCAGATGTAAAGCTGCAGAGGTATAATGGAGCTGCGTGGGAAGTGTTGCCTACTAATGTAGAAAGCAATGCTACGGACTATGTAGTATTCGAATCCCAGACATCTGGCTTCTCTCCATTTGCAATCACTGCTGAAAGGCAGGTTGTAGCTTCTGCACCTGCTGAGGCAGCTACAACGCCAATTCAGAAAGAAGATGCAGTTGTGGAAGCAACACAACCAGAAAAGACTCCGGGATTTGGATTTAGCATGGCTATTCTTATGATGGGAATACTTGCAGCAGGATATGCGTATCTGAAGAAAAAGCAAAATTGATCTATGCTACCCCTGTACAAAGGTACAGGGGATTTTACAGCAAAACCAGAAAAATCTCTGCTGCTATCCAATCGCTGAAAAAGTTGTTTCTACCCCTCTTATTTTGTATTGCTTCCATCTATTGATGTTTATCAAATGAAGGTGATCATACTGTCCTTGGAAAGAAATTGATACAAAATAATTACATAATAAAAATATATTTTTATTTGCAGTTTTTATTGCGTATGTTTAAATAGTGCCTCATACCATATAATTCTATGGGTATCCACTAAGGCAATTCCCTATAACTGGTGGAGTGGGTGTATATGCAAATCATATCAAGTAGATTCATCTCTTCTGGAATTGTATTGCTGCTTCTGCTACTGACTACAGGGATCAGCTCAGGCGATGAAGTTAATGTGGATTTTGTTAGTCACATTGGCGGAGAAGTGTTTGATGTTGCAGTAGTAGATGGAAATTATGCATATATAGGACAGGGACAGGACCTTGTGGTTCTGGATCTCACTGATGTTTCAAATCCCTCAGAAATAGGGAGGATAGCTACTCCATCATATGTGTACTATGTTGCTGTAGCAGGTAATTATGTCTACATAACCAATGCTGAAGGCAATCTCGTCATTGTTGATATCAATGATCCCTCATACCCAACACTTGCAGGAACCTATGACACCATTGGATTTGCAAATGGGGTCACTGTATCAGGCAATTATGCCTATGTAGCCGATGGCTATAATGGTCTTATGATAATGGATATCACTGATCCAGGTACACCAACACTTGCAGGCACATATAATACTGGTGATTATGCACGTAATGTTGCTGTAGTAGGCAACTATGCCTATATAATTGATGATATCAATGGTCTTTTGATTGTGGATATTACCAATCCTTCAGCACCAGCATTTGCGGGCATTTGCCATACTGCTGATTATCCATTTGATGTTGCTATATCAGATAATTATGCCTATGTGACCGATAGCAATGGTCTTTCGGTTGTAAACATTATTGATCCATTCTCACCAACCCTTGTGGGAAGTTATGACACTCCAGGTTATGCATATGGTGTTGCTATAGCAGGTAATTATGCCTACATAGGCGACAGTGGTAGTGGTCTTGTGATAATGGACATCACTGATCCGGCAGTACCAACCCTTACAGGCAGTTTTGATACAGACGGTTCTGCACTGAATGTCGCTATATCAGATAATTATGCCTATCTGACTGATGATTACAATGGCCTTATGATAGTGGATATCACTGATCCATCTGTACCAACACTTGTAGGCACTTATACTACTTTTTCTGTACGTGATGTTGTTGTATCGGGCTATTATGGATACATAACCGATCCTGGAGGTAATCTTGTGATTGTGGATATCACTGATCCTTCAGCACTAGTAATTGCAAGCAGTTATGACACTGGCTTTAATACAAAAGTTGTTGCGGTATCAGACAATTATGCCTATGTGACCAGTCATGATGGCCTTCTGATTGTGGATGTCACCGATACTTCAGCACCAATCCTTGCAGGTACTTATGATTATACTGATTCTGGTTATGCGTCTGGTGTTGTCGTATCAGGCAATTATGCCTACGTTGCCGTTGGCATCAATGGTCTTATGATTGTGGATATTAGTGATTCGGCAGCACCAACACATGTAAGCAGTTACACTACCGTTGGTCATGCATATGATGTTGCTGTGTCGGGCACTTATGCCTACGTAGCAGATAATGAAAATGGTCTTATGATTGTGGATATTAGTAATCCGACAGCACCAACACTTATGGGTAGTTACGACACTGGTGACCAGACAAGTAGTGTTGCTGTAGCAGGTAATTATGCGTATGTAACTGATGAAACTAAAGGTCTTATGATCGTGGATATCACTGATCCTTCAGCACCAACACTTGCTGGTAGTTATGATACTGCTGTTTGGACAGAAGGTGTTGCTATAGCAGGTAATTATGCCTATATAACCGTTGATGGTAATGGCCTTTTTATAGTGGATATCAGTGATCCGGCAGCACCAACTCTAGTAGGCAGTTATGATACTGGCGGTTATGCAATTGATGTTGCTGTCGCAGGTGATCATGCCTACATAGCTGATGGTAGCAATGGACTTGTCATCCTTCATGTTGAGATAGTGCCAGATACTACACCACCGGAATCTATAATAAACCTTGAAGAAAAGGGTGTAGGTTCAAACTGGATCACTTGGACCTGGGAAAACCCTATTGATTCAGATTTCAGTCATGTGATGGTCTATGTTGATGGTACATTTGATACAAATATGTCGGACTGGTCCTATAACTCCACAGGATTGACTGAAGGCGTACATACTATAAGTACGAAGACCGTGGACAATGCAGGAAACATCAATCCAACGTGGGTGAACGATTCTGCAAGAACAGCAACAGTAAATGTGGAGTTCATTAGTCACATTGGAGGAAATGCTTATGATGTTGCATTGGCCGGCAATCATGCATATCTCGGACAGGGGCAGGACTTCGTTGTGCTTGACATCACTGATGTTGATGAACCATCAGAAGTGGGAAGGATGGTTACGTCATCTGTGGTGACTGATGTTGCTGTAACAGGCAATTACGCCTGTGTTGCTAATAATGGTCTTGATGTTGTGGATATCAGTGATCCTTCAGCACCAACACTGGTAGGCAGTTATTATACTGCTGGGTATGCATACGGTGTTGCTGCAGAAGGCAATTATGCCTATGTAATCGATAGTTACGGTGGCCTTTCGATTGTGGATATCAGTAATCCGGCAGCACCGGTACTTGCAGGTAGCTATAAAAATGGTGATGCATACCATGTTGCTGTATCAGGCAACTACGCATTCTTAATAAGCAGCATGTACCTGACCGATGAATACCTTCATATGCTTGAGGTTGTGGACATCAGTGATCCCGCAGCACCAACTCTCGTCGGCAGTTATGACACAGATGGTTGGGCAGAAGATATTGCAGTATCAGGTAATTATGCTTACGTAGCTGCTTATGACCTTGAGATCGTGGATATCAGCGATCCGGCAGCACCAACTCTCGCAGGCAGTTGTGATACTGGCGATTGGATAAGGTTTGTTGCTGTATCAGGTAACTATGCCTATGTAATTAGTAGCATATATTTAACTGATGAATGGCATGATATGCTTGAGATCGTGGATATCAGTGATCTTGCAGCACCAACTATTAGAGGCGTTTTTTATTACAATTATGAAGAGTTTGCATATAGCATTGCTGTGTCAGAAGATCATGCATATATAGCCAGTGATTACGGCGGTCTTGTGATCGTAGATGTAAGTGATCCGGCAGCACCAGTACTTGCAGCCACTTATGATACTACTGGTAGCGTATTTGATGTTGCTGTATCTGGCAATTATGCATATATAGCTGACAGTGGCAATGGTCTTGAGATCGCAGACATCAGCAATCTTCTCTCGCCAATAATCGTGGGAAGCCATTATACGGTCGATGATGCATATGATGTGGAGGTTGCAGGTGATTATGCATATGTAGCTACTCATTGGTTCTGCAATCTAAATGATTTGTTGATCGTGGATGTCAGCACTCCGTCCTCTCCAGCCCATATAGGCAGCTGGGGATTTGAAGAGTTTGGATCTGATATTGCTGTAGCAGGCAATTATGTCTATGTAGCTGATGGTTACAGCGGTCTTGTGATCGTGGATATAACAAATCCCTCTTCACCAACAACTGTGGGCATTTATGATGGCATTATTGATGCGCTGGACGTTGCCATATCAGGCAATTATGCCTATGTAGCCGATGGTTATAGTGGTCTTGTGATCGTGGATATCAGTGATGCAGCTGCACCAACATTTGTGGGCAGTTACGATACTGCTTATGCATACGATGTTGCTGTTGTGGGCAATTATGCCTATGTAACTGGTGGGGGGCTTGAGATCATAGATATCAGTGATCCAGCAGCACCAACACTCGCAGGCAGCTATTATATACCATATGTATGCAATGTTGCTGTATCAGGTAATTATGCCTACTTGGCTGCAGGTGACCTTCTTATTGTGGATATCAGTGATCCATCCTCGCCAATCCTTGCAGGCAATTATAATACTGCTGGCTATGCAATTGGCGTTATTGCATCCGGTGATTATGCCTACGTAGCCGATGGCGAGAATGGGCTTGTGATCCTTCGCGTGGGAACGCCAGGGCCAGTGGATAATCCACCGGTTGCCGAAGCAGGTCCTGACCAGCTTGCTACTACAGATGCAGTAGTTACGTTCAATGGAAACGCTTCCACAGATGATAAGGGTATTACAACGTATTCATGGGACTTTGATGTTGTAGATGGCATAACCACGGACGCTACCGGAGTTACTGCTACCACATCATATGCAACCGCAGGCAATTACACAGTGACGCTTACTGTTACTGATACGGCTGGTCAGACAGATTCAGATACATTGCAGGTCACAGTAAGTAGTCCTACAACCACTGTCACCTATGAACCGGACTACGACAACAGACTGCGCCAGTCATCTCCGAACACGGTCTATTCCAGTACCAACTATCTGGATATTGGCAGGCTCGGCACGACCAGTTACAGAGATGTGATGTGGTTCGATCTGAGCGGGTACGATCCAAATATGGATACAGTATCCAAGGCAACACTTTCGCTATATTGGTACTATCCTTCCACCACCCGTACTTCTGATACAGTAGTGGAAGTTTACAGACCAGAGCAGTGGAATCCAAGCTATGTTACCTGGAATTCCCGAATGTCTGGAACTCCATGGATTACAGCAGGTGGAGACTGGTTCGATAAGAACGGTATGCCTCTGGGTACTACACCGTATGCCTCAGTGACCTTCCCAGCTGGTACTATACCTGACAATAAGTACTATGAATTCGATGTTACACAGCTCGTACAGGAATACGTAAGACCAGATCATAAAGTTAACACTGGTTTCTTCCTGAAAGCAAAGACAGAAGGCAATAATTACATAGCCTTCTACAGTTCGGATTGGCCGAATGCTGACCAGAGACCTAAGTTGACCATAACATCAACTTCAGGTACAACTCCAACAGACAATCCGCCAGTTGCTGAAGCAGGTGCTGATAAGACTGCAACTATTGGGTCAGATCTAACCTTTGATGGCAGCGCTTCCACTGACGACAAGGGTATAACCTCATACTCATGGGACTTCAATGCTGTAGATGGCATAACAACAGATGCCACTGGAGTGACCGCTACTCATGCATATGCAGCTGCGGGTACGTACACGGTGACACTTACTGTCACGGATACTGTTGGTCAGACCGATTCAGATACACTGCAGGTCGTTGTCAGTAGTCCGACAACTACCATCACTCTTACACCTACTTATGACAACAGACTGCGTCAGTCATCTCCGAACACTGTCTATTCCAGTACAAACTATCTGGATATTGGCAGGCTCGGTACGACCAGTTACAGGGATGTGATGTGGTTCGATCTGAGCGGATACACCCCATCTGATACAATATCGAAGGCAACTCTCTCGCTCTACTGGTACTATCCTTCCACCACCCGTACTTCTGATACAGTAGTGGAAGTGTATAGGCCAGAGCAGTGGGATCCACAATATGTTACCTGGAATTCCAGAATGTCTGGTATGCTATGGAATACAGCGGGTGGAAGCTGGTATGATAAGAATAATGTTGCTCAGGGTACTACACCGTATGCTTCAGTTACGTTCCCGGCTGGTACAGTGCCTGATAACAAGTACTATGAATTCGATGTTACACAGCTCGTGCAGGAATATGTGAGCGGTACTACAAATACCGGATTCTTCCTCAAGGCAAAGACGGAAGGTAATAATTACATTGCTTTCTACAGTTCGGATTGGCCGAATGCTGACCAGAGACCGAAGTTGACCATAACTACGACTTCAGTTCCTGTGGATAATCCACCGGTTGCCGAAGCAGGTCCTGACCAGCTTGCTACTACAGATGCAGTAGTTACGTTCAATGGCAGCGCTTCCACTGACGACAAGGGTATTACCACATACTCGTGGGACTTTGATGCTGTAGATGGCATAACAACAGATGCCACAGGGGTGACAGCTACTCATGCATATGCAGCTGTGGGTACGTACACAGTGACGCTTACTGTTACTGATACAGTTGGTCAGACAGATCCAGACACACTGCAGGTCGTTGTCAGTAGCCCGACAACTACCATCACTCTTACACCGGACTACGACAACAGACTGCGTCAGGCATCTCC
>AMWB02155184.1_pt1 | contig 10046 bp, 9 predicted proteins | sample 200311 | NCBI WGS metagenome assembly AMWB02 (sample SAMN02737377, study PRJNA173069) | bioreactor metagenome | biome: anode biofilm in microbial fuel cells | place: USA: California | collected 2010-12-16 | reverse complement strand
AAATATGACCGCAACCAGATCACCGTCAGGCTCATCACGCCTTGTCAGCCGGCTGACAATACTGTCGGGACTGGTATCAAAAGCCTTGAATGCAGCATATATATTGTCATCGTCAAACAATATCTTGAACTCGGTCCGCTGCGAAGGCTTTGCTCCATTATAAGGTTCATACTGCGTGAAATCGTCGATCCACACACCCTCTTTCCATGCTTCGTCATCAAGTATCCCGTCAATGGAAGGCGCTGTTTTTAATCTTTCTGCTGTATACCTCTTTTTTTCGGCCGGCTGTCCGGTTACAACCACTGATAAAAACAGTATACCGGCAATACACATGCAAATATTTCTCATATAATAACATTCTTTTTAAGGTCCCGATTAAAGACGATGAAAATTTCATTTTGATTCAGCTGACGGGTTAATATATATTAATTCTAAACAAGAAGCCTCGACGGAAGTGACAACGGGTAAGCATTTTTTCTTCACTATGAGCGACAGGTAATCCGTAACAGAGTAACACGGTGTCTGCTGATTCCATTTAAATCTTCGTTCTCATGAATATCACACATAAAAATTATTACCTTAGGTGAAAATACAATATCATGATTTCACGAAGATCATTTATTACAAAAAGCGCAGCTCTGGCAGCAGGAGCAATGATAGTTCCTGGAGTGATGGGAAGGAATATCCCTAAACCTCCCGAATCGGTCCTTAAAGGAAAAAAGGTTCTTTTCGTCTGGGGAGGATGGATGGGCCACGAACCCGACAAATGCCGCGATATCCTTGTTCCCTGGATGCAATCCGAGGGAGCCGAGGTTCTGGTGTCCGACACTCTCGATTCCTATACCCAGCTTGATCTGAAGAAGGATTTTGACCTTATCATTCAGTCGTGGACCATGGGTACCATAAAGAACGACCAGGAAAAAGCCCTGCTTGAAGCGGTCAAATCAGGAACAGGAATTGCCGGCTGGCACGGGGGTCTCGGTGACTCTTTCAGGAACAACACCGAATACCAGTTCATGGTTGGAGGTCAATGGGTGGCTCACCCCGGAGGTGTTATCGACTACAGGGTGAACATTGTAGACCATAAGGACCCTGTGACGAAGGGGCTGGAGGACTTCGACATGCACTCCGAGCAGTACTATGTTCACGTCGACCCCAATGTCAAAGTGCTTGCCACAACTACATTTACCGACAAGCAATCTGACTGGATAGGAGGAAACGTGGTACCGGTTGTCTGGAAAAAGGTATATGGTAAAGGAAGAGTGTTCTATTCCTCACTGGCGCACGTGGCATCCGACTACAATGTGCCGCAGGCTCTCGAGATACAGAAACGCGGCATCCTGTGGGCTTCCATGAGCAAGTATGAGCCCATGGAGGAGTGGAAGCAACCGGTGTACAAAAGATAGAAACCTTCGTCAGTCGTACAGCCTGATGAATTCATAGGAATTCCCGGTGAATTCGAGAAATCTTAAAAAGTCAGCCTTCGAGATCACCAGAGATGCCGTATTCACATTTGGATGAAAGGCCAGTCTTTCAAAATCATTCAGCTGTTCATCAATGAAAAGGTGAACATGATTCTCCGTATCATTGATCAGTCCGAACGGACTGACTGAGCCTGGTTGCACACCAAGATATTTCAGAAGGCGGTGATCGGAGGCAAAAGTCAGTTTCCCCTGCCTGAGACGCTTCTCAAGATCATGGATGTCGAGCTGGCGAAGATGTTCGAGTATCACCAGATAATGCCTGTTGCCCTTGTGATTTCTGAAGAAGATGTTCTTGCATCTTCCTGAATTGTAATCCTTCCAGTGAACAATGGCATCCTCGATAGTGTTCAGCGGCGGATGTTCATGGTATTCAAAGCTTATCCCAAGCTTGTCAAGTACTTCATAAAGTTGTGTCTGGCCTTTCATGGTAAAAACAGATCTTCCCCGTTCTCCTCCGGATTATACCCCGTGTCATCATCAAGTTCCTCCTTTTTTCCCGCCTCCACTGCCAGACGGTCGCACAACTCATTCTCCGGATTGCTGGCATGGCCTTTTATCCAGACAAATCTCACATTATGCTTTCTGTAGACACTCAGGAACCGGATCCAGAGATCGGGATTCTTCTTCTTTTTAAAACCTTTTGCCTCCCAGCTGAAAACCCATCCCTTTTCGACCGAGTCGGCAACATACTTCGAATCAGTGTAAATGACTACTTTGCTGCCCGGGATCTTCAGGGCTTCAAGTCCAACTATCACAGCCATCAGCTCCATACGGTTGTTGGTGGTCAGTCTGAATCCTCCCGACTTCTCAAGCCTGTGCCTGCCGCAGATAAGCACCACTCCGTATCCGCCGGGGCCGGGATTGCCGCTGGAAGCTCCATCGGTGTAAATGGTTATTTCACCTGGCATTGGCAATGGTTATGCCGGTGTTTGAAAGAAAAAGCTTTATTGCAATTGAAAGCAGTATGACACCAAACACTTTCTTAAGGATCGAAACTCCGCTCTTGCCCAGTATCCTTTCAAAGAATGAAGTAAGCCGGAGAACGAGGTAAATGACCACCATATTCAGCAACAATGCAATGAAAATGTTGATAGTATTGTACTCCGCCTTGATCGACAGGATTGTAGTTATCGATCCGGCGCCTGCAATAAGCGGGAATGCTATCGGGAACACTGACCCGCTGCCGTGGGCATCCTGCTTAAAAAGCTCTATTCCAAGTATCATCTCCATGGCTATCAGAAAGATGATAAATGAACCGGCAATGGCAAAAGAGGAGATATCAACCCCGAAAATACCCAGAAGCGGCGTCCCGATGAACAGAAATGCACACAGAATCAGGAAGGATACAAGGGTCACCCTCATGGGATGCACAATGCCGGCCCGGGCTTTTATGTCGAGGATGATAGGAATCGATCCCGTAATGTCTATTATGGCAAAAAGTACCATAAATGCAGCAAGAATTTCCCGTAAGTTGATGCCCATAGTATGAAGTTTTCGAATATCCCTTTTAAAACAGTCAGGCCGGACTGCTGAGAATCTATTCCCTGATGGTCATCTCATCCACAAGGTGTCCGGCTCCGGCATATACGTCCATCACCCAGAGTACATATCTTATGTCCACTGATATTGTCCTTTGCAGTTCCGTTTCATAGGCAAGGTCGCCACTCATTGCTTCCCAGTTGCCGTCGAAGGCAAGCCCTATAAGTTCACCATCGGCATTCAGAACAGGACTGCCCGAGTTTCCACCCGTAATGTCGTTGGTGGTGAGAAAACAAACAGGCATATATCCCTTTGATGATGCATATCTTCCAAATTCCTTCCTGTTGTTGAGGTCGATAAGCCTCTGCGGAAGATCAAATTCATAGTCGCCCGGCTTGTATTTGTCGATGACTCCCTGAAGTGTGGTATAATATTTATAGGTAACCGCATCCTTCGGATCATAATCCTCTATCGTGCCGTATGTCAGTCTCATGGTAGAGTTGGCGTCGGGATAAAGAGTCTTTTCCGGAGCCATTTCCCTCAGCGCAGCAATCCACAGTCTCCGGCCGGTCGTCAGATCATCGTCGAAATTCGAAAGGCTGCCCGATACTTCACGGCTAATCTTATCGATAGAAGCCGAGATCAGGTGTACGGGGTCATTCTCAAGAACCTTAAGCGAAGGTTTCTCAAGAAATGCCATAAGCTTCTGCTCGCCGGCAAACACCGACCTTTCAAAAAGATCATCAACATACCTGTCGATATTCCCCTTGAACTTCTTGTCGACGACCGTTGTGTAGAAATCCGGGTGGAATTTTGCCGGAACATCTTCCCGGTACAGCTTCAACATTGCTTTCATTGCCTTCCTGTCGGTAGGGGGATTGTAGTCCTTATAAAAAGAAGCGATATATTCGGTCATTCTGTTCTTAAGGTCCGCAACCTGGTTGTTGTCTCCGACTTTCAGGGCGCTGATCATGGCGCTCGCCACTGCATCCATATCGAGGATCTCACAACCATTCAGGAAACATTCGTTTATATACTGCTGTGCATTTGTAAATTCCGCCTTGCCTTCGACCGACCTGCTTATAAGATTCAGCGCTTCACCATACAGGGCCTTCTTACCGGGATTGGCAGAGATCCAGTTATTGAACTGGTTTTCTGTCTCCTGCTTCTTTGCCTTTACATTAAGTCTTTCGAGACCAGCTTTCTGGCCAATAGAGTATTTCCAGTAGTTTGACGATCCCGAATACTTTGAAGCATACTGAATATTTACTTTTTCGTCGGCCTGCATATCGGCCATGAGTATTTCCTGGCGGATACCGCGGATCTTTATCCTGTTGGGATGCGTTATTTTAAGAAGTTCATCAACTTCCCACGATGTTGCATATCTCTGTGTCCTGCCGGGATAGCCCAGTATCATTGCGAAATCACCTTTGTTAAGGTCTTTCAGCGACACGGGCAGCCAGTGTTTTGGCTTGAGAGGAATGTTTTCGGCCGAATAAGGCGCCGGTTTGCCGTCAGGACCGCTGTATACCCTGAAGACACTGAAATCTCCGGTATGACGCGGCCATTCCCAGTTGTCGGTGTCGAATCCAAACTTGCCTATCGACGAAGGGGGAGCGCCTACAAACCTTACATCGTTGTACCTTTCATAAACAAGAAGATAAAAGTAATTGCCTCCGTAAAATGATGAGACAGCAGCCCTGTAATGCGTTCCTTCAGCAGCCCTGCTCTCAATAGTCTTCCGTACTTCATTGATCGCCGAAGTCCTTTCCTTCTCACTCATCCCGTCCTTAACGGCTGCCATTACCTGGTCTGTTACGTCCTCGATCCTGATAAGGAAGGTGACCGAGAGATTAGGATTAGGAAGCTCCTGTTCCCTGGTCATCGCCCAGAATCCGTCCTTAAGGTAATCGTGCTCAACACTGCTGTGAGCCTGGATCTGCCCGTAACCGCAATGATGGTTAGTGAGAAGAAGTCCCTGTGAAGATACTATTTCACCTGTGCAACCGCCTCCAAAAATCACTATGGCATCCTTAATACTTGCATTGTTCATGCTGTAAATGTCTTCGGCCGAGAGTTTCAGCCCCAGCTCGGTCATTTTACCGATATTGAGCTTCTCGATCAGCGGAAGAACCCACATACCTTCATCCGGAACAGCCTTTGTACCCAGACCTGCAATCAGTGCAACAAGAACAAGAATATATTTCTTCATAAAAGAATTATTTAGGATTTGAAAAGTCAAGCGTCAAAGATAACTCTATATTTTAAAATTCAATGGTAAGCTGGGTGTTGAACAGGGTAAATGATTTGCGGTGGTATGGAGAGATGCCGTGGGTAAGGATGGCCTCCCGGTGAAACGACGTCGGGTAGCCCTTGTTCCTGTTCCACCCGTAAACAGGATATTCCCCGTGAATCTTTTCCATATACTCGTCACGGAAAGTTTTTGCAAGAACAGAAGCGGCGGCTATCGGGTAATAGAGGCCATCGCCCTTTATTATCGTCCTGTAGCCGATATCCCTGTACGGTACAAACCTGTTCCCGTCGATCAGAAGGAACTGAGGCTGCCTCGACAACCCCTCAATTGCAAGGTGCATGGCTTTTATGGATGCCCTCAGTATGTTGATCTCATCAATCTCGTGATTGTCTACAAAGGCTACTTTCCACGCAATGGCCGACTTCATAATCTCTTCCCTCAGCTCCGACCTCTGCCGTGCAGTCAGCTTCTTTGAGTCGTTCAATACGGGATGTTTGTAGTTTTTGGGAAGAATGACCGCGGCCGCAGCTACCGGACCGGCAAGACAGCCCCGGCCTGCTTCATCACAGCCGGCTTCAACCAGATTACGGTACAGACAGGATTTCAGCATCAGTCAATATTGCGGCAGTCCATTGCCCTGTTTTGCCTCTTATGAGATCATAAAGATATTAATTGTTTAAAAAATTCTAAATTTGCCCAAAACCCAACTATGACAACTATTGAACAGATAAAGGACCTTTCGGAACGCCGCGATGCGTTGAGGAGGTATCTTTGACATCGAAGGCAGAATAAATCAGATAAAGGAAAAGGAACTCCTGACTCAGAAGCCCGGCTTCTGGGATGATCCGAAAGCGGCTGAGGAGCTTCTCAGGGAAATTTCTCAGATAAAAAGCTGGACCGTTAGTTATGAAAAGGTAAACCAGGGATTTGAGGACCTTCAGGTGATCTTTGATTTTTTCAGGGAGGGAGAAGCTTCCGAGGAGGAGGTGGACAAACAGTATGACCTCAGCCTTTCACTTATAGAAGATCTTGAAGTGAGAAACATGCTTCAGAAGGAGGAGGACCAGCTGGGAGCAATACTGAAGATCAACTCGGGAGCAGGAGGAACCGAAAGCAACGATTGGGCATCAATGCTCATGAGGATGTATCTGAGGTGGGCCGAAAGAAATGATTATAAGGTCAGGGAACTTGATTTCCAGGCAGGTGATGAAGTTGGTGTAAAATCCGTTACCATTGAGGTAGAAGGCGAAAGGGCTTATGGGTATCTTAAAAGCGAGAACGGTGTTCACCGCCTCGTCAGGATATCACCCTTTAACGCACAGGGTAAAAGGCAGACCACCTTTGCTTCAGTCTTTATTTCCCCGCTCGTCGACGACAATATAGAAATAGAAATAAATCCATCGGATATAACCTGGGAGACCTACCGTTCGAGCGGAGCCGGCGGACAGAATGTGAACAAAGTTGAGACAGCCGTCAGACTAAGGCACCACCCTACAGGCATTGTTATTGAGAACCAGGAAACACGTTCCCAGCTTAACAATAAGGAAAATGCCATGCGTATCCTGAGATCACAGCTTTATGAGATGGAACTCAGCAAAAGAAGGGAAGAACAGTCAAAGATAGAAGGTGAAAAGAAAAAGATAGAATGGGGATCACAGATCAGATCCTACACGCTGCATCCCTACAAAATGGTAAAGGACCACAGGACAGGCCATGAATCGGGCAATGTGCTTGCAGTACTCGACGGCGATCTGAATGCATTCATAAAATCATATTTAATGGAATTCGCAGGTAAATGATTTTGGCATAATATCCTTTGCTCCTGCTTGCGACAATAAGCGCACTTTGATTTTTTTGTGGTAATGCAAAGGATCGGCCATTTAACATAAAAACTATCGGCAAGATGTCAGATTTAAAACAAAAGAAACTCTTTGAACAGTTTCCCCCGGTAACCACTCAGGAATGGATCGATAAGATCAATGCCGACCTTAAAGGCGCTGATTTCAACAGGAAAATGGTCTGGAAAACAGGTGAAGGCTTCGATGTGATGCCTTTTTACAGAAGCGAAGACCTTGAAAACCTGAATCATGTCAACGGCTTCGGCAAACTACTTGAAAACGTAGATGTAAAGGCAAAAAGTGTCGACGAAACAAACAAAATAGTCGACAAATCATGGCTTGTAAGGCAGGATATAGCGGTCAGCGACTACAGGGCTTCAAATGCCCGGGCATTGGATATACTAATGAAAGGTATAGATTCAATCGGATTTATTATTAAGGATCCCGGATCGATTACTGAAAAGAGCCTCGAAGTCCTGCTCGACGATATTATTCCTGAAGGCGTTGAGATAAATTTCCTGTCTGAAGGTAAGGCGCGCGAACTAATTGGTTATCTCCTCAGGATATTTGAAAAAAGGGGGATTCCGGAAGGTAAGCTGAGAGGAGCAGTTGAGGCCGATCCTCTGGGCAGGCTTATGATTAACGGGACGCTGTGTATTCCTGTTGAGGCCGGTTTTGACTACCTGGCATCGCTGACAAATGAGACTTCGCAGCTTCCGTTGTACAGGAACATTCAGATAAACGGCTCAAATTTCAGGAATGCAGGTGCGGGAATAGTACAGGAACTTGGATTTTCAATCTCGATGGCAGTTGAATATCTCTCCCAGCTTACCGACCGTGGAATAAACGCTGAAACTGCAGCATCCAGGATCCGCTTCAGCTTCGGTACAGGAACCGATTATTTCATGGAAATTGCAAAACTGAGGGCAGCCAGGATACTTTGGTCGCTGATAGCCGACGGATACGGATTTGCAGGCGCTCCGGCATCCAGGATGGAGATACATTCTGTGACAAGCCGGTGGAACGCTACAGTATTTGATCCTTATGTCAACATGCTGCGTACCCAGACTGAAGCAATGTCGGCAATTCTCGGAGGAACCGATTCACTGACAGTAAATCATTTTGATATTGCATCAGGCAAGCCCGGCGAGTTTTCAGAAAGGATAGCAAGGAACCAGCAGCTCATACTCAGGGAGGAGGCTTTCTTTGGCAGGGTAACAGATCCTGCATCAGGTTCATATTATATTGAAAACCTGACATCCCTGATCGCAGACAATGCATGGAATCTTTTCCTGGAAGTAGGGGAAAAAGGCGGATTCCTTTCCGCATTGAGGTCGGGAATTATCCAGGATACAATAGAGAAATCAGCACTGGAGAAGAAAGAAAATATAAGCAAAAGAAAAGTAATAATCCTTGGGACCAACCAGTATCCAAATCCGGATGAGGTCAGCGGGATTGCATGTCCGGAATCTGCTGATCCCGTCAGTTCAGATACGGAGGTTAAGGAGGTAAGGCCTGTCAGGTTTGCGAGGGCCTCAGACGATTTTGAAAGGATAAGGCTTGCAGTGGAGAACGCTCCTTTCAGGCCTGTTGTTTTTCTCCTTCAGGCCGGAAACCATACAATGCGGCGTGCCAGAGCACAGTTTTCGTCAGGCTTTTTCGGGTGCGCCGGATACAGGATAATCGAGAACGACGGCTATGATGATCCCGGAAAAGGGGTTGAGGATGCTCTGGTATCAGGGGCACACATAATTGTGATCTGCAGTTCCGATGAAGAGTATTCAGGTATCGCACCCCGCGTGCTTGCCGGCGCCGGAGAAAAGGCAATAATAATTGTTGCAGGAAATCCTCCCGATATTGAAGACCTTAAGGCAAAAGGGCTTAAGAATTTCATAAGCCTCCGCTCGGATCATGGTGCAACGCTCAGATATTACAATGAATGCCTTGGTATAAAAGAATGATCAATTTACAGGAATATTTATGAGACCGCAATTCAAATATACAGACCTTAAATCAAAGATATTCAGTGAGACCAATGCCCACTCATTTTCCGGCACCGAGCCATGGGTCACTCCCGAAAAAATTCCTGTAAAGGGATATTACAATGAGGATGACCTGAATGGCATGGAGCATCTCGGTTATGCAGCAGGCATACCTCCTTTTCTCCGGGGTCCTTATTCGGGCATGTATGTCACCAGGCCATGGACTATAAGGCAGTATGCGGGATTTTCAACAGCCGAGGAATCAAATGCCTTTTACAGGCGAAACCTTGCCGCAGGTCAGAAAGGCCTTTCTGTCGCTTTCGACCTTCCCACACACAGGGGATATGACTCTGATCATGAAAGGGTGGCAGGCGATGTGGGGAAAGCAGGCGTTGCAGTAGATTCTGTCCTTGATATGAAGATCCTGTTCGACAGAATACCCCTCGACAGGATGTCGGTTTCGATGACGATGAACGGGGCCGTATTGCCTGTAATGGCTTTTTATATCGTCGCCGCCCTCGAACAGGGAGCAAAGCTTGAAGAGCTTTCGGGAACAATTCAGAATGATATCCTCAAGGAATTCATGGTCAGGAATACATACATCTATCCGCCCGGTTTCTCGATGAGGATCATAGCCGACATCTTCCGCTATACTGCCGCCAGGATGCCAAAGTTCAATTCGATAAGCATTTCGGGTTACCATATGCAGGAAGCAGGCGCCACCTGCGACCTGGAGCTCGCCTATACTCTGGCCGACGGTCTTGAATATCTCAGTGCGGGAGTAAATGCAGGTCTTGATATTGATGATTTTGCACCGCGACTGTCGTTTTTCTGGGCTGTGGGCATGAACCATTTCATGGAAATTGCAAAGATGAGGGCTGCCAGGATGCTATGGGCCAAAATCGTAAAAGGATTCAATCCTTCGAATCCTAAGTCGCTGGCGCTGAGAACACATTGCCAGACATCGGGATGGAGCCTCACCGAGCAGGATCCTTTCAACAATGTCGGG
>AMWB02165476.1_pt1 | contig 10047 bp, 6 predicted proteins | sample 200311 | NCBI WGS metagenome assembly AMWB02 (sample SAMN02737377, study PRJNA173069) | bioreactor metagenome | biome: anode biofilm in microbial fuel cells | place: USA: California | collected 2010-12-16 | reverse complement strand
AATGGAGACGGACGGGCGGATACAGTCACCATCACACAGATTTCGGTGCCTGGAGACTCATGGAAGGCTCAGCTTCTGTCGTCCACACACAAGGTGATGAAGTCTTGGTCCTGGGACAACGAACTCACATCGATTACCTGGGACGGCAGAGATGCTGCGGGTGCCTTTGTGCCCGATGGTATCTATACCTACACCTTGAGCTCTGTAGACAGCGCTGGCAACAGTTTTGCAATAGTACCGCTTCAGATTCAGGTAGATGCAGCCAAGAAGGATGTTCGGTTAAGTCTTGACCAAACGGCGTTCAGCCCGAACGGCGATGGCGTCAAGGATACACTTTATATCAATCTGAAAGTTCCTAAGCCCGACACACTAACGAGTTACGAATTGGCGATCTTTCCGTATAGGGCGGCAGGTAATCTCCAGGGTTCACCGGTGGCAGCGTGGAGCGGGACCACCCAGATCAAGGATCAATATGCATGGGATGGCAGGACGAGCGGTGGCATTGCCGTTCCAGATGGAACATATGCTGCCAAGCTGCATCTTGAATACTCCAACGGTGACAGTATCGAGTTGGTGAGCTCACCTGTCCAGTTGGACACGGTAGCGCCTAAGATCGATATTTCGGCTGACTATCTCTTGTTCTCGCCGAACGGTGACGGCATCAAAGATGCGCTCGTGATTCACCAGAAATCTGAGCCTGGAGACGATTGGACTGGCAGGATTAAGAATTCCGCTGGTGTAACTGTGCGAACATGGACATGGAAAGACACCATCAAGGATGTCTCCTGGGATGGTAAAGATTCATCAGGCGAGCTCAAGGAAGGGCAATTCAGCTACGAAGTAAGTTCGGTGGACGCTGCCGGCAACAAGGGCTTTGCATCCCTCTCGGGCATACGTGTCGACATTACAAAACCGAGAGTGTATGTCACGGCTTCGGACACAGGTATTTCGCCGAACGGGGACGGCGTCAGAGATGATGTTTCCTTTAGCATTGTTGTAGAAGAACGTGAGGGCGTGGAATCCTGGCGCTTCTCGCTCAAGGATAAGAAGGGGACTGAACAGGGATACTTTACCGGTGTTGGATCCGATGTTCCGGCTCGACTCGTCTGGGATGGTCACAATATGCGAGGAGAGGTTGTGCCGGATGAGTACGTCGGCGTGCTGGAAGTACATTATCTGAAGGGCGATATCGCAACGGCCTCCAGCAAGCCAGTAATTGTCAATATAAATCCCCCAAAAGTAGATATTTCTGTAAGTCCTGCCTACTTCAGTCCCGATGGAGACGGTGTCGACGACGAGTTGACCTTTGGAATAAATGTCGATAATGCGGCGAGCCTCGTCGATTGGAAGCTCGATATCATGGAGGAGGCGGTAGTCGAGTCGGTGTCCCCAGAGGCGCCCAGCTCTGAGCGGCTCTTCATGGAATGGAGTGGCGCAGGTCAACCTCCTGCAAAAATCGTGTGGAATGGCTTGTCCTCTAAGGGTGAGCTCGTGCAGTCCGCCACTGACTATCCCTTCAAGTTCGTTGGACACGACTCTCTTGGCAATGTGACGACGGTGAACGGCATAGTCGCAGTAGATGTGCTTGTAATGCGTGACGGCGATAGACTCAAAATAAAGGTGCCTTCAATTGTGTTTAGGGCTAATTATGCCGATTTTGTAGGACTGCCGAGTGAGATAACTGAGCGAAACGAAAAGGTCATTGCGCGAATTGCACAAATTCTCAACAAGTTCCCGGACTATCGTATTAGGATTGAGGGACACGGGAACAATATAGGCAAGATGTTAGGCTATTCGCAGGCGAAGATCCAGGCGGAGGAGACAAAGGAGTTAATCCCGCTCTCCACAGCTCGGGCCGAGGTAGTCAAGAATTTGCTTGTGCAGCACGGCGTGGATGCGAGGCGGCTCAGTGTGCAAGGGCTTGGCTCCAGTCAGCCGGTTGTAAGCTTTACCGATGTGGAGAATCGCTGGAAGAACCGACGGGTGGAGTTTATTCTGATAAAGAACCAGTAGATAAAGAACCAGTAAGAGGACAAGTAATAGAGCTGGTATTGGAAGAGTGCAACAAGAATTCTCGAGGGCTCCTTCCTGCTGCAAACTGGTAGCAATAGCCATGGATGAGGAAGGAGCCCTCGTTTTTGATGAATCTAATCATCCATGAATGTGATCATCCGACGGTTTAGCGACGGTTCAGCGACGGTTCGCCAGACCGACAGACAAAACCTATAGAATATCCTCAGGTTTGTCCGCATGCAAAAGACGCTGTGCCAGGCCTTGGTCCTTAAAAAGGTGGGCGATTTGTCCCAAAAAGGCCAAATGCTTTTCGTGCGGCTGGTCCTCGGGCACAAAAAGAACAATAATCACCTCGACGGGCCTATCCAGGAGCGCAATTCTAAAACCCTGCCGGTGAGCACCAAGACAGACAATTGGTTCTTCAATGCCTGGTACCCTGTCGTGCAGCAAGATAACTCCTGGTTCAATCTCTATCGGTTGGCGCTGAACAAGCTCCGCAAGACGCGTTCCATACCTGTTCGCCAGTTTTCGATCAAAGGGAAATGCCGCGGACACAAGCTCAAGAATTGCGTCGGCGATTGCGCTGTGCCCCATGTTTACTCTTACCGTTCCATTCGCAATTGCCCGTTTGAGGATCTTCAAAGCATCTTGCGCAGGGGCGCCTGGGCCATGCGTGTCTTCCTGCGCTACAGGCCTTGCTTGTTCAGTCTCCCTGTAATCCTTACTGCCCGAGAGAGGCGAGGCGCCTGCTTCCTCACGAGGCGAGGCGCCTGCTTCCTCACTTGATTGTTCCCGATTTGAAGTACTGGGAAAGTAGACCATGAGCAAATTTGAATCTGGGAACTCTTCGCCTATCCTGTGTGGCAGCCTTTCGATCGCCGGATGCCAGGATGGTTCCGAAGGTCTCGCGCTCAACAGCACAAAGGATTTTTTGCCCGACGGCAGCTGTTTGATCCCTTGATTGATGTCCTTCCAAGAAGCGATCTCCAGAACTTGGACTGGTTCAAGAAAGCCTTTCTCCTTCAGCGACTTCGTGAGAATCGACCCATAGCCCTGAAGCGTAAGTAGGGCAGCCTTGGCCTGATTCTTTCGTACGAGTGCGCTGAGGGACTTTACAGTGACCCCAAAGCCAGGGTGTTGTTCACACAGGGGTGGAACAACCATAATGATATGAGACGCCGTTAAGCGTTCGACAGTTCTGGCTACCACAACCATTTGATTCCCACTTGAGATAACTTGGTCTATGACCGAACCAAAAAACGCGTTGGATAGCCGAGGAGACTTATTCCATCCGATGATGATGACGTTCGCATCCTGTTCGGCAGCTGCGTCCAGAATACCTTTTGCAACGTTAACCGAACTCTGAGAGATCGGAATTACCGGCACCTGAGACGCCGCTCCTTGCATTACAGCCCCAGCCAACATGTTTTCTGCATACTGTCTGCTTTCGCTTTCGCTTGCTGGATCGTTAGAAACAACAGCAAGTGGAAAAATCGGAGTGGTTGCATCGGCGCCCCGTAATGTAATTCCCAGATCCATAAGAGCCTGGGCTGTTGTCGGCTTGGAGAGAGCAACCAACACGCGATTGCCATGACTGCTGCCTTGTGGAGGAATTGCAACTGAAGGGCTGCTGGGCAGAATTGCGGACTCGGAGTTCCTCGCAGCAACAGATGCAAGAATGCTCGAAAGGATAACGAGGAGAATTGCACCTGTAATCAGAGGCTGATTCAAAAGCCCCAAGCTGCCTGCAACGGATATGATCGAGATAGAAAAAACGGAGTAGTTGGAAGAATACCCGAAAAGAATTCCCTGGTCCGCTTTAGAATATCCAAAAGATTTAGCTGCAAACCAAGCGGCAAAATACTTGCTCCCGATCCCGAGCACGGTAGACCCGACGACAAGCAAAATCAGCCCATATACTGAAGAAATAAGCGAAAAATCCGCAGAAATTCCGATAAAGACGAGCAGGAAAGGCACAAAGATTGCATTTCCAAGGAAGTCGATTCTACCTGCAGTTATCCTTGACGCGGAAAGATAGGGGCTTATCAAAACACCCACTAGAAAAGCGCTTATATATCCGGGAATCCCCAGTAAGAATCCGATATAAGAGCAGGAAAAAAGCAGGAAAAGATAGGAAATGGCGTCGACCGTACCCTGAATTCTGGTTTTTCTTGCAATGAGCGACGCGATTCTGGGCAGCACTAGGCTTGCAACTACAATAAAAACACTGTAGATCAAGATTTCTCTTCCCATCAAGAACGAATCCCCGTTGGGCAAGAAAGCGCTCAGTACGAATAATATCACCACCACCAAAAAACTGGCGATAGCGGCTCCCCCTTTACTTACTTCAACGGAATCTCTGCCAGCCAGGTCAATACGCTGAAAAGGATGAGACGACAAGGCGCCCGATGAGGCCAAAAAGGCTCCCAGGAGGATGGCAGATTTTGCACCCTGGTGAAGAACGAGATAGCCGAAAGCAAACCCGATGACGAAAGGCAGAAGAAAAGTCACTGTTCCGAAAAGCCAAACTTTCTGCCTATGCCTCTGTATAATGCGGGCATTAACCTCCAAACCTGCCGTAAAAAACGCAAAGATCAACCCGATTGAACCCATAAACTGCAGCAAAATATTCGGTTCCAAAATGCCCAAGACCTGGGGTCCCAAAACAATGCCGGCCAGCGTCATGGTAGCAACGATCGGAATACCGAATTTGTCCGAAATATACGGCGCCAATACTGCAATACCCGTGAGGAGAGCAAAAATACCTGCCGGTTCGTTTATCGAGTTCATATAAGATTAGTGTAATATTGGAGCCCTTTAAACGCAAGGCAATTTACATATCATCTCGTTAAAATGCCACTCGCCAGCATCAGAAGTCATGCAAAAACCTTCTAGCAAAAACCTTCTAGCAGAAGAGCGGGGCAGGGCCGTTTTTGTCCAGAAAAATAACCTCCGGTTCCAGTGCAAAACCAAACGCTTCCAATACACAAGTTCGAACCGACTTTATGAGGGCAATCATGTCCTTGGCACTGGCAGAACCCAGGTTGACGAATATATTACCGTGCCAGGGTGCCACCTGAGCGTCTCCGATCCGCATACCCCTCAGCCCTAAACCATCTATCAGCATGCCCGTAGGTTTGCCGAACGACCTATTGTTTTTGAACATCGAGCCTGCAGAAGGATAACGGTAATGGCCCTTGGCTTTTCTATCGTTTTTGCGCGACCTCATGCAAGCCGCTATCAACTCTGGCGATCCAGGCCTTGCCCTTAGTTTTGCGGAGACTATCAAGCGGCCTGCATAAGGCCCGCCTGGTTGAAAAGGCGAGCGTTTGTAACCCCAGAGCGAAGCGTCGTTTACAAAATACTCACAATATCCGGTATCATCGCTTAGGCTATTTTGGGCTTGAGAATGGCTCTTTGAGTCTTTAAAGAGCCAGAAACCTTCTACGAGCTCCGAGATCTCATGTTCGTAACAACGCGCATTCATAAAAAGAGCGCCACCAAGAGTGCCCGGCATGCCGTAAAAATCTTCCATTCCATCCAGGCTCAGCGCCAAGTACTGTTCCGCCAGGGTGTCTATTGCGATACCTGCCTGGGCACACACCGCTTCACCAAACCGTCCTACATTGCAAAGCCCTGTCAGATCGATTATGGCACCACGAAACCCTTCGTCACATACTAAGAGGTTGGCTCCACCTCCAAGCACAAAGACAGGTACACCTTCCTCCTCAAGCACCTTGGTGACTCTTGAAAGTTCGGAAGCGGTCTTAATCCAAACGAACAAATCAGCCGGCCCGCCTATGCGGAACGTGGTGTGTAATGCCATTGGCTCGTCAAGTGCGACTTTGATACCCATGTTATTGATTTTTTGTGCCAATTGCCGTAGGGTTTGCATAGTTCCATTATAACGTCGATCTAAAGCTTACGTCGACATTAGTCGGACGGAACTTCGGATTCAGTCGAATTCACTCGATGTCTTAGAGAAACTGCATGGCTATGACGGAGGTTTTAAATGCCCGTACTCAAACTTTTTAACACCATGGGACGGAGTTTGCAGGAGTTTGTGCCACTCAATCCACCGAATGTGGGTTTTTACGGCTGTGGCCCTACCGTCTATAACTATGCACATATAGGGAATTTGCGCACTTACATTTTCGAAGATGTGCTGGTGCGCACTTTGCAGCGCTTTGGTTACAAGGTGACCCATGTTATGAACATCACGGACGTTGGGCATCTTACTGGCGACGACGACACCGGCGAGGATAAAATGGTCAGGAGCGCAGAGGAACGTGGACAAAGTGTACTTCAGATCGCTCAATTCTACACCAACGCATTCTTCTCAGACACAGATCGACTCAATATTTTGCGCCCGACCATCGTTTGCAAGGCCACGGATCACATCCAAGACATGATTGACCTCATAAAACGCATTGAGGCCAACGGCTTTACCTACATGGCCGGTGGAAACCTCTACTTCGATGTTTCCAAGTTTCCGCGATATGGCGAATTGGCAAATCTTAAATTGGAAGATCTCAAAGCCGGAGCACGCATCGAAGTGGACGGCAACAAGCGCAACCCTCACGACTTTGTCTTGTGGTTCACGAAGTCCAAGTTTGAAAACCAGGCGCTCACCTGGGACAGCCCCTGGGGTCGAGGCTACCCTGGCTGGCACATAGAGTGTTCAGCGATGAGCATGAAGTACTTGGGTGAGAGTTTCGACATCCACGCTGGCGGTATAGATCACATACCAGTGCATCACACCAACGAGATCGCTCAGTCCGAGGCCGCGACAGGCAAACCTTGGGTCAAATACTGGCTGCACGCTGAGTTCCTTGTGATGGACAATGGCAAGATGTCTAAGTCCAAAGGAACCTTCATAACGCTGCAAAGCCTGATAGACCACGGTTTCGATCCTCTCGATTACCGGTTTTTCTGCCTTGGCGGTCACTATCGCAGCCAACTCAGTTTTTCCTGGGAAGGAATGGAACAGGCCAAGGCTTCCAGGAAGGCGCTTGACGACAGAATCTTGGATTTGCAGGATAGGGTACTCCAAGTATCTGATAAACGAGTATCTGATAAAACGGCAAAGAAGGCAGGCCTTGAACAGTCCGACGCCTCCCCATTGGGTACGCTTCCTTTGGATGTCTCTACCTTATCGAACAAGGCTAGAGAACACCTTGGGCGCTTTGACGACGCCTTATCGGAGGACTTGAATGCGCCTCGTGCCTTAGCCGAGCTGTGGCAACTGCTCAAAGACCCAGATATTTCACCTGTCGAAGCCTTGGCTGTTGCCTACAATATGGATGGAGTGCTTGGCTTAAGGCTTTCCGAACTCAAGCGCGAGACAGAAAGCGTGCCGCCCGAGTTTGTTGCAGAAATAGAGAATGCTATTCAAGAGAGGGCAACGGCAAAGAAAGCCAAAGACTGGGCAAAGGCCGATGCCATTCGTGCCGGGCTCAAGGCCAAGGGTATACTTTTGGAAGATACGCCGACTGGCACTATTTGGAAGAAGCTCTAAGCTTTTTCGTAACATTAGCCTTATAACAATTGTTATAAATTGAAGGGAAGCATGCCGGAAATGGATTTTCGCAGTATTTATGAAGAAAATGCCGACATGCTCCTGCGGATTGCTTATCGCATTACCAATTCCACCGAAGCAGCGGAAGATGTGGTACATGACGCTTTTGGGAAAATGCTCCAGAACCAAATGGATTTTCCTACAAACGCCGATGCCAAATACTGGCTTATCAGGGTGGTAAAGAATGCGGCTATCAACTACGCGAAACGCAAATCGCGCGAGGCTAAAGCCTACGAAAAATGGTGGCGCAGCGAAGGCAAACCGGTGGAAGACGTTGAGGCCGGTTCTTTGTCCATGGCGGACATTGGGTCGGATGCAGGCGTAGAAGCTTCGGCTGAAGAGGGCCTGCTTAGGCGCGAATCGGCCGAGGAATTGCGTGCGGCTTTGGATTCGTTACCTGAGCGTCTTAAGGTCGTTTTGATAATGAAGGAATATGGTGGCATGAATTATAAAGAGATAGGCAAAGCGCTTGGTATTAGCGAAGGCAATGTCAAGGTGAGGGCTTATCGGGCTCGAATTGCACTCTTGGAACGGCTTAAACGGGAGGACGATACTAATGTGCCCAGATGAATCACTACTTTCCGCTTACATCGATGGTGAGGTTCCTTCCCCGTGGAAAGAGAAACTTGAGTCTCATGTTCTCGACTGCCCGACATGTACCGTCCGAGTGTCCGAGTTTCGTAAACTCGATGCTCGTTTGCAGCAGCTCAAGTCTCCCGATGTAGAAGCTAAACTGGCTATGGCCCGCGAGCGCATAGAGGCGGACTTGCGCTTTGATATTGCAGATGCTGAAAAATCCAAGAGAGTGCCGGTTCTGCCTCAGACCCTTGCTACCGGACACCTTGATACTCGTTACGAACGCAAAGCCCGTAGAAATGGCTCCCGTCGAGCGGTGCTCTCTATGCCCGTGCTTGCAGCAAGCGTTCTTGTTTTGATTTTTGCTGCTGGTTTGGTAGTAGGTGGCAAAATGCTTGTCAATAAGAAACCGCAGTCAATTGCATCCGCTTCTGGGACGATCCAAGTTGGCTCCGGTTCTATGGACTCAATCAACCAATACTGGTCTTCCTTAAAGTCTGATCAGGGAGTTACCATAACTATGCCAAGCGAAGTTTCGTTTGAGCCTATTGGTGATCCAGTGATCATGACCTACAACGATGGAGCTGCAACTGCAACAGTTGTGTCACCCGTATCTTCCGTGCCGCCCACCTCAAGCCTGGGCAGTGACATGCCTACGCAGGCTCCAACGCCCTAAAAAGGGAAAGTTCTAATGCGGAATTTGGTTTATAATAATAAGCCTATTTCAGCGCCAAAGAACGCTGTCTTCGCTATTATTCTTATCCTTGTCAGCTTGAATGGCCTTGGGATTTATGCTCAAGGTACCAACACAAAAGGTGTAGGCGAGACTCCTCCTACGGTTCCTCAAGCCAACACTGATGAGTCTGTGGCTGTCTTCCAGATACGTTCTGCATTTTCTCTGACGCCTGCAATGGTGCAAATTCTACAGAAGAAAATGGAGGAATTTGCAGCACAATCCAGTGCAAAGTCGTCCCCCAGTGGGTCTAGTACTCCGAATCAAGGCACGTCGAATCAGGGCACCACAGGGGCTACGGTTGCACCTGGGGCGGCAACCAATCAGCCCGGTTCTACATCGCAGACGAATAAACAAAGTGCTTCCACCGGCGCAGATCGAAGCATCGAAATCATTCCTTGGAGCAGTGTCCTTTCCAGAAGCGTCCCCATGGCAACTCCCTTTGATGTGCGCGTCGTTGGGGATAAAATCGTTGCAATCATGCAAATTGTGCCGCTGGATCAGGATTCCAAAGGTGTCAACCTCATGATTCAGACTCAAATATGGGTAAAACAAGCCAATGGAACTGTCTCGTACCGTACCTTTATTCAACCTTTGAACCTCCCTGTGGGTGCGAGGATATTCTATTATCCTCTGGGCTTTAATACCAAAGAAGGTGCGCCCATCGTTGTGGAAATCAAAGTTGATGTAGTCGAGAAGCCAAAAAAACTTCACTGACAACTTAGATAACTCGATGTGTGTTTATTGATGTTTTTTTACGCGCAACAGTCCTCCCTATATAGCAATTCAAAGCCCAAAGTCCTCACCGAACAAGCTTGAACAAGCCATGATGCCTCTGGCAGAAAAGCAGGAATCGCTGTATTATAAAAGTTGCATAAAATTACCACTCGATACGATTGGTGTGATGGAGGAGTCTATGTCTTATATAGAAAAAGAGGATCCTGAACTTTGGGCAGCGATGCAGAGCGAGCAAGCCAGGCAGCGGGATAAGCTCGAGCTTATCGCCAGCGAAAACTACACATCCAAGGCTGTAATGGAAGCCGTTGGCTCGGTGCTTACGAATAAGTATGCGGAAGGCTACCCAGGCAAGCGCTACTATGGCGGTTGCGAATTTGTCGATATAGCAGAAAATCTGGCCCGAGACAGA
>AMWB02035714.1_pt2 | contig 10056 bp, 11 predicted proteins | sample 200311 | NCBI WGS metagenome assembly AMWB02 (sample SAMN02737377, study PRJNA173069) | bioreactor metagenome | biome: anode biofilm in microbial fuel cells | place: USA: California | collected 2010-12-16 | reverse complement strand
CGGCGAGGCTGACGAGGTGACAACCTTGAAAGAGGCCATTGCCGCTCGATTAGGCGAGGAAGCCTGGCTGCATCATTATGAATCGTGGGATGATACCGTCAAACTCGCCAAGGCCAGCGATGTGATGATCCTCGCTCTCGGTGAGTCGGAGGGTCGCTCCGGCGAAGACAACTGCACAACGACGATCGATCTGCCAGCTGGACAGGAGGCCTTGGTGGAAGCGGCCCGCCGGATGGGTGTTCCTCTGGTTGCCGTCATTTTCGGAGGGCGGCCGTTAAACCTGAGCCGGGTGGTAGAATGGGCGGATGCTGTACTGTTTGCCTGGCATCCCGGCACCACCGGCGGTCTGGGGGTGGCTGATGTACTCTTCGGTGATGTCAATCCATGCGGGCGGCTGCCGATTACCTTTCCCAGGTCGACCGGGCAAATCCCACTCTACTACAATCATCGTCCCACCGGCCGAACGTTTCCCGAAAACAGCCGCCGGTATTCACGGTATGTCGATTCACTCGATTCACCGCTCTTCCACTTTGGCTTCGGCCTGTCGTACACCACCTTCGAATACAGCAATCTCCAGGTATCCCCGGCCCCGCAATCTTCGGAAATAATTGTGACCGTGGAGGTAACCAACACCGGCAGCAGAACGGGAATGACCGTCGCCCAGTGCTACATCCGGGATCTCGTTTCCAGTGTGGCCCGGCCGATAAGGGAGTTGAAGGGATTTTCGCGTGTTACTCTGGAAGCCGGGGCGACAAGGACTATCACCTTCAGGCTCACGCCGCAGGAGCTCAGTTTTCGCGATGACAATGGCAACGAAGTTCTCGAGCAAGGCCTTTTTCGGGTCTGGGTCGGTGCAGACAGTCTTGCCGAGCTGGCTGCAGAATTCGAGATCGGCGAGACTGATAATGGGATAGCTCATTGGTCAACGAAAAGGTGAAGGTGGGGCGACAAGAAGTCGCTTATTCAGGTGTTTCTACAAATTTAGCCCAACCAACAATCACACCCATATTCAGTGCTGTGACGTCAATCTCTCTGTAATTCTACTCGACGCTTCATCCTGTGCCTTCAACGACGCTTATCCTGCTGAGTCAATTTATTTTCAGAAAAATGAAAATAAATCATAGGGTACTCACTCTGTGATACCCCTGGTGTGGCATAATGCAATTATAAGATGGACGGGTAGAGAAGCTGAACGATGAGAAAAGGAGTCATGTATGCGTACAGAGAAGACGGAGAGATTATTCCAGGAGTTTCCGGAACTATTTCAGCGCGAGCGATTAATTCACGGTTTTGCGTGCCAGGATGGGTGGTTTGAGTTGATTCGTGTACTCGCTGGACGCCTCAGAGAACACCTTGTTCAGTATCCGCATCTCAAGAATCTTGAAATAGACAAAGTCCAGCAGAGGATGGGTGAGCTTCAGGTAAAAATTCGTGGCGGGGACGCTGGAGTGCAAAATCTTATCCGGGAAGCTGAGCAAGAGTCTCGGTTGGTATGTGAATTGGATGGAGAACCAGCTATCGGGCTGTTTGTCTGCGCCCCTCACTGGTTTAGGTATCTTTGTGAAACGTGCTCGGAACTGCATGGATACATGACAATTGAAGACTATTTAAACGAAGAAGCTCGAGCAACAATGGCACGTGAACAGATGCAGCAAGCGGTATAAATCGTTTTTGTTTGGTGTTTAATCTTCTGGTGACGGTAACCGTCTGGAGATACTAAGAAAATGCTATATCAATCCAAAGTCGATACTTTTAATGTTTTTTTTGCAACTGAGTTGGCCAGCGGGAATTCTATTCTGAGACGACCCAAAAAGTGGAAGTGCAAATTGCCGGAAATGCTCATTGGTGTGTATTTGATAACGCCATTAACATCGGCGAAATTGTTGCAGTCGGAAAGCTACCATATGAATAATTGTTGCCTGGATTATCACGATCGATGCGCTGAGTTGTCATACTGTCTTTTTTCTCTTCGCAGTCGATCTGGCGAGCGGCTGGCAACCCTTGGTCTTAACTGTATTGACGGTTATTGGTGTTTTGATCAATGTTCCGGTCCGTCTCATGCCGAAGTGTTGGAAGAGACCAGGACATATCTTGATGAGGACGGCGAGCTTCAGGAAGAATCGTTTGCCACTGAACTGTATTATATCGCTCACGAGGTTACCAGGTTAATGAATTCTGCCAGATGGCAAAAGAATGCCCATTGAATGGATAAATGGTGGATCAAAAAGGATCGAGTGACTTTGACACATGGAACGATCTGATGTCTTATTTTTGAATTTGGGAATAATCTTGTAGTGCAAGATCATGGCTGTTTAAAATTGCCAGAGCAAACTGATGTGAGAGGGTTGCCAATGTCCCGGCCAGGATGCCATGCGTACTTCATGTTTCGAGCCTTAATCCCGCAAATGGTCCCGAGCCCAACTGCACATCATGTCAAGAATAGGATAGATGCTTCGCCCTTTTTCAGTGAGGGAATATTCAACTTTGGGGGGCACCTGCGCATAAACCTTGCGGTGCACAAGCCCATCGGCCTCCAGTTCGCGCAGTTGTTGGGTTAACATTTTTCGAGTCGTCTCGGAAAACTGTCTTTGCAGCTCAGAAAATCGCATTGTCTGCTGTGCGAGATGCCAAAGTATCGATGCTTTCCATTTCCCGCCGACAACGGCCAGGGTAACGTCGATACCACACTTGTACTGCTTGTCCCGAAAAACAATCACGTCGCTGGTTACTGCATTGTGTTCCATTTTAATCTCTCATTTGAAAATGGGTTACATGGTGTTAAGGTACCCTCAAAGATACTACGTACCATGAAAGTACGTTATTGACTTAATGTAACCTATGGCGCATTATAGCGCAAACGTGTTTGACAACATTACGTATCTATTAATTACCATCAGGAAACAGAGGGAGATTTTATGAAAGTATTGGCATTTAATGGCAGCCCCAATAAGAAAGGCAACACCTGTCATGCGCTGCAAATGGTGACTGCTGAGTTGGAAAAGGAAGGGATTGAAACAGAAATCATTCATGTTGGCAACAAGGCTGTTCGAGGCTGCCTGGCCTGTGGTCAATGCGTCAAAAAGCAGAACGAACAGTGTGTTCAGGTTGACGATCCGGTCAATGAGTGGATTCAGTTGATGAAAAATGCCGATGGTATTCTTTTCGGTTCGCCTGTTCATTTTTCTGCCATCGCAGGAACCATGAAATCTTTTCTCGATCGTGCCTTTTACGTGACCGGCGTTAACGGTTCTCTGCTGCGACATAAGGTGGGTGCTTCGGTTGTCGCTGTACGGCGTTCCGGTGGCCTGCCGACTTTCAATCAACTCAATAATTTCATCTGTTACGCCGAGATGCTGATGCCGACATCCAATTACTGGAATGTCATCCATGGTACCAAGCCGGGAGAGGCGACCCAGGATGTGGAAGGCGCACAGATCATGCGAACGCTGGGCAGGAATATGGCGTGGTTGATGAAGTTGGTTGAAAACGGCAAAGGAGTGATCGCACCGCCTGAAAAAGAAGAAAAAGCCTGGATGCATTTTATCCGCTGATGGCCAGGTAGGATGAAAAGGGGTCTGTGACTTCGTCCAGGATGATACCTGTCAGGAAAGCAGGAGCCGTATTCTCTTGCTTCCTTTTGCTGGCAGGATTTGCAGGGTATGGATGCTGCTGTTATCAAGGCGGTCGGAAACTATCTGTGCTTCCTGGGATCGAAACTGTGTCGAATGGCGGCCCCTTACCTTGAGGAAGAAAGACCCACTGCTGTTGGGCATGTCCTGTGGCAGTGGTTGCAGATCAACGACGATGGATTCACCATCACACGAGAGCGTGCCGAAATAGAAAATGGCCGCCTGACGCCAGCAGGTATCGAAATTTTCGGCCAGAATTCGCTCTGGCCCTGCTGTTCCGGCAAGGAGCATTTCTGCCCATCTATCAACTATCTCATTGTTACGCTCTGGATCCGGATGCAGCAGATTGCCCCAATGCAGGGGCAGAATTGGTCCCGAAAAATCCCAATCCGGCAGACTGGCCGATATATTCCATGGGACCGGCGCAAGTCCTCGTTCCAAAAGACCCACGCCGCACTCCCAGGTGATCTTTTCATGAAGCGGAGGAGCAAAGCGTCGTGCTCGGGAAAAGCGGGTTATCACATAACGAATGCCATAGTCGTGCAGGATCGCCTGGATCGATTCCTGGTCGTTGCCGAAACTGTGGTTGAGAGCCGGCGGGAAGAAAAGACGGGGAAATTCTGCAAATCCGTTTTGTTCGAGAATGTTCCCAAAGGCGTCGAGATGAGCCGTGATCACCTGTCTTGATCGCATATTACCGTTCTGATCATGGAATTCGGAGCGCTCCATTTTTCTCTCATGCCAGAATTCATGACAAAGCGCGTGTAATCCCAATTCAAGGGAGCCTTGCTGGTGGCGCAGATATTCTGCCGCTTCATCAAGCCACGGCCCTTGATTAGTCTGATTGTTCCAGCGATTGCCCATCCAGGTGGCGCCCGTCACCCCACGCAGGGAGTTGTTGCGGTCCCATTCCCCGAGTACCATTCCCAAGCCAATGCGTACGCCAAGTCTGTCGGCCAGCCGGACCAGGGCCTGGTAATCCGCCAGGCAGTGTCGTCTGGGAAAAGCGTTGCGATACGGCTGCTGAACAGCGGATCCATCTTCTCCCTGCCACCAGCCGACATCCTCAATAACCGGAAAAATCGGCAGAGGTAAAAAGACTTCGATATTTTTACCGGTTGCATGATGCATCTTCTGCCTCACAGGCTGATCCATTGCCGGATTGCCGGACCGTCCCGGCGCGATCGTTCCAGATCAATGCTTTTCCAGGTATCGTATTCCAGAGATTCGCTACGGGGATCCCAGTTGTGCGGCTTTCGTGAAAAAACATGCCAGTCAAGTGGTTCCATCCCGGCTCCCCATTGGCGTTTAAACCGACAGGTGGGGGCATCGGGAGAGGAGCGACCAAAATCAAACCACCGGCAGTGATGATTGACCGCATATTCGAGCATGGACCAGTAAAGCAGCATATTCGGGCAGGATGGCCGGTAACTCTTAAGAGACGAAGCCCAGGGGTTGTAGAGGGTCGCATTATGCAGCAATACAACAGCTGCTGCTGCAGGGTGGCCATGCAGCGAGACGACAATGATTCCGGTTGCAAGCGACGTGCTGCTCAGAATGTTCTGAAAGAGTTCAGGCGTATGAACGGGGGAGCCCAGATCGCGCATATTTTCCGAGAAAACCGCATAAAAATCCGCCAGGAGCTCGACGCCACCAGCTGTGGCTCTGCAACCACATCGTCGGGCCTTGCGGATCTGATTGCGAACTTTTGCAGAAAGCCCCAGCCAGAGTGCATCTCCTGATGTTGGAAGCGTTCGAAGCAGCCCCGTTTTGAAAGTATGGGGGGTATGGCACCAGGTACCGACATTCTTTTGCTGCTGAAAAAAGGTTTGTAACACTCCATCCTGACGTAACTCGAGATGGTTTGCGCCAAGTTCGTCGGCAAGCGTGAGCGCGGCGGCGAGCAATCGACGACTGCTCTCCACGTCGTCTGCCAGTATGCCCGCCGCATCGGTGTAGGGCAGCGAAATCAAACGCTTCTTTTTTTCTGGCGGGTCAAATAGAACGAGAGGAAGGATGCCGCTGATTCGGTTTGTCTGCTGATTTATTGCCGCCAGCCGGAAAATAGGCAGGGCGTAGGTGGTCGCGAGGCTTTCTCCCCAATCGTAGAGATGGGAATATTTTGCCGCAATATTTTGAGCGGTGTATTGATCCCATTTTTTTTGGGGGCAATCTTCTAAAATATCGATCATGTTGGAAAAATTATACCGATAAAAAACAGCATGTTATATGTCATCATAGAAAAAAGCTATAAGGGGCCTTTTTGCTATAAGAACATCATATTGGTAATATTTCTCATTTCAACTATATTCTTTGGCAACCGATCATCACCGAAAATCAATTTTATAAAACAACATATTATGTATTTGTCCACTGAACAACGCACCTTTGCCAACCTTAGCCGACCTCTGCATAGACACAAGGTAAGGTCTCTTTTAGAAAAAGGCAGTGGCGAATTCAATGAGGACGTCCTGCTTGAGGAAGGGGATCTCCTCGGTGTTTTTGATGGGGCGACGAGCCTGGACAAACGGCGTTTTCACGGAGGCCTGACCGGTGGTTTGCTTGCGGCAAGAACCGCTGCGGGGTCTTTTCAAGACAATCGATGCCCCCTTGACCAATTGGCCAAAGAGGCAAATCAAAATATTCAAAGAGCACAGATAGAGGAAGGTATCGGTCTTGACGAACGGCATAAACTCTGGTCCACCAGCCTTGCGGTTGTTCATTTGGCTGGAAATCGGCTTGAATATTGCCAGACGGGTGATGCCCTCATTCTCTTTGTGCTGAAAGACGGCAGTTACAAAATTATTACTCCGGATATCGATATCGACCGGGACACCCTGCAGATGTGGCAGGAGATGCAGGTGTCGCCAGATGCCCGTATCCATGAGGTCCTCGCCGATCAGATTCACAAAGTACGCCTGGAAATGAACGTCACTTACGGTGTCTTGAACGGCGAACCCGAGGCCTTGGCTTTTATTCGCCACGGCTATGTAAATCTTACCAATGTCAGCGACATCCTGCTCTTTACCGATGGGCTGCAGTTCCCCCGGGAAAATCCACTGGAAGATCATGACTGGCAATCCTTTGTCGAGCTTTATCGCCAGGGGGGGCTGCAAGCTGTCCGCGATCATGTCCGGTATCTGCAACAGCTGGACCCGCATTGCCGAAAATACCCCCGTTTCAAGATTCACGACGATATCGCCGCCGTGGCAATCAGCTGCTGAGCACTTTTTTGTAGGCCAGCATAATTTTCCCGAAAACCGCTTTCCATCCGAACTGAGAAGTTATCGCTTGAATATGCTTCGGGTGAGGCGAAGGGGAGACGCGCACCCGGGCCACCATGGCGTGTATCGCTTCTCCCAGACGTTTCTCGACGAGCGGCAGATCTTCCGGTTCGGGACGATCTATCTGTTTCATGACCGGCAGTTTTATGAATTGGACGAGATCGGCATCGGCGCCACCAAGCAATTCCGTGCAGCCGGGCAGATCGGTAGTCAGGATTCGACACCCGGAGGCGAGCGCTTCAAGCAGTACAAGCGGCAGCCCTTCGTAAAAAGACGGCAGAATAAAAACATGGCAGCTTCCCATCAAACGAGCCAGTTCCTGCTGGCTTATCCGGCCATGAATCGTCACTGAAACACCCGCTTTAGCCGCCAGTTCCAGGCAGTATTGTTCCTCTTCCCCGGTTCCGGACCCTGCAAGATGGAGATGCACTCTCCCAGTACCTATTGATTGGATGCTCTTCAGTAGAACATCAACCCCTTTGGCGAAACTGAGCTTGCCGGCATAAAGCAGCTGCACTTCAGGTGAATTGTCCTTTTGCTGCATGGTGAAAAGAGTCTCGTCATAGCCACCGCCGACGATATCGATCCGGTGGGAGGCTATGGCATAGAGCTGCTTGATTTTGTCCGCCTGGTCACCACTCAGGGCAAGCACGCGGTCAATCTTTTGGCATTGGCGCAGGACCCGGTCTCTTAGATGCGGACACTGGAGAAACTGACGAAGATCGGTAGAGTGGCAGGATGTCACCATGGGGATGGCGGGCATGAGTTTTCGGGCAATTGCGCTTACCAGCCAGAGGTGGTGGCTGTGGATGAGATCCGGAGAAAAATCGGCAACCGCATGTTCGATAACCTCACCAAATACCTGCTCATAGGGAGCAAGTTGACCAGGTGACAGTGTGCCGAAGGTAGAACTGGGGTAGGGCATGACGTCGCTCATGCCTGGAATAGGGTAATTGAGTAGTCCCTGGTCGAAGTGAACAAAACGGCAGGACTGTGCCTTGATGCAATCAAGCTGCGGCAGTCTGTTGCCGGAGATCCCCGCTACAAGAAAATTCTGATGGCCGTCAGCCGTTGCCTGGCGGATGATATTCTGCAGGTAAAAGCCGCTGCCGGTACTTTCCGGGTGTTGACTGATGAGATGGAGAATCTTCATAACTTAATAATGATTTCTCCTCAATTAAGAAACACGACAGAGTTGTTTGTCAGCCATTTCATATACCCGGTCGGCAACCCGCTGCACCTGGTCCTGATAGTGAGAAACCATCAGCAGCGTGCAATTTTCTCGTAATTCGATGAGAAGTTCCTCGATTTTCGCGCATGCCTTGTCATCGAGTGACGAAGTCGGTTCATCGAGAAGAATTATCTCCGGGTCGGATATCAGCGCCCTGGCAATGCACAAACGTTGCTGCTGTCCACCGGAGAGATTTCGGGCATCACTGTTCATGCGATCCTTTACCTCGTCGAACAAGTGAACTTTCCTGAGCATTGTCTCAACCTTCTCCGCCATTTCTCTCTTCTTCATCCCACCCTGGAGGATGAAGGGAAAAGCAATATTTTTATACACTGTCATTGGCAGTGGATTCGGTGTCTGAAAAACCATCCCAACAGAGCGCCGCAACCTGGCTAATGAAACTTCTTTGCTGTAAATATCGGCTATTCCCTCGGAGAATCGGATCATCACCCGGCCTTTAAATGCACCACCACCGTTTTCTTCCCACAATCGATTAAAAATAGAGAGAAATGTCGATTTGCCGGTCCCCGAAGGACCGGTTACCGCAATAATACTGTTCTCCGGCAAGGCAAGATTAATATCCTCTAAAACTGCCTTGTTCCTGTACGAAAAACACACTTTTTCGGCAAATATTTTTGTCCTGTCTTTCAATAGATCACACTCTCCTGAGTCGCCAGGAAATGGCCTGCTCGATAAAAAAAGCGCTGACAAACAGAACCGCGCAGACCGTCAGAAGAAGGATGGCAGCCCCAAAGCCCATCTGCAGCTCTTGAGGATTGGTATATTGCGACGAAATATAATAGATGTAGAACGGCAGCGCCTCAAACTGTTCAAATAGCGATCGCGGCAATCCGGCCGAAGCGACGACGCCTGTCAACATGATGACCGCCGTATCCTCCGCCGCCCGCCCTATAGCAAGGATGACTCCGCCAAGGATGTCGGGGAGCCTGGCCGGCAACAGAACATAGAGAATATTTTGCAGGCGTGTTGCGCCAAGCGCTGGTGCAGTGAGTCGCAGGGACGGTGCGACGGATTCCAGGGCCATCTGCGTGCTCCTTATAAGATAGGGCAGGATTAAAAAACACATGGCCAATGCCGATATCAGCAGACACGGTCCCAGGCGACCGGGAAAAAACCGGTGCAGGATAATAGTCAGCGAAAAACCGGCAAGGCCGATAACAATGGATGGCAGTCCGGCAAGGATATCAAAAAGCACCGTCAGCAGTTGCCGTGACCAGCCGCGACAATATTCGGCCATATAAATTCCGGCAGCAAGACCAATCGGCACCGCAAAGCCAACCGCGAGCAGCACCAGCACGAAGGTTCCCATAACAGCAGGAAACAGCCCATTAAAAACCTGCTGTTTTAAAAGCAGGGCGTCAATCGGAGAAATCCTGCCAAAGAGGAGTTCGGTACCAATAACTGCAGATCCGCGATACATGAGGTAACCCAGCATGAAAAAGAGTGCCGACAGCAGCAAGACGACACTTCCCCAGGAAAAAACTACGATCACCTTTTCAATCAATCTTTTCATCCTGGCGGCCTCACCAAAGCACCGGTCAGATATCGCAAAAGTATGACCACGACCACTGAAAAAGTATACAGGACAAGACCGCAGGCGAAGATTGACTTGAATTCCATGCTGGCAAAGTCAGCGGCAAGAACCAGCGCGATATGCGCTGTCAGGGTCCGCCCGGAATCAAAGACTCCCCGGGGTACGGCTATACTGTTTCCGGCCAGCATAAGGCTGATCAACGTGTCGCCCATCGCCCTGCCAAAACCCAGGATAACCCCGGCAAGTACCGTCGGCCAGGCCTGCGGCAACTGCAGATACAGGAGTTTCTGCACTGGTTTGCCGCCCAGGGCATCGACGGCCAGACAATAGCTCCTGCCAACGTTGCCGAGACCATTG
>AMWB02159248.1_pt4 | contig 10062 bp, 6 predicted proteins | sample 200311 | NCBI WGS metagenome assembly AMWB02 (sample SAMN02737377, study PRJNA173069) | bioreactor metagenome | biome: anode biofilm in microbial fuel cells | place: USA: California | collected 2010-12-16 | reverse complement strand
AGAAAGCGGTCAGGTCACACGACGCCTGCGGCGTCGCAAGACCTGACCGAACGGAACAACTGAGATTGCTTCGGCGAAGCGCCTCGCAATGACGATCAAAGGAGCGGCGGGCTCGCCATGGTTGTGAGAGCGTAGGTGGCCCACCCGCTTGCGGGTGGGGTGCGATGCCAGTGGTGACACTGTGCCGTCAGCCGTCTCTGGCTGACGGCTGCTGAAGGCGAAACAGGTGTCGGGCAGAGACGCCCGACACCACGGAAAGGCCGGGCGCTACCAGCCCATGATCTGCTCGAGGTTCTTGTTCAGCTTCTCGATCCGCTCCTGGTAGTCTTCCTTCTTCGCCTTCTCGCGGTCGATCACGTCCTTCGGGGCGTTGGCCCGAAAATCGGCATTGGCCAGCTTCTTGGAGATCTTCTCCAGTTGCACCTTCAACTCATCGAGGCTCTTCTGCAGCCGGTTTTTCTCCGCCTCCAGATCGATCAGACCGGACAGCGGCAGGAAAATCTCGGCGCCGGAGATCACCGCCGAGGACGAGAACGGCGGCTTCTTGATGTCCGTGCCGCAATGCAACTGCTCCACGCGAGCCAGCGAGCGGAAATAGTCGATATGGTTCTGCAGGAGCGTCCCCATCGCCTGATCGTTCACCTTGATGTACAGGTCGGCCTTCTTGCCGGGCGGGACATTCAGTTCGGAACGCATGGAGCGAACGGCGGTCACCACGTCCTGAATCTGCTTTAGGCTCTCTTCGAGCTTAAGGTCCTTATGGCGGCCTTCGGAGGCGGGCCACGGGCCGAACACAAGCGTGCGTTTGTCATCGCCGGTCAGCTCGCGCTGAATTTGCTCGGTGACGAACGGCACGAACGGGTGCATGAGGCGGAGAATCTGCTGCAGGACGTAGGTGGCGACATTGAGCGAGTTGGCGCGGATCGCCTGGCCGGGCTGGTCCGGCTTGATCAGCTCGATATACCACGAGCAGTAGTCATCCCAGACGAAATTGTAGAGCGTCTTGGCGGCGGCCGAGAGGCGATACTCCATGAACGCCTTGTTGACGGTCTCGATCGTCCCTTCGAGCCGCGACAGAATCCAGCGATCGAACAGCACCAAATCGGTGTCATCAACTTTGTCGAGCACGGGCGGGCGGCCATCAAGGCGCATCGCCACGAAGCGCGACACCTGGTAGAGCTTGTTGACGAAGTTGCGGCCCCCCTCGAAGGTGTTCTTGCTGATCCAGGGGTCCTGGCCATCGGGCGTCGCGAGCACCATGGAGATGCGGAGCGAGTCGGCGCCGTACTTCTCGATAATTTCGAGCGGGTCGATACCGTTGCCGAGCGACTTGGACATCTTGACGCCGTTGGCATCGCGCACCGTGCCGTGGATGTAGACATCGGTGAAGGGGCAGTCCCCCATCAGCTCGTAGCCGGCCATCACCATGCGGGCCACCCAGAGGAAGATGATTTCCGAGGCGGTGACCAGCACTTTGGTGGGGTAGAACTTCTGGAGTTCGGGGGTCTTCTCGGGCCAGCCGAAAGTCGAGAAGGGCCAGAGCCACGAGGAGAACCAGGTATCCAGCACGTCGTCATCCTGCTTGAGGGTCGCCGGATCGTAGGGCGCGCACTGGTCGGCACTGGGGCGCTGGGCTGAAATGAAGATGGTGCCATCCTCGGCGTACCAGACCGGGATGCGATGTCCCCACCAGAGCTGGCGGGAGATGCACCAGTCGCGGATGTTCTCCATCCAGTGCAGGTAGGTCTTGGTCCAGTAGTCGGGATGGAAGCGGAGCTTGCCGGTTTTCACCGCCTCGACCGCGGGCTGGGCCAGCTCGTTCATCTTCACGAACCACTGTTCGGACAGATACGGTTCGATGACGTTGTGGCAGCGATAGCACGAGCCGACCACCAGTTCGTATTTGTCGATCTTGTCGAGCAGGCCGCGCTTCTGCAAATCCTCAACGAGCTGCTTGCGGCCCTCGTAGCGATCCAGCCCTTTGTACTTGCCGGCGTTTTCGTTGAGGGTGCCATCGATATTGAGGATGTTGATCTCCTCCAGATCGTGGCGCTTGCCGATCTCGAAATCGTTCGGGTCGTGAGCCGGGGTGACTTTGACCACGCCGGTGCCGAACTCAGGGTCGACATAGCTGTCGGCGACGATGGGAATTTCGCGCTCGAGGATGGGGAGGATCACCGTTTTGCCCACGTACTTTTTGTAGCGGCTGTCTTTCGGAGAGACCGCCAGTGCGGTGTCACCGAGCATAGTCTCGGGGCGAGTGGTGGCGACAGTGAGGTACTCATCGGCCCCTTTGAGCTTGTATTTGATGTACCAGAGGCTGCTGTCCTTGTTGTCGCGCTCGACCTCGTCATCGGACAGGGAGGTTTTGCAGGAGACGCACCAGTTGACGATGCGGTTTCCTTTGTAGATCCAGCCCTTGTCGTACAGATGGCGGAAGGTTTCGGCGACGGCGTTGGAGAGGCCGTCATCGAGGGTGAAGCGGGTGCGTTCCCAGTCGCAGGAGCAGCCGATTTTGCGGAGCTGGCCCAGGATGATGTCTTTGTTACGGTAGGCCCATCCGCGGGTGCGTTCGACGAATTTATCGCGGCCCAAAGCCCGGCGGGAGGAGCCCTCTTTGGTCAGTTGGCGCTCGACGATCACCTGCGTGGCGATACCGGCGTGGTCGCAGCCGGGGAGCCACTCGGTGGCGAACCCCTCCATGCGGTGGCGCCGGACGAGGATGTCCTGGATGGTATTATTGAGGGCGTGCCCCAGATGGAGGACATCGGTGACGTTGGGCGGAGGGATGACCACGGAATAGGGCTTCGCAGTCGATGTGGGGTCACCGTGGAAGTATCGGGCATTCAGCCAGTCCGCATAGATGCGGTCCTCGACCTCGTGGGGGGTGTAGGCGGCTGACTTCTTTTCTTTGTTGTCGGCGTTATTGCTCATCAGTTTCCCGCTGGTTATATTCGGCGGCTGCCGGCGGCTTCGAAGCCGAGTCTCATTAACCGGCCATGATACTTTTGCCGGGCACTTTTGTCAAGCGTCAGTCCGGCGTTGCGAGTTTCGGGCATGGCCCTATAACACAAGGATTAATCGGCAACTATGGATAATCTGAGAGCCCGCATTGATGATCCGGCGCTGACGCCGTTCGAGCGGCTGACGCTGGTGATGGCGATTCTGCGGTCGCCGGAAGGGTGCAACTGGGACCGCCAGCAGACGCATCAGAGCTTACTGCCGTACCTGATCGAAGAGGCCTATGAGGTGGTGGAGGTGATTGAATCGGGTCAGTTGGATGATCTCAAGGAGGAACTGGGGGATTTGCTGACCCAGATAGTCTTTCACGCGCAATTGGCGAGCGAGCGGGGGGAATTTACGGCCAATGATGCCGTCAATCGGGTAGTGGAGAAGCTGGTACATCGGCACCCGCACGTGTTCGGGGAGCGGAAGGACCTGAATCCCAAGGAGGTTCGGGATCAGTGGGAGCAGATCAAGACCAGTTCAGGAGAAAAGCCGTCGGTGCTGGGGGGGGTGCCCAAAACGATGCCGGCTCTGACGATGGCGTTTCGCATAGGGGAGAAAGCGGGGGGAGTGGGGTTCGACTGGACCAGCGCCGCAGAAGTGGTCCTGAAAATCAAGGAAGAGTTGGCGGAGTGCGAGGCGGAGCTCGGGGCGAAGCCGCAGCCGGACAAGGAGCGGCTGGCAGACGAGATCGGTGACCTTCTCTTTGCGACGGCTTCATTTGCCCGCAAGCTGGAGATAGAGCCGGAAATCGCACTGCGGAAGGCACTGGAGAAATTCCGTTCGCGGTTCACGCGGCTGGAAGACACGGTACGGTCCCAGGGCCGGGGTATGGCCGACTGCTCCCTGGACGAGTTGGAAGCGATCTGGCAGCAGGTGAAGTGACAAATGACCGCCAGAACACGAATGCGGGAGTGAAAGTTTTTCCGAAGACTGGTTTGTCCATTTCGACGGTGGTCGCCGTAACGCATTGTTGTACAATAACATAACTATAACCTGACAGGCGGTTGGTGGCCCCCCGTAAGGTTGTAACCAAATCACTTTTTTTACTTGAATCTTGTTTGACAATTTGATAGCATTGCGCAGCTTGAAAGGACTCCACAGGTCGCAGGATACGTAGATCGCACCCGCCGGCAACGACGGAAGGTCGGCGTACAGGCGGCTTTGTATTGTGGCGCCATACGTGTTCTGGCGCGGAAAGGAGGGCAGGAAGCGAAAGATAGCGTAGGGCAAGGATGCCGTACCAGCGTCACAAGGATGTTGGGGGGTATCTCGTACTAAAGAAATCAGAACCATCTTTTATAGAGGAAAAGGAACCATGAGAAAACTGATCATTCTCACCCTGGCGCTGGTTATGGCCCTGGGCACGATGGCGTTTGCGACCAACACGCGCGTGCTGACCATGGGTAATAACAACAACATCATGCTCGACGACGCCAACATCTGGCTGTATCCGAGCCGTATCAACCAGTACCCGAACCTGGCAATTGCCGAGGCCGAATCAGACGGTTACGGCATGTACCAGGTTGGCGTGCACTGGAAGTTCGGCGAGCAGAAGCCGTGGGTGCTGGGGACGTACATTTCAACCGGTATGGATGTCTACCCGAGCAGCTACCCCACAGACCGCATCGGCTACTACAACTTCGGCTACGGCTACTATGACTACTATCCGGAGACCGACGTGTCGATCCAGAACTCTGACTGGACGAACCGCCGCATCGATTTGATTTATGGTCGTAAACTCGGGACCACGCTGTTCGGCTTCGGCTTCGACTATGTGCACAACAGCGACTCCTGGGAGCAGGACACGCTGAATCCGAAGCTATCCTTCACGCAGTATACGTTTGCTTTTGGTCTCACTCCCGAAAAGGGGAATTGGGACGTCACCCTGGGGTTCTCCACAGGGACCTGGACCGATCAGGATGAATACGGCACCGACGTCACCAAGCCGGACGGCTACTATGACCTGTATCTGGCCGGCCGTTATTTCTACCAGTACAACCCGACGATCAATTTCGTGCCGCATCTGGCGTTCGCCATCGGCAAGCATGGTCAGAAGGTTGACAGCACCTACGCACCTCCGGTTTATGCAGTGAAGAGCTCCCAGACGGCGATGGACATTGGCTGCGGTATGCACTACATGCCGACGACCAACGTTTTGGCAGTCCTGGATTTCGGCGTTCTCTATCGCAAGGTGAAGAACGAAGACAGGCTGTGGCGCGGCTACTCCGATCCCAACGACAACTATCCGGATGCCGAGGAGAAGATCATGGATCTTCCGTACTGGAAGATCGGCGTAGAGGGTGAAGTGTTCAACTGGATGGATATCCGGTTTGGCGCTATCTCCGAGTGGCAGGCGTTTACCGCCGAGTGGAAAGAGGAAGAGGTTTACACCGAGAAGTGGAATTGGGGCCTGAACACGACGTTCCTGGGCTTTGGCCTTAATTTCAACCGGCTGCATATCGACACCTATACCGATCCCGAGATTCTTCTGGACGGCTTTAACTTCATTTCGGGCAGCGAAGATGCGGAAGACCTGAACTTCCACGTTTCCGTTCTGTACGAGATGTTCTAAACGTGTAGCATCATCTGATGCGACAAGGGCAGGAGCGAGAGCTCCTGCCCTTTTTGTTTGCGGGGTGCAACGCGAAGTTGCTCATCCGGTCAATCGCCTCCGCTCGGAACCACTTGTTCGCAGAGTGAGAAGGCGAATTGTCGCGACGACGGCGACACGCCGTCAGGGGAAACGCAGTAAGCTGTGAACCCAGCCTTCGGCTGGGCTACACCGACCCAGAGCGTCGTCGGGGGAAATGCGGTAAGCTGTATACACCGACCCAAAACCGCGTCAGAGGAAATGCAGTAAGCTGTGAACCCAGCCTTCGGCTGGGCTACACCGACCCAGAGCGTCGTTGGGAGATGCGGTAAGCTGTATACACCGACCCAAAACCGCACCCGCATGCAGGTGGGCAATGGGTGGATGTTTTGCTTGCACTGCCACGAGTGCGGGCGTATATAAGTGACGCTATGAGCGATCAATTCATCGGTGACTATCGCATAATCAGGAAGATCGGAGCGGGGGGGATGGCCAAGGTATTTCTGGCCGAACACCGGGACATTCCGAGTCTGAAGGTCATTCTCAAGATCCTCAGTGATCCGAGCTTAGGGGAGCGATTCCGCCATGAAGCGGACAAGCTGGCGCTTTTGGATGGTCATCCCTCGATCTGCCGAATCAAGCACTTCTTCAGTCATGGGGAGGAGACAGTCATCGCGATGGAATACATCGACGGTGTCTCGCTGGATGACCGGATCAAGAATGAGGGGCGACTGGCGTTGGCGGAGGCGATCAGCATTACCAACCGGGTCCTCGACACGGTGCAGTTCGCCCACGAGAAGGGGATTTACCACCGGGATATCAAGCCGAGCAACATTATGATCGATCAGCAGGGGCAGGTGAAGGTGATCGATTTCGGGATCGCGAAGGGGAAGAGTGATCCGAATCTCACCATGGCCGGGGCGGCCTGCGGGACGCCGGCGTACATGGCGCCGGAGCAGTTCAATCCGCGCGAAGATACGGACTACGCGCTGGCCGATGTCTACGCCATAGGCACCACCCTGTTCCAGATGCTGACCGGCGAACTCCCGTTCAAGGGGGACAATGAGTTCGCGCTGCGGGACGCCAAGCTGTTTACCGAGCCGGCCAAGCCGCGCTCATTGAATCCCTCGATTTCCAAGCAGCTTGACGGGATCATTCTCCGGGCGATAGACAAAGAGCCATCATCCCGATTCGAGTCCGCCCGGGCGATGAAACAGGCGCTGGAGGCCGTGCCGGTGGCCGGGTCCGCCCCGGTGGAGAAGACGGTGGCGGTGATGAAGAGTTCCGGCGACAGTGGCCCGAAGCGGAGCCGCTGGCCGATGCTGGCCGGTATCGTGGTACTGGCGGCTGCGGCCATTGGGGGCTGGATGCTGTTGAAGCCGGGTGTGAATCATCCCCCGAAATTGATGGTGATCTCCGATCAGACCCTGAAGCCGGGGGCGCGCGTGCACTTTGCCATAGCCGCCACCGATCTGGACAACACCACGCCCCGTCTGGATGCCACGGGGATTCCCGAAGGTGGGACCTTTGCGGCGGAAAACGGGCTGATTGACTGGACACCGAGCCCCGAACAGACGGGTCCGCACCGCATGACTTTTTATGCGATCGACCGAGAGGACCCGTCGCTGCGGGACTCGCAGACGGTAACGTTCACGGTGGCAGGCGCGACGCCCGACAGTGGGCCGACGGCAGTAGCGATGGCGACGCTGACGGTGAAGGTACGGCCGCGTGGTGATATTTACGTCGATGGTGTGCTCAAGGGGAGCAGCACGGCGCAGGTGGAGGTACCGGTTTCCGCAGGGAGTCATGTGGTCCGGGTGAAGAATGACCAGGCGGTCGAGCCGCCGCAGGTCGATACGATCAGCCTGGCGGAGGGGCAGGTCGAGACGATGAACTATCTGTTCACCCTGAAGCCATCCGGGACACCGGACCGATCGACACCCCCGGAGGCGACTCCCTCGGCGGCAACCGGGGATTTGCGTATAAGTTCCAAGCCGACGGTTGGTGCAGAGGTCTTCATTGATGGGGAGCAGCAGACGCGACCGACTCCCAGCACGTACACGATTTCGGTCGGTCGACACAGTGTGCGGGCGCTGCTCGATCATGGCGGCGAGGTTCGTGAAATGACTAAAGACATCGTGGTGGTCGCCGACAGCACGGTTCGGCTCGAGTTCGATTTCACGCAATAGCACTTTCAACGTGCATCCGAATTGACTATGTTGTAGTCACGTCACATATCGATTTCTCACATTGCGTAAGGAGGCGTTATGAGTTCTCGCATCCATTCCCAAAGATGGTGGGCTGTTTTCGTTGGTTTGGCGTTGATCGTCCTGGCGACCCCGTGGGTGTCGGCCCAGACGGCGGCCAAGGCGGTGCCGGTGGCGGACAAGCTGGCCGAGGCGCTGACGTTCTACTCGTCGGCGGATTTCGAGAAAGGGCTGGTGATCGCCAACGATCTGCTGAAGAGAACCGATCTCACCCAGCACGACAGTATCGCCGTGTACGAGACGCTGAGCCTGCTGACCTATGGTCTCGGCGAGAAGTACAAAGGAAAAGCGGTCGGTTATCTGGAGACGATGGCCAAGATCGGACCGTGCATTCTGAAACTGCCGCGGGAGCTGTGGCCGCCGGAACTTCGGGATCGGTGGTATCGTCTCACTCAGGCGCAGGGGATGCTGACCTGCGCGGATCAGACCGGACCGGCGGTGAAGACGATCGCCATCATGCAGTTCGACAACTACTCGGTGGGGAAATACCAGGAGCAGTTGGGTCTGATCAGCAAAGGGCTGGCCGACATGTTTGCCATGGATTTCGGCAAGATCAGTGATTTGAAGGTAGTGGAACGGGACAAGATTAATTTTGTCCTGAAAGAGATCGAGTTGCAGCAGTCCGGCAATGTCGATCAGGGGACGGCGGTGAAGGTGGGGAAGATTCTCGGCGCGCAGTATATGGTGTTCGGGAGTATTACCCAGCTTGACGACAAGATGACCCGGATGGTGGTTCGGGTGGTGAAGGTGGAGACCTCGGAAATCGTGGCTTCGGTGGACCGGGAAGGGAAGCCGGACTACTTCGATATGGAGAAAGGGCTGGTGGCGGAGTTGTCGCAGAAGCTGAATATCACGATCAGCGACAAGGCGCGCCAGTTGTTGCAGGAGGGGGGAACCTCTTCGGCGGATGCGACCGGCTTCTATTCGAAGGGGCTGGACTACATGGACAAGTATGACTACAAGAACGCCTACGAGAACTTCAAGAAGGCCTATGAGGCGGATCCGAAGTTCGTCGAGGCGAAGCGCAAGATGGATCTGTACCGACCGCTGGTGGGCTAGACAGGCCGGATTCCGGCGAAAGAGGTAGACATGAACAAACGAGTGTTATGGCTCTGGCTGGCGTTCGCGCTGGCCGGGGCGGCGGGGGCGGTCTGGGCGCAGGCGGGGGATGCGGTGGATCAGGTAGCGGCCGACAAGGAGATCGCGGAATGCTACCGCCTGATTCAGAAGAACCCGACGAGCGCGGAGCCGTGGCGGAATCTGGGGCTGGCCTTCTACAAGAAGGGGGACCTGGTGAAGGCGGAGGATGCGCTGGTGCAGTCGGCAAAGATCGCACCGGATGCGCGGACCAGCCTGTATCTGGGGCTGGTGTTCGAACAGCAGCAGCAGCCGGCCAAGGCGATCGATGCCTACTCGGCGGCGCTGAACATGAATCCCAAGGGGAAAATCAGGTCGACCATCCAGAGCCACCTGGATCTGCTGATGTCCCAGAAGCTGAAACAGGATGCGGTGCTGGTGGTGCAGAACGAGCAGGGAATCAAAGCCGACACGATTCCGGAGAACAGCATCGCGGTGGTGAATTTCGACGGGAGCCGGTTGAGTCCGGAGCTGGCGCCGATGGGGGCCGGGCTGGCGGAGTTCACCTCGATCGATCTGGCGAAGGTGAAGTCGCTGAAAGTCGTGGACCGGCTGAAGATCGATCTGATTCTGGACGAGTTGAAGCTGGGGCAGTCGGCGGCGGCCGATAAAAGCAGCGCGCCCCGCGTGGGAAAACTGATCGGGAGTCGCACGGTAGTGACCGGGACGCTGATCGGAGCGGGGGGGGACAAAGTGCGGCTGGACGGGGCGATGATCAACACGACCGACAGCTCACTGAAGTACCCGGAGGGGTCCGAGTCGGAGGTTAAGGCATTCTTCCGGATGGAGAAGCAGTTTGTGTTCTCCGTTCTGGACAAGCTGGGGATTACGCCGACGCCGGAAGAGCGGGATGCGATCGCCAAGGTGCCGACCGAATCGTATCTGGCGTTTATGGCGTATTGCCGCGGATTGGATCACCGGAGTCGCGGGGAGTTCGATCAGGCGAAGGTCGAGTTCAACAGTGCGGCCGGGCAGGATCCGGGGTTTGGCGATGCGGCCAAGCAGGCCGGCTTGATGGCCGCGGCGGCGGCGCCGCCGGGAGGCGGTGGGGATTTCCCG
>AMWB02149756.1_pt1 | contig 10074 bp, 7 predicted proteins | sample 200311 | NCBI WGS metagenome assembly AMWB02 (sample SAMN02737377, study PRJNA173069) | bioreactor metagenome | biome: anode biofilm in microbial fuel cells | place: USA: California | collected 2010-12-16 | reverse complement strand
ATATGAATGATGATGTGATTTTAAAGGATATTATATCATAAGGAACATATGTTATTGTATCGGTTTATTGTGCTTTATGAGAAATTATTTTAAATAGTATTCTTTGCATTTGAGAAAAGGTCAAGTTATTAAATCGTATTAGTCGCACTATTCAATAACATCTAAACTACACCCAACGTTTCAATCGCTTGTAAATAAATTATTTATAAGTGGCACGCGAAATAATGCCAGCATTCTCGGCGGTTTTGGGCATTAAAGCAATGAAAAAACCAGTTAAATAAGGCTTTTTCGGCTATTATTTCACGGTTTCACTGAATTATCATAAGTAAAGCATTAATCAATCTCAGGAATTCCGAATGTCTGCAACGATATCAATGCGTCATATATCCATTCTGCCCGTTGTTCAACCGATATAACCTGCATACCTTGTTTCTCCGCCCTTTTTATATCTGCTTTAATCCCAAGCAAAGCGCCTGAATAAAACATTCTGGCTGAATGTGGGCAGAGATCAGCCGAACAATGGTCAACAACATTCAAGGAATAAGTAAACGGGAAGTTAAAGACGGATGTGATGTTTTCATAACATACTTCCTGACCGAAGGATGCGAAAATTAGGCGTAGTTTTCGTGCAAAATGTCGACACTGCGCAGAATGCTGGTAAGTTCCACCAGCAAATGCAATTTCCTGTTGGAGTATTAATAATTGACGGATTCGCTCCTTGGCTGTTTTTTCGTCCATAGAATATGATAATTTGGATAAAAAGAAACACCAACGACAAATGCTGGTGTTTCATCCTGTGATTTCGTACCACAGGTTTAGACAAAGTTACGAAAAATTTTGTGAAGTTCCAAAGAAAATATCGCTGAAAGCCAGGTTTAACAATGATTTTAAGCGTTCATCACGCCACATCCTCACTCCACTCTCTGTACCGCTCCGTTGCCTGCTCCATTATCTCTTCCATCACCGTGTTGAGTTCATCCAGGGTTATTTTACCCCGCAGAATTTTCTTCACGGCAAGCATAATGTGTGCCTTGGCGTCAGGTTTCTTGTACCAGTCGACCTGCAAATTCTTTTTGATCGACTGGACGATCTGCTTTACCAATTCGGAAATCAACTTGTTATCCGTTATCGCCTGCTGGTGTTTGGCAAGAATTTCATAAAACGCCAGTTCTTCTTCTTCCAGCCCAAGTTGACGTGCCCGCTGGTCTTCTTCTGTTATCTCTCTGGCACATTTGACCAGTTCCAGAATCGTGGTGTAACTATCTATTGCGTTTTCGTGGTAACGTTGGATCACTAATTCAACCTGCTCCTTTAATGACGTGTATTTGATGATGTTTTTGTACCGCCGCAGTTTGATCTCGTCGTTCAGGATTTGCCGTAATATCTCTACCTTGATTTCTCTTCCAGATTTTTGTTCCCGTGCCCCAAGCAAAAATTCTTCATTCAGGATCGAAATATCAGGCTTTTCAATGCCAGCCATTGCATACACGTCAATAATATCATCAGATTCAATGCTGCGCTGGATCAGTTCTTTTATCAGTTCTCCCTTGGGCTTTGTTTTTCTTTGCGGGTTTTTGACCTTGTTCACGGCAATGCCAAGGTGCTGGAAAAACAGTATGTCGGTGGTTACTTCCTGAATCCGTTTGTGTGATTTTACCAGCGGCACCAATGCACTCATTCGTTTCTCTGCCAGTTGGAAATCCTTGCATAGGTCGTCATCTTTCACGATATGGTTCAGTGCGGTTGATACCAACAGCAGTTTTTCTTTCTTTTCCAGTGATCTCCAATTCTGATAGGTGAAATTTTCTGGAAGATAGGTTTGCAGTTCAGAAATGATCCTCAGCAGTTCTTCAAAACCAGCGTAAATATCAATGGTCGGGGTGCCTTTGCCGCCACCGCTGGTATATTTGTTTGTTGCATCCTTTAATTTATCCCCTATCCCGATATAATCAACGATCAACCCGCTCGGCTTATCCTTGAATACCCTGTTCACCCGTGCGATGGCTTGCATCAGGTTGTGATCCTGCATAATCTTGTCAACATACATCGTGTGAAGGCACGGCACGTCAAATCCTGTCAGGAGCATATCACGCACGATCACGATTTTCAGGGGATCATTGGGGTCTTTGAACCGCTTCTTTATTTCGTTGTGTTTCTCCTTGGTTCGGAAATGTACGTTCCATTCTTTGGGATCGGATGCGATGTTGCCCGTCATTACCACCGCCACTTCTGGACATTTGGGCAGTTGGGTCAGGGCGTTATACATTTTGACGCAATTACGGCGGCTCATACAGACGATCATCGCCTTGCCGTCCAGTACCTGCGTCCGTTTGTTAAAATGCATCAGAATGTCCTCTGCGACTTTCTGGACACGATCATCGGCACCTGCGGCATCTTCCACCGCCGCCCATTTTAATTTGTTGGCTTCATTGATGGACACGCTGCTGACGATCTCTTCGGCTTCTTCGTCGATATCCTGATTGGCAATATGCAGTTTGGCAAGCCGCGGCTCATAAAATATTCTCACCGTGGCTTTATCTTCTACTGCTTGGCGGATATCATAGACGTGGATGATTTCGCCAAATACTTCGACCGTATCAGCGTCTTTTTTATCGACTGGGGTACCCGTGAAACCGATTAAGGATGCATTGGGCAATGCACTGCGCAGGTTTCTGGCAAAGCCGTCGATCAGCCCGTATTGCGTCCTGTGGCACTCGTCTGCCAGCACGATAATGTTATCGCGGGTAGATAGGACAGGGTGTTCGATTTCCTTTCCCGTGCCGTTATCGGTCAGGCGGAATTTTTCAATGGTCGAAAAGATCACATCGCCACTGTTTCCAGCAAGGTAACTGCGTAACTGTTCCGTGGTTTCGGCGTGCTTGACATCGCCTACCAAATCCTTGGCTTTGATGAAGTTTTCATACAATTGCTGGTCAAGGTCATTACGGTCAACCTGCACCACAATGGTCGGGTTCTTTAATTCGGGCATCTGCCGCAATATCCCCGTGTAGATTGCCATTGATATGGACTTGCCGCTGCCCTGGGTGTGCCAAATGACGCCGATTTTGCCATCACCGAATGGTTTAATGGCTTGCTTGGTGGATTCCACGGCGAACTCGATCCCGAAGAACTGGTGATATTTTGCCCCTTTCTTGATGTATCCGCCTTTGTCGGATTCGTGGAAGATATAATTGCAGATATACTGGATCAGGCGTTCCTTGGTAAATAAACCTTGGAGCAGTGATTGCAACTGAAAACCATCTTCAACCACAGTCCTGCCGTCCACGGATTTCCACGGAGTGTACCATTCCATATCGGCGTTGTACATCCCGTGCAGGGTTTCTATACCGTCTGATATCACAGTTATGGCGTTATATTCGAACAACTGGGGTATGTCCTGCCTATAATGCTGAATCTGGTTCCACGCGTTTACGACGGATGCTCCCGTATCAAACATATTCTTGAACTCAAACAATACCAACGGCTAGCCATTGATGAACAGGATCAGGTCTGCACGGCGTGTGTTCTTTCCTTCAACCGTGAACTGGTTGACGGCAAGGAACTGGTTATTCGCTGGGGTATTATAGTCTATCGGATAGATGTGTTCCAGATGCGTGTTACCGTCTTTGTCCTGCCATTGCAGACTGATCCCTTGGGTTAGTTTCAGATGGAAAGAACGGTTGCGGATGTCGATATCGGCACCTTCATTGAATAACAGTTGGGTAATAGCATCCGACAGAACATCTGGCGGCAGGTTTGGGTATTGTTTTTTCAGGAAGTATTTCAGCGGGTCTTCCAGTACCACTTTTTTGAAATTACGGTGAATATCGGCACCGAACAGGTGTGTGTAGCCTTGCTCTTTCAGCCAGTCGATAGCGGCAAGTTCCACATCCGATTCGATAAGGTAATTTCGGCTCATAACGTTTGTTCTATGGTTTGCAAATCGGCGGGGATGATATCGCCTGAAATAAGTTTGGGGAGTAACGCTTCTCGTATTTCAATTAATCGTTTGCTTTCTTCGTAAATAGAATAAACTAATTGATAACTTGGTTTTAACACTGTTTCGATAAAAGAATTAAGAAAATTGGTGTCAGGCAAAACGAATTGTATTTCATTTATTTGATCATAAGTAATTTGTGGGAAAGTTCCTGATCTTGCTTCTGCAAGATTTTGTAAATCTTTGATAAGATTTGGTCTGGTAAGCAGGAAAAAAAAGAAGATCGAATCAATCTCATTTTTTGGTCGAAGAACCATTAATTTCGTCGACACAACATATTCATCCGCATCGAAATTAATATAGGCGTATCTTTTATTACCAGGTCGAATTTCGCTATAAAGTATGTCGTGTTTTTTAATACTCTTTTTTGCTTGACCTGGTAAGGATTCTACATCGTAATAATCTACATTAATAACAAATCCCTCTAAGATATCCGAAGTATTTAAAAAGATTACTCTGGGATTCGGAAATTTATGTGTTTTAGAAACAGACTCTAAATGATCGCCTAAAACTGAGTTCTTCCATCCCTCTGGCAGATTATCTGGATCAATATCATCCACGAAATAATGTTTATAATGAGCCTGCGCTATTTGTTCCCGTGTGTTGTTAATTTGGCGGTTGAGTTCTATCTTGTCATCCAATGCGCCCAGGATCTCGGCTATGCGTTGTTGAAGGGGGAGTGGGGGGAGATTAAAACGAAGATTCTTAAACGATGAACCAGAAATTTCAGCAAATGTGGTTCCTATACCATATGATTTTATTAATTCAATATTGCTTTTTAATAAGTAATAAACAAAACTGGTATCAGCAATATTTTCATTAACAACGATGCTTTTAAATCCCTGATTCGTACTAACAGGATTTAATGCTATCGCTAAATAACCTATTGGAGCCCTTGATGTCATTAACACTGTTCCAGTAGGCAATAACCTTGCAGATGAATTTTTAAGCCCCTCAATGGTTATATTACGTTCACCTCTTGAAATCCACCTACTGGGATGATTTGTTAAATCCTTAGGAGTAATCCAAGGAATATCACCATTGTAAAATGATGGATTTTTCGTGGAAGGTGTACCCCCACCAATTACTTCTCCAATATTCTCAATACTAAGGTTCACCCACTCTTGCATCTATCTGCCGTTTGAATTTTTCAGTGATTCCAGATTCTTCAATATTTTTTCTTGCAGTTCATTGCTTTGGGTAAACTGCTCCATCAATTTGATGGTCAGGTGTTCCATTTTCTCTTCAAACGGGATGCCGTCATCTTCTTCTGCTCCATTGCCGACATACCGCCCTGGCGTAAGGACAAATTTTTGCTGCTCAACTTCTTCCAGTGTGGCACTTTTGCAAAATCCTTCTATATCCTGATGGTTGCCCCCAGAATTGCGCCACTGGTGATAGGCATTGGCAACTTTGGCAATATCTTCTTCGCTGAATGCCCGTAAGCGGCGGGTAACCATTTCGCCCAATTTGCGTGCGTCGATGAACAGGATTTCATTTTCCCGCCTTCTGTGCACACCATCTTTGCCATCACGGTTTTTTGATAAGATGAATAAACAGGCAGGGATGCCTGTGGTCAGGAACAATCTTTCTGGGAGTTGGACGATGCAGTCAATCATCCCGCTATTGATCATATGTTCCCGCACATTCTTTTCGCCAGTATTGCCCGTGGTCATTGCTCCGTTTGCCATAACAACGCCCGCGGTTCCCCTTGGACTCAGGTGATGCCAGATGGTCTGGAACCACATATAGTTGGCATTACCTTCCGTGGTGAAGGTTTCCCGCGTGCCGAATAACCGTGGATCATTGTCGGCAAGCATTTCAGGGTGCCATTTGCTGATATTGAACGGCGGGTTCATCAGGAAGTAATCGGCACCGTTCTTGCCCGATATTTCAGGGAATTTATCATCCAGCAACGAATCGCCCAGTTTAACTTGAAAATTCATATTGCGGAGAAGCAGGTTCATTTTGCAAAGCCGCAGCGTGCCTTCATATCGTTCCTGCCCGTAAACCATATAATTTGGACTCTGGCTGTGGGCTTTCAAAAATTTCACCGATTGCACCATCATTCCGCCAGAACCAATGGCTAAGTCCATAATCCTGCCGCTTAACGGCTCAATCATTTCCACCAACAGGCGTACAATGCTGCTGGGGGTGAAGAATTGCCCAGCACCGCTGCCCTCTGCCATAGCAAATTTACCGATGTAGTATTCGTATATCCTGCCGTAAAGATCAGTTTCTGGGTGTTTGGTTTCTGAAAACTCTTCCGTGGAAAACATATTAATGAGTCCAGCCACCTGCACGGGGGATAACTGGCTTTTTACAAAGATCGGCGGTAACAACCCCTTGTGATCGGGTTCGCGTTGCGCCAGAATATCATCTATGAGGATGAAGGCATTATCCACCTTCACCTTAATATCATCTTGCTGTGCATTTTCCAGCAGGTATGACCACGTGGCTTCCTTTGGGAGTTTATACACGTTCTGGGTCTGGTACTCCAAAGGGTCTTCTAACACTTCATCTTTCACCTTTGGGTCTGCGGTGTAATAATCCGAACTCGGATCACCCAATTGCTGTTTTAGTTCAGCGTAGCGGCGTTCATACCGCTCCGATAAGTGCTTTACGAATAGCAACGACAGGACGTAATCCTTGTATTGGTTTTCAGCCACCGCACCACGCAGTTCATTGGCAGCGTTCCAGAGTTTATCTTCGAAGGGAATATCGGGTTTGGCGGTAGATTGTTTAGCCATCAGATCAATTAGTTATTACGTTTCATATGATGAAGAGCAATATTACTAAATTTCCAGGTACGAATTTTACCTGAATTTAGTGGTAAATCAGGCGCAAGTACTTCGAATACGAAAAGTTATTATTTAAAGGTCAATTTGAGCCCAAGGGGAGCAGCACAAGGTCGGGCTTAACAGATTATCATCCAGGTGTTTGCGCCTGTCTATAAGCCCAAAAACGGGCAAAAATCCGCACTTCCATCCATCTTCACAATCTCATAGTCCTGCCCGTCATCGTCCTGAATGAAGGTCGAATCAAATTCAACGCTTGCCCGCATCAGAAAGAACAGTTCTTCCGCCAGCCTTTCGAGCAATAACTTCTTGTTGAAAGGCTTGCCGTCAAGGATGTAAAATCGCTGAACCTCTGGTTCGGCGTCGGTTTTATTCTTTTCAACGGAATGATACTCAAAATAAAGTTTTAAATCTAAGTATGGTTGATCGGGGTGAGTCATCAAATGACGTGTTACCAGCAGTTCATTGGCTTTTTCCAGCAGTTTCACAAGTGCTTTATTCCTTGCGGTCTTCACGTCTGGATCAATTTCAAGATACTGGTATTTGTAGGTGTGCTTGCACTCTGGCTGATTTTCCACTGGCTGAAATATCAGTTCATTCTCTACTGTGTATGATGTTATGACGATTTGTGGAGTGGTGCTTAATGGGCGGTTGTGATAAGTGTCTGGCATCGGTTTTGAAACTTGTAATGCTTATTTATCATAAATAGTGCGATCTGATATTAGTACACTTGCATATTTAAGATTTTTCCACTTACAAGAATCACCCCCGCCCGTGCATTATCAGCGGTTTTGTCCATATTAAACGGCACTTCTCACCCGATAGAAAAGATTTGATCTTTTGCTCATTTTTGCGAACTGTTTTACAAAAAACGCTATGTGGTTCAATTTCAAATGATTATCAAATCGACTCTTTCTGATTAGAAATGACAAACTTTTTTATGAACCCGCGCAAGGAATCCATTCCGAAACTCGCAAAGTATTTTATGTAATAAATTGATATACAGTAATATAAATTTGGTAAATTCAAAAATTTGTCGTATCTTTGCATAAATTTTTGTAACAAATTAATATTAAACTATGATAATAAGAGATTTTAATTTCACTGATTTCAAATCTGCCGATGAAATAATCAGGCAAATTCACATTAACGAGAGCAAATATTGGCGTAAAACATTAAGTTTCGGCTTTTACCACCGTACACCCGAAAATTCGAGGTCTGATAATCCATATAACATCAAGAACATTGCTACGCAGCAGGAATGGTCAGGCAAATGGTACTTTGGGGTTAATTACAGGGTCAGGTGCCAGCAGAATGATAAAATTGACCACTATAATTCAACATATGCAAGCCTATATTCAGCAGGTTTTGTGAAGAAAGGATGGTTGGTGGTACCGCATTATTTTGCTTCATCTGCCGACCAAGGGGTGGATTTCTTTAAAATCCTGAATATTGGCACCCGTTTGACAAGCAAAGAGTTTAGTCCAAAATATATTACTTGGATGATTAATAGGAAAATAGAAATTGGTGAAGAAAACTTTGACCCATTGTGCACGCAGATCGTTACCCAAATGCCAGACCTTGATATAATCATTGGTGAAGCGAAACTACTGATTTGACCTTCATAGGTCGCTATCAGTATTTGTAATTATGATTCTGGGCTGATAACCAACTTGACCGTTTCATTTTTCTCCACGTGATCCCCGTTTAATCCTTCGATTTTCAAAGTGGCATAATGCAGTTTAAATGGCGCTTTTGAAAAGGCTTCAATAATCTTTTGTTTTACCATTGGTATCTGGCTCTCCCCACAAACGATACAATCGTGAATCGACAAAATAAATGGCTGATGTTCCTTGACCAATAGAGGACGCAGCACCGCATTGATAAAGATATCTGATTCCGTTTTCTGTAAATTGTGAGCAAGGTCTTTATGGCTCTTCCCCTTGGCATATTTTATGACTTCCCAGACTGTCGGAAACGCCGTTTCAAACGCTTTGGCAAATGCCGCTATGCGTTTAATGTCTACATCACGACCAAACAACAGTTTATAAAATAAGTCCTTTATCTTTTCTTTTTCCTCTGGCGTTAATTTTCGTATCAGCGGTCTGCGAAGTTTTTTATGAATCCTGTATAGTTCAGGGTACAATTTGCCGTTGATCACCAGATCAAAATATTTGGAAATGTCGGAAATATTCCGCTTGCCACAAAAATCAATGATCTTCTCATATGTATAAAGCCGTTTCTTGTATTTTATCTTGAAATACTCTGGGAACTGGAATGTAAGCAGCAAGGGCTGGCTATTACTCAAATCCAACTGATATAACGGCTCGTTGCAGCCCTCAAAATAGAGGTAAGGGCGCAATATCCGCGGGAAATTGGTCAGATTACTGTGGACTCTGCCATAATCATCACGGCTGATGTAATAATCTTTTTCTTCAAAGCGGTTGATGGCTACTGCATAGGAGAAGAATTTCATATAAAATTTCGCCACGTCGGTTAATTTTTTCGTGTTTGACGTGTCAATGTCCTTCAACTGCTCCTTTTTCCATTCTTTCAGGGCTTTCATTGCTGCATTGTATTCTACTTTCAACCTGTTCAGGTAGTAATACGAATACAGAAGTACAGGATTTTCATAGATGATTTTGTCATTGTCCTTTTTGCCATTATCCGATTTCCGTTTGCTTTCTAAAACATTCTCTGCGATTGTGGTATCCGCGCACCTTTCTTTCATTATTATATTCGTGGGATCACACAGATGGTTGGGATGAATGCGATAACCTCGTGATCTACCCTGATCTGATCTGTGAATGGAGCCCATTTCCAATATTTTCAGACTGACTGCAAGATTCAGAACCCACGCATTGAGTTCCGTGTTTTTGGATATCTTCTGCAATAATCTGGCTGGAATCTTAACATCATTGAAAAAATCATCATAAAAACTTTTATTGGTCGATAGTGCCCGAAGAATAAAGTCAATCGTGAACAACATCAGCGGAATGATCTTTGAGTTTTCCAAGTCCTGCCGATCAATAACCTTGAATATTTTTTTCAGGTTTTTATCCTTCTTACTTTCTGGCGCAACACGTCGCAAAAACTCAATATGTTGCTTCATTCTGGAATCATCAATCATTGCTTTTTCCATCATATTTCTGATGCCACCAGCGGATAATGATGATAATGTCCAGAAATAAACAACCGAATCTGGTTTATACATTTTATGCTTACTGAACCAGTTTCTTACTGAATCAATATCCTTTAAAATCACATCATCATTCATAT
>AMWB02014671.1_pt1 | contig 10082 bp, 6 predicted proteins | sample 200311 | NCBI WGS metagenome assembly AMWB02 (sample SAMN02737377, study PRJNA173069) | bioreactor metagenome | biome: anode biofilm in microbial fuel cells | place: USA: California | collected 2010-12-16 | reverse complement strand
TCAGATATAAACCATATATGGTTTATATCTGATCTCCTCGCAATTACTATTTCACGGAAGGAATGTAAAAGTTAGAGGTGTTGCTTGATTTTGATCGGAGGAAAACAAATCCATGAGATCCAAACGATATGGTCTGAGAGAACAGCAGAATCAACAGCGATGAAGTGGACGAATGGGGGAGGCACTGTTGTTATTGAACCTCAGGATGTCCTTCTGGTTATGAAAGGGCACTCTCGATATATGCCAGATGTCGGAATTACTCAGTCCAGTGTCTCTCTTATCTTCACCGACAGTTGAGAAATGCTGAACGGTTTTTGAATAAAACCATCACACCCTCGATTGAGAATTTCGCGAGCCTGACCATCAATACTGTAGCCGCTGGAGAGAAGTACCTTACCCACTGGATGTATTTTTTTCAACCGGTCAAAGAGTTCACTGCCGCCCATTTGGGGCATTATCATATCAATAATACATAAATCAACACCATCCTGGTGGCGGCTGTATGTGTCAATCGCTTCCTGGCCGCTGGATGCGGTCAGTACCTTGTAGCCGAGGACGGCGAGGATTTCCCGGCCGATGTCCAGTATCATCTGTTCGTCGTCAACCAGGAGAATAGTCTCGGAACCTTTTTCCATGGGCAGCGAAATCTTGCTTTCAGTGGGAACTTTTTTATCTGTTGCGGGCAAAAGAATGGTGAACATGGTTCCCTGATTCAGTTTGCTTTTGACGGATATCGTCCCGGCATGGTTGAGGATAATACCATAGACCATTGCCAGGCCAAGGCCCGTGCCATGGCCCGGCGCCTTGGTGGAGAAGAAGGGGTCGAAAATCCTGTGCATCGTTTCTTTGTCCATACCTTCACCGGTATCCGCGATGGTCATTTCCACATAGTCTCCGGGAGAAATACCATAAAGACGGGCGTCTGTATCCGTTACAACATACGGCCGGCTTGTTATGGAAATAATGCCTCCTTTGGGCATGGCCTGTCCGGCATTGACAAGCAGGTTGAGCAGCACCTGTTCAATTTGGTTGGCATCGACCTCGACCGGCCATAAATCCGGGTGCAGGGAGGGACAGATGGTGATCTCTTTTTTCGTTCTGCCAAACATATCGATGTTTTTTTCAATCAATGTATTCAGATCGACAGGGCGGACTTCATATTTTCCTCCCCTGGCAAAACCAAGCAGTCTTGTCGTTAAATTTGCCGCACTCTCCACGTATTGTTCAATGTGCTTAAGAGGGGAATAGTGTGGATGCGATGTCTGGAGATTGTTGAGCATAAGTGCTGTTCTGCCCTGAATACCCATGAGGAGGTTGTTGAAATCGTGGGCAATACCACCGGCGAGGGTGCCGAGGGATTCAAGTCTTTGTGATTGTTGCAGTTGTTCTTCCAGAGCTTTGCGCGATTTTTCAGCAGCCTTGCGTTCGGTTATGTTCCGGGCGATACCCCTGAATCCAGTAGGGGCGTTATCTTCATCACGAATGGTTGAGACTACTGTCTCCACGTAAAGAGTGTTGCCTTCTTTGTGATGAAATTCGAGTTCCACCGCCTTCCCCGGTTGTTCTGAACTGAGAACCGCAGAAAAGGCTTCATTAATTTTCCGTACCGTCGGTTTACTCATATACCCAACGGTATGCATACCAAGGAGCTCATCCTCGCTATAGCCTAGCATGGTGCACATTGCCTGGTTGACCAGGGTCAGGTTGCCACTCAGGTCTATTTCATAATAACCGTCTTCAATGCTGTCGATTATATTGCGGTATTTTTTTTCGCTTGCAACTATCGCCTGTTCGTGTCTTTTCCTTTCCAGGGCCAGGGCAACCTGATCAGATACAGAGTGGAGGACATTCAGGTCGATTTCATCAAAATGATGCGGATCATCATAACTCTGAGTCGCCATCACGCCGATCACTTCGTCCTTGATCTGCAGTGGAACGCCGAGCCAGATCTTGGGAGCTGTGCCAATAATGCGATTATCCGCGACCCTTTGCTGTAATTCCGACTGGCGGAAGAAAACCGGTTTCTTGGCCAGAATTACTTCTCCTGTCAACGAATTTTCCTCGCTGAACTGATCCAGATAGAGAAGATCGGTATCAAACTGATCTATAAAATAGGGAAAAGATATTCTGCGAACCTGTTTGTGATAAATGGCAATAAAAAAATTGCGCAGATCGATAATCTCCCCGAGTATACGATGAATAGAGGAGTAAAGTTCATTGAGATCCTTGGTCGTATTGACGGCATTCGAGATGCGAAAAAGTGTGTGGGCTATCTGCTCGGCTCTTTTTCGTTCACCTATTTCTCGCGTCAGTTGTTGATTAACTTCGAGGAGTTGGGTTGTGCGTAGGTGGATCTGTCGTTCGAGATTGTCGAGATTTTCCTGAGAAATATTCTTATCGTACATCGTTAGTAGTTATGGGTGGTCATTGCTGTTCCTTGCTTTTCAACATCACGTCTTTTCAGCATACTGATTTGCTGTATCGATTGCAAGTTGCAGTGAGATCGTGGCCCAAAACATATTTTGTACACTCTCCCTGTCTCCGGGACTGTTCACCTCTGCAATATGGGTGGCAAAGAATGCCGGTTTTTAAGGGCGGAGATGAGATCCTCAACTTTGAAATAGACCTGCAGAATATCTTTATTGGCCTCAAGCACGGGAATAGCCTTCGCGGCAATTCTGTCGGCTGCGTCGGTGAAACCATATTCGCGCTTAATGTATACCCCGGCTGCACGGATCAAGGCCTGGAGGGTAAGCTTCATGTTGCCTTGCGCTGAGTACCAGGCATGCTCAAGCACCTCGTGCACTTCGAAGAAGAGCCCCAGATTCCAGAGCACTACGCCCTGCTGGATCGGATCGGTTACCTTTTTCTGGATAAGCTGGAGCGCCTGCAGGTAGCGGGCGTATCGATCTTCAAGATACTCCCGATAATAATCCGCCAGAGGCTGTTGGCGGAATTCGGCAACGCTCTGGGTCAGCTTGTCGGCGTTTCCGGTCTCCACCGCCACTGCCAGTCCTTCCGACAGCTCGTTACGGATATCTCTGCTCCGCCGGTCTTCAAATGGGTTGAAGAGTTTGTTATCCATAGTCATTTCCTTGACTCAGTTACTGGGGAAAGGGATAGAAAAACATCAGATATCATGCTCCACTGCAGGCAGATGCTGGTGTCTTTTGATGATAAAGTACAGCACCGGCACTGCCATCCGGCTGATTAAGAGAGAGGCTATTTCGCCAAACATCAGCGAGATGGCCAAGCCCTGGAAGATCGGGTCGGCGAGAATAACCGAGGCGCCGATGACCACCGCCAGCGCCGTAAGCAGCATCGGCCGAAAACGGATCGCTCCGGCGTCGACAACCGCCTTGGCCAGCGGTTCGCCCTGACTGATGCGCAGTTCGATAAAATCGACCAGAATAATCGAATTACGCACGACAATGCCGGCCCCGGCCATAAAGCCAATCATCGAGGTGGCGGAAAAAAACGCGCCGAAGCCCCAATGTGCCGGAAGGATGCCGATAAGCGAGAAGGGGATTGCTGCCATCACCGCCACCGGCGTAATATAACTTTTAAACCAGCCGACCATCAACATATATATGAGCACCATGACCACACAGAAGGCCAGGCCGAGGTCGCGGAACACCTCGAGAGTAATATGCCACTCCCCGTCCCATTTCATGGCCGGTTCGTTTTCCGAGAACGGCTGACTGAGGTTGTAGATCTGCACCTTCTGCTGCCTGCCGCCAAAGTCACGACCATCGAGCTCTCCAAGTTTTTTATTCATCTGCAGGATTGCGTAGACAGGGCTTTCCACCACATCGGCCACATCGCCCACGACATAAATGACCGACTTGAGGTTTTTACGATAAACAGGCTGTTCGACCTTCTGTTCGGAGACGGATACCAGCTCCCGCAGGGGCACCAGGGGGGAGGATGGGTTGCGTTCGGACCGCAGTGAAATGTTCAGGATCGATGCGACTCTTGCCCGGTATTCCGGGGCGAGTTCCAGCACAATATCAATCGCCTCCTTGTCAGTCGGCTGGTGGTACAGATCAAGCGAATAGCCCTGTACGGCGATCTCAATGGCCCTGGTGATCTGCTTTTCGGTTATACCGTTTAACGCCGCTTTTTCTTTATCAACGGTAAAGACCTGGCGCCACCTGTCCGCTTCGCGATACCAGTCGATATCAACTACCCCGGTGGTTGTGGCGAAGATTTTTTTTACTTCCCTGGCCAGTTTTACCCGTGCTGCATCTGTCGGACCGTAGATCTCTGCGACAAGAGTCTGCAGCACCGGCGGTCCGGGCGGGACTTCCGCCACGGCAATAGAGGCCCCGAACCTGGCGGCAATCGCTGCAAGCGGAGGCCGGACCCTGGTGGCAATATCGTGGCTTTGCAGGGAGCGTTCGTGTTTGGGCAGGAGGTTGACCTGGATGTCGGCCACTGTCGGACCGCTGCGCATAAAGTAATGGCGGACCAGGCCGTTGAAATTATAGGGCGACGCGGTACCGACATAGATCTGGTAGTCGGTGACGGTCGGATCCTGCCTGATCGTTGCGGCCATCTCTTTTGCTACCCGTGCCGTCTGCTCAAGGGTAGAACCTTCCGGCATGTTGAGGATTACCTGGAATTCACTCTTATTGTCAAACGGCAGCATCTTCACCTTCACCAGGCCGAAATAGACCATGGAACAGACGCCAAGGAGCAAGGCGATGATGGTGGCGAAAAAAAGTATGCGCCAGGCTGCATGGGACAGCAGCGGGTCCATGATCTTGTGGTAGATCCTGGTAAACCAGTCGTCCGGGGTTTCGCTCTCATGGGCATGGCCCGCTGAAGATCCTCTGTTTTTCAGAATATGAGTTGCGGCCCAGGGAGTGACGGTAAAAGCGATAATGAGGGAAAAGAGCATGGCCGCCGAAGAACCGATCGGGATGGGCCGCATATACGGACCCATTAATCCACCGACAAAGGCCATGGGCAGGATCGCGGCAATGACCGCCCAGGTTGCCAGAATGGTCGGGTTGCCAACCTCGGCTACCGCCTCGATGGCAATAGTTGACCTGGATTTGCCCTTACTGCTGGGGAGGCGCAGATGACGGACGATGTTTTCCACGACGACGATCGCATCGTCGACCAGAATGCCGATGGAAAAGATCAGTGCAAAAAGAGTGATACGGTTCAGGGTATAGCCGTAGAGATAAAAAATCAGCAGGGTGAGGGCAAGCGTCGAGGGGATGGCCAGCATGACCACAACGGATTCTCGCCAGCCGAGAAAAAAGAGAATGAGCAGGGCGACACCAAAGACGGCAATACCCATATGCAGCAGCAGCTCGTTGGACTTGTCCGAGGCGGTCGCGCCGTAGTCACGGGTGACGCTTATTGCAAGATCGGCGGGAATGAGCCGCCCTTTGAGGCTGTCTACCTTGGCTAGTACATCCTGTACCACGGAAACTGCGTTGGCACCGGGGCGTTTGGCAATCGACAGGGTGACGGCCGCTTCCTGTCCCGTACTTTTTCTGTCGCCATACAGGACATAGTCCACCGGCTCTTCTGGGCCATCGGTGATTTCGGCCACTTCGTGCAGGTACACCGGTCGACCGCCGTACACGCCGACGACAATGCGGCCAAATTCTTCGGCACTGTGCAGGAAAGTGCCGGTCTGCAGCAGGATTTGCCGGTTCAGCGAGGTAAGGCTGCCGGAATAGGACTGGCTGTTGGCAGACTGGATTATCGGGGCGAGCTCGGTCACCGACAGGTTTCTCGACGCGAGCAGCAGCGGATCGAAGTGGATGGTCAAGACCCTTTTCGTACCGCCGATGATCTTTGTTTCCGCCACTGCATTGATGTTTTTAATGGCGTCGTCAACCTGGGCGGCCATTCGCCGCAGCGTGTAATGATCATAGCCTTTTCCATGAAAAGTCAGAGCCATGATGGGCACATCGTCAATGGAATGCGGTTTGATTATCGGTTGCCCGACGCTGTGCGGTATCCGGTCGAAATTGGTGGCCAGTTTCTGATTCAGGCGAACGATTGCTGTTTCCAGGTTTTCACCGACATAAAAGCGGACCACCAGAAGGCTTTGGCCGGCCATGGAGGTCGAGTAGATGTATTCGACTCCGGGCAGTTCATAGAGCAGCTTTTCCATCGGAATGGACAGCCGTTCCTCAACTTCTGTCGGGGTGGCACCCGGCATGCTGACCAGCACATCGATCATCGGTACCTTGATCTGCGGCTCTTCTTCTCTGGGCAGCAGGACGATAGCCAGAATGCCGAGAAGAAGAGAGGCGATGATGCCTAAGGGGGTCAGCTTGGAGTTGATAAAGGCTCGAGCCAGACCTCCGGCAAAACCTGTCGTGTGCTTAGAAGGCGAGTTCATGGGTATAGTATCCTGCTAGTTTCTCGTTTACCGGGCTTGGATAGTTACGGGTTGTCCCTCAAGGAGGGTCTGATTGCCTTCGGTTATAACCGTTTCATTTTCCGACAGACCACTCAGAATCTCGATATTACCATCACTTGTTGCTCCGGTACGCACAAGACGGAGTTGTGCCTTGTCATCATGCACGACGAAAACCCGTTCTATCTGGCCAATCGATTGCACTGCGGAAACCGGAACAGTCAAGGTCTGGGCTTTTTCCATGGCCAGGGTGATCCTGGCAAACTGTCCCGAGCGAAGTCGCGGGTCAGGCGCGATATTGAGTTTAATCGGCGCAGATCTAGAAGAGGGATCGGCAATCGGCGACACTTCGGCAACAATACCTTCGACCTTCAGTTCGACTGACGGAATATACACAGACAACCGGTCATCTTTTTTTATGTGGAGGATCATCGCCTCGGGAATGTTTGTCAGCACCTGAAGATTGTTTTCCTGCTCCATATACAGCAGCGGTTTGCCCGGAGTTGCCAGATCGCCGATATTGGCAAGTTTTCTGGTAATAATCCCGGAAAAAGGCGCGACGATGCGCGAGTAATTGAGCATGGTTAATGATTCTTTGTATCCTGCCTCGGCGATTCTGGCAATGTCACGCAGGGATTTGACCGTTTCCCGGGTCGCCGCATTTTTCTTTAACAGGTTCTCTTCCCTGGTAAGATTGCGCCTGGCCTGTTCGAGCTGAGCCTTGGCCTGCTGGACCTGGGCGGAGACTTCTCCCGCGCTGAGCTCGACCAGAAGTTCACCCTGTTTTACCTTCGAGCCAAGATCGACCGGCAGCGTGATAATGTTGCCGGTCATTTTAGACGAGATCTCAGCCCGTTCAACTGCCTGTATTGTGCCGACCACTTCGACCTGATCCCCGGCCACTCTTTTTACCACTTGAGCAACAGAGACCTCGGCTGCCGGCAAAGCCTGCGAGGGGGTGTCGGCCTGCATGCCAGCCTTGTCACATGCCGGTAAAAAAGCGATCAGGGCCACCATAAAGAGCATGCAACCCCATTGATTAAGTTTCATTGGCAAATCTCCTTTCCCCTTAGCTTCTGGAAAATTGTTCAAGTCCGGCAGCTCGGCGCAGGTTGGCAATGGCGACCAGGTAGCTGGCTTTCGCTGTCAGATGTCTGGCTTGTGCGTCGGAGAGGCGCATTTCAAAATCGATCAGGTCGGAGGCGAGAATGACTCCTTCCGTAAAGCGGGCCCGGCTGAGTCTCGCCGCTTCGGTGGCCACTCCAACCATTTTTTCGGTAACAGTCAGTCTTTTCCGGGCTTCTTCATAGTCAAGTCTGGCTCGTTGCACGTCAAGATTAAGGGCAAGTTCTGTTTTTTCTCGGAGACTCTTGATCTCCTGGAGTTTCAGCTGGGCCCTGACTATTTCCGAGGAACTTTTCCGGCCGTCAAAAAGAGTGTAGTTCATTTTGACCCCGGCCATCCATGAATTGCCCCCTTCATCAAGTACCCAACCGTTATCTACCTGGTAGCTGGCGAAGGCGTCTATTGACGGCAGCTTGCCACCCTGGGCTTTTTTGAGCTCGGCGATCGCTCCCTGTTCCATGGCATCAAGCCGTTTGATGGCCGGGTGGTTCTGATAATCAACGGAATCAGGCAGTATCTGCTGTGGCCCGCCATCAGGGTCGAGGTTCACTGCACCTTCTCGAAGCCCGAGCAGGTTGAGGAAAATTCTTTTGGTGAGTTCCAGGCTGTGTCGACTGCGGATGAGGTCTTCATCGGCACGTGATTGCTGCAGTTCCAGGTTGAGCAGGTCTTGTTTCAACAAATCTCCTGCGTCGTACCTGGCTTGACCGACATGAAGAGCCGCGCTGATAGAGGCAAGCGCTTCTTGCCGGACATTCACCATTTCTTCGGCCTGAGCAATGGCCTGAAATGTTTTAACCACTTCAAAGCCAAGCTGCTGGTGTACAGCGGTAATATCGGTTTGAGTGATGTGTATATATGCCTGTGCCGCAGCCTGGTCGGCACGGTCTCTGCCGCCATTATACAGTCGGTAATTAATCTGGGCCTTGAGCTGGAGATTGTCTGTTCTGCCGGGATCGTTGAAATCGATGCTGTTATCGAAAGCACCCTGATTGAGGATATTGCCGAAAGAATACATGGGGTTGTTGGTCTGACCGTATTCGGTGGAAAAGTTGACCAGGGGATAGTCTGAGGCATTGGCCATGGTGGCTGCTGCCATTGCCTGCTCCATACGTTTACGGGCGATCATGATGTCCGGGCTCCCGGCAATGGCAAAGGCGACTGCCTGCTGTGCTGTCCATACCCGGGGAATCTGAAGCCCGGAAGGGCTGGTTTCAGCGGCAGGAACATTGCTGCAGTTCAGCCAGCCTGTGAAGAGTCCGAGAATGGCAAAAAACAGATATCTTTTCATTTAGTTATCCGGTATGTACGAATAGTCAGGGATGTTGGTGTTAAAGTATTTAATCAAATGATTAATTAAACTAAAACCTTCCCTCTCTTTTGTCAAAGAAAAAAATGCTGGTTTGCTCTGTTAACTTGTCCGTCTTCAACTGATTGATTTTGTTTATAGAGACCAGGAAATGTGTATATGCACTGCTTTGGAATCTATCGTGTATTAGCTGTCGGGTCAAGAGAATAAAGATGTTAGGGGGCTGGATCAAAAAGCAGATAACACGTTGTAGGCGATTGATAAAAGCATGCCTGCTGGCCCGGATATTGAATTCCTGCCGTTCGTGAATACAGTTGCTGATGAAAACAAGTAACCGTTTACAGTTCTGCGCCTCTGTAGACTTGTTTTTTACCCGCATGCTTGGTTACAGGAATATCGCGGCATGGCGGATGTATCATCCCATGATGGAGGAAAATTGATGGCAGGAAAAACCCTATATGACAAATTATGGCAGTCTCATACGGTTGAAGACCGGGAGGACGGGACAACACTTCTCTATATAGATCGGCACTTACTGCACGAGGTGACCTCCCCCCAGGCCTTCGAAGGATTAAAACTTGCAGGCAGAAAACTCTGGCGACCGGGCGCAAATCTTGCCACGCCCGACCACAATGTTCCGACGCTTGCCGCCGAACGAAAAAGTGGCATTGCCGGCATTATCGATCCATTTTCGCGATTGCAGGTAGAGATATTGAACTTGAACTGCCAGGAACAGAAAATTGTGGAATTTGGCATGATGGATAAGCGCCAGGGGATTGTTCACGTGGTTGGTCCGGAACAGGGACTGACCCAGCCGGGCATGACGATCGTCTGCGGTGACTCCCATACCTCCACCCACGGTGCCCTTGGCGCACTGGCCCAGGGGATCGGCACCTCGGAGGTTGAGCATGTCCTCTCCACCCAGTGCCTGATCCAGAAGAAAATGAAAAATATGCTGGTGCAGATAGACGGGGCACTCGCTCCGGGAGTAACCGCCAAGGATCTGATTCTCTATGTGATTGGCAGGATAGGTACGGCCGGTGGAACGGGACATACCATTGAGTTTGCTGGATCGGCAATACGCTCATTGTCCATTGCCGGTCGGATGACAGTCTGTAACATGGCGATTGAGGCCGGAGCCCGGGCCGGTTTGGTCGCGGTTGATGAGAAAACGATCGACTACCTGCGGGGCCGCCCCTTTTCACCAACAGGTGCGATGTGGCAGCAGGCGGAAAAATATTGGCTGTCACTGAAATCCGA
>AMWB02083450.1_pt1 | contig 10088 bp, 9 predicted proteins | sample 200311 | NCBI WGS metagenome assembly AMWB02 (sample SAMN02737377, study PRJNA173069) | bioreactor metagenome | biome: anode biofilm in microbial fuel cells | place: USA: California | collected 2010-12-16 | reverse complement strand
GACTCGTCTGCCGCGTAGCGGCTTCGTCCAACGATCATTTTCAGCAAGCTGAAAGCCCTCGGCGCGCAAGAAATCAATAATATCTTCCTTGATGCCAATGCCTTTCAACTTGAAAACGAGGTCGACGGCAGGGAAAACAGCCTGAATCCCTATGACGCGGCAAACAGCGCCCTGGCGGCAAATTTCAACACCCTGCACCTGAAAAAATCAAAAAACGGCGCTGTTGTCGCGGCCGAGGCGCAGACACCAACGCTGCCCATCATGAAACGGCTGGGAAAAAAACTTCCGCCGGGCACGCACCGGATAAACCTGACCAACAATACGGAAGACATCCTCATCCATACCGGGGAGCTCTTCCGGGCAATGCAGAAAAAGCAGGGACTGGCAGGCAACGGCATTATCGCCGCCAAAAGCGTGCCGGCAGCGGTCAAACTGCTTTATCGCCATCCCTCGAACCGCAGCCTGGAACAGGTCATAAGCGGCCTGATGCTCTATTCCAACAATTTTGTCGCCAACCAGCTCTATCTTGCCTGCGGTGTTGCCCGCGAAGGCTACCCGGCAACCTGGGGCAAAAGCCGGTCCGCCTTTAATCGTTTCCTTAACGGCCTCGGATTCACGGAAACCGACATCGTCATGGTGGAGGGCTCGGGACTTTCCCGCCGCAACCTGCTGACCCCGGCCGCCATGCTGAAAATCCTCCGCGCCTTTGAGCCCTATAGCCGTCTTTTGCCGGACAAAGAGGGCATCCTGCTCAAATCAGGCACCCTGACCGGGGTTTACTGCTACGCCGGTTTTTTTTCCGCCGGAACAATCAGGAAACCCTTTGTCATCATGCTGAACCAGCCCAAAAATCAGCGGGATGACGTGCTTAAACTGCTTGAAAAAATCGCCCTGCAACCGTAAAGTTGAATAATCGGCAACGATTTTCACTTATCCAGCAGAAAAAAGGGTCAGTCTTGCAGGTGACCGCGCCGGGGAACCGGCACGCTGCAAGACCGGACACGGGGAGAAAGACAAGAATGGGAAACCGGACCGAGCGTGATTTTTTACTCACCGAGGAACAGGGCGGCATTCTCGTCAGGCTTGCCCGCCTGACCATTGCCCTGCAACTTGGCATCAAGGCTGACGCGGATGAGCAAAATAAGATCGAGGAAAAACTCTCGGAAAAAATTTTCCTGCGGCAGCGGGCCACTTTCGTCACCCTGCACAAAGCAGGCGAGCTGCGCGGCTGCATGGGAACCCTTTCCGCCTATGAAAGTCTTGCCGACAGCATCCGGCATAACGCCGTCAATGCCGCCTTCAACGACCCCCGGTTTCCTCCCGTGAAGAGCGATGAGTTCAGCAAGGTGGATATCGAAATCAGCATCCTGACCGATGCCGAACCCCTTGTCCATGAAAATGGTGACGAGCTCATTGCCCGGCTCCGTCCAGGCATTGACGGCGTCATCCTCCAGCACGGATCAGCCGGGGCGACCTTTCTGCCCCAGGTCTGGGATCAGCTTCCCCGGACCGAGGATTTTCTCGGCCGCCTCTGCCTCAAGGCCGGGCTGCGAGCCGACACATGGAAAACGGGAAAACTTACGGTCCAGACCTATCAGGTCCAGCATTTCAGCGAATGATACCGCGGCAATTCATTCAATGATCATCAACTGCCGACCCGGGGCCACCACGTCATTTTCCTTGACGGAAATCTCCTTGACCCGTCCTATTGCCTGGGATTTCAACTCATTTTCCATTTTCATCGCCTCAAGCACGATTAGCCCTTCGCCGTCCCGCACCATGTCCCCCACCGCCATCTGAATGCGGACGATACGACCGGCCATGGGTGCGCGGATAATCTGCCTGGTCCCCGCGGTCGAACCTTGCGTTGCATCTTCGACACGCCTGGAGCGGGGATCAAAAAAATCAACCGGATATGGTCTGCCGTGAACGATCACCTCATAACGATCATCCTGACGGCAGACAAACAAGTCATGGGCCTGATCATTGACGAAAACCGAATAAAAACCTCCGGAAACAGCAGCAAAATCAACAAGATAAAGTCGTCCGTCCACGGAAATGCTCATTTTTCCCGAACCTTTCTCATATTCAACCCGATATGTGCTGTTTTCGACCCTGACGCGGTGTTCCATTTTATTCAGCCGCCTGCCTCACATGTTGCCGAAGAACCAACGAAATATACAAAAAATGTGACACGTTGCAAAAATACGGCAGGGGCTTCCGACAAATGAGCCGCCGGCAAGTTGATACCCCGCCCGGCCGCATCGAAGACCATCCACTCCCCGCCCCCCTTAAAAGCGGGTTGACCAGAACTGATACTTGCCGGCCATCCGCCACATGCCGCTCTCGGGCAAGGATGAACTCCCGTCCATTTGCCTGCCGCCGGAAGAAGCCAGGCTGTCGCAGATCGCCCCGATAATTGCCAGATCATGGTCCTGATGAGATCCTTCCGCTTTGTCGACGAAATAATCATCCAGAAAACGGGTGTCCATCTCGCCGCGAATGAAATGTTCATCGGTCAGCACATGTCGATGCAGCTCAAGATTGGTTTTTACCCCGCAAAAAACACTTTCGCCCAGGGCGCGCAGCATCCTGAGCCGGGCCTCTTCCCTTGTCCTGCCCCAGACGGAGATTTTGGCAATCATGGGGTCGTAATGGAGCGACACCTCCCATCCTTCATAGACGCCGCTGTCCACCCGTACCCCGGGGCCTTCCGGCAGCACCACCTTTTGCAGCCGACCCGGCGCCGGCATGTAGTTATTGCGCGGATCTTCCGCATAAATACGGCATTCAACGGCAGCCCCGCGCCTCACCACCTCCGCCTGGCCGATACTGAGGGGCAGCCCGGCAGCAGCGCGCAGCTGCTCTCTGACCACATCGGTTCCGGTCACAAGCTCCGTCACCGAATGTTCCACCTGAATGCGGGTATTCATTTCCAGGAAATAAAAGTTTTTCCCTTCGTCGACGAGAAACTCCACCGTGCCGGCGCCGGTATACCCCACTGCCCGGACGGCCCGCACCGCGGCGGCGGTCAACCTCGCGCGCAGCTCGTCATCGACAAAAACGGACGGGCATTCTTCAATGACCTTCTGATAACGGCGCTGGATGGAACATTCCCGCTCAAAGAGATGCACGACATTGCCGTAGGCATCGGCCAGAATCTGCACCTCGATATGACGGGATACGGGAAAATATTTTTCCGCCAGAATGCGGGTATCGGCAAACGCCCCATGCGCCTCACGCCGCACGGCATGAAATGCGTCCCGCAGTTCTTCCGGCTGCCGGACGATCCGCATCCCTTTCCCGCCTCCCCCTGCCGCCGCCTTCAGCATAACGGGATATCCGATTTCCCGGCACACGGCAAACACCTCGTCAACATTCTCCAGCTCTCGGGTCGTTCCCGGTATCACCGGCACGCCATGGGCAATCATGGTCCTGCGCGCCACGGTCTTATTGCCCATCTGCTCGATCACATCCGGTTCAGGCCCGATAAAGACAAGGCCCGCGTCCCGGCATTTGCAGGCAAAATCCCGGTTTTCCGACAAAAAACCGTAACCCGGATGTACGGCCTGGGCCTTGGTTTTCCGGCAGACGGCAAGAATCGCCTCACTGTCCAGATAGCTTTCAATGGCAGGAGGAGGACCAACGCAATAGGCCTCGTCGGCATAACGCACATGCAGGGCTTTTCGGTCAGCCTCGGAAAAAACGGCCACCGTGGCAATACCCATCTCCCGGCAGGTGCGCATGATCCGTACCGCGATTTCTCCACGATTTGCTATAAGGATTTTCGTAAACATGGGTGCAATCGTTCCTGATGGAAGCATGAATTTTCGCCCGTTCGACTGCATGGTTTACGCTGGTGCCCACTCATGCCATTTCCCCATTTCCGCCCAGGGCAGCCCTGACCTTGTCGGCCAGATCCTTGGCCGAAAAAGGTTTCTGGATGAAATGAAAGCCTTTGTCGAGCACGCCCCGGTGGGCGATGACGTCAGCGGTATATCCGGACATAAACAAACACCTGATCCCCGGACAAAGGGACGTTACCTTTTCGGCCAGTTCCCGGCCATTCATCTCCGGCATTACCACATCAGTGAGCAGCAGGGATATCTCGTTTGCATGCGCCTCGGCCAGGCACAGTGCGGCGGAAGATTTTGTTGACGTCAAAACCCTGTAGTTGAGATTGATGAGGATTCGCTCGACCAGTTCGAGGATCGCGATATCGTCCTCGACAACCAGCACTGTTTCTCCGTTCCCCTTTGCGGGTAACTCGTCGCCCTGTTTACGTTTTTCGGCGATTTTCCCGACATGACCGGGCAGATAAATCTTGAAGGTGGTGCCTTCTCCCGGTTCACTGTAAACGTTGACAAACCCGTTGTTCTGCTTCACGATGCCGTAGACCGTTGCCAATCCCAGGCCGGTGCCTTGACCTGCGCCTTTGGTGGTGAAAAACGGCTCGAATATCTTCTCCACAATCTGATGATCCATGCCGCAGCCGTCGTCACTTACGGACAGCAACACGAAATCACCGGGCACAAACCCCGCATGTTCGGAACAATATGCCTCATCAAAGGTCACCATGCCCGTTTCTATGGTGATTTTCCCCACATCGTCGATGGCGTCACGGGCATTGACGCACAGGTTGGCAAGGATCTGATCGAGTTGCGAAGGGTCCATCAAAACCGGCCACAGGCTGTTTCCCGGCCTCCAGACCAGCTCGATGTCTTCCCTGATGAGCCGCCGCAGAACCGTCAACAGGCTTTCCACCGTAAGATTCAGATCGAGCACCACCGGCACAATTGTCTCTTTGCGGGCAAAGGCCAGCAGTTGCCGGGTAATGTCCCTGGAACGTATGGCCGCGGCGTAGATTTGCGTCAGGTCTTCATGCAGCGGGTCTTCTGTTCCGACCCTGTTCAGGGCCAGTTCCGTGTAGCCGATGATAACGCTGAGGATATTGTTGTAATCATGGGCCACCCCGCCGGCCAGTCGCCCCACGGCCTCCATCTTCTGGGCCTGACGGTATTGCTCCGCCACTTTACGATGCTCGGTGATATCGTGGATAATCGAATGGAGCAACGCCTTCCTTTTAATGTCAATTCTGCCGCTGAACACCTCAACGTCTTTGATGGCGCCGTCAGCCAGCCGATGGCGAAACTCGAAGTGAATGCGTTGTTCGGATTTGGCCTTTGCCATTTCCGCTTCGATTTGCTCGGCCGAAAGGATGTTGATGTCCTGGATTCGCATCCGTCGCAGCTCGGCAATCGACCAGCCGTAAAATATACTTGCCGCTTCATTGGCTTCAACAATGTTGCCGTTATCCGGATCGATAATAAGTTTAACGGCCGGATGGTTCTGAAAAAGGCAGCGAAACTTCTCTTCGCTTTCGCGCAACGTCTCATTGGCCTGGACCAGATCCCTTGTCCTTTTCCCGACCTGCACCCGAAGCAGAAGAATCAGCGCGAACGCAACGGCAAGCGCCCCGACCGTGCCGCCGATAAGCCACACAAGATACCGCGGCGCAACAACCTTTGCCGGCCTTTCCATCCAACGCGCCAGCTCCTTGTAATAGACAGAGCCGGTTTCTGATTTCATTGCCCGCAAATTGCGATCAATAGCTGCCAACAGATCAGTGTTGGCGCCTTGTGCGGTTGCGAAGTACAAGAAAACCGGGTTGAAAACGATCGCCGTCCTTTCCAGCCCGTACTCCTGATAATAATAATTTCCGAAAAAATGGTTGGCAACAACCGCATCGACCGCGCCTTTGGCGGCAAGGTCAAAGGCTTCTTCGTAGGAATCAGCCTCAATAATGGAAATTTTCAGACCATGCCCCTTTATCATTTGCCCTAAGACGGTTTGCTGAATCGAATCTTTCAGCAGGGCGACACGACGTCCGTCCAAGTCGAACCAGTTCCTGGCCGGCTTTGTGCTGGTGACATAAACCTGCGACCAGCTTTCAAGAACCTTCTCGTGATGAAAATCAAATTGCCTGTCCCGTTCCGGAGAAAATGCCATATCAGGCATCAAGTCGATGCGGCCTGTTTCAAGTTGGGCAAGGCAATCGGACCATTCACAGGGCACATAGGTCACCTGCCAATTCTCCCGGCGCGCAACCTCATCGAGAATGCCGACGAAAATACCTGAGGCCCGCCCATTTTCTCCTGTAAAAATTTTTGGTTTGTTTTCGTACAAACTGACACGAATCTCGCGAAGGGGCGGACGGTTACCACCTTGACCGCCATTGCTTTCCTCAATGGCCGCCATCTCTATTTGCGGGGAGATTGCTTCTTGATCGTGCGGAATTTCAGCAGCAAAGGCAGGATGAATAAAAACAAGGAGGAACAGCGCGAGCGCGGCAACAAAAGATTTCAGCAAGAACAAGAAAACGTTGTTTCTGATAACCATACCATACTCGCTGATATCGCCCAAAACGGGTTTATCCAATGGATAAAGGCAAAGAAAAAGGGAATTCCCCAGTTTTTTCAACCATACCGACCGACAGAGGATTTCATTCGGTTTATTTCAATATGTTCGCAAGGAGTGAAACAACATGGCGTCGTGGGTGGAATAAGTTTACGGCCTGTCGCAGCCTGTAAAAATAATATCATCGCGGAACAGGGAAGTAAAAATAAATTAAGACAAAATCAGCCTTTCCTTATCACGCGCCGCTCCCTTTCCGCCCGCGTTGACAAACCATTGCCCGATTCATACAATTTTTTCTTAAAGAGAAAGTCTGCCTCTTTCCGCACAAAAAACTCAGCATCTGCCGAAGTTGATCATTTTCTCAACACCGTTTCAGCGGTGCCGGAAGAACAGCCATCAAAAACCCTGCCGGAAACTGCAACGTCGGCAAAGTGCTTCCACCAGCCTGCGCCGGGAAAAGCCGTCATACAATGCCGTGGCCCTGGAGCCGGACAGGATTTCCCCGAAAGATTGATCATGGATGTTGCCCAGGCGGATGTCAGCTTCGGCATCCAGGCAGCACGGCACGACGGTCCCGTCCACCAGAATGGCCACATGGTCGCGCAAACCTCGGCAGAACCCTTCGGAACTCAGTTCCGGAGCCGGGGCGTGCGGCCAGGTGAAACGCGGGTTCTGACTCAAAAAAACTTTCGGGGCCAAAGAAATGCCTTGGCCGGGAGTCAGGGCATCGGCAAGTTTTACCGGCAAGGCAAAAAAGTCTTCAATTTTTCTCAAAATCGCTTTGTTCTGCAGAGAGGTTGTGGAGCTGTCCGGGCCGTGTAAATTCCACAGCCGCAGGCTGATATAAGGTGAGCCGGCGGTGCCTGCCCGGCTGATGAAGGTGAAAATGCCGTCCAGGTAATCCGAGAGATCATCCCCTGTTTTCACCGCAGTGACGCTGTGCAGCGAGATATTGACCTGACGCAGGGCCGGACTGTCCAACAGAAGTGCCTGACGTTGGGGCAAGAGGGTGCCGTTGGTGGTCAGGTTAACCGCCAGACCGTGCCTCCGGCAGTCCGCGAGCAGCCGGTCAAGGTCCGGGTGCAGCAAAGGCTCCCCCAGCACATGCAGGGCAAGATAGCCCGTGAAGGGTTTGACCTGTTCAACAATCCCGGCAAAGGCGGCAGCACTCATCCAGGCCTTGGGCCGTTTACTTTGATGACAGAAACTGCAGGCGAGATTACAGCGATTTGTAATCTCAATGTAAATTTTTTTAAATTTTCTCACGAAACCCGAGGAAAAAAGAACGCCCTTGCAACACGAGACCTTGACGGCATGCCCCCACGCAGAACCATCGCGGATCAGTCCCGTTTTTTGTGTTTGGAACTTGCGGTATCAGGACGTTTTTTTCTCACAACCCGGGCGCCAACCAAACAAACGAGCAAAAGCAGAAAACCGCTTCCCATGCCCATAAAAAATTTGTTCCAGTCGCTGCCGCTTTCCTTTGCCGAAGGCGGAATCACCGCTTCCGGCTGGGCAGCGGTTTCAACTCCTGTCGGTGCGGCAGGGGCAGGCGGCACCGAATTGTCGATGGGAGCGGCAACGGTCTGCTGTGGTTGCGCGACGGCGGGATTTGGAGCTGACGGGGCCCGTTCCGCTTGCGGCGGGACGAGACTGAAACCCTTGCCCAGTAATTCCGCTGCCTTGGCATCGCGCACCTTGCGATCTTTGCTGCCCATGACCAGTGTAATAATCCGCACCCCGCCTTTCTCGGCAGTGGCGGCAATGGAAAATCCGGCCGCTTCGTAATAACCTGTTTTGAAACCATCACAACCGGGAACCCGGGTCAACAGTTTATTGTGGTTATGCATAATGAATTTATCTTCGCGAAACCCCTTGGTCCGGGTGCCGGTGTACTTCAAGGCTTCGGGCCGTTTCGCCAGCTCACGGCAGAGAATGGCGAGATCGCGGGCAGTGGTGACATCGGGTTGTTGCCCATCGGAAGGCGGCAGGCCATGCACGGAGTGAAAACGAGAATTTTTCATCCCCAATTCCTGCGCCTTCTGATTCATCAAGGCGACAAACCCTTCCTTGGAACCGGCGATATGACCGGCCAGGGCAACCGCTGCGTCATTGGCTGACTGGACCATCAAGGCGTAGATGAGGTCTTCCACCGAAAATTGTTCCTTGGGATCAAGATAGACCTGAGACCCGCCGATTTTGGCGGCTTCCGGAGTCACTTGCACCATTTCGTCCAGCTTCAGCGCCCCCTGCTCGATACGATCGAGGATAACATAGAGATCCATCAATTTGAGAACACTGGCCGGATAAACCGGGGCATCGGCATTTTCCTCAAACAGTGTTTTTCCACTGTCCGCATCAATCACCAGGGCCGAAACATACGGATCCGCGGAAAGAACATTCAAGGGAGTGCGGGCCGCCATGGCAACGGGCGCGGACAAAATCAGGAGAAGGAAACAAAGGGCAAGACGTTTCATATTTTTTTCACAATGTTGTTATCAATAATATTTTTTGCGAAGTTTGATCCTTTTTCAAAGAAATCAAACGAAATGGAATCGGGGCGGGAAAACGGAGAACAACCTACCGGAAGTAAAAGAAATTATCAACAAGATATGTCAACGGACCCGAAAAGCTTTGTGCAATTGGGACCAGGTTTATCCGCAAAATTCTTAAAACCCGAGGTCTGTCCCCCGTTCAATTCAAACAAAAACAGCAGCCAGGCGGCAGCCGGTTTATTTTGTTGTTTGCGAATACCAGTATGATGCAAAAATTCCATAGATAAAATTAAGGCCCACGACGACAAACGGCATCAGGTTGCCGAAACCAAGTCCGAACATCCCCTTCCCCATCGAAGGAAGAACCATAAAAAGCATCATTGCAGAGGGGGCGAGGCTGGCAACCATTCCTCGCAGAACAAGACGATTTTTCATGACAGGGAGGAGAAGAAGAAGCATCCATATCCCGCCCCAAACCATGCGCTCGTATGCCCATGGCGCGGTAAACTCAGGCTTCATGGTAATGCCGATGATGTCGGATATACCGACCTTCCCCATTGCCCATATATTAAAACTGTCCAGGAGACCACCCAAAGCCCCGCCGGCAAAAGCTCCGCTTACATGACGAATTAATTTCATTTAGTTACACATTAAAGAAAGAACTCAATTTTGATTATGTTTTGCATGGCATACATGGCCCGGCCTGCCGCGGAGTCGATCTTGCGTTTCATCTTCTCGATGCATGTGTCCTTGGCCTTTTCCGTTTTCTAAGCCGCTGGTTAGCGCAATTTCTTTTATAAATCGAGGAGTTTCGCGGCATGAATGACTCTCAAAATGTAAACAGAATCGCCGCTTACTTTATAAATAACACGATATTTATTGTGAACGATTTGCCTGTAATTTGTATCAAAAAAAACATTTTCTGAAATCAAGGCAAAACGCTCTGGCATCGTGTCGAGACTGTAGATTTTCTCCTCTAATTCGAGTATGAAATTTTTTGCATTTTTTATGTCATCTTCTGCTATATAAAAAAAGATATGCTCCAGGTCTTTTTGGGCAATCAACGACATGTTGACTTTATATTTCCTTGCCACGTTTAAACCCCTGGAAAAATTCTTCAGCTTCAGTGAACCTCCCTTCCTTGACAGCCATTCCCGTTATGGGCATCGCTACCCT
>AMWB02008623.1_pt1 | contig 10090 bp, 12 predicted proteins | sample 200311 | NCBI WGS metagenome assembly AMWB02 (sample SAMN02737377, study PRJNA173069) | bioreactor metagenome | biome: anode biofilm in microbial fuel cells | place: USA: California | collected 2010-12-16 | reverse complement strand
TCGCCACACCGCCTGCACCGGAACCCGCTCCGCCAGCACCACCTGCACCAGCGCCAGCACCAGCGCCGCCCGCGCCACCGCCCGTGGTCGAGGCGCCGCCTTTCAATGCGGCCTATCTCAACAATCCGCCACCGGACTATCCCGCCGTCGCGCGCCGGCGCGGGCTGGAAGGCCGGGTGGTGGTGCGCGCCGAATTGCTGGCCGACGGCCGCTGCGCGCGCGTGGAACTGAAACAGGGCAGCGGCCACGCGCTGCTCGACGAGGCAGCGCTGGAAGCCGTGCGAAAATGGCGCTTCCTCCCCGCGCGCCAGGGCGATGTGGCCGTGAACGCATGGGTGGATGTACCGATCGCCTTCAAACTGAAAAACTAGGATTCCTCATGTTGGGACACTCGACCTCGGGCATCGTCGCCGCCACGCTGTGGCTGTTGATTGCCTTCTCGGTGCTGTCGTGGACGCTGATCGTCATGAAGGGCTGGCTGCAATTTCGCCTGTCGCGGCAGAACAGCACCTTTCTCGACGCGTTCTGGAACACCGCGGATCTTGGGGCGGGCGAACGCGTCGCACGCGCGTCCGAGGGGCCGCTGGCACAGGTGGGTCGCACCGGCTTCGACACCCTGCGCGAGCTCGGCTGGAACGGCACGGGCCGCCCGCAGAACAGCGGCGACATTCAGCCCGTGCTGGAGCGCCGTCTGCGTGCCGACGCGCAGAAAGCCATGCGCCACCTGGAAAGCGGCCTGATGGTGCTGGCGAGCGTGGGCTCGACCGCGCCCTTCGTCGGTCTGTTCGGCACGGTGTGGGGCATCATGCACGCGCTGCAGGGCATTTCCGAGTCCGGCTCGGCCGGGCTCGACGTCGTCGCCGGGCCGATCGGCGAGGCGCTCATCGCCACCGCAGTCGGCATCGCCACCGCGATCCCCGCCGTGATCGCCTACAACTACGGCCTGCGCCGGGTGAACCTCTACGGTGCGGAACTGGAAGCCTTCGCCGACGACTTCCTGCACCATGTGCTGAAGCCGGATCTCGGCACCCGTTAGGCGGACATCCCATGGCCCTGCACATCACCTCGAAACAGTCCGCAATGTCGGAGATCAACGTCACGCCGCTGGTCGACGTCATGCTGGTGCTCCTGATCGTGTTCATCGTCACCGCACCGCTCCTGATGCAGGCCGTGCCGGTCGACCTGCCGAAGACCGCAGAGGTCGCCCCGCTGAAAAAGAGCCGCACCGTGCAACTCTCGGTCGACGCGCAGGGCGCGGTCTACATCGACCAGCGGGCGATCCATTTCGACGCGCTGGAAAACGAACTCGCGACGCTGCGCGAAGCCGGCGACCACCTGTCGGTGCAATTGCACGCCGACGCGAACGTGCGCTACGGCCGCGTGGCGCAGGTGATGGCCGCGGCCAACCGCGCCGGGATTGCGAAGCTGGGTTTTGTGACGGTGCAGGAGTGACCCGGATTCACCGTTTGCAGGAGGGCCACCTTCGGCCCGATGCCGTGATGGTTCCACCATCCAAAAATCGCGGCGAGGGCGCCGCTCCCACAGGCGTGCGGTTGCAGGAGGGTCGCCCTCGGCCCAATGGGGTGATGTTCCACCGTCCGACAATCGCGGCGTGGACACCGCTCCCACAGGCGTACGGTTGTAGGAGGGTCGCCCTCGGCCCGATGCCGTGGTGGTTGCATCGCCCACGATCACAGCGACGCCACGCTGTTGTAGGAGGGCCGCCCTCGGCCCGATGGGGTGATGGTTGTGGCGTCCGACAATCGCGGCGAGGGCGCCGCTCCTACATAAGGTACGCTGTTTTGTAGCGGTTCGCTTGCGAACCGAATTCGGCCTTTTGCCACCGAAGTTCCATTTCGCTACCAGCAGTCGACGTGTCCACACCGGGCATGCGGCCGTTGTCACCCTCGCCGCCGGCCCCTTCCCCCTCAAGGGGGAAAGGAGACCGCACTGCGCGGTGAGCGCGGTCCAAAAACCCTCTACAGCCCCAGCCGCTGCCAGATGGTGGTCGACGGTCCGGCCTGGTTCATGGTGTAGAAATGCAGCCCCGGGGCGCCGCCGGCGAGCAGGCGATCGCACAGGTCGGTGATGACGTCGAGCCCGAAGGCGCGGATCGAGGCCAGATCCTCGCCGTAGCTCTCCAGCTTTTTTCTCAGCCAGCGCGGGATTTCCGCGCCGCAGGCGTCCGAAAACCTTGCCAGTTGCACGTAGTTGCCGATGGGCATGATGCCGGGAACGATGGGCAGGGTGACACCCAGCGCGCGCGCCTCGTCCACGAAGCGGAAGTAGGCGTCGGCATTGAAAAAATATTGCGTGATCGCGGCGTTCGCGCCGGCGTCGACCTTGCGCCTGAAGTTCGTCAGATCCTCGGTATACGAGCGCGCCTGCGGGTGGATTTCCGGGTAGGCGGCGACCTCGATGTTGAACCAGTCGCCGGTTTCCTTGCGGATGAAGGCGACCAGTTCGTTGGCGTACTGGAATTCGCCGACGTCCATCGCGCCGGACGGCAGGTCGCCACGCAGCGCGACGAGATGGCGGATACCCAGGCTCTTGTACTCATCGAGGATGTCGCGGATGCTCGCTTCGGTCGAGCCGATGCACGACAGGTGCGGCGCGGCCTCGCTGCCACTCGCCTGGATCTCGCGCACGGTTTCCAGCGTGCGGTCGCGCGTCGAGCCGCCGGCGCCGAAAGTCACCGAGAAGAATTTTGGCTTCAACTGCGCGAGCTGCCTGTGCGTGGCGTGGAGCTTCTCCACGCCCTCGGGCGTCTTGGGCGGGAAGAACTCGAAACTGAACGTACGTTCGGTCATGAATCAGCCTTTCTTGCCGGGAATGAGCGCGGACAGCAGCCACGCGATCACCCCGTAGAGGATGGCGCCGACGAGCGCGGAAAAGAATCCGCCGACGTGGAAGCCGGGCAGGAGCGTACTGGCGAGCCAGAACAGCAGCGCGTTCAGCACCAGATAGAAGATCCCCAGCGTCAGCACGGTGAGCGGCAGGGTGAGGATCGTCAGCACCGGGCGTACCAGCGTGTTGATGAAACCCAGCACCAGCGCCGCAGCGAGCGCCGAGCCGAAGCCATCCAACTGGATCGACGGCAGCAGCCAGGTCACCGCCAGCAACGCGACGGCATTGAGGATCCACAACAGCAGCAGGCGCATGGCACGCTCCCTTCAGAGGCTTGCAATCAGTAGCGGTAGTGCTCGGCCTTGTATGGCCCCTGCTTCGGTACGCCGATGTAGGCCGCCTGCTGGTCGGAGAGCTCGGTGAGCTGCGCGTTGAGCTTCCTCAGTTGCAGGCGCGCGACCTTTTCATCGAGATGCTTGGGCAGCGTGTAGACGCCGACCGGATACTTGCCGGAATCACGCTCCTGCCACAGCTCCATCTGCGCGATGGTCTGGTTGGCGAACGACGAGCTCATCACGTAGCTCGGATGACCGGTGGCGCAGCCGAGGTTCACCAGGCGACCCTTGGCCAGGAGGATGATGCGCTTGGCTGGATTACCATTTTGGGCAGGGAAGATAACGTGGTCGACCTGCGGCTTGATCTCTTCCCACTGGTAGCCCTCGATCGAGGCGACGTCGATTTCGTTGTCGAAGTGGCCGATGTTGCAGACGATGGCCTGGTCCTTCATCTTCGCCATGTGATCGTGGTTGATGACGTGGAAGTTGCCGGTGGCGGTGACGAAGATGTCGGCCTTGTCGGCGGCGTAGTCCATGGTCACCACGCGGTAGCCCTCCATCGCCGCCTGCAGCGCGCAGATCGGGTCGATCTCGGTGATCCACACCTGGGCGGAGAGGGCGCGCAGCGCCTGCGCCGAACCCTTGCCCACGTCGCCGTAGCCGCAGACAACGGCGATCTTGCCGGCCACCATCACGTCGGTGGCGCGCTTGATGCCGTCGACCAGCGACTCGCGGCAGCCATAGAGGTTGTCGAACTTCGACTTGGTGACCGAGTCGTTGACGTTGATCGCGGGAATCTTCAGTTCGCCGCGCTCGTGCATCTGGTAGAGGCGATGCACGCCCGTGGTGGTTTCCTCGGTGACGCCCTTGATCTGCGCGAGGCGGGTCGAGTACCACTTCGGGTCCTTGGCCAGCTTGGCCTTGATCGCCGCGAAGAGGATGGTTTCCTCTTCCGAGGTCGGTTTGGCGAGGACGGAAATATCCTTCTCCGCCTTGGCGCCGAGATGCAGCAGCAGCGTGGCGTCGCCGCCGTCGTCGAGGATCATGTTCGAGTAGCCGCCCCCATTACCATCAACTGCGGGCCACTCGAAGATGCGGTGGGTGTAGTCCCAGTAGTCGGTCAGCGACTCGCCCTTGACGGCGAACACGGCGACGCCGTCCTTGGCGATGGCCGCGGCGGCGTGGTCCTGGGTCGAGAAGATGTTGCACGAGGCCCAGCGCACCTGCGCGCCGAGCGCGGTCAGCGTCTCGATCAGCACGGCGGTCTGGATCGTCATGTGCAGCGAGCCGGTGATGCGCGCGCCTTTCAGCGGCTGGCTCTTGGCGTATTCCTCGCGGATCGCCATCAGGCCGGGCATTTCGGTCTCGGCGATGCGGATTTCCTTGCGGCCCCAGTCGGCGAGGCCCAGGTCGGCGACAACGTAATCAGTCATGTTCAGGCTCCTTGAACTTGACCGGGAGGAAGGGCGCTATCGACGGACACTCACCTACTCCCGGCATTGGGTTAGGTGAGCGCCGTTTGGAAAAACGAGCCTGGCGGACGCAATGCCTCCGTTGCAGCGCTCCTCGATGGAGGGCGATTATAATGCAGCGCACTTTGCGGAGGAGAAGTCATGTCGCGCAACATCTGGATATTGCTGGCTTTCCTGAGCGCCCCGGTCTTTGCCGACCCGGGTCTCGACACGGTCAGGACCCTCGGACGCCTCAACGGCGAGGCGCTCGCCTGCGGGCAGATGGCCCTGGTCGATCGCATCCGCATCAGCGTGGTGCATGGGGCGCCGAAGACGCGCGAGGTCGGCGAAACGTTCGAAGCCGCCACCAGCGAGCGTTTTCTCGCCATCGGCAAGGACAAGACGGCCTGCGCCGATGCGCGCACGCTGGCGGAGCGTATCGAGACGGCGATCCAGGCCATGCGCACCGCGTTCGCGGCCCAGATGCGATGAACAGGTTCTGTGCCGTCCTGCTGGCAGCGCTGGCGCTGCACGGCGTGCCCGCGCTGGCGCAGCACGAACTGGGACTGGGCGAGACGCGCGACATCGTGCCGCGCTATCTGCTGCAGGACGTCAACGGCCGGGCGACGACGCCGGAGGATCATCGCGGCTACTACCAACTGATCGCCTTCGGCTACACCTTCTGTCCGGACATCTGCCCGACCACGCTGACCGAGATGGCGGCAGTGCTCAAGGAACTCGGGCCGCTGGCGCAGCGCCTGCGGCCGATCTTCATCTCGCTCGATCCGGAGCGCGACACGCTCAAGGTGCTGCGCGAATATACCGCCTTCTTCGATGCGCGCATCATCGGCATGACCGGCTCGCCGGCACTGGTCGCGCGTGCGGCAGGCAACTTCAAGGTGCGCTACCAGAAGGTGCCTAAGGAAGGCGGCAACTACGCCGTCGACCACTCCGCCGGCATGTACCTGCTCGGCCCGGACGGCAGCTTCGCCAAGAAATATGCCTACGGCACGCCGGCGGCCGAGATCGCCGCGTCCATCCGCCAGTTCATCGAGGCGGAGGCCGCGGCGCGCCGCTGAATTTTTACAGTCCGGCGTCGGCCTTCAGCGCCAGCGCCTTGTCGGTCGCTTCCCAGGTGAATTCCGGCTCGTCGCGGCCGAAGTGGCCGTAGGCGGCGGTCTTCTCGTAGATCGGGCGCAGCAGGTTCAGCATGTTGACGATGCCCTTCGGCCGCAGGTCGAAGTGCTTCTTCACCAGTTCGGCGATGGTCGTGTCCGGCACCTTGCCGGTGCCGTAGGTGGTGACCCAGACCGAGGTCGGATGGGCGACGCCGATCGCGTAGGAGACCTGGATCAGGCACCTGCTGGCCAGCCCCGCCGCGACGATGTTCTTGGCGACGTAGCGGCCGGCGTAGGCGGCCGAGCGGTCGACCTTCGACGGGTCCTTGCCGGAGAACGCGCCGCCGCCGTGCGGGCAGGCGCCGCCGTAGGTGTCGACGATGATCTTGCGGCCGGTCAATCCGCAATCTCCCTGCGGACCGCCGACGACGAAGCGGCCGGTCGGGTTGACCAGGTACTTGATCTCGCCCTTGACCAGTTCCTTCGGCAGCACCGGCTTGATGATCTCCTCGATCACCGCTTCGCGGATGGCCTCGAGCGACATCTCCGGCGCGTGCTGGGTCGACAGCACGACGGTATCGATCGCTTCCGGCCTGCCTTCGGCGTAGCGCACGGTCACCTGCGACTTCGCATCCGGGCGCAGCCAGGGTAGGCGGCCGTCCTTGCGCAGCATCGCCTGGCGCTCGACCAGGCGGTGGGAAAGGTGGATCGGCAGCGGCATCAGCACGTCGGTTTCGTCGCAGGCGTAGCCGAACATCAGGCCCTGGTCGCCGGCGCCCTGGTCGAGGCTGTCGTCGTAGGCGGCATTCACGCCGCGAGCGATGTCGGGCGACTGCTTGTCGTAGGCGACCAGCACCGCGCAGCCCTTGTAGTCGATGCCGTATTCGGTGTTGTCGTAGCCGATGCGCTTGATGGTGTTGCGCGCGACCTGCTGGTAGTCGACGTTGGCGGCGGTGGTGATCTCGCCGGCCAGCACGACCAGGCCGGTGTTGCACAGCGTCTCGGCGGCGACGCGCGAGTGGGCGTCCTGGGCGAGGATCGCGTCGAGGATCGCGTCCGAGATCTGGTCGGCGACCTTGTCCGGATGACCTTCGGAAACCGATTCAGAGGTGAAGAGATATTCGTTGGTGGCGTTGCTCATGCTTGCTCCTTTCGTGCTTCCCCGCTGCTGTTTGGTCGTCAGACCAGCTCGGGGGAGGGAGCAGGCGACGCTTTAGCAGTATTTTTAGGCCGCCCTGCAAGTTGTCCGTAATTAACTCGGCGGAGGTCGCGGATAATAACGCTTTTTCCCCGGTCGTCAAACCGCGCCGCTGTCATGGGTTTTCTGTTCCGCTTCTTGTCCCGCCTGCCCCTGCCGGTCCTGCACAACCTCGGCGCGCTGCTCGGCTGGCTGGCCTACGCGCTGTCGCCGACCTACCGCCGCCACCTGCGCGGGAACACCGCGCAGGCGGGATGCGAGGCTGCCCGCGCCGCCGCTGTGGCCGAGGCCGGCAAGACGCTGCTCGAACTGCCCAAGGTCTGGCTGCGGCCGCAGGACGAGGTGGTCGGCCGCGTCGTCAAGGTCAGCGGCTGGGAACTGGTCGAGCGGGCCTGGCAGGCCGGCCGCGGCCTCCTGTTCCTGACGCCGCACCTCGGCTGCTTCGAGATCACCGCGCAGTACTACGCGAAGCACCGCCCCATCACCGTCCTCTACCGCCGGCCGAAGCAGGACTGGCTGGCGCCGCTCATCGAGCAGGGCCGCGGCGCGAACCTCCGCCTTGCGCCGGCCGATGTCGGCGGCGTGCGCAAGCTGATCAGGGCGCTCAAGTCCGGCGAGGCGGTCGGCATGCTGCCCGATCAGGCACCGAAGGCGGGCGAGGGCGAATGGGCGCCGTTCTTCGGCCGGCCGGCCTACACGATGACGCTCGCCGCACGCCTAGCCCAGATGGATGCCACCGTCCTGCTCGCCTACGCCGAGCGGCTGCACTACGGCGCCGGCTACCACCTGCGCCTGTTCGCGCCGCAGAGCCCGGTCGCCACGCCGGCCGACGTGAATCGCGAGATCGAGCGGCTGGTGCGCCTGTGCCCCGGGCAATACCTTTGGGGCTACAACCGCTACAAGGGCCAACCGCCGGCGGGTGACGGCACATGACCCGCCTGGCGCTGTTTCTGATCTGGCTGCTGCACTGGCTGCCGCTGCCGCTGCTGGCCGCCTGCGGGCGGCTGCTCGGCCGGCTGTTCTTCCTCTTCGGCCGCGAGCGGCGCCAAATCGTGCTGACCAACCTCGGCCTGTGCTTCCCGCAGATGCCGGCCGACGAAAAGACGGCGCTGGCGCAGCGGCACTTCGCGGCCTTCGGCCGCAGCTTCCTCGAGCGCGGCCTGTTGTGGTGGGCGCCGCCGGAACGCATCCGCCGCCTGGTGCGAGTCGAGGGCATGGAGCGGCTCGCCGCGCTGCGCGGCCGGCCGGTGATCCTGCTGGTGCCGCACTTCGTCGGCCTCGACGCCGCCTGGACCCGCCTGTCGATGGAGGTCGACATGTCCGGCATCTACGCCAGCCAGAAGAATCCGGTCTTCGACGCCGCGCTCTACAAGGGGCGCGCGCGCTTCGGCCGCCCCCAGATGCTGTCGCGCCAGGACGGCCCGCGCCGCGGCATCAAGGCGATCAAGTCCGGCTACCCGTTCTTCTACCTGCCCGACATGGATTACGGCCGCCGCGATGCGATCTTCGTGCCGTTCTTCGGCGTGCCGGCCGCGACGATCACCGGCCTGTCGCGCCTCGCGCGCCTGACCGGCGCGACCGTGCTGCCGGTGATCGCGCACATGTTGGACGCTGGCTACGTCGTTTCGATCGGCGCGCCGTGGCAGGACTACCCCGGCCAGGGTGAGCACGGCATCGAGGACGACACGCGGCGCATGAACGCTTTCATCGAAGCGGAAGTGCTGAAGATGCCCGAGCAGTATTACTGGCTGCACAAGCGTTTCAAGACCCGGCCGCGCGGCGAAAATAAGCTTTATTGACCCTTCATTTGCGATACTCGGCGCCGGCGGGGCGGCGTAACATTCCCGGGCTATGAGAATCCGCTTCACCAAGATGCACGGCCTCGGCAACGATTTCGTCGTGCTCGACGCCACCGGTGCGCACGGGCAGCACTTCGTGCCGACCGCCGCGCAGGCACGCTGGCTGGCCGACCGCCACTTCGGCGTCGGCTGCGACCAGATCCTCGTCGTCGAGCGGCCGCGGCGCGCGGACGCCGATTTCCGTTATCGCATCTTCAACGCCGACGGCAGCGAGGTCGAGCAGTGCGGCAACGGCGCGCGCTGCTTCGTGCGCTTCGTGCATGAGCAGGGGCTGACCGCCAAGCGCGCGATCCGCGTCGAAACCCTCGGCGGGCTGATCGCGCCGCGCCTCGAGGACGACGGCCAGGTCACGGTGGATATGGGCGTGCCGCGTTTCGCGCCGGCCGACATCCCGTTCGTCGCCGACAGCGATGATCTGCTGCAGACGCTCGAGTTCGACGGCCGCAGCGCGCGGATCACCGCCGTCTCGATGGGCAACCCGCACGCCGTGCAGGTGGTCGCCGACGTCGAGGCCGCGCCGGTGGCGCGCGACGGTCCGCTGATCGAGGCGCACCCGCGCTTCCCGCAGCGCGTCAACGCCGGCTTCATGCAGGTCGCCGACCGCCACGCGATCCGTCTGCGCGTCTACGAACGCGGCGCCGGCGAAACGCTGGCCTGCGGCACGGGCGCCTGCGCCGCCGCGGTGGCCGGCATCCGCCGCGGCCTGCTCGCTTCGCCGGTGCGCGTCACGACGCGCGGCGGCGATCTGGTCATCGCCTGGGGCGGCATCGGGCACCCGGTCTTCATGACCGGCCCGGCGGTCACCGTGTTCACCGGCGAAACGGAAATTCCCAAGGAGCTCGCATGAATCTCGCAGCCAAGGATGTCGCCCAGTACCTGAAGGACCATCCCGACTTCTTCAACCAGTATGCCGAACTGCTGGCGCAGATCACCATCCCCGATCCGCACGGCGGCCGCGCCGTGTCGATCACCGAGCGCCAGATCGCCGGCCTGCGCGACCAGGTCAAGCGGCTCGAAGGCAAGCTCGCCGAGCTGATCCGCTTCGGCGAGGAGAACGACGCGCTGTCCGGCAAGACGCACCGCCTCGACGTCGCGCTGGCGGGCGCCGCCGACGCGGCCGGCGCGCTGCAGCTCCTCCACGCCCATCTCGGCGGCGACTTCGCCGTGCCGCACGTCGCCGTGCGACTCTGGGACGTGCCTGGTGATCCCGCCGCGCCCGAGTTCGCGCCGATGAGCGCGGCGGCCCACGAGTTCGCCGCCAGCCTGCCGCGGCCCTACTGCG
>AMWB02158265.1_pt1 | contig 10098 bp, 14 predicted proteins | sample 200311 | NCBI WGS metagenome assembly AMWB02 (sample SAMN02737377, study PRJNA173069) | bioreactor metagenome | biome: anode biofilm in microbial fuel cells | place: USA: California | collected 2010-12-16 | reverse complement strand
TTTCGTCATGAATTCAGCCGGTTCAGGCGCCTACCGACTGACTGCCAGCGGCGCTTACAACGTATCACCTCGCTGGTCGCCCAAGGGAGACCGCATTCTGTACTGCCGTCAGCAGGGTGGTTTCCAGATCCACTCCATCGCTCCCGACGGCAGTGGCGATATGCAACTGACCACAGCGGGAAGCAATGAGCATCCGACCTGGTCGTCGGACGGCCGCTTCATCACGTTCAGTTCCACCCGCGGCGGCGGAGCGGCCATCTACGTCATGCGAGCAGACGGCACCGGCCAGACCAAGGTTTCCAGGAGCTCCGGCCCGGACACCCATCCGAGCTGGTCGCCCCGGCTGTAACGGGTGTCCGGCAACGTCTGGCTGCTCTGACACCCGGGACTCTCCTTTCCAGGGGGAGTATGCCAGCGCCTCTGCCCCGAACGGAATTAACCCTGTTGTGCGGCCGCAACCGGTTGGCAAGCCGTTAATGTTTGAAAAGAATTTCCAGTTATGTATAATGTGACCGTATTTTCCCGGCTTTGCCCGGCAGGTACGGCTCGTGGATAACAACCCGGCCGCGTTGGCAGGAGCCACCGCTGGCAGACGATGGCCGGCGCTGCACCACCGGGGGTGAATGCGCCCCGTTCGACTCGGGAGTTCACTCTGAACCCTGGAAACAAATTTCAGTGAGGAGGAAAAGATGAAAACCAGAACTATCGGGATCATGTTCTTGCTTTGCTGCGGCATCGCCGCCGCGGGTTGCGCCAAAAAGGAAGTGGTGAAACAGGAGGAACCTCTTGCCCAGACTGCCACACCGCCTGCGGAAACCACCACGCCGGTTCAGGACCAGCAGGCCGCGAAGGACACCACGGTCACGGATGAAAGTCTGAAGGATGTCATGGCATTCGAGACCATCTACTTCGATTTCGACTCATTTGTCCTCAAAGAGGACGCACGGGCAATTCTGGAGCAAAACGCCCAGCTCATCCAGAAACGGGCTGGCAGCAAGGTCCGCCTCGAAGGTCACTGCGACGAGCAGGGATCTGACGAATACAACCTCGCCCTCGGCGAAAAGCGCGCCAAAGCCGCATTGAACTACCTGCTGACTCTCGGCGTCCCTCAGGACCGCCTCAGCGTGATCAGCTACGGCGAAGAAAAACCTGCCAGCCAGGGTCACGACGAAGCAGCATGGGCAAAGAACCGGCGGGTTGAATTCATCATCCAGAAATAGGACAACATTGTTGTTAAAGGGGCCGCAAACGGCTCCTTTAACTTCGGTGACAGCAACGCGTACGTAAGGAGGAGAGGAATGCCTGTGCGGACCATGCGGCGTATGATTCCGTTCATGTTTCTCTGCCTGGCCGCCGGATGTGCCAGCAGGGGTGACGTGGAAAGCGTCCAGCGGGACAGCTACGACCTGAGAAACCGGGTAGCGAAACTGGAAAAGGACATGGGAGGAATCCGCCAGGAAACCAGGGATGAACTCCAGACGACCGTAAAGAACCTGCGCAAGGGGGCTGCCGATCTGCAGGCAACCCAGGACACCATCCGTGTCGATATCCAGGAGTTGTCCGGCAAGCTGGACGACCTGAAGCTTCAGGTCCAGAAACCGGCGGAAGAGAAGGCCTTTCAACGGGAAGAAGCGGAACGTCGGCTGGCAGCGCTGGAAGACCGGATGCTGAAACTGGAAAAGAAGCTCGGCGCCACCGCTGACAGCAAAGGGGCTCCGGCGGCGGAAACTCCGGAAAGCATCTACGAGAACGGCCTCACTCTGTTCAGGTCTGGCGACATGCAGAAGTCACGGGACGCGTTCACCTTGTTCACGGAAAAATATCCCCGCCATGAGCTGAAAGCCAACGCCTTGTTCTGGATCGGTGAAAGCTACTACGGCGAGAAAAAGTACGAGCAGGCAGTGCTGGCCTACCAGGAAGTCATCAAGAACTACCCCAAAAAGGACAAGGCCCCCGGCGCCATGCTGAAGCAGGCCATGTCATTCAAGGCGCTTGGCGACAAAAAGAACGCCCGCTACGTCCTGAAGGAGCTCCAGGAGGCCTACCCCCGTTCAGGGGAGGCGAAAAAGGCGCAGCAGCTCTTGAAAACGTTGTAGCAATCGGCGTGGACGAAACATGAAAAAAGGCGGGGAATCCCGCCTTTTTTCATATGATCACGGCACGGCGGAGGCATCAGCCCTGCCGTTCCTCAGCCTGTTCCGCCCGGTTGCTTTCGGCAGGCCCGGTCCCGGCACCCGGATCCGCGTTCGCCGCCATGCTCTCTTCGTGAATCCTGCTCTGGTCATCCACAGTCTGCCTGAAATCATCGGCGGCCCGCTTGAATTCGGCCAGCAAGCGGCCCAGGGAACGTGCCAGCTCGGGAAGTTTCTGGGGCCCGAGAACGATGAGCGCTATCACCATGATGACGATCAATGCGGGCATGCTGATGCCGAACATAGGGTATCCTCGCCTTACCGGCATTCCGTGCCGGATCGGAGCCGAATGCAGCTGACGGTCGCCGGGGCCTGGAGCCCCGCTTCTGCCGGTAATGATAGAGGTTTTGCCTCAGCGTGTCAAGAAAGGTTGCCGCCGCCCGGAACAGTGCGGCAAAACAGTCCGTCCAAGCCCGCTGGCTGTGCAAACTGTTTGACATACCAGGGAACATTGGCTACTATCTGCCAGACTGCAAATCTTTGCCCCCTTGCCGGCGCTTCTACCCCCAGTTGCATGTTTCCGGCAACGAACTACTCGGAACAACAGGGAAACGGAAGAGGTATGGATCAATACGACATCAAGAACGAAATCCGCGAGCTGCTGAAAGAACGAAATGCCGTGCTGCTGGCCCACAATTACATGCGCGACGAGGTGCAGGAAATCGCGGACATAACCGGTGATTCCCTGGCTCTCTCAATTGAGGCGGCAAAGACCACGGCCGATGTTATCGTATTCTGCGGCGTTCATTTCATGGCCGAGTCCGCATCGATCCTGTCGCCGGACAAGAAAGTGCTGCTGCCCAGGCTCGACGCGGGATGCCCCATGGCAGACATGGTCACGGTCGAAGGGCTCATGGAGATGAAGAAACGTTTCCCCGGCGTGCCCGTGGTCACCTATGTCAACTCCTCGGCTGCAGTAAAGGCCCATACCGACATCTGCTGCACATCGGCAAACGCCGGACGGGTTGTCAATTCCCTGGCCGAAGACGAGCTGATATTCACCCCCGACCGCAACCTTGGCCGCTTTGTCGCCAAAACCTCGAACAAGAAATTTCATTTCTGGGACGGCTTCTGCCCGACCCATGAACGATTGCGGGCCGAAGACGTCACCCGGCTCAAAGCGGAATACCCGGACGCCCTGTTCATCTGCCATCCGGAGTGCAGCCCGGAGGTTTCCGACCTTGCGGACCACGCATGCTCCACCAGCGGCATGTATGACTACTGCCGCACGAGCCCGGCGAAACGCTTCATCATCGGCACCGAGGCAGGGATTCTGTATCGCCTGAAAAAGGAAAACCCGGACAAGGAGTTCATCCTCGCCTCGCCGGGGCTCATCTGCCCCAACATGAAGCTGATCTCCCTCGAAGACATCCTTGCGTGCCTGCGGACGATGGCGCCCGAAGTGAGGGTTGAAGAGGATATCAGGGTACCCGCCAAACGGGCGCTGGACCGGATGCTGTCAGTCCCGCGAGACTGACACGCACCAAAGGGGAAAAGCCGTGATACGACCCTTCAAGGGTGTCCAGCCGAAAATCGACACTTCCGCGTATATCGCGGAAACGGCCGTAGTGATCGGCGATGTTGAAATCGGGGCCGGAAGCAGTGTCTGGTTCAACACGGTCGTGCGCGGAGACGTCAATCGCATCCGCATCGGTGACAGGACCAACATCCAGGACCTTTCCCTGCTGCACGTCACTCACCGGAAGCAGGCAGACGACCCCGGCGCGCCACTGCTCATCGGCAACGACGTGACCGTGGCCCACTGCGTGACCCTCCATGGCTGCACAATTGAAAACGGCGCCTTCATCGGCATGCAGGCAATCGTGATGGATCACGCTCTGGTGGGGGAACAGGCCCTGGTGGGCGCCCATTCCCTGGTTACCGAAGGCACGGTCATACCTCCCCGAACCCTCTGGCTGGGCTCACCCGCCCGCTACAAACGCGACCTCACCCACAAGGAAGTGGAACGACTCGGCAGATCGGCGGAGAATTACGTCCGGTATGCCCGGGAATACCTCGCATCCTGACGGTATCCGCCAGTTTAGGCCGCTTTCAGGTGACATCATGAACCAAGACCGATCATCCCAGTTATTCCGCAAAGCCAAGACCCTCATGCCGGGCGGAGTGAACAGCCCGGTGCGGGCATTCAGGTCCGTGGGCGGAGAGCCTCTGTTCATCGAACGTGCTGCCGGTTCCAGGATCTGCGACGCCGACGGCAACGAATACATCGATTATGTCGGCTCCTGGGGCCCCATGATCGTTGGCCATTGCCACCCGAAAGTGGTAGAGGCCGTCAGCTCCGCCATGGAGAAAGGAAGCAGTTTCGGCGCGCCTACCGAATTGGAGATACGGCTGGCGGAAATGGTCGTCGATGCCGTGCCCTCCATGGAAATGGTCCGCATGGTAAGCTCGGGAACCGAGGCGACCATGAGCGCCATCCGCCTCGCCCGGGCCTATACGGGGCGGGATGCCGTCATCAAGTTCGCCGGATGCTACCACGGCCACGCCGACTCCCTGCTGGTCAGGGCAGGCTCCGGGGCCGCCACGTTCGGCGTGCCGGACTCTCCCGGTGTGCCCGCCGACTTTGCCCGCCATACCCTGATCGCCGAATACAACGACCTGGCTTCGGTCGAAGCCCTCATCCAGGACAACAAGGACGGAATCGCCTGCATCATCATCGAACCGGTCGCGGGCAACATGGGAACCATAGCGCCGCGCGAGGGTTTTCTCGAAGGGCTGCGGCGCTTGTGCGACCGTGAAGGGATCATCCTCATCTTCGATGAAGTCATGACCGGTTTCCGGGTCGCCTACGGCGGAGCACAGGAACGCTACGGCGTGACCCCTGACATGACCACGCTGGGCAAGATCATCGGCGGCGGACTGCCCGTCGGAGCTTTCGGCGGCCGGAAGGACATCATGGAACTCCTGTCCCCGGCAGGGGGGGTGTACCAGGCAGGAACCCTCTCGGGCAACCCCCTGGCCATGACTGCCGGTATCGCCACGCTGAGCCTTCTCAGGGAAGAAGGATTCTACCGGGATCTCGAGGCAAAAAGCGCCCGGCTCTCGGCCGGCCTCAGCCGGGTGGCCGCGAATGCCGGTGTTGCAGTCTGTTCGGCCCGTGTGGGAAGCATGTTGTGCACCTTCTTCACCAACCATGAAATCAGCAACTGGACCGCCGCTGCCGGATGCGACACGGCCGCATTCGGCAGGTACTTCCGCGCCATGCTGGACCAGGGCGTCTACCTGGCCCCTTCCCAGTTCGAAACTGTTTTCGTTTCCGGAGCCCATTCGGACGAGGATATCGACCGTACCATCGACGCAGCAGCCAGGGCATTCAAAATTTTAGCGACATGAAAAATTGGGTTGCTTTTTTTACTTTTGCTGTGCTACAAGGATAAGGTTCATGGATGAGGAGAAAAAAAGGCTTCTGAAAACGCTCAGCGTGGTATCCAGCCTGGGCTTTTCGGTGGTGCTGGCCATCGCCATAGGAATCCTGGTCGGGCTGAAGCTTGACCAGTGGCTGGGCACGAAACCTTGGTTCTTCTTCATCTTTCTGCTGATCGGGATCGTTGCGGCTTTTCGCAACATCTTCATAATTATCGGAAAAGAAATAAGGAACAGTGAGCAGGGTGAAGATCGACGAAAATAATATCTTCACCACCCTGACGGTCTGCAGCTCAGCCCTCACGGTCCTTTTCGCGCTCACCGGGCTGATTGCCGTCTCGGGGCGGTTCGCTGCCGGAGTCGCCATCGGCGGACTCGTGGCGATCGCCAATTGCCATTGGCTGTACAACATCCTGCAACGTGCGATGCAGCTCCCGGCACGGCGGGCAGTCAGGTTCGCCCAGTCGAGATATGTACTACGATTGCTCATTATCGCTGTGATCGTCTCGCTGCTCATCCTATATGTAAAAATAAGCATATTCGGTCTGTTGCTCGGACTCTCGGTCGTGGTAATTGCCATTGCCGCCATGGCCGTCTATATGGCAACCCTTAACGGAGGTTAGCACACCATGGTCCATCCCTATCTCTTTCTGCAGTTCTTCCGCGATCTGCTGTCGCCTCTCACCAGGTACACGAGCGAAGCGGGCATAGACGCCATCGTCCATGCGTGGCTCGTCACCGTGATACTCGTCGTGCTCTCCCTCATTGTAAGAGGATCGATCAAGACAGTGCCCGGCAAACTGCAGAACTTCATGGAAGTCTGCATCGGCGGGATCGAGAACGTGGTGGTGGAGAACATGGGTGAACGAGGCAGGCAGTTTTTCCCCCTGATTGCGACTCTTGCCTTTTTCATCCTCACCTCGAACCTGATCGGCCTCATACCGGGTTTCTATCCCCCGACGGCAAACCTCAACACCACCGCGGCCTGTGCGGTCATCGTGTTCCTTTCAACCCACGTGGTCGGGGTCCGGAACCATGGCTTCAAGTATATCAGGCATTTTTTCGGACCGGTCTGGTGGCTGGCCCCCTTCATGTTCTTCGTCGAGATAATCGGCCACGTAAGCCGGCCGCTCTCCCTCTCCTTCCGACTCTTCGGCAACATGAACGGCCATGAGCTGATCCTGCTGATATTCTTCGGTCTGGTTCCGTTCCTGGTGCCGCTGCCGATGATGCTCATGGGCGTGCTGGTCGCATTTCTCCAGACCTTTGTCTTCATGCTCCTTTCAACGATCTACATACAGGGAGCTCTGGAAGAGGCTCATTAGCAGGGTGATGATAACGTCAAGGGTCTTGCAGGATGCATGGCAAACGGAGCAGCACCCGCGACATAACGGACACGGTTCAGCTTCCTATACTGTTTAGGAGAATTCAAAAAAGAAGGAGGTAGCAGCGGATGTTATTTGTAACCATCTGTATTCTCGCAGCAGGTATCGGCATGGGTCTGGGCGTCGTCGGCCCCGGCATCGGCATGGGACACGCCATCAAGGGCGCACTGGACGGGACGTCGCGCAACCCGGGCGTTTACGGCAAGCTCCTGACCACCATGATGATCGGTCTGGCCATGATCGAATCCCTGGCCATCTATGTCCTGGTCATCTGCCTGATCATCCTGTACGCCAACCCCTACAAGGATGTGGCGCTCGAACTGGCAAAAACCGTAGCGAAGTAGCTTCACCATCTTCGCCCGAATGCAGAAAAGGGGATGGAGCCCATGGCTTCACCCCCTTTTCTGCATTCGGCGCGATAGCCGTATCACGTCCTTCCCAAGCCTGCGTCACCGCCGCAGCATCTTCATGATCTCCCGCATGAAAACCGGGATATCCGACGGCTGGCGCGAAGTCACGAGATTGCCGTCAACAACGACTTCCGCATCCTCGTACAGCACCCCGGCCACCTTCATCTCGGCAACCACCGCCTTGTAGCAGGTTGCGCGCCGTCCGTTGAGAAGACCAGCGGTTATGAGGAGTTGGGGGCCGTGGCAGATCGCGGCAACCGGTCTGCCGGCAGCAAAGAAGCGCCTCGCTATCTCCAGCGCCGCCGGCTGTTTCCGGATCGCCTCCGGAGCCTTGCCTCCCGGCAGCACGAGCAGGTCGTAACCGTCCGGATCAACATCGTGCAAGGCCTTGTCGGCATAGACTTCATACCCATGCTTGCCGATGATCGTCCCCCTGGCCATGGATGCGACATCCACTGCATAGCCTTCTTCCAGGAAACGGTAGTAAGGCACCAGGAGTTCCGAATCCTCAAAATTGTCCGCACTCACTATCAGCACCTTCATGGCCAGTTCTCCCGGTGTTTCGGCACGAGCACAGTTCCCGGCCGGTCACGCTACGAGTCGTCACCCGGATTCGCACGGCCGACCGAGTTCTTCTGCTGCACAAACAGCAAGGCGCTGGTGGCAAAACCGAGCCTCTTCGCCTGTTGGACAAGGGACTCCGTCACCGCATCCGGAAGCTGCGGCTGTCTTGCCAGTATCCACAGGTAGTCCCTGCTGTTGCCGCAAATGAGCACGTACGAGTAATTTCGCTCGTCGATCCCGATTATGTTGTAGCCGCCATAGAACGGCCCGAAGAATGATACCTTCAGCCGGCCCTCATCAGCGCCGGCAACAAAATAAGCCTTTCCCACCGCTTCCTTCCACCGCCCAAGCTTCGGATCGAAGCCCCGGTTCACCACTCGCAGGCTGCCATCCCTGTTCATGCTGTAGGTTGCCGTTACGTTGACCAGTCCCCTTTCGAAAGAGTGGTCAAGCCTTGCGATCTCATACCAGGTGCCCAGGTAGCGCTGGACATCAAATCCTTTGACCGCAGTGACGCCACCGGGAATTCTGACGCAACCGAACAGTGCCAGGAGAAACAGCAGCAGAGTATTTTTCATGACAGCCACCCCCTTGCGGAAGGCATGCGGCAACCTCAGAACCACCCCTTGTGACCCTGGACGTAAAGCTGCTCGAATTCCTCGTCAGGCTTGGTCAGGTAGATGATGCCCTCGATCAGGCCGATCACGGACATCACACCGGTGGCTGCTCCGCAGGTGACGAGGCCTGCCCCGAGCGAAATGGCCAGCATGATGATGGCTTCCTTGTTGTAGCCCAGGTAAAATTTGTGGATGCCGAAACAGCCGAGGAAGACCCCCAGCAATCCGGCCGCCATTTTGTTCTTTGTCTCTGACACCTGTGTCTTCGCCATGAGCGCCACTCCGCACTTGGTGCACATTGTCTGGTTCGGCTGGGTTACCTCGCCGCATGCCTGGCAGAACTTCTTTTCCAGCAGGGGGGGGACCCCGCACGACGGACAGACAACGGCCTGGGGTTCGATTTCTTTACCACAGTTTCTGCAATACATGTGATGGTCTCCTTTTCGTGGTGACAGTCATGGTGCCGCAAACAGTTGGACTCTGACCAGCAAAATCCGGGTTATGTCGTTGGGCCGGTTCACCCCACGCGAAGGCAGGGAAACGAGGCGTTCCGCGCAGGCGAAGGAGTGAAGGAGCCACGGATTCAGGGCAGGAAAAATATTCTGTGACCCTTCTCTCCTTGCATATCATTTGATCACCATAATGGCAAGCGGTAACAGCCCGTCACAGCGGAAAAAGCTTATGGCTGGCCATAGAGGTCGGGACGGCGGTCGCGAAAGACCTGCATACCCGACCTGACTTCGGCGACCAGCCCCAGGTCGATTTCCGCGGTCAGCAACGCTGCCTCTTCCCCGGCTTCAATGACCGTGTCTCCCCAAGGGTCCACAAGCGTCGAATGGCCGCAATAGTTCACCATGCCATCCGGACCCAGATCTTCCGTGCCTGATCTGTTCACGGCGATGAAAAACATCTGGTTCTCGATAGCTCGCGCGCGGATAAGTACCCGCCAGTGTTCCAGCCGCGGATGCGGAAACGCGGAGGGGCAGATCGCCAGGCACGCACCCCGGAGCGCGTAGCTTCGAAACAGCTCCGGGAAGCGAATGTCATAGCAGACAGCAAGACCTGCGGGGCCCCATGGCGTATCTGCCAGTACCAAAGAATCCCCCGGCACCAGATGGCTGCTCTCGCCCATCTGGCTGAACAGGTGGATCTTGCGGTAGAGCGCCGTCACCTCGCCTGCGGGAGAAATCAACACTGACGTATTGGCAGTCTTTCCTGCTCTGTCGAGGGCAGGCATGGAGCCGTTTATCCAGACGCGGTAGCGCTTGGCCATCAGTGCGACACGATTGATGGTTTCTGCATGCCCGGCAGAACGTTGACCGATTACGTCCCAGTGGAAGCCAGTGGTCCACATTTCAGGAAAACAGAGCAGGCCGCTTCCCCTGGCCGCAGCTTCGGCAACCAGCGTTTCCGCCGTGAAAAGGTTCTCCTCGGGCCGGCCTGAGGCAACTTCCATCTGAGCGAGGGAAAGCGTGAGCTTCATCTTTCAGGCTCCTTTTTCGCGTGAATGAAGCCCGACCCCGCTGCCGGGCTGTCCCGGCAGTGG
>AMWB02169012.1_pt1 | contig 10110 bp, 13 predicted proteins | sample 200311 | NCBI WGS metagenome assembly AMWB02 (sample SAMN02737377, study PRJNA173069) | bioreactor metagenome | biome: anode biofilm in microbial fuel cells | place: USA: California | collected 2010-12-16 | reverse complement strand
AGACAAAACAATGAATGAGCGAAAACATCTTGGATTGCCGCCGTCAAAGGCAGCCGGAACGCGGCCCGGGACCGGTGCCTGCTTCTGATGATGTTCCGGCATGGGTTGCGGGTGTCGGAGGCTTGCGCATGACCCAGGTGGATATAGATAGCAGGGTCCTGCATGTAGAACGGCTAAAGAAAGGATTATCGACCACCCACCCCTTACGCCCTGATGAGCTACGCGCCATTAAGGCGTGGCTTGTTGAGAGAAAGAGGTTGAAACCGGAAGGAGACGCTTTTTTCGTGAGTGAGCGCCGGACACCATTAAGCCGAAAAACGGCGTGGGTGGCGATCCGCGAATATGGAAAGAAAGCAAGCCTTGCCGTACCTGCCCACCCTCACATGCTCCGCCACGGATGCGGCTTTGCTTTGGCTGACCAGGGGGCCGATACGCGGCTTATTCAGGACTTTCTTGGACACCGCAACATTCAGCACACCGTTATGTACACGGCCACCAATCCGGCGCGGTTTGAAAAGTTATGGCGGTAGTTCTTTTCTTATTGGAGCTCAAGGCGAAGTGAACGCCCTATCGCTTTTGCGGCTCGTGAAAGAGCGGCAAGGGTTACTTTGTCGTTTTCAGGGTCAAGCAAGCGGTCAAGCTGGGAACGGCTTGTTTTGAGCTGTTTGGCCATTTCAATTTTATTTATCCCGCTTTCCTTCATAGCTGCAGCAAGCTGGTGAGCAATGACACGCTTAACGGCTTGTTGCGTTGTTTCTTCGTAGGTGCCTTGTTCTTTCAAAAAATCGCTGAAAGAACCCCCAACATGGCCTTTTTCTATTTCTTTATTCATGGCTTTAATCCTTTCATTCTTTTTACGGCAACCGCCATTTCATGATCTGGTGTTTTTTGGCTTTTTTTGATGAATCCGTGCAAAAGCACCATATTTCCTTCATGAGCACAGAAAAACACCCTTGCTATTCGCCCACCAGATAGGTTTACGCGGATTTCCCACAGTCCTTTGTGCCCCTTAATGGATCGGCACAGGGGCATACCCACAGGCCAACCAAATTCAGCAACTTGAATTTCATTCCCTACAATTTTACGGTCTTCAGGCGGCAATTCTAAAAGCCATTCCCTGACCGGCATACGCCCAGATGCTTCTGTCTCAAAGAACCTGGCGGGTAATATTTTGCTTTTGTCCATAAATTGACATGTACCACATAAGGTACATTGTGTCAAGCTTCATCACTCTTCCTCTTTACTCTGGATGATCTTTAGTCTTTGCCAACAACCGCATGATTAAGCGCTTGACGTGTGATCTTATGTGGTGTATGGGTTTACGGGAACCCATATTCCCATATTAAAAGGCTATCCATGAAAACACTGGCTATAATTTCACAAAAAGGCGGTTGTGGTAAGTCAACTCTTGCGGTTCATTTGGCCGTTTGTGCTGTCAAAGCAGGAAAAACCGTTGCGTTGATGGATTTGGACAAACAAGAAAGCTCGTACCAATGGTTTGAAACCAGAGCCAAGGAAAACGAATTAATAGCGATACAGGCGCAAGCGCCGCAGTTGCCTGAACTATTAACACAAGGGAGGGCAGGGGGAATTGATCTTGTAATTATTGACACCGCCCCGCACACCGAGGCACCTATAACGCAAGTTGCAAAACTTGCTGACTTCGTTTTGGTGCCAACCGTACCTTATGTTTTCGAGTTAAGAGCTGTTCCTTCGACTGTAGATAGTTTGGAACTCGTAAAAGCAAACTATTCTATAGTTATCAATGGAGCGCCGAGAGGCAGACAGGCTGAAGAAGCTAGGGCTGTGTTAGAGGCCCAAGGATATCCAGTTTTAAAGCCTGTAATACATTCTCGCGTTGCGTTTCGTCATGCGTTGGCTGACGGTCGGAGTGTTTATGAGTATGAACCAGAAGGCAGGGCTGCGAGTGAGATAAGCGCACTTTTCAACGTCTTAAAATCTAAACTAAAATTATAATATGGGAATATGGGTTCCCGTAAACCCATATCGCGGAGGATAAACGAATGACAGCATTAAAACAGAGCAAAATCGGGGACGTTTTCAGTGTACAAAAAACGCGTAAAGTCCAAGTGGTGAGGGAGGAAAAGGGTATAACAAAGTTTACTTTTGATCTGACGGCACCAGCAAAAGAGCAGTTGGACTATATGTCCATTGAGATGAAAAAAACCCGTAAAGACTTGTTGGCTGAAGCCTTAAACGATCTATTCCAAAAGTATGGAAAGCCGACAATCGCATGAAAAAGGCACAGGGATGACAGAGGGGAAAAAACTAACTCCAGTACAAGCCCGCCTTGAAAGAGCCGCGCAGAGTGCTGAACTTGAGGAAGCGCGGGAAATCGTCTTTCAGCATGGCATCATATGCCAAGTTGGATTGCCCCGAAGTAAGCAAGAGGGGTTGACGTTTGAACGTTCTTTTAAAAACGCTTCTTTGCTCATCGAGGCGGGAAAAATATGGAACGGCTCGGAATGGATACAGCAGCCCGTACCATACGGGGTGAAGCCCCGGCTTGCTCTTTGTCACATCAATAGCGAAGCCATAAAAACACAAAGCGATGAAATAGACATAGGCGGCAGCTATCGCGAGTTTTGCAACAAACTAGGTCTCTCCACAGGTGGCAAGTCTTTCTATTACCTCAAGCAACAAATGCAAGCCCTTGCAGCCTGCAAAATGTCTTTTGGATTTACTCAATCAAACGGCATTGTCACAACCTTAAAAAGCATTGAACCTATAGAACGCTTTGACGCATGGCTTGCACGGGACACAAAACAGCCCGCCCTATGGCCCGCCTATTTAAAACTTTCGCAGAAATACAAAGAAAGTCTTTTAGCGCATGCGGTACCCATGCCTTTAGATGCAGTCGGGGCGCTTTCTCACTCTGCAATGGCGCTTGATATTTTAGCATTCTTTGCCCGCCGCCTTCACTCTCTTGAAAGGCCCGTTAGGGTTCCTTTTGTTTTGTTTAAAGAGCAATTTGGGCAGGAGTATAAAGACTTAAAACCATTCAAAGCCAAGTTTTTAAAAGCGGTTAAAGACGTTCAAAAGGTTTATCCCGCCGCCGATCTGCAACAAGTAGTCGGCGGGCTACTACTTAAACCTTCCCGGCCCTTGGTTAATAAAATCACTATACAAGGGGTTTTACCGCCTAGAAAGACAGAAGCAGAAATCTTCATCCCTCAAGAATTAACCGAACAAACCATAGGGGCTTTCAAACACTTTTGCCCGCGCCTTGACGTGTACGCATGCAAGGCCGACTTTGACACATGGGTTTTAAAGCAGACCCCGCCGAAAGACTATCAAAAGGCTTTTTTGGGTTTTGCTAAGAAGTGGGGAAAAACAAATGGTTAAAGGTGCTTCACTTTGGGTACCCTTACCGCTTCACTTTGGGTACCCTTACCGCTTCACTTTGGGTACCCTTTTAGGGGAAAACCGCTTCACTTTGGGTACCCCCTAATCCATATATCTTTTTCATATATAAAAAATCATATATCGCGACTTGCCCTGTGGATATTTCATGAACGTACCATTCCGAGCATTTAATCACTGAAAACAAAAAATTGTGATGCCGGACCAGGCCGACGATAATGCTCTCATTTGAAAACCAACCAGCTACAGATCTAAAACAAGGATCTCAACGGCATCAAAAGAATGGATACCCCCGTCGCTACGCGCCGACCCCTGAAGGGGTGAAAAACGAACCGGCGGGGGAAGGAAGTTGGATTAATACCTTCCGTATATGTTTTTCCGGTGTCCTGCTGCAAGGACTAAAACGATCAACTGGTGGTCTTCGATATTGCAGATGATTCGGAAATCCCCGATCCGGTAACGCCAAAGACCGGCATGATTTGCTGTCAAACCTTTTCCCTTCGAGCGTGGGTTTTCCATGGTGGCAAGATCATCCTCCAGGAAGACGCGTATTTTGCGCTGTACTTGAGGATCGAGTTTTTTGATGTCTTTGGCCGCACTCGCTGTGTATTTAATCGTCCAGGCCATTCCAGACGTCCTCTGAGCTTAAAATTTCTTCTTCACCTGAACGAACTCGTTCCAGGATCGCAAGGCCCAGGTAAACATCTTCCAAGTCTTCGAGATGTTTTTCAATAGCTTCTCTGGCATAAAAGGTTTTTGTCCGACCTGTTTTCTTTGCTAACTCTGCTAGCCTTTTTTCGGTTTCTTCTGGTAGTCGTATCGCAAGCATGAGCTTCTCCTTTATTCTTTTGCTATACATGTATAGCAAAAGAATAAAGTCTCTTGTTGCAAATAGCAAATCTTTTTCAGCTGCCAGAACGGGGTATAGAAAAGTGAGGCTGATTTTCCCTGGCAGAAATATTTAATATTTTTTCGTATTATGTATTGTATATCGTATCATATTGTGTATAATAAATACATATGAAATATCAAATACGAAATATGAAACATCAAACAGGAGATACAAAATGGCTAGACCGGGAATCACCTACGGCGAAGTAATTGCAGCAATAGACGCTCTTCTCGCGAGTGGCGAGGAACCAACCATCCAGCGCATTCGGGAACATTTGGGCACCGGCTCACCGAATACGATTCACAGGCATTTAGTCACCTGGCGGGCGTCCCGTCCCGTAGAGCAGCGCAAGGCACCTGAGTTGCCCGCTGAACTCCAAGCCGCCCTGGTGAAGGAAATTGAGCGACAGGCGGCAGAGGCCCGCACCGATGTTGAGAGAGCTCTTGTCTCGGCCCAGAAGGAGTCCGCAACACTTGCCAAAGCCGGCGAAGAGTTGGAAGAGTTGAACGGCATCTTGGAGGAGCAGAACGAGGCGCTGGCGGCGGAAAAAGAGCGACAAGCCGCTCTCGCTAACGAGCGTCACGATGAGATTGAGGAACTCAAGGTCAATCTGGATCGAGAGCGTAAGGCTGCCGAGGAGGCGCGCATTCAGGTTGCCCAGGGTCGCAACAAGATCGAGGCGCTTGATAAGCAGGCCGACGAACTGAGAGCCAAACTGACCGATGCTGCTGCCGAGGCAAAATCCGCCCAGGTCGCCCAGGTGGTCGCAGAGAAAACCGCCGCCGTTGCTGAGGCTCGCTTGGAGAGCGAAAAGGCCACCACCGCCGATTTGAGGGAACGCCTGGCCGCTTCGCAAGCGGATCTCCAGGCTAACGTCCAGTCGGTGACCAAAGCTCAGGCGGAGGTTGCTGATTTCCGCGAGCAGGCCCACCAGGAGCGCCATATCCGCACCGCAGCCGAGCGTGATCGCGACGATCTCGCCGCCCAAGTGAAGCAGCTCCAAGCTGAAATTGCGTCCCTCAAGAAAGCCACCAAAACGCAGAAATAACACCCTCTCTCCCCCGCTGGCAGCTCACCCCTTTGGGGTCGAGCGAAGCGAGGGAGGGTCTTCTTTTTCTGGTGGTTTGTTGTTTTCTTAGATTTTTTATACATACATAAAAAATAAATTTACGATCCACCTGTTTAGGTATATTGGTAAGGAGCAAGGTGTAACCTTCGCTTCGCTTAGGACCCTTGCCCCCCAATCACTTCGTTCATGAGGGGGGCCTTACGTATCGCTTCGCTCACTCCAGGAGGAAAAACCTATGGGACCAGATGAGACCAAACGGCGCCGTTATGGGCCGTTGCCAATCCCCGCCGTAGATAGAAGGACCCACACTGTATCGGTTCGGCTGAATGTCGCTGAGCTTGCGCGGCTTGATTCGCTACGTGATACGGTGCAGATGCAGCGTGGCGAGTATCTACGCGCTGCCGCTCTGCATCGGTTGCCGCCGACTATTCCGGCGATCAACCGGGAGGCGTGGGCTAAATTGGCGCGGTCTGCTGCCAACCTCAACCAAATAGCTCGCCACTTGAACGAGGTGGGGCCTTCTGGCTTCGTCGACGAAGTACGTGCCGCAGTCGATGTGTTCCGGGGTGATCTTCTGGGCGTTAAATTCGATACCAAGGCGGGGGGCGAAGAAGATGAAAGCCAAGGTTAGCCGCGGAGGTGGTTTCCGCGGTGTACTGGACTATGTTTTTGACGTAGGAAAGAAGGCCGTCAATAACAAAGACGCCGAGCGGGTAGGTGGGAATATGGCGGGGCAAGACTCCCGTGAACTGTCGCTGGAGTTTTCCGCTGTGCGGCAGTTGCGCCCGGACATAGTCAAGCCGGTCTGGCATTGCTCTCTGTCGCTGCCGGTTGGGGAGCGCCTTAGTGCCGAAAAGTGGGGCGATCTCGCGGACGACTTCATGAAGCGCGTGGGCTTTGATCCGGCGAACACGCCCTATGTCGCCGTGCGCCACCGGGACACCGACCACGACCACATTCATATTGTCGCTAGCCGGGTAGGGCTGGACGGAAAGGTGTGGCTGGGTCGGTGGGAAGCCCGCCGCGTTATCGAGGCGACACAGGTGCTTGAACGCGACCATGGCCTGACCCTGACGGCGGGGCTGGGCGATGTGCGCGCCGAGCAAAAGAAGCTGACCGATCGGGAGATAAACATGGCTATCAGGACCGGCAAAGAGCCGCCGCGTCAGCGGCTGCAACGTCTAGTGGATGAGGTGGTAAAGGACAATCCGACGGCCTTGGATTTTGCCCAGCGGCTGGAGGTCGCAGGCGTGGGCGTCCGGGCTAACCTTGCCAGCACCGGGCGCATGAACGGCTTTTCCTTCGAGATAGAGGGCATCCCGTTTAAAGGGCAGGACTTGGGCGCTGCCTACAAGTGGAGCAGCCTACAGAAAAGGGGAGTGAGCTATGAGCAAACTAGAGACTGTGCGGGCCTTGAACGATTCCGTACCCCAATTGCAGATCGTGGAGAGCGTCAGGGCGTTGCAGCAGGCTATCAGCTTGATGCACGAGGACTTGAATCACCTGCCGGACTCGGTGGCGAGCGAGACAGCGCAAGCCTTGCAGCCGCTGACCAAGCTCCGGCAGGACGTGACGCAGGTACTGGGAACCTACGACAAGGTGACGGCCTTGCAGCGCAAGACGCTGGACGAACTGACGCAGCATATGGGCGCGAGCGCGGCGCAGATGTTCGAGCAGAAGGCCGGGAAGCTGGACGCGACGATAGTCTCTCTGTCGGGCGACCTGTCCGGGCTGAAATCCAGCCTGGTCAGCATGGAGCAGACCGCGCAGAAGATCAGCGAACTGCCGAACGAACTGACGACCGCGACCACGAGTATGACGGACGCAGCCAAGCGTCTGACCAAAGCGGCGAACGAGACACGCCCGAAATGGTGGTGGCAGGCGATGGGGCTGATTCTGGCCGGGGTCGTGGGCGCAATGCTGGTAGCGACTGGGCAAGTCGCTTTAGAAAGGCTAGTACCGCCAAGCGACGTGCAACAGAACGCGACCTGGGCGAACACGGTATGGAGCAAAGCAACGCCGAAAGAACGCGAGTTGCTAGAAAAGATCGTCAAACGGCCCGTGAAATAAATCCAACCGCCTACCTTGAGGCCAGCGGTTACACCGTGAAGCGCGATGGACGGCACCTGTCCGTCAAGACCAACAGGGATGAGGTGTACCGCGTCACGCGCAAGCCTGATGGCCATTATGTGGTGTGCGACAAGTACGGCAACGGCATCGGGGACAACATCGCCCTGGTGCAAGAGATTGAGCCGGGAACCGGCTTTGCTGAGGCCGTCTATCGGCTGTCCGGTGCGCCTTCTGTCATGCCGCAGCCGCGCGCGATAGAGCCGAAGCGCGAGCCTCCGAAGTTGCCCGCTCAGAAACCGACAGACCGCGAGTATGGCCGTCAGTATCTGCGTGGCCGGGGAATCAGTCCAGACACCATCGAGCACGCCGAAAAGGCGGGTATGGTGAGCTATACAACCGGCGGCGTGTTGTTTATTGGCTACGACCGGGCAGGCGTGGCGCAAAACGTGACCAAGCGGGCGACCGCGCCCGCTGATCCGGTGCAGAAGCGCGACTTCCGGGGCAGTGACAAACGATTCCCGCCAGTCTTGTCGGGTGATCCGGCCAAGGTTTGGATTGTCGAGGGCGGCGCAGATGCGCTGGCCCTGCGTGATATTGCTCTGCGCATCGGCCAGCAGCCGCCCACGATCATCGTATCGGGCGGCGCGAACGTCCGCAGCTTCCTTGAGAGTGCAGATGTGCAAGCTGTCCTAAAACGCGCCGGGTACGTGACCGTGTGCGGCGAGAACGAGAAGGACGCGGAGACACAGACCAGGGCCGACGCCGGGCACCAGAAACAGGCGCACCGCGTTGCGGAGATCACCGGGCGTGAAGTGCGCCGGTGGACACCGACGCCCGAGCAGGGTAAGGACTTGGCCGATATGAACGCCTGTCAGGTGGCGGAGATCGAGCGTCAGCAACAAACGCAACAGCGAAGCCGGAGAGGTCCCAGCCTCAGCCGATGAAGAGTGGCCCCTTAATTCAGATTTGAATCAAAACTCTAGATTGTGATTTAAAAAAAACCATCAAAAGCCCGGATCAAGGATCATTTTCCGGGCTTTTGGTCTGATTATGAATCACTTTTGGCTATACGATTTCAACTGTCAGTTAGTATCAACCACGATGCCTAACGCTTTTCTCAAAATGACCGTTAAACAGCGTAGAAATGATTTTTTTTTTTTAATAATTATCCAATAAGTATGAAAAATCATTTTACGATTTCTTTGTCTGAGAACAAAATGTTGATATGATCACCTTGAGAATCATCAAATATATTCAACACTTTATCTGTATTTCGATCACAACACTCTAATCCTTCCCCGGTGAATGCATATATTTTATATGCAGTATTATATTCCAAGAGCAATCCAAGGTAATCTACAGCATTAACCTTACTCACTGCTTGCAATGCTTCGGGGGAAAATTCTGAAACGATGGATGGTTTATGCTTTTTAATGGTTGCTTCAGCACCTTTAATGGCCAAGAATTCAGCACCCTCTATATCGGTTTTTATCATATCAAGCCTATGGGCTGAAGCACAAATATCATCCACTTTGGTTGATAAAATGATTTTGCTTTCAAACACTCGGGATATATCTTCACCGATATTACCAATAAAACCGTTTGATCCAGAGCTATCGTATAATAAAACATTATTGCCATTAGCAGCAGCCAATGGGTACATATATATGTTATCAAATTTGTTTAAATTCTTATTTATTAATAAAAATTTACAATTATATTCCCCAGGCTCAAAAGAAAAAACCTTCCCATCATTTCCAACAAGAGATGCAGATAGCATGGAATAATATCCGATGTTCGCTCCTAGATCGATAAAATAATCACCGGGGAAAAGGTTCTTTTCAATATAATAGGTAATGTCTCCTTCATAGGTTTTATCTTCGATAATATGTATACCAACCTGGGGATCATCTTTCGGTACATACATTTTAAAATTTGCTAACTGTACTTCTTCAATACTATCCAAACTGCTGTCTTGGCTTAATTTTCTGTTTTTAAATTCTTTTGAATCCACATATGTGGCAACTACGTCTTTAAGGGGCCTTCCAGATAACTTTGAATGCCCATGCCACTCCCTTTCTGACGGTGGACGCCCCAGGATCAGCCTAAAACAATTGTAAATATCTTCTTTACTAGCTTTTTCGTTAAAAGGTCGGTCTACATAGCTTTTTTTTGAAGAAAATAAAAAATTCATTATTCTTTCTTTCATCTAAGGATGAAACCACCAAAGTGGTTTATAATATATCATTTTCTAGGGTGATCCTAAAAACACGGCTTTCTGAGCAAAGCCGCTGCATTTACGAACGTCATCGTATCCATTTCAGGCCGATATTGCAATATTTTCTTCGCTCAAGAATGAAGTTAGACCGATTGCAGCGACTATAAGCTGAACACATAGAAGTTGCTCCATTTTCAACATGCTGGATGCACGATAGTACTTTCAATCTTCCTGTTGGAGAAAGGTAAGAAACGAATGCTCGCACGTAAGAGATAATTTCAGGAATTTGGGGTTTGACAACAACACAGACCTGAATCAAACTCAGCAGTTTTGGTTCAACGTCGACTATCAAACATTAGACAGAAGAGAATTATTTTGTCTAATCTTTGAAAATTGGGTAAAAACAGATATTAATAATATCAGGTGGTTGCATGGTAGTCAAAAAGATGAACATTAGACAAAACAATGAATGAGCGA
>AMWB02143875.1_pt1 | contig 10116 bp, 10 predicted proteins | sample 200311 | NCBI WGS metagenome assembly AMWB02 (sample SAMN02737377, study PRJNA173069) | bioreactor metagenome | biome: anode biofilm in microbial fuel cells | place: USA: California | collected 2010-12-16 | reverse complement strand
GAGGATTCGAACCTCCGAGTGCAGGAACCAAAGTCCTGTGTCTTACCACTTGACGACGCCCCATCAACATCATCGCCGCCTCCGGGCTTACCCGGAACGACCGGATGGCGGTTCAAATTCCCGAATCATGCTCACAGGGCCGGTCAGCAATTCGACTTCAAACAGCCGAAATGCGCTGTCCGGCGGCCATTGCGCCCGTGCGCGGCGAACAGCGGCCTGATCCGCAAATAGACCGAAAACACTCGGACCGCTCCCGGACATGAGCGCTCCGACGGCGCCCAGCGATCTCAGGCAGTCCTTGATTCGGATGAGTTCGGGGTGCAACGCGAGCGTAACCGCTTCGAGGTCGTTATACAAATGGAACGATGGGTTAAACGCCGCTTTATTTAAATGGGTCCTTGTAGGTCGTTTTTCACAGTTTGTCAATTGCAAATTCAAGTTTTGGTAAACCATTCGCGTGGATACGTGCAACGACGGGCAGGCGATCAGAACCGGCCAGGGCGCCAATCCAGGATAGGCCTCCAGCTCGTCGCCGATACCCGCGGCCAACGCCGGAGACTGAAACAGGAAAAAAGGCACATCGGCGCCCAGGCTGCGGCCCATGCGCATCAGGTCCTCCCGGGACAGCGGGTAGCCGTGGAGATGGTTGAGTCCCAGCAATACGCTGGCGGCGTTGCTGCTGCCTCCCCCAAGACCGGCCGCGATCGGTATGCGTTTGGTCAGGCGGATGTCACAGCCCTCGTTGCGCCCGATGCTCTCGAAAAAGCATCTGGCGGCCCGAAACGCCAGATTGGTTGGGTCGCTGGGAAGGGAGGGATCGGAGCACCTCAGGGAAATCGCTCCGCAAGAGGGATTCAGGATGACCTCGTCGTAGAGGCTCACCCGGCACATGAGGGAGAAAAGGTCGTGATAACCGTCCGGCCGTTTTCCGATGACCTGCAGAAAAAGATTGATTTTAGCGGGGGACAATATGAGCAGGCTCATGGCCTTCGCAGCGGGGCCGCCGCCTTCACCCTTTTTCTTTCACGAACAAGATCCGCAGGTCGTAAAGAATACTTTTCAGCATGCTGTCTTCGTCGGAGGTCAGGTTGTCGGTGGTCTTCTGCTGCAACATGCTCAGAATGTCGATGGTCTGTTTGGCCATGGGCAGGTTTTTCTCGGCCTTGCCGGAAACCGGGTCTTCAATAACCCCCAGATGCACGAGAGCCGAAGCATTTAACGAGGCAATAAACGTTGGAAAATTGATTTTGGGCAGGGGCGCCCGGGTCCGCTCCGAATCGGCGTCAACGGGGCGTTCGGTTTTCGGCGGCGCGGGTTCGGATGCCGCGGCCTTGTTTTCTTCCGTCACCGGCTCATCGGCGGAGAACAATCGTCGGTCCTTGACGGTGAATCCTTTTTCTTGCTCGGCCATAACGCCTCCTGATGGGAAGAAAATTGATGCATCCGTTTCATTACAATACGGGAAACCCGTCACTTGTCAAGTCATTCGCTCTTGTCCAGTTTTCCGAAGGCGTACTTCCGGATGAGGTCCTCAATGTTGAGGGCTGGTTCGGTCTCGATGATCCGGTCTCCCGGCTTCAGCATCTGATCGGATCCGCCCTGGGACAGCTGGATAAACTTATCCCCCAAAAGCCCCGCGGTCTGCACCGAAGCAATCGCGTCCTCGCTGAGCTGAATACCTTCCCTAAGCTTCAAACGGACTATGGCCACGTGCTCCTTGTAGTCCAGGGAAATCGCATCCACTTGGCCCACCTGGACGCCGGCGATTTCCACCTGGGCGCCCACCTTAAGGCCCGTAACGGATGTGAATCGTGCGTTCAGCAAGTAGTAGTCATCGCGCAGGACCTCGACCTCTCCAAGGCGTAAGGTGAGATAACCCACGCAGATGATCCCGAGCAGGACAAAGACCCCCACCCCCAGTTCGACCGATGATTGCTTCATATTACCTCCTGACCGCTTCTCCCGGAGCCTTGCACCGAGCCGGGTCATTTCCGGCATTCATAGAAAACGGTTTGCCCCTTCTCGGCCGCCGCGATCAAATCCTCCAACCCGCTGTCCGGTCGCACCTGGACGACGCCGGCGCTGACCGAATAACATACGCCGCGCACCGTATCAAACGAGTCAAACAACGCGCTGTGCCGCATCGTCCGAGAAATTTTCAGACAGAAGCTCCGAGCCTGCGCTTCGTCCGTGTCGGGGAGCACCACCATGACCTTGTTGATGGCATACCGGAAGCAGGTGTCGGCCACGTAGCTGTTCTGGATGACATGGTCGGCGAAAAGCTTGAACACGGTCTGGCTGGCCATGTGGCCGGCAATGCGGTCGATATCTTCCAGGTTGTCCATGGACATCAGCACGATCGAAAAAGGAATCTGATGCCGCTGCAATCGACTCATCTCCTGGCGCAGGTGCTGCTGGCCGATGGACTGGGAGGCGATGCCCGTGAGGTCGTCGCGGGGGCTTTCGAGACCCTCGATGAAATTGCGAACCCCCCGATCGGAGGCGCGCTGGATATCCTCCGGGGTCCCCTCGAACCGGATCCGGCCCTCGTCGATCATCGCTACGCGCTGGGCGATGAAGAAGATGTCCGGAATTTCATGACTCACCACCACCCCGGTGAAGCCGAACCGTCGCTGATAGTCGGAAATCATGCTGTGAACGGCATTTTTACGGATCGGGTCGAGGCCGGTGGTCGGCTCGTCAAAGAGCACGATCTCCGGGTCGGTCACCAGCGCCCGTGCCAGCGCGACTCTTTTTTTCATGCCGCCGGAAAGCTGGGACGGATATTTGTGATCGACGTCGTGAAGGTCGAGCTGGTTCAGCTTGTCGTGCACCCGGCGCTGAATCTCTGCCGGCGTGGCCCCCCGGCGCTCCACCAGCGGCAGGGCGACATTTTCCAACACCGTGAGGAAGTCGAACAGAGCGGTATCCTGGAACACATAGCTGAATTTGCGCTTCAACGCCTGCCGTTCCGGAGCGCTCATGGCGGAGGTGGTACGGCCATCGAAGAGAATCGACCCCCCGTCCGGCTCGAACAGACCGATGATGTGCTTCAGCAGTACGCTCTTTCCGGAGCCGCTCTTCCCGATAATGGCGGTGATCTCCCCCCGATGAATGCTCAGGTTGATCCCGTCGAGCACCCGGTTGACACCCAGGATCTTGACGACATCTTGCAGTTGAATCAAAGGGGAGCCGGCCATGGCACACGCGCTTTAGAGCAAAAAGGTGGTTAACACGTAGTCCGTTACCAGTACCAGCACGCACGAAATGACGACGGCCGAGGTCGTTGAAATGCTCACCCCTTTGGCGCCGAACTCGGCTCGGGTGTGGGTGTAATAACCCTGGTAGCAGCAGATGGTCACCGTCACCACGGCAAACACGATGGCCTTGATGAACCCGCCGATGATGTCGCTGGTCTCGACGCTGGACTGCGCTCGCGAAAAGTAGAAAGCGGGATTGACGCCCAGCAGGGCCGACCCCGACAGGTAGCCGCCAAACAGGCCCACCACATCAAAAATCGCCGTCAAGAGCGGGAAACTCACCAGGGCGGCGGCGATGCGCGGGCTGATCAAATACCGCAGGGGATTGATGTCCATGGTCTTGAGGGCATCGATCTGCTCGGAAATACGCATGATGCCGATTTCCGCCGCCATCGCGGACCCGGCTCGGGCGATGACCATGATGGCTGTGAGCACCGGCCCCATTTCACGCACCAGCGAAAGCGCCACCGCCGAGCCCAATGCGGCGGTCGATCCGTATTTCACCAGCGCGTAATAACCCTGCAACCCGAGCACCATGCCAGTGAAGCCGGCGGTCAAACAGATCACAAAGACCGACTTCATGCCGATGAAGAAAATTTGCTGGCGGATCTTGTCGAGCTGGAACGGGGGCTGGAAAATCAACAGAAACCCGCGTGCAAAAAAGAGGAACACCCGCCCCAGGTCTCGGGTAAAAACCAGCACCTCCCGGCCGAGGGCGGCTACCGGCGTTTTCAATGTGACAAGGCTGGGCATACGTGTTAAATTGCCTTCTTTTTTAAAGATTCGTTTACTATTCGACTCCAAACCTAAAGTCAAGCGCGCAAACGGCCGCGATCGGCCGCGCTGGTTGGCTATACCGAGAACGCACATGATTCGAGCAGAAAGCCTCAGCAAAAGTTACGGCGGCCGGCTCCTTTTCGACCGCGTTGATTTCACCTTGAATTCCCGGGAACGGCTGGGGCTGGTCGGCCGCAACGGCCACGGCAAGACCACCCTCTTTCGCATCATTGCCGGCGAAGAACTGCCGGACGACGGAGCCTTGATCATCCCCAAGCATTATCGCGTCGGCTACGTTCGTCAGAGCCTCGAATTCACGCGCCCGACGATTCTACAGGAGGCCATGACGGCGCTCCCGCCCCAGGATCAGGACCATCACTGGAAGGCGGAAAAGATCCTGGCCGGTTTGGGCTTTTCCAAAGCGGATATGGATCGCCCGCCGGCCGAGTTCTCGGGCGGCTACCAGGTGCGCCTCAACCTCGCCAAGGCCTTGGTCTCAGAGCCCGATCTGCTCCTGCTCGACGAGCCCACGAACTTCCTGGACATCACCTCCATCCGCTGGGTCGAACGGTTTCTGGTGGCCTGGCCCCGGGAGCTCATGGTCATCACCCACGACCGCAGCTTCATGGACAAAGTGGTCACGCACGTCATGGGCCTCCATCGCCAGAAGGTCCGCAAGATCGTCGGAACCACCGACGCCTACTACGGACAGATCGCGCAGGACGAGGAAGTGTATGAAAAAACGCGGATGAACGACGAGCGCCGGCGCAAGGACGTCGAGCTTTTCATCACCCGCTTCCGTGCCAAGGCGCGCCTGGCCGGCCTGGTGCAGTCACGCATCAAGACCCTGCAGAAAATGGAGAAGCGAGACAAGCTCGAACAACTGAAAGACCTCGAGTTCTCCTTCCGCGAGAAGCCGCTGCCCGGCAAATCGGCCCTGCAGGCGCAACACCTCGGATTCAGCTACCAGTCGGACCAGCCTCTGTTCGCGGATCTTTCCATCACCATTACGACCGGCGAGCGTATCGCCATCGTGGGCCCCAACGGCAAGGGCAAGACCACTTTGCTCAAGATCCTGGCGGGAGTGCTGGCCCCGCAGACGGGCGAAGTCCTCTACCATCCCGCCATCCAGAAGGGATTTTTCGAACAGACCAACGTGAGCCACCTGATTCCCAACCGCACCGTCGAAGAGGAAATTCTCTACTCCGACGCTGGCGTAGACCGGCAGCTGGCCCGGAATATCTGCGGGGCCATGTTGTTTTCGGGCGACGACGCCCTCAAGAAGATCGCGGTCCTTTCCGGCGGCGAAAAAAGCCGGGTGTTATTGGGGAAAATCATCGCCACCTCGGTCAACCTGCTGCTGCTCGACGAGCCCACCAACCACCTCGACATGGAGTCCTGCGACGCACTGCTGGAAGCGCTCGACGCTTTTGAGGGAACCCTGATTCTGGTCACCCACAACGAAATGTTTCTGCACGCCCTGGCCGAGCGGCTGATTGTGTTCCGCGAGAACGGGGTGGAAGTCTTCGACGGCCGCTACCAGGAGTTTCTCGAAAAGGGCGGTTGGCAGGATGAACGGCCCTCCGCCGCAGCCGAAGTTGCGGATGCCGGCGCCTCGGTCGAAAACCTGAAAGCAGTTCGCAAGGAGCTACGCCGCCGACGCTCGGAGATCGGCACCCGCCGTACCCGGGCGCTCAAACCGCTGGAGGACCAGATGAAGCGCCTGGAACGCGACATTGACCACCGGGATGCTGAAATGGTCCAGCTCACCCAGTCGATGCAGACCGCTTCCGAGAACGGCGATGGCGCTCAAATTGCCGAAATCTCGCAAGCCATGCACGTCTGCCAGAAGGAGATCGACCGGTTATTCGATGTGCTCGACCGCGCCACCCGCGAGCATGAGCGCCTGAGCGACGGTTTCGACCGGGAGCTGAAAGAAATTGAAGCGACCGCCGCCGAAAACCCGATCCACTGACGAATGGCCGCAGTATTGACCCCAGCCTCCTTTTCGAACAAACCTTAACTTTTTATCCATCCTGCCGATCATACCTTTTGTCGGGCATTTCCATCCGAGTGCGTCGCTCGGGCCGTACCGTCCGACACGGGTGCTCCGCTCTAAAAAAATTTTATATGGGTATTAAAAAATTTTAGAGCGCCACGCTCCGGTAGGCGCCGGCGCTATTCTGAACGCAGGCCCCTATCTAATGCTTGATTCGCATTGAATACCGAATGGTTATGCCCACGAAAGCCCAACCGGAATCATGCTCCGAACGGACACCATCGCACGTGGCACGGTATTTGATTTAACGACCTGACAGGGAGATCACTCGCATGAGAACAGATCGCGGATATTCGCTGGTGGAAATCATGGTGGCGACAGCCATCATCGCACTTCTGGCTGCTATCGCCGTGCCCAACCTGGCGGGGTGGCGGGCCAAGCAGCGCTTTGGAACGGCCGTAAGTGACGTGCATGACGCCATCAAAGTCGCGCGGTCATCGGCCATTAAAGACAACACGACGGTTGTCATCCAATTTCAGCTGCCGAATCGGTTTATTGTTTTTGCGGATGACGACGGGGACGGAACCCAGGATTCGGGCGAGCGCACCATCCTCACCGGTGGCTCCCAGAACGATATCACGCTGACGACCAGCTTCAGCGGGCACCGATTGAGCTTCAACGGACGCGGGCTGACGAGCGCCAGCGGAGTTGGAGTCACCCTGACGAATGCGACCTACGGGTCTCGGGTCATCCAGGTCACGGTGACCGGCAACTCGCGGATTCTGTGATTCAACCCGGGATGTGCCGGGTGGGGCCGGATCGTTCGGCGATTCGGTGCCAGCGCGATAGGATGGATGAAAGATGGGTGGCGCTTTCAGAAATGAGCCGCAAACAGGCAAAACAGAAGGGAGCCTGCAGGTGACATCGAACCAACGGGGATTCACGCTGATCGAGCTGATCATTGCGATGGCCCTTACATTGATCAGCATGGGATTGATCTACAGCGGGTACAAGACCCAGCAAGAAGCCCACGCGAATGAGCGGCTGACGGTGGACATGCAACAGAACGCCCGATCGGCTCTGGCATTCATGCGGCGTGAGATCCGGATGGCGAACTATGCTCCGCGCGCCTTGAACGGGGTCGACGACGATATGGACGGCAGCATCGACGAAGCCGATGAATCCATTGTTAGCGGCTTCCTGATCGTGCGCGCCGATCGCCTGAACTTCACGTTCGACATCAACGGCGACGGTAGGGACGATGACCCGGATGAAGACATCACCTACAGCTTCGACAATCCGGACGACGCCGACGGGGACGGCATCGCCGACGCCGGTGCGGCGGTGCTGATGCGTGATAACGGTTCAGGCACCGGGTTCGAATCGCTTGCATTCGATGTTCATGCGATCGCATTCGCCTATGCGTACGACGAGGATGGTGACGGGGCCCTGGACACCTACCCCGGCGTTCCGGGCGGAATCGTGGTCTGGGCTTATGATTCCGACGGTGACGGCCGTTTGGACCGTCATTTGGACACCAACATGGATGGCCTGATCGACCAGAATGACGACGAGGACGGCGACACCCTGGCCTCCGCCGGAATCACCGACGTCGACCGCAACCGCGTCCGCGCCGTTCAGGTGTGGCTGCTGACCCGCTCGCAGGTCCCCATGAAAGGCCGCAGCGCCCAGGCCCAGGCGTTCGTGGTCGGCCCGCACCGCATCGCCGCCAACGACGGCTTCAAGCGGTCTCTGTTCACCAGCATGATTGCGGCACGCAATCCGTCCTAAAGGAGTGATTCCATGCGCATCGCACCTACGTCGAACACACAGACGTTGCCCGAGAAGACCGATTCGGCGGGCTTCACCATGGTCGAGGTCCTGATTGCGTTGGCGGTATTTTCGATCGGCATTCTCGCGGTTCTCGCCATGCAAATTTCCGCCATTAACCAAAACGCGGGCGCCCGCATGCAAAGCGAGGCGACCGGGGTGGCGGTCCATACGATGGAACGCTTGATCGTCGCCCCCTATGACCATGACGACCTGAGCGAGGATGCGGCCAACAACCCTCACCAACAGGTGATCGGCCCCTATCGCGTGCAATGGAATGTAACGACGCCGGCGGTCGGTGACCCGGTCTATGACGGAATTCCAGTCAAAATGATCGCCCTCACGGTCGACTCGGACAACCGCAACGCGCGGCCGGTGACGATTTCGTTCATCAAGGGCCAGGGGCTGTAAACCGTTTGATGTGGCTGCTGCCGGCATGACGCGAAAGGACACGACCATGAATAAAACGATGAAGACGCTGACGGATCAGCGCGGATTTGCCATCTTCGGTGCGGTTCTGGTTCTGGCGCTGGTGACGATCATCGGCATCGCTGCGATCAGCACCAGCACCTCGGAACGACGCACGGCGACCAATTTCATGCTCTATGAGCGGGTGTTCTATTCAGCCGAAGCCGGCCTGGAGCATGTCAAAGAGGCCTTTAAAAACACGCTGCGGACGCCCGCCAATATCGCCGTGATGGCCATTATGGGCCGGCCGGACTGGTCCTTCGCCCTGAACGGCGCCACGGCCACTTCCTACGCCGGTGGAGTGACCTGGATCTCGGGCCAGACCATTGATGTGAATACGTACACGATCACGGTGTGGGACAACGACGACGGCGACGGCGACCCGGCCCAAGATGCCGACGGGCTCATCTTTATCCGCTCGGACGCGGTCGGTCCGCAAAATTCGAGTTGCAGCATCGAAACTCTGGTGACCGCCACGGCCACCAGCGACCCGATTCACGGGTATAACGCCCAGGAAGGAGGCGGCTCCGGCAAGAACTACACCTCCAACGATGCCGTCGGCATCAACTTCAGCTCGCCGGGGTTCAGCGCGCAGTCGCTGCACGTGGGCGGATAGAAGCCGCTGGGCGGCTTCTGGTGCGATGAGAACAGCAAGATTCCGAAACCTATATAGAGGCTCATAATCCGCCGCAGACAGCATCAGTCCGTATGTCGGCGAGGCCACGTAAAGGCCAATTCATTAGGAGGTAGCATGAACGCTGTTGATTTCAATACGAGAAACGCACAGCCGGCTCGGAAGCCGCAAATGGCCTGCCTTGTGGCCGTGCTGCTTGCATTCATGTTCATGGCCCAGCCGGCGGATGCGGCCTACAGCTACCGCAAGGCCATCACGATCCAGGCGGCCAGGGTCTCCGGCACGGTCGCTGATTTCCCGGTGCTGGTATCGATCGCCTCCGACAATCAACTGCGCACGGTCGCCAACGGCGGACATGTCCAGAACAGCAACGGCTACGACATCGTCTTCCGAGCCGCCGACGGCACTACTCCGCTGACCCATGAAATTGAGAGCTATTACCCCCTCACCGGCCAGCTGACCGCCTGGGTGAAGGTTCCGGCTCTGTCATCGTCCGCCGATACGGTCATCTACATGTACTACGGCGACAGCAGCATCACGTCCATGCAGGAGAACCCGACCTCGGTCTGGGACATGAACTACAAGGGAGTCTGGCACCTCAACAATTCGGTTCTGGACAGCACCAGCAACTCTAACAACGGGACCGACAACGGCACGACCGACGCGACGGGTAAGTTTGCCAAAGGCCGCGAGTTCAACGGCACGTCGGGCTACGTATCCACGACCAGCACGGACCTCAAGACGGCCAACGATTTCACCATCAGTCTCTGGTTCAAGGCGGATGCCACTAATTTCGCCCATCACCTGATCTGGCAGGGCGAAAGCGACGGCAACGGCTGGGGCAGCCAGAATGAAATGCACTTGACCCTAGGCAACCGCAACAGCGGCAACAACTATGACAACCGCCTAGCTTTCTTCTTGGGCTACCGCGAGGCCAGCGCCGGCAACCCTCTGAACATCAGCTATGGTTTCTCCGACACCGGTAGTTGGCACCACGCGGCTGTGGTCGTCAGCAGCATGAGCGGTGCGCCGGCGGCGACCCTTTACGTCGACGGTGTGGAACGGGGAGCGGACACGAGCACCACGGGTGAGACCGCGCGCGGAGACTGGAACACGGGGTTCCGGCTCGGCCGACCGGCCGCCGCCGA
>AMWB02109362.1_pt1 | contig 10125 bp, 6 predicted proteins | sample 200311 | NCBI WGS metagenome assembly AMWB02 (sample SAMN02737377, study PRJNA173069) | bioreactor metagenome | biome: anode biofilm in microbial fuel cells | place: USA: California | collected 2010-12-16 | reverse complement strand
CGAAATCAGGCCCGCCCCGCCGGCAGCCTGGGCATCTTAGAGGATGTGAGCGCCCGACTGGCCGGCATTTTCGGAATGATTGACGTCCGCCTCGACAAAAAGGTCGTCGTCACCTGCGCCGGGGATCACGGGATCTGCGCCGAGGGCGTCAGTCTCTTTCCGCAGGACGTGACGCCGCAGATGGTTTATAACTTCGTGGGCGGCGGCGCCTCGGTGAGCGTGCTGGCCCGGCATGCCGGCGCGGAGGTCCGGGTCGCCGATCTGGGAGTCAACTGGGATTTTGCCCCCGATCTTCCCATCTACCACAAGAAGGTCCGCAAGGGCACGGGCAATTTCGCCGTGGAACCGGCGATGAGTCGCGGCGAGGCCGTCCGGAGCATCGAGGCGGGCATCGAGATCGTCGACGAGCTGACGGCCGAAGGCCCGATTCACCTTCTGGGCACGGGGGACATGGGCATCGGCAACACCACGCCCTCCACCGCCATCATCGCCGCCTACTCGGGCATCCCCGTGCCGAAGCTGACCGGCCGGGGCACCGGCATCGACGACGACGGCCTCAGAAAAAAGATTGCGGCCATCGAGAAGGGGCTGGCCCGCCACCGCCCCGATCCGAAGGATCCCGTGGGCGTTCTCGAGAAGGTCGGCGGGTTCGAAATCGGCGGCCTGGCGGGGCTCGTCATCGGCGCCGCCGCCCACGGCATCCCGGTGGTCTGCGACGGTCTCATCGCCACGGCCGGCGCCCTCATCGCCTGCGAAATCGTGCCGGCGGCCCGACCCTATCTCTTCGCCGGCCACAACAGTGTGGAGGTTGGCCACATCTACATGCTCAGGCACCTTGGCCTCGCCCCTCTCCTTCAGCTCGAGTTCCGCCTGGGGGAAGGCACCGGCGCGGCCCTGGCCATGGCGCTCATCGACGCCGCCACCCGCATCCTTGCCGAGATCAAAACGTTCGCCGAGGTCGGCATCGCCGACGCTCAATAGCATATTCAACATCGAGGAAAGGGCTTGCATCTCCATCTTGCCATACCACTGACTGTATGGTTCCGGGCAGTGCTTGATCAGGCACTGCCGCTTTTTCAGGTTCTACCGCATCCATCCTGCGGTCAATTTCTTTTTTTGAATTCGGGTTTCCTTGCCTTCCGAGCCATTTTCGGGCCGATGTAACGCCTTGAAAAGGATCGGCCCGATCAAACAGGTCGTTACCGCCAGTAGAATGACGGCATCCTTGAAGGCTTCGGTTATAAACCCAAACTCCAGCCCGATGGCCGCGGCCACGATGATCAGACTCAAACGCGAGGTCATCAGCAGCCCTACGGTCAGGGACTTATACGCGGACAATCCGCCAAACATAAACATCATTCCTGGCAGCACCTTGACCAGCACGGCGACCCCAAGCAGCTTTGCGGTAAACAGAAGCTGCTCGGCAGAAATCACATTGGTGATGTCGAATTGCATGCCGACATGGATGAAAAAGAGCGGGACCAGAAAACCATAGCCGACACCGGACAACTTCAGCTCCAGTTGTGTTTTTTCCCGAAATACGATGGAAAGCATCGCACCGCCGAGAAACGCGCCCAGCACCGGCTCCAGGTGAGCCAGTTCGGAAAGCGCCACGAACAGAAACAGCAGGGCCAGGGAAAAGCGCACCCCCAGCTCCTGTGAGTCCCGGTCCGTCAGCAAGCGGCCCACTTTTTCCGGATACCACCATGCCAGAAACTGGATCAGCTTCAACATGATCCCGAATCCGATAAACAGCGGAAGCGGCCGCAAAAACTCCCAGCCGAATCCTCTTTCATGCCACAACACGAAAAAGGTGATGGCAAACAGCGTCAGGAAATCCGCCAGGGTGGCGGCGATCAATGCGTTCTGGCCCAGCGGCGACTGGCTGACGCCCGCATCCTTCAATGTCGGCACCACAAGGCCCAACGACGTTGTGGATAAAATCAGTCCCAGGTAGATCCCCTGACCCAGGGCGACGGCGGCTCCCACCGACAGGATGACCGTGGCCAGAAAAATGGCTATCTGAATGCCCAACATCCCGGCACTCTGTTTCCTGAGCGTCTGGAAATTGATCTCCATGCCGGCATGAAACATCAGTATCAGAAACCCGAGATGGGCCATGAAAGAAATCCAGTCTTCCCCGAACTGAAGGTTGAGGAAGCTTTTTCCGATCAAGACGCCGAAAAGAATTTCAAGCACCACCGACGGCAACCGGATCCATCGGCTGACGCTCGGCAAAAAAGCCGCGCCCAATGATACCAGAACCAATGCCCAGACGGAATGAATGATCATGATGCGCTATACCTCGCCGGCGGTTGCCTGGAAAAGATCACATCGTCTTTTCCATCGAAAAAATTCATGAAACGACCAGCACGGAACATGGGGATTTATCAACCAGTAAACCCTTAAAATCGATGGAAAAGATGCCGGGTTCATCCTCGGCAGCGCCAATGACCAGAAGCTGATAATCGACGGCCATGGCCAGGATTTCCTTGACCGGATTGCCGTGGCGAACGCATTCCTCCACCTTTATTCTATGGACGTGAGACAGCTCACGCACCTGTTTCAGCATCTGCTGTTCCCACTCTCCGGACGATGACGCCTCGCCGCGGAGATAAGAAGGTTCCACGACGACAACGACGGCAACCGCCGCATCGAGCTGCCGGGACAGATCCATGGCGATCTCGAGCGCCTCCTGACCGGCCAGGGAACCGTTGAACGGCACGAGCAGACGCTCATAGGGATCGGTGAACTTGGCCAGGAGAAGGGGGCACGGTAGTTTTTTCGCCATTTTCAGAACATCATTTCCAAAAATAAAATGCAGAAAGGATTTTCCCGTGTACGGGACCACAACGATACCGCTGTCGTTTTCCCGAGCGACGGATACCGCCCTTTTGTTTATATTCCCTTCGCCTTCCAACACCTCGATCTGAAGACTTTCCGACCAGCGTGAAAAGGATTCCTGAATGTCGGCGTCTGTTTTTTCATGGATCGTTTTGATCTGGTCGATGTGGGTCCCCTGGGCCAGGTAGAATGCTTCATTCAGCAGTTCGGCGACATCGAGGGACGCATCATCCGCTATGCCCAGTATCATTTGCCGTCCGTAGGTCCTCGGAAAGTGCGGTTGATTCTCCGCAAGACGATCGGATAAGACGTTATAGAGTTCGGCTTTGCCCAGAATAATCAGCCGGTCGCCTTCTTCGACGACCGTCAGTCTGTCGGGAAACAAAAGCCTGTTTTCCCGCAACAATCCCACAACCCGCCATTGCGCGTCCGGCTGGGAGATCATATCGCCCAAACGTGATACGTCCTTACTTCCTACCGTCAGCTCCACAAGCTCGCCCTCACCCTCCCCCAGATCGACGATCCGGATGCGCGGGTCCTTGAGGAACTGGTATATTTTTCGTGCGGTGTCCGTGGCCATGGAAATGGTCCAGACATCCAGTTTATGGAACTCGGGCAGCATTTCAGGATTGCGGACCACGGCCAGGACGTTGTTGACATCCGCCTCCCGGGCAAACCGGGCCACTGCCGCGTTGACCGCATCGTCATTGGTCATCGCCAGCACGCAGTCCTGTTCGGCCAAACCGGCCTTTCCCAGCACGACCGGGCTGGAGGCGTCCTCGGCCATCAGGCGCACGATACTCGGAAAACGGCTGGAATAAGGAGACAGCCTGGCCTCATTCTTTTCGATCAGCGTCACCTCCCAATTCTCGCCCACGCGCTTCAGCAGCTCATCGGTAATACGTCCGGCGCCACACACCAGAATTTTCATTTCACCTCCATAAGGGGACGATGGTGAATAATTGACATATTGCCTTCACACCTGAATTACTTTATCCTGTTCAGCACCTCACCCGCGGCCTTCTCTAAAGGATTGTCTTTCCGTGCACGCAAGACAAGCTTGCTCACGGCAGACGGGGTTAAATTCAGCGCCCTGGCAACATCCCTGCCGCTGTATCCAATCTGATCGATTGCCAGGAGGCTGATCATCGCACGCGCACGCGCCACCACTCTTCGCCGGCTCCGGCTCTTTATTTCCCCGACGTTGATCTGAAAGTATTCCGACACCTCGTCAATCATCCTTTCAAGACTCAATCCCATCGCACTGTTTCTCGTCCGATTTTCATATTGTTCATTTGCCCTTTTCAGCACCGTCTCGACAAAATCACTGCCACCCAGAATTCTTTCATCTCCCATCACGCGCATGCCCGTGGCTCGAATCGCTTTTAAGCTCGACCATCCTCCGACCGACCGAAGCAGACCGCCGCCCACCAGATCAGGCCGTCTGCCATCTGATACTCCTTTTAAAGCAAATTCTGCATACGAACGTCTGGCAACATTCATTGAATCGCCAAAACGCTTCAAAACATACGCCACATTCTGCCAGGCATAATGCTGAGTGCCCATTAGAACGGCATGCCCGCATCGTGGATACATTTTTAGCTCTTCTAAATCCTCCACTATTCCGGCACGAATCGGATTTAAATGAATATACCGGATCAATTCCATCAAATACGGCTCCTCTTCGCATAAAAAAGATTTGTACCGATTCTGGAACAATACCCCGTTTCTGTTGTGCCGCCGATTAAACTGTTGCGCATATCCGGTCAGTAGCCGCCGCATCACCGTAGAAATGGAAACCATCCCCGTTCTCAGAAGCAGATGGACATGGTTGGTCATCAATACCCATGCATAGCAATGAGTGGAAGATTCAGTTAAAACATTCCCCAGACGTTCAAGAAAATTCTGATAATCCACCGCATCGATGAAAATGGAACAGCGCTCGATGCCCCGGACGATAATATGTTGAAGAGCTCCTGGAGCGTCTATGCGAGATTTTCGTGCCATGATTTCCTATATCATCTTCATATTTATTTGTCAATTTTTCACCATCGTCCCTAATTCTCTCCTCTTACCCGCCCCGGCTGCAGGGGCGGGTAAGAGGAGGCGCTGGAGGGTTCGGTTAAATGTCGTAGTACAGGAAGAACTCGTGGGGATGCGGCCGCAGGTTGACCGGGTTGACTTCCTTTTCCGTCTTGTAGCTGATCCACTTTTCGATGACATCGGGGGTAAAGACATCGCCCTTGAGCAGGAACTCGTGGTCGGCCTTGAGGGCGGCCAGGGCTTCCGGCAGCGATCCCGGCGCGGACGGGATTTCAGCCAGCTCTTCGGGCGGCAGGCCGTAGATGTCCTTGTCCAAGGGCGAACCCGGATCGATCTTGTTCTCGATGCCGTCCAGGGCCGCCATCAGAATGGCGGAGAAGGAGAGGTAGCCGTTGCAGGACGGATCGGGTGTTCTGAACTCGATCCGCTTCGCCTTGGGCGAGGAAGAGTACATGGGAATACGGACGGCGGCGCTCCGGTTCCGGCTGGAATAGGCCAGGTTCACCGGGGCTTCGAACCCGGGCACCAGACGCTTGTAGGAGTTGGTGGTGGGATTCGAAAATGCGCACACGGCGGAACAGTGTTTCAGAATGCCGCCGATCGCCCAGAGGGCTTCCTGGGAAACACCCGCGTATTTGTCGCCGGCGAACAGGGGGTTGCCCTCTTTCCAGATGCTCAGATGGGTGTGCATGCCGCTGCCGTTGTCCTCGAACAGCGGTTTGGGCATGAAGGTCACCGTGTGGCCGTGCTTGTAGGCGACGTTCTTCAGGACATACTTGAACCATACCATCTGGTCGCCCATCTGCAGCAGCGGCGCGAACCGCATATCGATCTCGGACTGTCCGGCCGTGGCCACCTCATGGTGCTGGCATTCGACGACAATCCCCAGATCCTGCAGAGTGAGCATCATCTCGGAGCGGAGATCCTGAAATTTGTCCATCGGCGGCACCGGAAAATAGGCTTCCTTGTGGCGGGGTTTGTAGCCTAGATTCGGCATCTCATCCCGACCGGAGTTCCAGACGCCTTCCACCGAGTCGACTTCATAAAACGCATGGTTGGGACCGGAGTCGAACTGAACATTGTCGAAGATGAAAAACTCGGCCTCGGGGCCGATGTAGGCGGTATCGCCGATGCCGGTGCTCTTGAGATAAGCCTCGGCCTTCTGGGCGATGTGCCGGGGATCGCGGGTGTATGGCTCGCGCGTGATGGGGTCGACGATGTTGCCGATCAGAACGAGGGTCGTGTCGGCGAAGAACGGATCGATCCTGGCGGTGGCGGGGTCCGGAATGACGAGCATGTCGGATGCGTTGATCGGCTGCCAGCCGCGGATGCTCGAACCGTCAAAACCGTATCCGTCGTCGAAATTTGAAACCTCCAATTCGCTGATCGGCACGGAGAAGTGCTGCCAAATGCCTGGAAAATCCATAAACCGGATATCGACGATTTTGGCTTTTTTCTCTTTTGCCATGGCGATCACTTGATCAGGTGTCATTGTCATTTACCTTTCCTCCTTGATGGGTGTGTTGGATTGATATGTGGTTGGATTGATATCTTCCGGAGCATTCCTCGATTGAATCGATCGTTTAAAGCGACGATCACGCCCGGTCGATCATGACGCCCCGGCTCCGCCACCGTCCGGCGTTGCCGGCAGCACCGCCATGAGGGCCGTCCGGATGGCCGCCGCCTGTTCGGGGCTGTCGGCCTTGTGGCCGTCGAAATCCCTGACATAGAAGACATCGACCACCTGATCGACCTTCGTTGCGATCTTCGCCACCCAGACATCGAGGCGGCATTTGAACAGGGCGTCCGTAATCCGGTACAACAGCCCCGGAAAATCATACGTGAACACCTCGACGATGGTGAAAAAACTGGAGCTTTCATTGTCGACGATGACCTTGGGCGGCCTTTCGGCCCGCCAGGGCTTGTCCACGGCGTAGGTCTCCATTTTTTCCGTCAGCGCTGCCGCGAGATCGAGGGTTCCCAGAAGCGCCGACTCGAGGTCGTTTTCGGCATGCTCCCACTTCTGGGCTTCGTAAAACCGATCGGGCGGCGGCGTGACCTCGAAGACGTCCAGGGCGATATTGTTGCGCCATGTATAGACCTGGGCGCTCAGGATATCCATCCCGTTCAGCGTGAAGGCGCCGGAAATCCTGGCAAAAAGGCCGGGGCAGTCGCGGGCGCAGATGGTGACGGTGCGGGTCGCCAGCCCGGGCGGCTTTTCGATCTTCCAGACAAAATTGGCTTTTCCGAGACGCCGGTAGAGCGCGATATGAGAGGCGATGTTCTCCCGGGAGGTGTTGAGCAGATACCGGGGCGACATCATCCGGAAGAGGGATTCCAGCGACTCCCGGTCCTCCAAACTGTCCGCCGTGCTCAGGATATCGTTCTTCTTCCGTTCGATGAGGGCGACGGCGCCGGCCGAGGTCAGCTCTCCTTCCTTGAAGGTGCCCGAGACGTTCAGGAAGAGTTCCTCGAGGAGTGCGGCGGTCCACCCGTTCCAGGCCTTGGGACCGGTGGCGATCGAATCGGCGACGGTCAGGAGATAGAGCATCTTGAGGCGGCCGGCATCACCGATTCTCCGGGCGCAGAAGAGCGCGGTTTCCTCGTCCTGGATATCCCGCCGGGTGGCGATCTTGATCAGGAACAGGTGCTCCCGCACCAGGAAGGCAACGGTATCGACCATCTCGGGGGGATACCCCTTTTCGGACAGGATCACCCGGACCATCTCCTCGCCCTTTTCGGAATGATTGCCGGTGGATGTCCCTTTGCCGATGTCGTGCAGCAGCCCCGCCCAGATGAGGGCGATGCGCTCCTTCCGGGCCAGCTCGCCGTAGAGTTCTCCGCAGAGGGGTGTCGTGCCGGGATCGTCTGGCGTACCGAATTTCTTGAGCGTCTGCACCGTGCGGAGCAGATGCCGGTGCACCGGGTAGAGATGATATTCGTCGTACTGAATGCGGTGAACGATCTCATTGAACGGGGGGATATAGGCTTCCAGAAACGCCGTTTCAGACATGGCCTCCAGCACGTTGAAGGTCGGCACCGACGTCAGAAGAATCTGTTCGAACGCCCGCCGGACAGATTCGGACGACCGGAAATCACTGTCGACACAATGAAGGAAATCCTTGACAAGCCGCCGGGCTTCGATGCGCAGGGGTAGCTTGCGCCGGGCACTCTCCGCAAAGATATCCATGAGAAGCCGGGGCTTTTTGGCAACCACTCTCGAAGAAGTAAAGTTGAGCATCCCGTCGGCCACGACAAGTCCGTCACCGCAGTCTTTCACCACGGTTTTTCGCCGGCGGCGGCTTTGCCGTTCCTTTTCCAGCTCGTAGACCCCCATCTGATGCTGCTGCTTCAGAAACTCCATGTGCCGGTGCAGCGTTCCTAAAAAGCGCTCCACCGGCTGCTGGCCGTCTTTGTAGTCATATCCCAGGGCGAAGGCCACTCTCTCCTGATAGCTGAAATAGAGCTGATCGCATTTCCGGCCCGAGAGGTGGTGGAGGTAGTTCCGCACCCGCCAGATAAAGGCCAAGGCACGGCCCAGGGTCTGATATTCCTCATGGGAGAGGCGACCGTGGTAGATCAGATCACGCGGTTCGGTAAGCTGGTTCCGGATGCGGGCCACCCAGAGCATGGTGTGATAATCCCGCAGTCCGCCTTTGCCTTCCTTGAGATTCGGCTCGAGCAGATAGGTGGAATCGCCGAAACTCTCATGCCGCTCACGATTTCGCGTGATGACCCGCTCGACGACCGCATCGGGGTCTTCCAAAACGACCTTCTCCCGCAGGAGATCGAGCAACCTCGAGTAGAGATTTGACATGCCGCAGATAAAGCGCGCGTCCAGCAGGGCCGTCAGCGTCTCGATATCGTCCATCGCCGCGGTCACACATTCGTCGAGAGCACGGGTGGCATGACCGACCTCGACACCGATATCCCACAACGGATACACCACCTCCCGGATCAGATCCATGGCCGCATCCGGCACTTCCCGCTCGAAGAGAACGAGCAGGTCCACGTCGGAGTGAATACACTGCTCCTCGCGGCCGTATCCGCCGAGCGCAATGACGGCGTATGGATTTTTCCGAATATCCAACTTCGGTCCGACCTGGCTGTTTTCATACGCCTCGTGAAAATAATCGTCGAAAAAACGGGTATACCGACCAACAAAATCGGGCACCTCTCCCTGAAGAAAAGCGGATATGAGAATTTTCTTCCGTTGTTCGAGCGTTTTCACTGGATTATCGGCCATGCTTTTCATATAGGCAGTTATCATTCTCGCTTGATCGCTTCAGGCATCCGTTCATCATTCCCGGAATGAAAAGCAAAAGGCATACCAAAAGGCGCATATAAAATATTATGTTATATTTTCAGCGTATTATAAAACAACCATGTCTTCTTGTCATTCTTGATAGATACAATTATGTAATATTTTTTGAAAATTTATGACATAAATGTTTTCTTAATTTCCATTTCATCACTCTCTACGGCCGGGAACGCCTGCCCGTCATCCCCGTTCGATCTGCCCCCGCCACCAGATCATCCTCCCCGGAATCATCAAGGGACGGCCGTCCGTCCGGCAATGGCCGTCCACCCCTCCTTCTCCCGGACCTCCAGAACCGCAAACCCTGTTGCCGTCATCTTTTCGGTCACCCGGGCGCGGTTCTCGGAGATGATACCCGAGCAGATGAAGACGCCCCCGGGGTTCAAGACGCTCCGGATGTCATCGAGCAGGACCAGAATCACCTCCGACAGGATATTGGCCGCCACGAGATCGAACCTCTTGTGCACGCAGTCCAGCAGGTCGCCGAAGAAGACGTCGGCGGCCTCGATCCCGTTTTTCAGCAGGTTGCCGCGGGCCACCGCGACGGCGACGCTGTCGTTGTCCACGCCGGTCATCGGGGCCGCGCCCAGCTTCCCCGCCGCGATCATGAGAATGCCCGATCCGGTGCCGACATCCAGAAAACTCCGCCCCGGCACGACATAGGTTTCAAGCATCTGAATGCAGAGGGTGGTCGTGGGGTGGGTGCCGGTGCCGAAGGCCATGCCCGGGTCGATCTCCAGGATGATTTCATCCGGGGATTGCGGGGTATACGGCCGCCAGGTCGGCTTCACGACAATTTTGTCACTGATTTTTTCCGGTCGGAAATAGGCCTTCCACGACTCGGCCCAATCCTCCTCGTCCAGTTGATGTTGGAGGATCCGGGTCGTGATCCCGGTGCGCCCGCCCAGGGCCCGAACCTC
>AMWB02115830.1_pt1 | contig 10128 bp, 9 predicted proteins | sample 200311 | NCBI WGS metagenome assembly AMWB02 (sample SAMN02737377, study PRJNA173069) | bioreactor metagenome | biome: anode biofilm in microbial fuel cells | place: USA: California | collected 2010-12-16 | reverse complement strand
AAAAATTCGGATGGCCTAAAATATGACCAAGGGCATTTTTTCTTTTGCGCTGCGTTCATTTTTAAAAACTTGAAAATGTGCCCAGATGGGGTATAGTCCTGTCCTACCTATGGAATTATATTACTTTTACGGGTTATTTCCCCTTAAGAAGATAAAAGGCGTGATGCTATGGATTTTAACCCCTGTATGAAACATCAGGTGGTCAGAAAAACGGTGCGGGAATTTGCTGAAAATGAGATCGGACCCCATGCCGCAAGCCTGGACAGGGAAGGGCGCTTCCCAACTGAAATTATTGAAAAGATGGGGCCTTTGAATTATTTTGGCCTCCAGGTGCCGCCGTCTTTAGGCGGAGCCGGTCTTGACACCATTTCCTATGCCATTGTGATCGAGGAGTTATCCCGGGTGTGCGCGGCACTCGGGCTTTGCGTCTCTGTTCACAACAGCGTGGGGCTATACCCTATTTTAAGATTTGGCACCGAGGAACAGATCGCCCGTTTTGTCCCGGACATGGCGGCAGGAAAGCATATCGGTGCATTCTGCCTGACCGAAGCCAATGCCGGTTCCGATGCCGGTGGCGTGGAGACCACGGCAACAAAGACCGGCGACGGATATACCATCAACGGCACCAAGATTTTTGTCACCAACGGCGGGGTCTGCGATGTGGTTCTGGTGTTTGCCGTGAACGCCGATTCACAGGGACCCTCCCGGCCCAATGTCTTTATTGTGGAAAAGACGCGTCCCGGATTCAGTGTGGGTGAAATAGAGGATTTATGCGGTATGCGGGCCAATCCGGTCTCTTCCCTGTTTTTTGAAGACTGCCGGATACCTCAAACCAATCTTCTGGGCAAACCGGGCCAGGGCCTGAAAATCGGTTTGACTGCCCTGGATACCGGCCGTATCGGTATTGCGGCCCAGGCGTTAGGCATTGCCCAGGCCGCATTTGAAGCAGCATTGCGTTATGCCAAGGAGCGCCAGCAGTTCAACAGCCCGTTGACAAAATTTCAAACCATTCAGAATTATCTGGCAGATATGGCCACATCCATTGAGTCATCGCGCCTGCTGTTGTACCGGGCTGCCGCAGCCAAGGACAGGGGGGGAGATTTTGGGGCCCAATCGGCCATGGCCAAGCTCTCCTGCAGTGAAACGGCACGGACGGTGACGGATCTGGCCGTCCAGATCCACGGCGGATACGGATATTCCAGGGAATATGATGTGGAACGTTATTTCAGGGAAGCCAAGGTGACCCAGATCTACGAAGGCACCAGTGAAGTGCAGAAGATGGTTATCGCAAGGCATCTGATTACCCGGCCCAGTTAAGGAAGAAAACGCAGCTATGGAAAATAATACACTTGATATCATCGTATGTATCAAACAGGTGCCCATGGTGTCCGAACTGCCCTGGAACGCCAAAACCGGCACCCTGAAACGGGAGCTTGCCCAGGGCATGATGGACCCGGCCTCACGCCTTGCCCTTGAAGCCGGGCTTCGCCTGCAAAGGACAGGGCAGTCAGAGGATCGCCGGATTCGGGTAACCGCACTGACCATGGGGCCGCCCATGGCCGAGGAGGTACTTCACCAGGCCGTGTCCCTGGGTGCAGACCACGGTGTACTGCTTACGGACCGAAAAATGGCCGGGGCCGATACCAACCTTACCTCTTTTATTCTTGGCCGGTATATAAAGATGTTTAAGCCGGATACAGGTCTTGTGCTGTGCGGTTCCCAGACCAGTGACAGTGAAACGGCGCAGGTCGGCCCTCAGTTGGCCTGTGAACTGGATTTTCCGGCCATCGGCTGGGCATCGGATATCCGGTTGAGCCAACGTTCGCTGATTGTCACCCGGCTGGTAGATGATTTTATGGAAACCCTGGAGATGGATCTGCCGGGCCTTGTCACCATTGACCAGGGCGCATTTGTTCCCCGTTATGCAGGACTTGCCGGCGTGGCCCGGGCCTTTGCCTCTCCCAAAATTGATGTTGTGGATGCCGATCGCCTTGAACTGGACAGCGATTTCAATGCCCTGGAGGATTCGCCCACCCGTATTCTGGATGTGTTTTCGCCTGCCACCCAAAAAGAGAGCCGGGTGCTCAAAGGCGCCGCTAAAACCGTGGTGGATCAGCTCTTTACGGATTATGGAAAAATTATCAGTTCAGCCATGGGCAAAGATTTGAAAAAGAAATGAGGACGCACATGTCAAAAAAATCAACCGGCAAAGATATCTGGGTGCTTGGGGACTATCGCAACTATTTTAAAAACCGGGTCACGCTTCAGATCCTGGCAAGGGCCAGGGCGCTTGCCGGAAAGACCGGCGGCCGGGTGTGCGGCGTGGTTTTTGGCCATGATGTGGATGAATATGCCAGGGAATATATTGCCCATGGTGCGGACCGGGTTTATGTGATTGATCATCCAAGGCTTAAATCCTATGGCATTGAGACCTTTACCAACCTTTTGATAGGGCTGGCCCGGGAGATGAATCCGGATATTATTTTGATCGGGGCCACCCGGTTTGGTCAGGAAGTGGCACCCCGGGTGGCAAAACACCTGGACACCGGTCTTACCGCAGACTGCATTGATCTTGATATAGACGATAATGGACTGCTTGTTCAGATTGCGCCATCCTTTGGGGGCAACCTCATTGCACGGATACTCACGCCCAAAGCCCGGCCCCAGATGGCAACGGTGCGACCCGGCACCTTCCATGAACTGCCCCACGATAATACGGCCCAGGGCGAGGTGGTTACTCTGGATCTGCCCGAAGATCTGCCCACCGAGCGAGTTCGCTGCACCCATTCGGAATACCGGCCTGCCAAAGCCCTGGGCATTGAAAAGGCGGAAATTGTAATTACCGGCGGCAGAGGCATGGGGTCCAAGGGTAAATTTAAAAAACTGTTTGAGCTGGCAGGGCTGCTCAATGCCGAGGTCGGGGCCACACGCCCTGTTGTCCATGCCGGATGGGTGGGTCACGAAGCCCTGGTAGGTCAGGCCGGCAAGCATATCCGGCCCAAGGTGCTCTTCTCATTCGGGGTCTCCGGGGCCATCCAGCACACGGCCGCGCTCATGGATGCCGATTTTATTGTGGCTGTGAACAAAAATCCCAATGCCATGATGATGAAACTTGCGGATGTGGCCATCGTGGCGGATGCCAACCAGGTCTGCTCCGGGATTATCCGGGCACTGAAAGAGAAGATAAGGGACTGATCGTCTTTTTATAAGAACGTTTGTGTAACCAACATAGGTATTTCAACTTTGGTTTTGGGCTGGGTATAGCCTGGTTGGTGCTCAATTGCCGGCCAGCCAGTAAAATCGGTATGGGGGAAGTACCAGCTGATCCTTGAACAGGGTTGGGGTATTTCCAGAGTATAGGTCTCTTATGTGTTCGCCCATCTGGAATCCCTGGGTTTCAAGTTCAAACAGGTTCAGATATTGAGGATGTGCGTCAAAATTTCCCACAACCAAAACACTCTTCCGGGTTTTGATATTAAAACGAACATAGGCCAGCAGTTCGGGATTGCTGATCTCCAGCAGTTTCCGGTTGTTAAAATCTGAAAATTCAGAAACCTTTTTACGAACGGCGATCATCTTTTTTAATGCGTTAAATATCTTATATTCAACCGTACCACGTTGTTTGCGACGCATGGCTTGTTCCCAGTCGATTCTATGACGGTGCGCCCACCGGCTGTCATTGGCTTTGCTGATGTCTTCAATATAGGAATAGTCGTTAATTGTGCCAAGCTCATCTCCGTAATAGATCAGTGGAATTCCGCCAAAAGAGAAAATAATACTATGCAACAGAAGAATGTGCTGAATAATGATGTCAATTTTTTCCGGGTCATTTTCCTCCAGGGCTTTCTCCAACCCGATTAATGAAGTTAATGTTCCTGAAATACGGGCGTCATTGTTTTTTTTCTGATTATAACGGATTTGGGGGACTGGGTCGGGGAGCGATGAAATAGACTGGAAAAATTCATTTCCTGAGTTATGGTTGAAGCGCTAACAGCAACTATAACAATTAAGGAAATCGATATAAATATTTAAAGTCACAAATAATTCTGCGGCGTTAATTGATTTGGGGTATTTCTTCATACTGCGGAATGCGGTGAATGCTTCTGCCGCATTGTTCTCATTTATTTAATGATGGATTTAATGATGGATTTTATGACAAATTAGGTCAATAATAGAACTTGTCAACCATTCAACATAAGGAATATCCATGAAAACTGATGTAACACTAAAAATTGCAGGAGCGGCGGGAGAGGGTATCCAAACCATTGGCGATCTGCTTTCCGAAGTGTGTCACCACAGTGGTTTGTTCACCTTCTCAGTAGATGATTTTGAATCAAGAGTCAGGGGGGGGCACAATTTTAATCTGCTGCGGATCAGCGACAAGGAAGTTGCCGCTCCCGGCAACAGGCTTGATATCCTTGTCTGCATAAACAAGGATGCCTATGACTTACATAAACAAGAGTTACGTTCCGGCGGGATTGTCATTGTCAATGCAGATAAAGCCGGAACAGAAGACAAGACACGTTTTGACATCCCCTTGAAAAAACTGGCAGAAGAGGCCGGGGGAAAAATCACGGCCAATACTGTGGCCGCAGGTGCCGTGCTTTCTATGCTCGGTACGCCTTTCAGTGTGCTGGCTGACATTTTGAAAAAGCGATTTGCCGGCAAGGGCGATAAAATCGTATCGCTGAATATGGCCGCGGCCCAAAAAGGCTTTGATGCCGCCAAAGGCTTAAGCCTGGACACCGGGTTCACATGGGAGGCGAAAAAGAGCAATATTGTTGTTCTCAGCGGGGCCAAGGCCGCGGCCCTGGGCGCGCTGGCTGCCGACTGCCGGTTTTTTCCATTTTACCCCATGAGTCCGGCCACAGGGGTGATCACCAATGTGGTTTCCTATACTAAAAAACTTCCCGTTGTTGTTGAGCAGGCAGAAGATGAGATTGCCGCCGTAATCATGGCCATCGGTGCCTCCTTTGCCGGTGTCCGCGCCATGACCGCAACTTCGGGCGGCGGTTTTTGTCTCATGACCGAAGGGTTGGGGCTTGCCGCGATGACGGAAACGCCGCTGGTGATCCTCAATGCCCAGCGTCCCGGGCCTGCCACAGGGCTTCCCACCCGGACCGGCCAGGCGGATCTGCTTTTTTCCATCCACGCATCCCAGGATGACTTTCCACGGTTTGTTTTTGCCCCAGGCACACCTGTTGAGACCTATGAGACCATGAAGCGGGCTTTTCATCTGTCTGAAAAATACCAGGTCCCGGCCATTGTACTGCTTGACCAGTTCCTGGCCGATTTCAGGATGACAGAGGTCAATACGCTCACGGTAGATCCTGAAATTGAACGCTTTTATGCGCAAAACAACTCCGGCGATGACGATAACCCCTATTTGAGGTATGCACCGGCACAAGACGGCGTTTCCCCGCAGAGACTTCCCTGTTCCGGTCCGGGGCTTGTCCGGATCACGGGTAATGAACATGACCCCGAAGGGCATATCAGTGAAAATGCCGCAAACAGAATTGCCATGACTCAGAAGCGTGCTGCAAAGTTGCCGGCCATGATTAAAGAGATGGCGCCTCCGATTCTGGTGAACCCCACGGCCCCGGTTTTTCTTGTGGGGTGGGGATCAACAAAAGGAAATATTCTGGAAGCTGTTGAAAGACTGAACGCACAAGGCATAGAGGTGGGGGCTGCGGTATTCAAGGACATGTGGCCCATGGACCGGCAGGTCGTCGAAAAAGCGTTGACCGGCAAGCAGCTGATCATGGTCGAACAAAATGCGTCCGGCCAGTTGGGCCGCCTGCTTGCCCAGGAGGCCCGCATCTCTGCCTTTGACACCATTCTCAAATATGACGGCAGACCTTTTTTCCCGGACTATATTGTTCAAAAGGCAAAGGAGCTTGTGAAATAATGATTACGTCAAAAGACTACGATTGCAATTACGAAAATAAATGGTGCCCCGGATGTGGCAATTTCCAGATTCTTGCCGCCATGAAAGAGGCCTTTGCCCAGCAACAGATTCCGCCTGAAAAACTCACATTGATTTCCGGTATCGGCCAGGCCGGAAAAACACCGCATTTTCTTAAATGCAACATGTTTCATGGGCTTCACGGCAGGGCGCTGCCCCTGGCAACCGGGACAAAGATTGCCAATAATGATCTGACGGTGGTGGTCAGCTGTGGGGACGGCGACTGTTATGGGGAAGGCGGAAACCACTTTCTTGCGGCCATCAGGCGAAATCTCGACATGACGCTTCTGGTGCACAACAACCAGATTTACGGGTTGACCAAGGGGCAGGCGTCTCCCACATCAAGTCTGGGGATGGTTACAAAACTGCAGAACAACGGAACCCCCTCATCTCAATTTTCCGCCTTGGCCATTGCCCTGGCCGCCGGAGCGGGGTTTGTGGCACGGGGGTTGTCCGGTGAACCCGAACACTTGACGGAACTGATCGTCAAAGCCATGAATTACAAAGGCTTTGCTTTGGTGGATATTTTACAGCCATGTGTCTCTTTCAATAAAATAAACACCCTGAGCTGGTATAAAGAACGGGCGTACAAATTGGACGATACGGACCATGATCCCCAGGATCTTGCAAAGGCATTTCAGCTGGCCCAGGAGTGGGAAAACAGTCTTCCTATAGGCGTGTTGTATGAGTCTGCCGGTACACCATTCCACGAACGGGTTCCCAATCTTAAGGTCCAATCCCTTGCCTCACATAAATATGACGGCAAGGTGATGGCAGATACGCTTTTAAAAAACCTATAGTAAAAAAGGAGATTTCATTTAATATGACGATCTGGCAATGCACCATGTGCTTTACGACTATGGACCAGGAAGAAGTACCCGGACAGTGCAGTTCTTGCGGGGCGGACAACCGCGTTATTCTTGACAAGGAAACCGTTCCCGAAACCCTTGAAGCGGTCCGGGACAGGGCAAGAAAAAATCTTAAAGGGTTTTGTGCCGCCTACCCCGCCTGTGACGGTAACTTTGATAAACTCTGCCAGAAAGAGGCCTATGGCAAACCCATTGGATTTGGCGGTGCCGGGGCGGGATTCTCCTTTCGGGGAAATGTTGCAGCCCTTGAGGCCGTGCGTCTGAAATTACGGGTGGTGGGGGAACATACCGAACCTGACACCTCCTGCACATTTTTAGGCACAAAACTTGATTTTCCGGTCATGGGCGCCTCCACGGCAGGTGCCGAACGCTACGGCAATGCCATCAGTGAAGAAGATTTCTGCAGGGCCACGATCCGGGGTTGTAAAGATGCGGGCACCATGGCCTGGCGGGGAGACACCTTTTTTTATACCCCCGATGATAACCCCGCACTTCGAGCCATAAAAAAAGAAGGCCTGCCGGCCGTCCCCATCTTCAAACCCAGGGCCCAGGATGTGCTCAAGCGGCTTATCCATATGGCCGAAGAACTGGGGTGTCCTGCTGTGGGCGTGGATCTTGACGGATGCGGCTCCACCATTATGGCCCGGCATAATCAGCCGGTATTCCGCAAGAGCGTCAAGGATATTAAAGAACTTGTACAGGCCTCGTCTCTGCCCTTTATTGCCAAAGGAATTATGACGGTGGAGGATGCCGTAAGTTGCGCTGATGCCGGTGTCAGGGTGGTCAGTGTCTCAAATCACGGCGGCCGGGTTCTTGATGCAACGCCGGGGACGGCAGAAGTCTTGCCTGATATTGTCAAACAGCTTAAAGGCCAGGTCATCATCACTGCAGACGGTGGGGTCAGGACCGGCTATGACGTGCTCAAAATGCTGGCACTGGGTGCGGACTTTGTTCTGCTGGGCAGGGATATCATCCGGGCGGCCGTGGGTGCAGGTTCCCTGGGTGTTAGAATACACATGGAACATATTCAAAAGATATTGAAAAAAGCCATGTTTATGACCGGGGTCAGCACCGTCTCAGATATTGATTCATCCATATTGTGCTAAGAATCGGAACCACATATTTTTTTATAAATGCCTTCCATTTTAGAGAATACGCCTTCCCAAGTATAGGTAGCGGTTAACCTATTTACTTGGGAAAGGTCCGGCTGTCGGTTTTGATCCGCCTTTGTTATGTTGATTTCCAGGGCATGAGCAAGGGTTTGTTCCAGGGCCGGGATGTCTTTTTGAAATGGTGTGTCCACGGTTTCCAGGGCCGGCAGTTCCAGAAGATCGACCATGCCGGACCTGGTCTGTTCAAATATTTCCCGGGTCCCCGGCAGCGCAGTCGTCAATATCCTGCAGCCCGATGACAGCGCTTCCATGAGCACCAGGGGAAGGCCTTCAAAAAAGGAAGGCAGGACAAAGAGGTGTGCTTTGCGCACGAGCCGGGCAAGGCTTTCATGGGACAGGGGACCGTGAACCTTTACCCAGCTATCCAGGTCTGCGGCCAGTGCCAGGCATTCTTGTTTTTCCTCACCGGAACCGGCGCCTGCCAGGTGCAGGCAATAATCCGGGGCTGTTACTTTTTTCAACGCAGCAAGAAGCCAGGGCACGCCCTTGGCCCGGCTCAGTTTTCCTGCATACACGATTTGAACAGGGCCTTTTTCAGGCTTTGGCTCACAATAGAATGTTTTTTTTTCAAAGCCTGCGCCCACCACATGCAGTTTTTCCGGATCAATCTTGTGAATGTCTTGGATCTGCTGTTTCTGGTGCCGACTCAGGCAGAGGACGGCGTCAATCTTTGCCATGGTGTTTTTAACATCCAGACCCAGCCCGGGGCACAGAAAATACTGGCGAAGGCATGTGCCGTGGCAGGAAGTTACCATGGGCAGATCCTGGAAGATCTGCCTGGCTGTTTTTGAAACAATCCAGAGATGGTGGGTATGGATCAGATCCGGGCGAAATTTTTCCCGTGCCTTTTGAAGGACCTGTCTAAAGGCGGTTTCATACCGGCAGATTTGATCGTTGTTCATTGAAGAAAAAACCGTGCTGGGGTAGGGCATGACATCGCTCATGCCCGGAAGTCTGAAGTCAAGATGCCCATGGTTAAACCGGACAAATTCGGTATGCTCCGGGGGTAACAAAGACGGATTTAATTTAAAATCATCCTGAATACCCGCCACAAGAAAATTTTGATGCCCCTTGGCACAAGATTGCCGGATAATGGCTTGGACGGTTTTTCCTGATCCCGTAAAATCAGGTGTCTGGCTTAAAATATGAAGAATTCTCATGGAAAAAATTTAGCCGTTAACACGGGATGCTCTAAAAAGCCATAATCCAATCACGCACCTCAGCACAAAAGGTAGGTTAAACAAACCCTGCCGGCGATTTATTTTATTATAAATACGGGGCATTGAACCTTATGAAGGACCTGGTGGGCTACCGACCCAAGGAAAAGCCCTTCAAGATTACCGACCCCTCTGGATCCCATAACAATTAGATCAATTTTTTCCACGTTTACTACAGTGTCGATATTCATTGCCGGGGAACCCTCCAGAATCCGGATCTCATATTCAACGCCGCTCTCTTCCAATAAATCTTCATAAGGCTTGATCAGTTCATCACAATTTTTTAAAATTTTATTGATGGCATTTTGGAAATGAGGTTCGGCCAGAACAACGGGGAACGTGGCGTGGCAGTGAAGCAGGACGATTTTCGAATCGAATTGCTTTGCCAATTCAACGGAATATTGGGTGGAGCGCATGGAATGTTCTGAACCATCCACGGGATTAAGGATTTTTTTTAATTTCATATCTCATCCTCTCTGGTCTTTGCCCGGCACTGGAAGGTTTAAACGTCCGGTCAAAACCGATTTCTTATGAATTAAACCCATTGGGCAGAGATCGTTTGTCACTGCCCCAGCAAAAAAACAAAAAAGCAAAACAGATAAGAGAGCATATCTCTATGACATGGTTTCATTATAGGATATATGGAAAGCAAAATAAAATTGTTTCGGTCATGCTTTGTCAAAAGGGGAAAAGAAAGGAGCAGCAATTCTAAATGAAGATCGAACTCCTTAACGGGCTCAAGGTCTGGATACTGCGACGGCTGGGAAGTCTTGTCTGAAAACAATGAAAAAACCCAAGAACCAGGTTCGTAACCTTGAACACCTTGGTATTTCATCACAATGATGCGACGCTTTGCGGGAATGCCCGTAAAAGGTACTGGCACATGAGCAAAATCAAATGGGTGG
>AMWB02014507.1_pt2 | contig 10129 bp, 6 predicted proteins | sample 200311 | NCBI WGS metagenome assembly AMWB02 (sample SAMN02737377, study PRJNA173069) | bioreactor metagenome | biome: anode biofilm in microbial fuel cells | place: USA: California | collected 2010-12-16 | reverse complement strand
AGCTTGCAGCAGATGGTCACGCCTGACACGTCGTTTGCTGGCGCAAACGCCGCGCCAGGCGCGCCCACTGCTGAAGCACGTTGTTAGGCGACCAAGCACGGTCACGCGCTATCAATGAAGGGTAGATCGAATGAGCGGGGGGCGCCAGGAATGAGGCTCAACAAGGCTCGCATTAGGATGTACCGCAGCATCCGCGACACCGGGGACTTTGAGGTCGAGGACGGAAAGACGATCTTCGTTGGCCCGAATGAAGCCGGGAAGACGGTGATCCTCCAGGCCCTCCAGCAACTCAAGGCTGCGAAGGGGGTCGGAGGTTTTGAGCCGCTTCGTGACTATCCACGCGCCGAATACAACAAGGACATTGGGCGCGGTGCCGTGGATCCATCCGCGGTCACTGTCACCGAGGCGCACTTCAAGCTGGAGCCCGACGACTTGGTGAGCCTTCCGCGCGGCTTTGAGGACTGCACCTACGTCTACGAACGCAAGCTCGATAACAGCTCACGGCACCGGATTGACGGAGGGCCGAGCATTCCGACCTACGGCGCCTTGACGAAGGACATAGCGAGGCTCTGCGCGCATATTGACAAACGAAAGCGAGACGAAGCGCCTGCGCTCCGTGTCGCGCTCGCCGATCTCACCACAGGGTGGAACGACACAACGCCCATTGAGGGCGAGCGACCGGCGAAGCTCAAAGCATGGCTGGACAGCGCGTTTCCTCTGATCGACGAAGCGGACAAGAGCGAGGAGGAGCGCTTCGATCGCCTTCTTGGCGCGTGCAAGGTAGCGGATGAGCGGGCAGCGGCGCTCAAGCATCTGAATGCTCGCCTTCCCTTGTTCGTGCTGTTCAACAACTACTTCCGCGTACGCCCTCGTATTCATTTGGAGCACTTGGCCAACCGACAGGCGAGTGGTGTGCTCGACGATGCGCAATACGACTATGGCAACCTGTGCTTGCTCAAGCTGCTTGGATTCACCGCAAAGGAGCTTGCTGACCTTGGCAACGCCCCGAAACCCGCCGCCGGAGATGCGGCAGCGCTCAAGGAGTACCAGGACAAGCTCGATAAGCGCGACTACCAGCTCAACGCAGCGAGTGTCCAGCTCACCGCGGAGATCGTCTCCGTCTGGAACCCCAACCCGGACCGATCGGAAGCAAGCAAGCTCAAGATCAAGGCTGACGGTCAGTATCTCAAGGTCGTGGTGGAGGACGAACTAGGTGTTGAAATTGAACTCGATCAACGCTCAGAAGGTTTTCAGTGGCTAGTCTCCTTTTTCGTGGTGTTTTTTGCGGAGGCCGCGGACAAGCACGAGAACGCGATCCTCCTACTCGACGAGCCTGGGCTGCACCTGCACGGCCTCAAGCAACGGGACTTCCGCGAGACCATCTCGCGCCTCGCGGCCAAGAATCAGACGCTCTACACGACGCACTCCCCATTTCTCGTAGGCCCGGGCGAGCTTGACATGGTGCGCGTGGTGGACATGACGGACCGCAAGATCGGGACCAGGATCCACGGCGAGCTGTCGTCAGGAGATCCGGCAGCGTTACTGCCGCTCCAGGAAGCCCTCGGCTACGATTTGGCGCAGAGCCTCTTCACCCAGACGAAGAATCTCGTCCTTGAGGGGCTGACGGACTATTGGTACCTGGAGGCTGTCGCGCAGCTCCTCCGTGCAGCGGGCGCCGTTATCCTCGACGAGAAGATCGCATTGGTGTTCGCGAACACTGCGGGCAAGGTCGTGTACTACGCGACCATCCTGCACGCCCATAAGTTGAAGGTCGCGGCGCTCCTCGACTCGGACGTGGCGGGCGATCAAGCCGCGCGGCAAGAAACGCTTGTCCACACGCTCGGCAACAAGAGGATCCTGCGCACAAAGGACTCCTACTCGGGCAAGGTCACGAAGCCGGAGATCGAAGATCTGCTCCGGGGGACTTTGGTTCAGGTCGCAATCGACGATCTCGGGTGGGATGTACGCGCTACTGCCGCGGCTCAGCCCGCTCGGCCGATCGTGGACATCTTCACCGCCGAGGTCCCTGGCTTCTCGAAGTACAGGCTCGCCAAGGCGTTCTTGCGCTGGACACGGGCACATGAAGCATCCGACTTGAGCACTGACGAGTGGAGCCACTGGACGGCCTTAGTCGGAGCAATAAACAAGGCCTTGAAGTAGGCCAATTGGGCAGAGCAGAGCCAGCATGCGTATCGTGGGCTAACAACAGTAAGTAGCGGATGGCGCAGCGCGCCGTCGCTGGTGTTGAGCGTTGGCAATTGGCATTGGGGAGGAGAGGATGGCAAGGCCGCGCGTTTTCGTTAGTTCAACCTACTACGACCTGAAGCATCTTAGGTCATCCCTGGACCTATTTGTCGAGTCCCTTGGCTTCGAGCCGGTACTTTCCGAAAAGGGCGACATAGCATACACGCCGGACGCCCCCCTGGACGACTCGTGCTACCGAGAGGCCGCCTCCTCCGATATTTTCGTTCTGATTGTCGGCGGCCGATACGGCACTGAGGCGAGCCGAAAGCAGAAGACGCTTGGACGGCCCTTCTTCGAGCGATACGAGAGCATCACGAAGAAGGAGTACGAGAACGCAATAGCCCGTGACATACCGGTCTATGTCCTCGTGGAAAGCAACGTTTATTCCGAATACCAGACCTACTTGCGCAATAAAGGTAGCGAGGAAATCAACTACGCGCATGTTGACTCCGTCAACGTGTTTCGGCTAATCGAAGAGATCCTCTCAAGGCCTCGAAATAACCCGACTCACACGTTCGAGCGATTCTCAGACATCGAAACGTGGTTGCGAGAGCAGTGGGCGGGATTCTTCCGTGAACTCCTCCAAAGACAGTCCCAGCAACAGCAGTTGGCCGCTCTCGGGGCCCAGGTCTCGGAGCTGCGAGCCCTCAACGAGACTCTAAGGAAGTATCTGGAAGCTGTGATGAAGGGGATCAAGCCGGCCGACTCAAATCGCCTAATCGAGTCTGAGCAGCGCAGACTGCAAGAGATGGAGAGAAACGAGAAGATAAAGGAGAACATGTGGTGTCGCCACGTTCTTGATTCGGGGAACGTTACTTTCGGGCGTTTCGTTGATGCCATGACGAAGGCTTCGTCATTCATGGACTTTTCGACGCGGATGGGCGGCGCGGACAAGCTCGACTCAAGAGGTTGGAACTTCTTCGACACGCTGCGGGATAGCGAATACGCACGCAGGGACTTCAACCAAGTGAGGGAGCTCCTCGGTCTGAAGCCGCTGCGGCTCCGCAAAGCGGAGACGGTGAAGCCGGGAAGACAAACTGGAAAACGCCAACAAGCTGATGCAGCCGACAGGGAATAGCCGCGCGAGCGCGGCCACTCCTTACGTCTGATTTGTGGTGATCGGCTGACCGACCTGCGGCAGGGCATACCTCAAGATGGGGGAAGTGAAAATGGCAAAAACTGCCGACAAGTCGACCACTTGCTTCTTCATTGCACCAATAGGTGCCGAGGGCTCCGACGTTCGCATTCGTTCAGATCAGGTTCTAAAGCACATCGTTGGGCCGGCGGCGAAGGAGTGCGGGTACGAAACGACACGGGCCGACCAGATCTCTGAGCCAGGCATTATCACTTCCCAAGTGATCCAGCACGTTGTGGAGGATCCGCTCGTGATCGCGGACCTTACCGGCCGCAACCCGAACGTTTTCTATGAATTGGCGATTCGGCACGCAATCAAGAAGCCTGTCGTGCAGATCATACATGGCTCCGAAGCAATTCCGTTCGATGTGGCCGCGAGTCGGACCATTCACTTCGATCACCATGATCTAGACAGCGCGGCGAAGGCGCGCGAAGAGATCGTCAGGCAAATTCAGTCCGCCGAGAAGAACCCGAAAGACGTTGACACCCCCATCACGGTGGCGCTTGAGTTGCAGCAACTGCGACAGAGCGACAATCCGCTGGAGAAAAGCAACGCCGAGATAATCACGATGCTGCAAGAGATGCGGACCTTCATCGTTGATCTGCGCGACGCGGCACGGGCGCCGCGCATTGCCCCGGGAATGGTCGAGGAGTTGGTGATGTTGGTCGGGAGTCTCCAGTCCCTCGTCGACGTCGATGAAGCGAAATCGGTTCCGAAGGAAGTGCTGGAGGAAATGCGGATGAGGCTTCGGCACTCAGACCGCCTTATCCACCATTTCTGCATGGAGGCAGGGTTGCCCCCCGATTTCGCCTTGCGGCGGCACCGGCTGCGCGAGTCCCTTGCACGCGAGCGGCCTAGATCGCCGAAGGCGGAGCAAGAGTAGTGTGAGTCCGGCAACAATATGCTGGGCACCGCGCTGCGCGCTCGCTGGTGTGGGGCGTTTGGTTACGGGACCTGCGAAGATTTTTGAGTCGAGGGAGGGCGCATGTTCTGTCGCCGCGGTACTTCCGTTGCAAATGCCGGGGCGGCCGTCGCAGCAATGGCTTGGTTGGCGTTGCCGTCTGGCTGTTGCAATGGCACACGAGACGGGCACGCTGGTGCCGTCAGAAATCCAGCGTCGCTCCAGGCGGTAGGCGCGATATGCAGTATTTCAGTGCGCTTCCGATAATGCGGGAGCGGTGCAGGAGCCACATGACCGGGTCGTGAACGTCGTCGCTGCTTCTGGCGCCGATATGTGCAGATCCGGCGCAATTGCGGCGCGCGGTAGTCGTTGCCGCGCTATATGCTGGAAGCTGGGCGGCAACGCGGGGCGAATTGAAAGGAGGCCGAGATGGGAAAAGCGAAGATCGTGGAATACACGTGCAAGGACTGGAGCGACTATCGTGCGGTTCTCCGAAACTCGGTTTACAAACGCAAGCGGTTTAGCATTGGCGAGTTTCTCTATCGGGGACAATCAAGCGTCGAATACAGACTCGAGACCTCGTTTGACCGGTGGTACACCGGCTCTAAGGCCAAGCGGCCTACAGTTGCTGATCAGTTACTGCGGGCGTTTTCCGCCGAATGCGAAGGCAGCGCTGAAATTGGCCGCGACGTCTTGGACGACGGCGACCGACTCTGGGCGCTTGCTCAACACCACGGCTTGCCGACGCGCCTTCTTGATTGGACGATCAGTCCCTACATAGCGGCATTCTTCGCATTTAGCTACACATTTGATGCGGACGCCGCGCTTGAGGACTACGTCGCGGTGTGGGCGCTGGACCCCGCGAGTGACGTTTGGACTCCTGATAGTGGAGCGTATGTGCTTGATCCTGACAAGTTCGGGAACAAGAGGTTGAAGATCCAGGGCGGTCGGTTCACGCATCTTGTCGGGGCATTTGACTGCCTTGAAGATTACGTACAAGAGATGGAACGTCCTGAAGTACTGTGCAAGATTTTGTTGCCAACCGCGGACATTGATGAAGCGATGGCGGATCTCAGTGCCATGAATGTCAATCACGCCACATTGTTTCCGGGAATCGACGGTTTTGCCAAGGAGGCTAAGTCGCGCGTTGGAATTGATCTCAAGATCAAGTCAGCTTCTAGGCCATCGCTGCCGTGATGATCTTGGGCGGCCAATGTGTGGCAGTTGGCGTGTGATTGCGCTTGCGCCGCTTGGAACCGGGGTTCGGCCAATGGGGGTGAAAGATGGCGAAGTCGGTCGCCGTAATCACGGTGCATGGAATGGGGCAGGTCGCGAACGATTACAATATTGGGTTCGTGCGAAGATTGCAGGCTGCACTTGGGGAGCGCGCGAGCCAGATCCACTTCGAGACAGTTTACTACAAAGATCTACTCGTTGGCAATGAGGCGCGCGTGTGGGATGCGTCGAGAGCGGGCCTGCGATGGGCGGGACTTCGCAGGTTCTTCCTCTTCGCGTTTTCCGATGCTGCCAGTCTTGAGAGTGGGAAAGGAATTCCGCGCGGCATATACTGGCAATCACAAGTTAGAATCGCACGAGCATTGCTCAATGCCCGGGATGTGGTTGGCGACGATGGCTGCGTGGTAATTGTCGCGCATTCTCTGGGATGTGAAGTTGTATCGTGCTACTTTTGGGATGCTGGCGCCCGCGTTTCGGGTGAAGATTGGGCCGGCGTCGTTGTGCCAACCGCGGAGCGAGTCGTCGTGAATAGCATTTGGAAGAACTTCGGCGAGGCGATGCCGGACATTGCCGGTGAGCGGGCGCTTGGCCCGAAGGAGGAGGCGTTCCTGCGCGGCTCCCGCTTTCGCCTGTTCGTCACTACTGGATGCAATATTCCGGTTTTTGTTGCGGCGCACGCCACTCGTGATGTCTGCCCAATTAGCACAGGCACACGGTTTCGGTGGCACAACTACTACAGCCCCTTTGATCCTCTGGGATGGCCATTGGCGACCCTTTCGCGTGAGTATGCCCGGGTTGTAATGGACCATCGGGTGATGCCGTGCGCTGGGGTACGTAATGGGCTGCTATTGAGTTGGAATCCTGGCAGCCATCTTCTCTATTGGGCATCATCGCGCGTAGTCGACGCAGTCGCCCGGCAAGTACTGGCGGTAATGAGTTGTCCGACTGTTGGGCTAGCTCGCGTCTCTGGCTCTGGCTGAAGCCGAATGGGGCTATCGTCTGCTGACGAAGCTCGCGTCCCGCTGCTCCTGGGTTGCGCTTTGGCGTCGACTGGGCGGCATTTTGTGATTCCTGGAGATGCGCGCAAGTGAGCGTGCGGCGCGATGCGGGCGTGGTTCATTGGAGCGCTGACGTCGTAGAAGTTGAGGCTGGCATCGACGTTCGCATCGATTGGGTGCAACCGGAGTAGGAGAAGCGTGTTGATGGATACGTCAAGCCATCGTGCAGATCGCGCCTTTGATGTGTTTCTTGCTCACAACGCGGCGGACGCGCGGTATGTTGACGCCATTGCGGCGGCGCTGAAGGAGCGCGGCATTCGCGCGTGGGTGAGTTCGGAACAGATTCCACCAGGGCGTTCTTTTCAACAGGCAATCCAAGAGCAAATCAAGCACTCGCGATGCGCCGCTATCCTAGTCGGGCAACATGGATTGGGACGCTGGCAGGCGCTCGAGCTTCATGCGCTCATTAGCGAATGCGTGAACATTGGCGTGCCAGTCATTCCAGTGCTGCTCCCAGGCACCGACGAATTGCCTGGCGACCTTCTATTCTTGCGAGAATTGAACTGGGTTAAGTTTGGGACGCTAGAAGATCAACGTGCACTTGATCTTCTCGTGTGGGGGATTACCGGATCTCAATCGGGTGCCGGCCGAGTGCGCCCGGAAGACGACAGCCGCGACGGAGTCGAGGATGTCGATACCGGCCGATCTTCTTCAGATCAGTTCTCGGGTGACTCGCGCCCGGCCGATGGCGTTGCGGGTGACAGCGCGGGGGGTGAGAATTCGTCGGCACCGGCCTTCGACGAGGCCCCGGCGTCTCGTGCATATCTTCAAAGAGCGGAAGTGCGGCTTTCAACGCTTCATCGAATTGCTGGAGTGTTTTTGAATGGTGCTGGATTGCTCGTTCTGTTTCCCGTGCTTGTCACACAGATTGTCGGCGATCTCATTCAGGTCCTTTCGTTAGCGCCGTTTGAGTTGTCTGCACGCTGCAGCCTTGTCGCAATCGTCGGACTTGTCTCGATGCTGCCGGTGTATTCCTTGTTGCTTCTCTTCAAGGAACTGGTGCAGTTTTACTACGTCACACGACATGACGACAAAGCTGGCGACGACCTGAAGAGGTTCTTCCCACGGTTTACGCTCACGGGACTTGCCCTTCCGCCGGATGAGACAGCGGACAGCAAGAGAGCGATTCTTGGTATCCAGTATTCGGGGCGCTTCACAGATTTCCTGATCCCTCGCCACCCGCGGCGAAGACACTATTACACGCAGGTGCAGTCTGAGTTTCGCTCGGCGCTACCTCCTCTGCATGGCCGGACCCTCGGCGCACTTGCGGAGCTTCGGGTTCCTGTTCGTGTGCCGCTCGGCGAATTGGAGATACTAGGAACGGCGCTCCGCCTAACGGGCTTCGACGATCGCCCCTTGGCTGAGGAAGTGGCCAAAACGGAGTTTTCTATCGCAAGGCACTTGGTGTACCTGCGGACGCTCGTCATTCGGTACTTTAAGTCGCTCATCCTGCTAATCATCTCAACCCTTGTGTTGGCCCTGGCATCCGGCATTGCGCCCAAGTTCGTTGGCGTGAGTGGCCAAGCACCCGGAGTGCCGTGCTTCTTTCCTTCGGACCTTTCTGGGCCCACTTACGTACTTTCATTCCTCTTCTTTGCATGGTCCTTTCTCGTAGTATATGGGGCTAGAAGGCCAATTGAGTGGATCTATGAACTTGCTGATCCCGCGAAGGATGTTGGGGGCACTCACGAATTTGACCCTGAACTGGTCCGCTTCGAGAATGCGGTGAAATTTGTGGCGATCTTCGTTGGAGTGCTTAGCGTCCAGACAGCACTTGGGCACTATCTTGGAAAATCGTTACCAGGAGTTGATTTGTGGCTCCGATGGATCACCGGACTTGAGGCCGCTGCGTGGGTAGCGTTGGGGTTCCATTTGAGGGCGCGAAATAATCGGCGTTACCGGCACGAGGTCGGGCGGTAGCGGCGCATCGCCGGTTCAGGGAGGTGGTGGCGGGGCGTGTGGGCAAGCGTGGTAGTTGCCATTGAGGGATCCCTGCGCCCCGCGACCGGCGTAGGTCCCGGTCCTTGCCCAACCCCGCTCCAAATGCTAGATTAGCAGGCCCGCCGCCCCCAGGGATGGCGGAATCCGGCCCCGCCGCCAGGTCATCCGAACCTTGCGACGGCGCCCGCAACCTATTGCCGCGACAAAAGTTGCGAGCCGGCCCCAACAGGCCCCCAATTCAAAAAGGGGCCCACGGGCCAGCACGCCCTTTTGCCGTCCCCCGCCGTCCGCCCCGCCGAAAAGGGCTCCGCGGCGGGCCAGAGTGTGCCTTTTTGTGCCGTTAGCCGAGGGTGCCAATGACCGGCGCCCGCAGCCCGAAAGCCCAGGCCAGCCGCCGTGTTCCAGGACCTGACCAGACGCCTAGACGCCACGCTCAAGAAGCTGCAGGGCGCCGACCGTCTGACCGAGGACAACGTCAAGGACGCGCTCCGCGAGGTGCGCCTGGCCCTGCTCGAGGCCGACGTCAATTACAACGTCGCCAAGAACCTCGTGGGCCGGATCCGCGACAAGGCCCTCGGGCAGGACGTGCTGGGCTCGCTCACGCCGGCGCAGCAGGTGGTCGGGATCGTCAACCAGGAACTGACCGCGCTGCTGGGCGGCACCGCGCGCGAGCTGAACCTGGATGCGGCGAAGGCGAAGAACAAGGGCCAGACCGTGGTGATGGTCATGGGCCTGCAGGGCTCGGGCAAGACCACGTTCTGCGGCAAGCTGGCGCTGCGGCTCAAGAAGGAGGGGCGCAAGCCCCTGCTCATCGCGGCGGACATCTACCGCCCGGCGGCCATCGACCAGCTGCACGTGATCGGCGACAGCATCGGCGTGCTGGTGCACAGCGACCGCGAGAAGAAGAACGCGGCGCAGATCGTCAAGCTGGGGGCCCGGCGCGCGAAGGACAACGGCTGCGACGTCGTCATCATCGACACCGCGGGCCGGCTGCACATCGACGACACGCTGATGGGCGAGCTCGAGGCGATCGAGCAGATGCTGCCCATCGACGAGAAGCTGCTCGTGCTCGACGCGATGACTGGCCAGGAGGCCGTGAACATCGCCAGCACGTTTGCGCAGCGGCTGGACTTCGACGGCGTCGTGCTGACGAAGCTCGACGGCGACGCGCGCGGCGGCGCCGCGCTGTCCGTGCAGGCGGTGACGGGATGTCCCATCCTGCTTGTCGGCATGGGCGAGAAGCCGGAAGACCTGGAGCCGTTTTACCCCGACCGGATGGCCTCGCGGATCCTGGGCATGGGGGACGTGGTGAGCCTGGTAGAGAAGGCGCAGGGCGCGTTGGATGAGAAGGAAATGGCGCGGATGCAGGAGCGCGCCCTGGAAGGCGACCTGAACCTGGACGACTTCCTGGCCCAGCTGCAGCAAATGAAGAAGATGGGACCTCTGGAGAATCTACTTGAAATGCTGCCGGGTGCTGGTAACGTGCCCGCCCGCCTGAAGAACGGGATTGCCGGGGTGGGGGACAAGGATTTGAAGAAATCCGAAGCCATCATTCGCAGCATGACCCCCCGGGAACGGCGGAATCCGGGGATTCTGGACGCCAGCCGCCGCAGG
>AMWB02139303.1_pt1 | contig 10137 bp, 8 predicted proteins | sample 200311 | NCBI WGS metagenome assembly AMWB02 (sample SAMN02737377, study PRJNA173069) | bioreactor metagenome | biome: anode biofilm in microbial fuel cells | place: USA: California | collected 2010-12-16 | reverse complement strand
TGCCATGTCTGGCGCTGACATCCTCAAACTCGTCTCCGACGGGAAATACCAGGAGGCGCAAACCCTCGCCCTCGCGCGCATCAACGAAATGCCCAACGATATCGACGCCTATGTGGCGCTTTCCTGGAGCCTCCTTGCCCTTGGCAAAACCGAGGATGCGGAGAACTACGCACGGCGCGGCTACGCCATCTACAAGGACCCCAGACTGGCACAGGCCATAGGCGAAGCCAGCTACAACCTTGGTAAGAACGACGTTGCCCTTACTATGTTGCAGGAATACATCGCCGCCTATCCCGAAGGGCCCAAGACCGGTCTTTCCTATTATCTCTGCGGCGAGCTTTACGTCCGGAAGGCTCAGTTCATGCACGCCGACATAGCCTTCAGCACCGCTGTCCGCTACAATCCCAACAATCCGCTGTGGTGGACTCGCGTTGGCTGGGCGCGAGAGAATGCGCATCGTCCATTGCAGGCTTTGAGCGCGTATGAACAGGCGCTTGCCCTCAACCCTAATTTTCAGGATGCGATAGAAGGCCGCAAGCGCATCTTGAGCCGCTTGCAGCAATAGGCGCCCGAAAAAGCATGGACAAGGCATAGACAAGGCACCCATCATGATACATGTTGCGTTTCATACTCTCGGTTGCAAACTCAATCAGCTCGAGACAGAGTCCATAGCCGACGCTTTTCTTAAGATGCAGGCCACGATTTTGGATGGTCCAGAGCTATCAAATCTATATATAGTGAATACTTGTACCGTAACCGGTAAAGCCGAACAAAAGGCCCGCCACGCCATCAGGCAAGCACTCGCTCAGAATCCCGAAACGACGGTCATCGTTACCGGTTGTTATGCGCAAATGGCCAAAGCCGAGCTCGAGGCAATTTCCCCTCGCACAGTCGTTGTCCCTGGTGAGAAAAAATCGGCCCTGCTTGAGCTTCCCGAGTGGCTCCACGACAACTGGCAGGAACACGGCGACCTTCTCGATGCAGTCCTGCAATGGCGTGACACGATACTCAGCACGGCGGGCAGTATTGATCCCTTTGCCTTCAACCCCGACAATTTCATACAGCATTCTCGTCCGTCCCTCAAAATAGAAGATGGCTGTAACAACCGATGTGCTTATTGCAGAGTGTGCCTCGCGCGCGGCCCTGCACGGTCGCTCTCCGCGGTAGAACTCTTGCGTCGTGTCCAGCTTATGGAAGCGCACGGCAAGCACGAAGTTGTGCTCACCGGTGTCAATTTGGCGCAGTATCTAGACAGGAACGACGCCATTTTGCCTTTGGACCGCATCAGATTTCCCGATCTCTTGGTTTTTTTGATAAGCAATACCAATTCAATTCATTTTAGAATATCGAGTTATGAGCCAGACTGCATCGACGAGACCTTTTTGAAGGTGTTTTCGAATCCCCGTGTGCAACCGCACATCCACGTGTCGATTCAGTCAGGTTCCGACACGGTATTAGAGCGAATGGCTCGTCGATACACCGCGCAGGACGTACGTAACGCGGTCGCCTCGTTACGCCAGGCCAGACGTGATCCTTTTGTCGCTGCCGACATCATCACAGGATTTCCCGGGGAGACGGAGGATGAGTTCGCCCAGACCGAAGCGCTCTGTTCCGAGCTGGACTTAGCGTGGATCCATGCCTTCCCGTTCTCGTCCCGACCAGGGACCAAAGCCTTTGATATGCGGCCGCAAATACCTCAGCGCGTCGCAGGCGAACGGGTGATGCGCCTCACTTCCCTCGCTTTAGAAGGCAAGAAGCGATACGCCGAGCGCTGGCTTGGTTCTGTCGTCGACGCCATCCTTGAGCGCGAGTCTGACGAACACGAAGCAGATGAACACGACGCTGACGACGGTCTACCCGAAGAAAGCAGTGCAAACCGTCACAGCCCCACCGACGCTTCTCAAGCCAGGCTTCGTTTTGGCACGACCGCCAATTACCTCAAAGCCGCAATCCTCGACGTTCCGCCCTCCCTCAAAGATGGCGAACTCGTTCGAGCGCGGCTCATTGCGCCAGGAACAGGTCATAAGAGCGAAGTCCTTGCCCGGTATGTGCCCAACGAGGCATCATTGGGTGAGACATGATTCTGAAAGTCATTTTGCAAGGAGAAAAGCGATGATTGAGAAGGTTTATCACTACGAGAGGACCGAGAACTTTGTCATGGACAAGGTCGTTGACGATGAGCGCGCGAACATCAACCATATCGTTGTGCAACCAGGTGGCGCTGTGCCCGTCCACGTTGCCAATTCGAATGTCTATCAGATTGTAGAACGGGGCACATTGAGCTTGAGCCTTGAGGATGGCGAACCTCATCTCTATACCGTGGGCGATATCATCTCCGTGCCCTTCAACACGAAAATGGCGATTCGCAACGGTGGTGCGGACACGCTCGAGTTTTTTGTTGTAAAGACGCCAAACCCGCGCGACATGCCGGCCACAAAGAAGATGTAGCCTCGTTTTCTGCATGGGGCAGTGATGCAGGGAGGGGTACGCTGGGTGTGCATTATGTGACGTTGTGTCAAACCCGTTGACATACAAGGCTTTTGTCTATAGTGTTAGTTCCCGCGAAGTTGCGAACTTGGCATGGTTCTTGATGTGTTTGGGCCGCTAGCTCAGTAGGTAGAGCAACGCCCTTTTAAGGCGTGGGTCACGTGTTCGAATCACGTGCGGCTCATTAGTTTTGGATTGACGGTTGTGATATCAGGTCTGGTTCTCTCTTGCAGAGAATTATGTAGATTCAGTTTGGCAAATCTCTTATGGCTCAAAGAATGCACTTTTTGTCCAGCGAGGCCTTTACCTGGAGACCCCTACCTGATGGCTTCTGCCTGTCAGCGCCGTTTCCGAAAAGAATTACGTTGACATCCGCACCCTTCGCGATATCATTTGAGTTATGGCACAACACGAAGTCGTTGTTTCGCAAGAACTTCTCAATGATGATGGTCGCATTGCCGAAGAAGGGTGGGCCCGCCAGCAGGTGTGGCAATACGATAGATCCCGCATTAAGGCGCCATGGTTCCGGATAAAGGAATGGGATTACTATTGCATTCTTTCGCAGAAACGGGGCTACGGCGTAGCGCTGACAGTATCGGACCTCGGGTATGCAGCGCTTGCAAGCGTTGTCTGGCTCGACTTTGCGCAGCGCATCTTTGAGCCCTTGGACAGTATCAAACTGCTCACCCGGGGGAGCAGTAAGTTTCCGGCTTCATCCNNTTCTGGCGAAGTGAAGTACGAAGATGCTAAAGTCTGCATACACTACCAGGTAAGTGGAGGAGAGCGCCACATTGAGGCATCGAGTCCCCGATTTGCAGGCGGACAGGCGCTGCATTGCGACCTTACACTGCAACAAGACCTTCGGCCGACACAATGGTCATCGCGACCTCCTGGAAAGAGAATCGACGCGCCTTTTATTACACAATCAAAAAATCAACTGTATGCCTGCCCGTGGCACGGTGAGCATTGGCAACAAAGTCTATGCTTTTGAGCCCGACGATTCGTTTGGCGTTCTGGACTGGGGCCGAGGATACTGGCTTTACCGCAATCGATGGTACTGGGGCTCCGCGTCCGGACTTTACGACGGCAAACCGGTTGGATGGAACATTGGGTATGGTTTTACGGACCGCACTCCTGCATCAGAAAACGTGATATTCTATGACGGCAAGGCCAATAAACTCGATGAAGTGGTTTTTCATCTCAATGAAGAGAATTATCTCGAACCATGGAAGTTTACGAGCAACGACGGGCGCTTCGAAATGGACTTCGAGCCCATTCTTGACCGGCACAGCGCGATGAAACTCGGTATCATAGCTTCAATTCAGAATCAGATTTTTGGCTATTATACAGGCACGCTTGTTCTGGACAACGGCAAGAAAATCAGCATCGACAGGCTCCTGGGCTTTGCGGAAGATGTGCGCAATAGATGGTAAGGCGTGCAAGAAGACAAGAATTCCAAGATACTACGGAAGGATGGATATGAAGTTGGACACAGAGACCTGCTTGACGTGGACCACAGTGCTTTCGTATAGTGAAATTGCAAAGGGGAGTAGCTTGTCCATCTGTTTGATGGAAGAAAGATCGTCAACACGGCCTGGCGGTACAGGCTCCGGTCTTTCGCTCAAAACCTTGAAGGGTAAGAGAAAGCAAGACCTTCGCTTTAGTCGACTTGTCGGCTTAAGGCGAAGGTCTTTTTTTATACGCTCAATCATCAGCTTCTTTGGAGGCTGAAACGGCGATCGCAGGCTGGAGGAAGTATGGCAGAAACGAGTACTAAATTGTGGCACACCAAAAGCACCCAAGAAACGATCGACGAGCTTCGTACGAATGCCGAGGCTGGGCTGTCATCCGCAGAAGCCAAAAAACGCCTCGAGCAGTATGGGCCAAACAAACTCAAAGAGAAGAAACGTAAGAGCACCTTTATGCTCTTTTTGGAGCAGTTTAACGACTACCTCATCTATATCCTCATTGCAGCAGCGGTTATTTCGATTCTTTTGGGCGAAGTTTCCGATGCGCTCATCATCCTCGTCGTGGTGCTCATAAACGCGATTGTCGGTGTCGTGCAGGAATCGAGAGCGGAGAAGGCCATCGAGGCGCTTAAAAAGCTCTCCGCGCCGCACGCCATCGTGGTGCGCGACGGGCGCCAGGAAGAAATCGATGCGGCGGAAGTTGTCTCTGGTGACCTCATCGTCATAGACGCGGGGCGCGCAATCCCCTGCGATTTGCGCTGGATCGAGGCTGTCAATCTCAAAGTAGACGAAGCTTCGCTCACGGGCGAGTCTGTCCCAGTGGAAAAGGACGCCTCCTACATCGCACAGGAAGATGCTGCGCTGGGTGATCGGATCAACATGGGGTACCTCTCCACCACAGCGACCTATGGGCGCGGCAAAGGCATAGCGGTGGCCACGGGCATGGATGCTGAACTTGGCAACATTGCGGAGATGCTCGAATCTGAACCTCAGGAACAGACTCCCTTACAGGTCAAGCTTGACGAGTTTGGCAAAAAACTCGGGACGGGAATCCTCATACTGTGCGGCGTCATGTTCGTGCTGGGCTTGGGCGAAGAGCTCATCAAAACAGGCATCATACCACTGGGCAGCGTTTTTGAGCTTTTCCTTACCTCGGTCTCCCTCGCCGTGGCGGCGATTCCAGAAGGGTTACCGGCTATCGTCACCATCGTCCTCGCCATCGGCGTACAGGTCATGAGCAAGGAAAATGCCATTGTGCGCCGGCTGCCGGCGGTAGAAACGCTAGGGTCGGTGACCATGATCTGTTCTGATAAGACAGGTACGCTGACGCGGAACAAGATGTCCGTCACGGCCTTTGCTTCGGATGGAATTGAAGGCGAAGTTGCGCAGTTAAATATTGATCGAAAGGCGCATCGGCTACTCTTGGAGGCCATGGCGCTGTGCAACGATGCCACCATAGGCGAACGGACAGACGGGGCGCAAGAGGGCGGCGCAAAAGGTAAGCGGTAGTGTAAAGTCGGGCAATAGTACGCAAGCGACGGGCGCTGTCCAAGCCACGGGCGACCCCACCGAAGTAGCGCTTCTGGAGATGGCACAGAAATATGGCATCGAAAAGGCCAGGCTGCTCGAAAAAATGCCACGCATTGGCGAAGTACCTTTCGATTCCGAGCGCAAAATGATGAGCACCATCCACGCCGTTCCTTCAGGTGAGGCGGATTCTGCGGGTCGGGTTATCATGACCAAGGGAGCGGTAGATCAGCTCCTCAAGAAGTGCGACCGTTATTACTTTGAAGGCAAAGAGTTACCGCTTGATGATTCTGCCCGCGCCATGATTCTCGCAAGCTGCGACGCCATGGCAGTCAAGGCCCTTCGCGTGCTCGGCGCGGCGTATCGCCCCCTTGCCCCCGACGAGCCGGCGCAGGGCGAGGCCCTCGAATCGCACCTCTGCTACCTCGGTGCCGTCGGCATGATCGATCCGCCGCGCCTCGAAGTGCGCGACTCCATCGCCATTTGCCGCAAGTCCGGCATCGGCGTGGCCATGATTACCGGCGACCACAAGGCCACAGCGCTCGCCATTGCGCGGGAACTTGGCATTGCGCAAAGCATGGAGGAAGCGCTCTCTGGCCCAGAGATCGACCAGCTTAGCGACGCTCAACTTGCAGAAAAAGCCAAACACGTGCGTGTCTTTGCCAGAGTTTCGCCCGAGCACAAGGTGCGCATCGTCAAGGCCTTTAAGGCCAACGGCCACATAGTCTCCATGACCGGTGACGGCGTCAACGACGCGCCGAGCCTCAAAGTGGCGGACATCGGCGTGGCCATGGGCATAACTGGCACCGACGTGGCCAAGGGCGCCGCCGACATGATCCTCACTGACGACAACTTTGCCACTATCGTCCGCGCCGTGGAAACGGGCCGTAATATCTATAACAATATTCGAAAGGCCGTCCTCTATCTTGTTTCGTGCAACGTTGGAGAAATTGTGGCGGTTTTTTCGGCGGTACTGGTGGGCTTCCCAATTCCGCTTCTGCCTATTCATATTCTCTGGACAAATCTTGTCACAGACACGTTCCCGGCGCTGTCCCTCGGCATGGATCCTGGCGATCCCAACGTTATCAACGAAAAACCGCGCGATCCCAACGAAGGGCTTTTTGCTCGTGGCAGAATGCAGTCGCTCGTTTTGAACGGCATTTTGATTGGCGTGCTGGCGCTCGCCGCCTTCTTTATTGGTGACGCCCGCGCCCGTGTAGAAGGCTATTCTGGGGACTTCGTGGTGCAGTTGGGAAGGACGATGGCCTTTGCCACGTTGAGCCTCTCGCAGCTCTTCCACGCGTTCAACCTGCGCAACCAGACCAAGTCGATTTTCCAAATCGGACTGTTCAGCAATCGCAGTCTTGTGGGGGCCTTTGTTGTCGGGCTTCTGCTCCAAGTTTTGGTAATAGCAATTCCTCCTGCGGCTGCATTCTTCAAGGTGACGACGCTGGGATGGGTCGATTGGCTCATTGTGACTGCGCTCGCGGTCTTCCCCATAACGGTGAACGAGATCGTCAAGGTATTCCTGCGGCGCAGGGAGAAGGCCGCACTTGCCACGCTTTAAAGGTGTAGTGTGCCGTCTAGGGTCGCGCTCTAAGTGATGCCGCTTATCGCGCCAATCGCTGTGTCTAACGTCGCGCCGCCCTGAAGTAGGTGGCCGTCAGATCTTTTAGGTGTTGTACGATATCTGGCGTAAGCTCGCCCTCCTTCATTCTCCAAGACCAGTAACCGCCTTGCTTGCCGGGATAGTTCATTCTGGCTTCCGAACCGAGACCAAGAAGATCCTGGGCGGGCGCTACTGCGATGCAGGCGGGGCTCGCCCATGCGGTGCGGATCATGTCCCAATTAAAGGTCTCGGCCCTACCAGCGGTGTAGGCGAGGGCGCGTTTTCGGATTTCGGGCGTCGTAGCGGCAAACCATCCCATCGACGTGTTGTTATCGTGCGTACCGGAATACACAATGCAGTTGCGCACGAAGTTGTGCGGATAGTCTTCGTCCGTTGGAGATTCAAAGGCGAATTGCAGAATCTTCATACCTGGAAAGCCAAGTGTGTCGCGCAACGCGTGCACTTCGGGTGTCATAAAGCCCAAATCCTCAGCCAAAATAGGCAACTCGCCCAGCTCGGCAAAAATCGCCCTGAACAATTCCATGCCGGGACCTTTTTCCCAGGTTCCATTGGCGGCAGTAGTGTCCTGGGCAGGCACTGCCCAGTAGCTTTCAAAACCACGGAAGTGATCGATGCGCAATAAGTCAACAAGTGCAAAGGTCTCTCGAATTCGCGCTATCCACCAGGTGAACTCCAATCGCTTATTCGCAGGCCAGTCGTAGAGTGGATTGCCCCACAGCTGTCCGGTTGCGGTAAAATAGTCAGGCGGCACACCTGCCACCTTGATGGGGCGCAACTCCTTGTCGAGCTGAAAGAGTTCAGGGTGCGACCATGTGTCTGCGCTGTCGTATGCCACAAAAATGGGAATATCGCCGATTATTTGAACACCATGTTGTCTTGCATAATCGTGGAGCGCTGTCCACTGGCGATAGAACAGGAATTGAACAAATTCATGTCTGCCAATTCGATCTGCATGCGCAAGGTCAGCCTCAAAGTCGGCCAGTGCCTCTGGATGCCGTTCCTTAAGCTGGACTGGCCACGTGTTCCACGGTGCATAATGCTCAGTTTCTTTTATTGCAGAGAATAGAGCAAAGTCCTTAAGCCAAAATGCGTTATTTTGTCTAAATGATTCGAAATCTGCCGCAAGAGCATCCTGAGCGGCCGTATCCTGTGCAGCGGTGCCGCCAGTTTCGCCCTGCCCGGGCCGGTCATTGGCTCTGTGGGATTGCTTTGCACAGAAGTTCTTCCAAGCCGCGTCGAGCAGTGCGTTCCGCTGGACGAACATCGCACCAAAATCTACTCGGCCAACATTCTCAGATTTGGCAGCATCTGCGGCAGCACTGTCGAGCAGTCCGGCCTTAACAAGTTCGTCTGGGTCGATGAGATACGGATTGCCTGCAAACGCCGAAAGGCTCTGATACGGAGAGTCACCATAGCCAGTTGGCCCCAGAGGCAAAACCTGCCAAAGTCCAATGCCAGCGCTACTCACAAGGTCGACAAAGCGCCTTGCTTCCGTGCCAAGCGTCCCAATGCCATACGGCCCTGGCAGCGATGTCGGATGCAACAAAACCCCTGCACTGCGTGGAAACGTCATTGTGGATTCCTCCCTTGTGTCTCCGCTGTTCCATCCAGCTGGACAATCGCGCCAAAGTACCCCGCTCGGCATGATACCTTCGGCATACTACCTTTCTCTGCAAAAAGATGAAATACCTGTCTATCTCGACACCTGACTGCTTTGCATTCGACAGGCTAATCACGTGTATTAGAGTATCAAGTAGAGCGGCTGTTAGCCTATCCAGGCTCGCCGCAAAAAACAAAATGTACTATAGGTTTTGGCCTATAGGTGGGAGATCAAATGAGAAAGTTTGTGTTGGTAGCTCTTTTTGCAGTGGCCGCATTCGGTCTGGCATTTGCAACGTCAACCGAAGGTCAGTTTAAGGTGAGCGGAGCCGTGGCGGAGGTGTTTAGCCTCACGGTGCCTGGTGATTTCTCTGGTGGTTCGATTTCGAGTACTCAAGAGAGCACGTGGACTATTGGCAACGTGGTAGTGAATAGCAACTTCAGTAACTGGACTATCTCGTTGTCGAGCCAGAATGGTGGAAGCTTGGCGAACGTCAACGACGCTAACGTCAAGATACCGTATACCGCGACGTTAGGGACACTTCTCAACGCTGTGAGTCTTTCTGGAGCGCAGACAAGCCAGGCACAGAGCAAGACGCCGCGCGCTGGAACAACATTGGCATTGTCATTGAAAATTCCTGCGGCGCAGAGCGATGCTCAGTACCAAGCGGGGAACTACTCCGACACCATCAAGGTGACGCTAACCCACAACTGATTGCTGCAAAAGAGCAATGGCACAAAGCCCCCTGCCAAAGGCAAGGGGCTTTTCTTTAGTAGGATGTTACTCTAAACGACAGGATGTCGCTATAAGTTCCTGCCGTATAACTTGTTATATCGCCAATTGTTAAGATAGCATTGTAGTCGTTGGAATTCAAACCGAATCCTGTCTTGCCTTCCTTCTGCGGAAACCTGTATCCCGAGGAGAGTGGAATGTTTACACCATCGACATTTAATGTGTACGGTATCTTCTCCTTAACTGGAGAAACAGGATCGTTGTAGCGCTCATGGAGCAGGTACCCGCCGTTGCCCGAGTAAACACCAAGGTAGAACTTAAAATTCGTCTGAATGTGAATGGTAAACTGCTTTGGAGCAGCCGCCGTAATCTCGTCAAAATCGAGGCTGAAGAGCTCGGTTCCTGTATAAGGATCAGTGTTAAGACCATCGGTAAAGAAGATGGCAGCTGTTGTTCCGACATAGTAGCGCAGGACAACCGTTATGGTAGAGACAGGGGCGGTGGAAGGGCCGGAGGATGAGAATTTCTCTTTTCGCAGGCGGAATGTGATCGGCATCTCGTAGGTACCGGCACCCAACGTGGATTCGTTCCAAAAAACCGCAGAGAATTGAAACTGTTTTGAGAGCCCGCTTCCACTTGTAAACTGACCAGTGAACACATTGTTGCCCGTGATGTTCACATCGCCAACGCCG
>AMWB02048635.1_pt1 | contig 10137 bp, 8 predicted proteins | sample 200311 | NCBI WGS metagenome assembly AMWB02 (sample SAMN02737377, study PRJNA173069) | bioreactor metagenome | biome: anode biofilm in microbial fuel cells | place: USA: California | collected 2010-12-16 | reverse complement strand
TTTAGGTCAAGTTATTTAATTTCTGATTCTTATTAGGCAAAAAGAAGATGTTGACTCAGCGGTGTGGGACGAGCTCTTTGTGTACATTGACCACGCTCATGCCGGTGCAAGGCAGGCGTTACGAGCACCCCTTGAAGACGCGCTGCATCCGTTGCAGCACAACACGGAGGTCGATCCTGCGTTCGGATATCCGCACAAACTTGGTGATACGGCTCTCAAAGGATTCTTTGGGGAAATCATCGCAGGAATTGTGGCGGAGTACTACACGGGAGATGGCGAACACGAGTGGGAGGTTCCGGTCTACCTGTTCCGTACACATGTTGTGGCTTTCCAGCAACTCGAGGTGATGAAACAGACCAATGACTGGGAGAGGCAAATCGTGGGGCGGACGGGTGATGACGGGCTGGCGTTTGCGAGAGATGAAAATGGCCGCATTGTTGCGTGGCTCGCCTGTGAGGCCAAATGCACTGGGAATCATTCGTCGACGCTGATCTCGGATAACCATGTGAAGCTCAGCCAAGCCGTGACTCGACCGGTGGATCTGCTTCGACTGATAGATGCTTTGAAGGACTATCGCGATGAAGATTACAGTCGGAATTGGATCGCGGCATTGCGTCGTTACTGGTGGGATAATTCACAAAACTCTTCGGTCAGCCGCTGCGATTTCAGCATGTATGTATGTGGCGCGTGCCCAAAAAGAAATCACACGTGGATTCCAACCAATGCACCACATAGAGATTACACCGGGCGACGTAACTTGACCTGCGCTGAACTTCATATGACCGGCGTTGACGAAATCATCCGCTCACTGTACGAGAGGATGGATAGTACCTCATGAGATATATGGCTGAAGATAGCCTGGAGATGATCCAGGAGTTCGGAGAACACACAGCCGGAGCAACTCTCAGCCGCGGTATCGCACGTCTATACAGCCAGCATACCCGACTTCGCGCTGGCACAAACGGCTTGACGACGTGGACAACCAGGGAGCTTGTTGCACGTCTGAATGAGGGTGAAAAGCTTCTTGTTGCCGGGATGGCCGTTGCGGATAATTCGGAGCATATGCGTTATCTGCGGCGGGCTGGGGAAATATTCGAGTGGGCTGCGGTAAGTTCACCCACTGACATACCGGTTCCAGTTGTTCTTCTGGCTGCATCCGCCTATCAACTTGCTGGATACCCTGCAAGGGCCTCCGGGGTAATATCTGAACACCCTGTTTCAGATACCACATCGAAGGTTCTCATAGCTCTTCTTCGCGCAGATTTCCCAGAAGCCCAAAGTCTTTTGCTCGAAACATGGCGAACAGACGGTGTTGAAGGTGAATCAGAGGATCGGATCGACATCGCTTTGCTCGATCAACTCCTACACGCACTCGGGGTGTTGACGGCTTGGCTCCGGTGGGGAGAAGATGCGCGTATCGAGACGGCGCTGAAATCCCTCAAGAAGGTATCACATGCCTTGCGCTATGACAGTGACCGTTTCTCCTGGTTGCTGGCGATACTGTTTGCTGAAATAGGGCATAGTTATCAGGATAACGCCCTCTGGACCGTCCTGTCCCCACTAATGACGACGGTGACAGATGATGGCCGGCGAGCATTGCACCGTTATGCGCGAGCAGCTTTCCTCGAAAAGAAAATGCTCGCATGGCCATCCCAGCAAGCTGGTATTTCCGGCATCATTTCGGATGGCTCTTTTGCATTGTGTACGCCCACCGGTTCAGGTAAAACCCGAGTGGCGGAACTGGTCATTCTCCGGCATCTATTCAGCCAAGCAAGCAACCAGGCTGTCAGCGGCAATCCGTTCGTTCTCTATCTCGCTCCGTCGAGGGCACTATCTGCCGAAGTCGAGGCGAGCCTATCCAGATCCCTCCGCAGCATCCGGGCAACCAGTGTTACCGTCACCTCGCTCTATGGCGGTAACGATTTCGGTCCATCCGACCTGTCGAGTACTGATGAGCAGCCAACGGTGTTGATCTCAACGCATGAAAAGGCAGAGGCACTTCTCCGTTTCCTGGGCCCGACTCTGCTGGAACAGATATCCTGCGTGATCGTTGATGAGGCCCATGCGGTTGCATTTACCGGCGAGTATGAGGCGCTTGCTGAAGCGCAAAGCCGCTCACTGCGACTCGAGGGACTTGTCAGTCGACTAAAAACCCTATGCCCTTCAGGCACTACTTTCGTAGCACTATCTGCCGTTGCCGCCGAGCTTCGGGATGTCTTGTCAGCGTGGGTAACCGGCGTTGATGGTAGACCTGCCATCGCACCCGATTATCGGAGTACCCGCCAACTTTTTGGGCAATTATTGTGTGCTGAAAATGGTGCGACGACGATTCAATATAACGTACTGGATGGGCAACGTTTGTTGGTCGATGATCAAGATAGTGCCCCGTACGTGCCCAATCCGTTTCCTCCACATCCACCTGCAACAAATACCTTCGAGAACAGGGACAGCGTTGAGAAACGAATGCGCGCACATCTCTTGTGGGCCGCGATGCATTTTGCACAGCCATCGGACGGGAAAAGGCATTCGGTCTTAATCTCAGTAACCGAGCATCCCGAGCATTATGCAGGAACATTTCTCGATTTAATCACAGACGACTGGGCAGGCGTCAATTGCCCTGATTTCTTTGCTCCCCCAGATGATGGACGAAAGCAAGCGCTTCTTTCTCGTTGTCTATCCTCCTGTGCAGACTACTTCGGCCCGATGTCCCGCGAACACCGTCTTCTGGAAAAGGGCATCGTTCTTCATCACGGAAAGATGCCGCCAGTCATGTCGCGTCTGCTCATTGAGCTTATCCAATCGCACGTGATCAATATTGTGATCGCCACCTCCACTTTGTCCGAGGGAGTGAACCTCCCGTTCGAGACGGTTCTCATTCCTTCTCTTCTGCGCGGGCGGCAGCAAGCAGTCAACGCCAAGGAGATTATCAACGTCGCTGGGCGAGCCGGAAGGCCGGGGGTATCGACAGAGGGAAGAACGCTTGTGCTTTTGTCCACCAACTCTCGCGGACGTGCGCAAAGAATATCGCGACAGGCATACCAAAAAGTAGTCCAATGTATGACTGGGGAATCGACGGAAGGAGCCGATGGACCGCAATCACCGCTATGTGCTCTGATGGATCACATTGCAAGACAATGGTCTCTCCTATCCGGGACTGACGATCCCGATCAATTCATTGAATGGCTTGAAACAACCTCATATTCCTCCGTGGATGGAGAGGAAGGCGATCTTCTGACTTCGTTGGACACTTTTGATCAGCAGTTGCTCACGGGGATTGAAGAAATAGAGAGTTTGAGTCCGGCAACAGAAGTGGAAGACTTCCTGCGGTCACTATGGCGCAATACCCTCGCTCGGCATGATAGCGAAATTCTCGACGAAGACATAGCCCTGGAGATGTTTGCACGGCGCGGCGTGGCACTAACCAAAAGCATTTATCCGGAAAGAGAACGACGCCAAGCCCTTTACCACACAGGGCTGCCACCAAGGGACGGAAGTGTGCTTGTCGAGCGACTCTCAGATATCAAGAGCATTCTACAGGAAGCGGTGGATTACGCCGCATGGAGCACGAGAGAGCGGATCAGTCACTTCGAACGGTTGATTGAGACAACCAGCCAAATAGAAGCCTTTGGGGTTCGTGATCTGAATATCGGAAAATCTCGTATTCCTTGGGCCGACGTATTGGCCTGGTGGATGGCCCCGGACGCAGCAGAACGCAGTCCGACACCGAATAGCGTCTCGCGCTGGTACGATTTCGCATCGAAGCATTTCATTTACGGTTTGAACTGGGCGATAGGCTCGATCATTGCCTCTATTCTGGAACGAGACGGTGGCGAAGGGCAACTTCTCGAACGTTGGGAACAGTGTGCCCTGCCATGGTCGGTCATGTGGTATAAGGACATGGTTAGCTGGGGGACGCTCGATCCGATTGCTTCATACGCATTGACGAAAAAGGAAGCCTATACACGTCCTGTCGCTTCCGAAATTGCCGCGCAGTACTGGGAGGCTATTGATGAAATCAGTGATATGGCCTTGGAGCCTCAGCGGGTGGCTGAGTGGATGCGAGGACGGGTCCAGGCAAGATCGGCGGTGGAGGAAGACCGGAGCCTCCCTCATAGCGAAATTGCCGTGGCGCTCACCGAGGATTTTTCCGGGCACATGGGAACTCAATTTAGGGTTCTGCCGGCGGTGAGTGGGCAACGAATTGACTGGTACGATCCTGCTGGTTTCTTGCTTGCGCGATCAGATGTACCCGATAATTGGCAGGGCTTGAAAGCTACCGAGACGGATTTCGTTCTTTATCCATCGTCATCAGTTGTAACCTGGGAGCGCTACGTCTAGTCGTAGCTATTGGGCAAAAAAACGGTTGAGCGCTTTGGAATCGGCCGGGTGGTAAATGATAATCATGGGGTGAATGAGGAAATGTTTTGGGTTCACTTTACAGCTTTGACATTCAAATCTGAAGGGGTGTTGATATGTCGAATGATCCGAGCATAGTCAACGCGGACGATAAAAGACTCGTTACATACATTCTATCGGCAAAAAATCGGATTGTGTTCGTGGCTCCTGGAGTATCAGAGGCGGTCTCCCAGGTGCTGGTTGAAAAATGGACCGAACTTGGCCCGCATGCAGTTCAGGTGATCCTTGATGTGGACCCCGAAGTTTCGCGCCTGGGTTATGGAACTCTGGATGGCTTAAAAATAATTCGAGATTGTGCCGAAAGACTGCAAACGATGATCTGCCACCACCCTGGTATACGGATCGGGCTTCTAATCGCCGATGAAACGACCCTGGTATATAGTCCGACACCCCTTCTTGTTGAAGCCGGTTCTTCTCAACCCGAACGTCCGAACGCCATACAGCTCACCGCACCCCCTCCGGAACTTCTCCGCGATATAGGACTTGGTCAGCGCGGAGGTGGGGATCGTGTTATTGGGTTAGAAGGTGTGGAGTCATCCACAATTCAAAGAGTTGAGGCAAACCTTAAAGCGAATCCCCCTGTCAAATTTGACCTCGCCCGCAAAGTGCGCGTATTTACGTCCAGGTTTCAGTTTGTTGAATTGGAAATGACAGGCATCTACATATCAAGGAAGCGTGTACCCATACCCAGCAGTCTCATTGGATTAACGCGAAATCGGGAAGTTCAGTCCCAGTTTCATGCCCACTTCAATTTGGTGAATCAAGAAAAGCTTGAGGTTAAAGTCGACGACAAACGGATTTTGACGGAAAAGTCCTTGCACAATGCGCGTCAAGAAATCATCCGAAGGTTTCTAATACCACTGAAAGGCTATGGAATGGTCGTCCTCAGAGTAAACAAGGAAGCCCTCATTGAGGCTGTGGAGGAACTCAGAGTCGACGTTGCTGCTTTTCAAAATGGCGTCAAAGATAGTCTTCAGAAATGTATGGATGCGAACGTAGCGGCGCTTGTGGACGGTCTTTTCCCTGCTGTCAAACAGAATCCGCCGGATCAATACACCAAATATCACGGACGCAATATTCCGTTGGAAGATCTTAAGAGGATGCTCGACAATGATATCCGTCGTGCCTTCGGCGAAGCCAACTTGCTTGTTCAAGATATGCGTATTTCTATTGTATTCAAGGGCCTAACCTACGAATCCTTGAAGGACGAGTCGTTTCTTGAGCTGGCGCGCAAAGCCATCCCAGGACTCGATAGCCTGCATGATGAATTTGTGGCAGCGAAAGCTCTTCACGAAGATCTGACTAACTGACTTTAACAGGTTTAAACGGTTGGCAAAATTGCATCTGTCACAGACTTATGGCTCGACTTGCTACACCCCCTTTGGTAAGGTGAGAGGGAAAATAGGATTGTCAGGATTTTCGGCCTGCCGGAGGCCACATGCTCTTTGATAGGTTATTGAATCACAACGGTTTTCGGTTAACAGCCGGAGAACGAGAACGGTTATGAAAAGGGTTGCACATGGGGAGCCAAAATTCAATCCGCTGATTTTAGCGGTTCTTATTTAACGCAAGACCCCGTGGGGTGATCCCCTCGGGGTCTCGTCGTTTCTGGCGCGCCCCCGCCGACTTATGCGCGCCCGCACATTTATCCTGATTCTCCATCCACGTCCACGCCACAGCCTTTGTCGGCCGGACCCTCGCCAAGATCGCCTACAAACCCCTGACTTTTTGATGGTTTTTCGAAATTAACGATTGATATTAATTGTCACTAACGATAACCTGTCTATCAATGATGGAATGGGTCGACACATTGCTTCACGGCCATGGGAAGGGGCCATATCGATGGAAAAACCGAAAGATGTTCTCAATATAAACGAACTGGCCAGTTACTTGGACATTCCCAAATCGACCATTTACAAGCTGGTCCGGGAAGGCAAGATCCCGGCCCAGAAAGTGGGACGTCACTGGCGGTTTCACAAGGAAACCATCGATGCCTGGCTAAGGAACTACCGAGACGAGGTGGCGAAATCATGAATACGATCGTTCGCAACGGCATTGCCAATTTCATCTGGAATATTGGCGACGATCATTTGAGGGATGTTCATTGAGCGATCTTACCCATCAGAAATCGCAAAAGACAGTTGATCGTATTTATCGTAGTGAATCGCGTCGCGTGCTGGCCACCCTGATCCGTCTGCTTGGGGACTTCGAGCTGGCCGAAGAAGCGTTGCACGATGCTTTCACGGCCGCTTTGCAGCAATGGGAAAGAGACGGTGTTCCCGCCAATCCGCGGGCGTGGCTGGTGTCCGCCGGCCGTTTCAAGGCCATCGATGCCATGCGTCGTCGTGCACGCTTCGACACCTCGCTGATCAGGATTGCCAACCAGCTTGAGATCGACCACTTCGAGGCCGAGGATCACACCGAGGAGGCGGTCAAGGATGACATGCTGCGATTGATCTTTACCTGCTGTCATCCGGCCCTGTCGCCGGATAGTCAGGTGGCGCTCACGTTGCGCGAGGTGTGTGGCCTCAAAACGGAGGAGATCGCACACGCGTTTCTCATCAAACCGGCCACGGTGGCCCAGCGTATTGTCCGTGCCAAGGCCAAGATCCGCGATGCGCGTATTCCCTACGAGGTGCCGTCCGCAGCCGAATTGCCGGAGCGGCTGGAGAGTGTGTTGCGGGTGGTCTACTTGGTATTCAACGAGGGGTATTTTGCCTCGTCCGGCGAATCATTGATGCGGCCGAACCTATCGGGTGAGGCAATTCGACTGGGAAAACGGCTGGTTGAGATGACCACCGAACCCGAAGCGGCCGGTCTGCTGGCGTTAATGCTGCTGGACGATGCACGCCGCGCCGCCCGCATTACGGCAAAGGGCGACATCGTACCGTTGGAGGACCAGGACCGGCGCCTTTGGGACCGGGACCAGATTGCCGAAGGACTGGCGCTTGTCGAAAAGGCCCTGTCGTCACAGCGGTTTGGTTCCTATACCCTGCAGGCGGCCATCGCCGCGGTGCACGCCGAAGCACGCCGCGCTGCGGATACCGACTGGAATGAAATCGTCGGTCTATACGATGCGCTCTTGCACCTTGAGCCGTCTCCCATCATCGAACTGAACCGTGCCGTGGCGGTGGCCATGCGGGACGGACCCGAGGCTGGTCTCAGCATCATCGAATCCCTCGTCAAGCACGACGGATTGGCCGGATACCCCTTCGCGCATGCGGCTCGGGCGGAACTGTACCGTCGAAGCGGACAAACGGCGGCGGCACGCTCCGCATATCAGAAGGCTCTTTCTTGTACAGAACAAATTCCGGAGCAACGTCTGTTGAAACGCCGGCTGGCGGAGCTTGAAGTCGGAAAAAAATAAAATAATCACTCCCCGCCCCCTCATTTTCGACCCTCCCCGCACCCTCGTGTCGATTTCCGATCCTGCCCAACGACTATTTATAAAATACAAAACCCTTACAAATGGGGAGGAGCCATGAAATATTTGTGCCTGGTCTACTGTGATGAAGAAAAACTGCACGGCACACCCAAGAGCCCTGAAGATTCCGAATGCCTGGCCTACGCCGAGAAACTGGGAAAAAGCGGTCATCTGGTTGCCGGTGAAGCGTTGGAACCGGTAGCGACCGCCACCACCGTTCGCATCCGCAACGGAAAGCTGTCGGTGACCGACGGCCCGTTCGCCGAAACCAAGGAACAGCTGGCCGGGTTTTACATGGTCAAGGCCAGGGACCTGAACGAGGCCATCCGGTTGGCGTCGGGAATCCCGCCGGCGCGTGTGGGCAGCATCGAGGTTCGCCCGGTCAGGCAACTCAAGCCATAGTATCTGCGGGCTTGTCGAAATGACCCGCCCGGATTCGACAATGGTTCAGGGAGCCGGTTTAAAAGATGGTTCCCTCAATAATTGGATACCCGTGCAGGAGACGCTGCGATTCGATACATCGGTTTTGAAAAATCGGTGGTGCTCAACATGTAGTGGTATCTCTGATCCCCTATCTTGCTATCAAGGGGATATATTATGATCTTCTAATTTCCAGAACACTACCCGTTTAGGACTACCTCCGCATGTACCCAAAAAGAGGAGAATGGCAAATGTCCGATGATTTCGTCAAAATAACAAACACTGTCCACGCATTCGCAGAATGTTGGAATCGGCACGATATGACGGCATTCGCTGAACTCTTCGCATCTGATGCAGAGTTTGTAAATGTCGTGGGCCTGTGGTGGAAAGGAAGAGACGAAATCAGGAAGGCCCACGAGGTCACGCACGCAACGATATTCAAGAACAGCCATTTGAGCATCTCCGATGTTTCCGTCCGATTCCCCGCCGAAACCATCGCTATTGCCAGGTGTCGGTGGGGTCTCGAAGGGCATGTTTCTCCCGAAGGCAGGCGGCTTCCGGCTCGGAACGGCATTCTTGTCCATGTGCTTTCCCGAAACTCGGGAACGTGGTCGATCATCGACTCCCAGAATACCGATATCATCGAGGGCGTGACATCTCGTCCTCAGTGAAGCGTGCTGGCTTAAAGCGGTTTCACATCATGCGTTCATCCGGGCGGCAATAGATCTCAGGCCATAGTTGAAACGGCCCAATTGGCCAAAGGAGGAAAAAATGGAGGTAAAAAAGGACATCTCCGCAAACTTTCCATACACGTCCAAATATATAGAGGTTCTCGGTTCGAAGATCCACTATGTCGATGAAGGGTCGGGCGACCCGGTTCTGTTTCTTCACGGCAATCCCACCTCATCATACCTGTGGCGCAACATCATGCCCCATGTGACGCCGCTGGCCCGCTGTGTCGCTATGGATCTGATCGGCATGGGGAAGTCCGATAAGCCGGATATCGCGTACCGGTTTTTTGATCACGCAGAGTACGTCGAAGGACTGATCGAAAAGTTGGACCTGGAAAATATCACCTTGGTTGTTCACGACTGGGGTTCCGCGCTCGGCTTCTACTACGCCATGCACCACGAGCCCAATGTCAAGGCCCTGGCGTTTATGGAAGCGATCGTCATGCCGGTGTCGAGTTGGGAGATGTTTCACCCGGACCACAGGGCCATATTCAAAGCCTTTCGAACACCTGACATCGGGTGGGACATGGTTGTCAACAAGAATCTTTTTATCGAGCGAATATTGCCTGAAGCGATAATCCGAAAATTGGGCGATGAGGAAATGGAACACTATCGCGAGCCCTTCAAGGAACCAGGTAGCCGCAAGCCTGTCTGGCGCTGGCCCAACGAACTCCCCATCGAAGGAGAACCCGCCGATGTGGTAGAGGCAGTCGAAAGCTACAGCCAGTGGCTCAGGCGGATAGATCTGCCAAAACTGTTATTCCACGGCAATCCGGGTGTGCTTATCACGGCGCCGGTGTTGGAATGGTGCAAGCAACAGTTGAAACATTTGAAGACGGTAGACATCGGGCGGGGGCTCCATTACCTGCAGGAGGACAATCCACATCGGATCGGTTCAGAGCTGGCCAGGTGGTACAAAAGACTATCCTGATCTCAAAGTGCAGTTGAAACGTGAGCGTGGAATGATTCGCGTCATGGAGCATCAGCCTGATGAGCCGGTATAGAGCGGACGGCCCCACGCCGCCGCTGAACCGGAACACTGAAAAAAAGGAGCGCTTATGAAACCCATTCAGGCAGCCATTACAGGCAAAGAAGAGCAGGGCGACCTGTCTACACGTAACGATTCACACCCCCCAAGCAAAACCG
>AMWB02028703.1_pt1 | contig 10139 bp, 8 predicted proteins | sample 200311 | NCBI WGS metagenome assembly AMWB02 (sample SAMN02737377, study PRJNA173069) | bioreactor metagenome | biome: anode biofilm in microbial fuel cells | place: USA: California | collected 2010-12-16 | reverse complement strand
CCGACCGGTGACCGGTCGGCGCGAACGCGTAAAGGAAAAAACGGAAATCAGTCGAGCGCGACGTTGAGCTTGATCCAGGCGAAGCGGCCGGGCTCGTTGACGCGTGTCGTGGCCGGATCGTAGCCGGCGATGGCGGCGCCGGTGCGGCTGATGTGCTCGGCGTAGGTCTTGTCGAACAGGTTGTCGATGCCGGCCGAAACGAGGAAGCGCTTGTCGAAGCGGTAGCTGCCGTTGATCGCGAAGGTGGAGAAGCCGGGCGTCTTGCCGAGATCCTGGCCGACGATGCTGCCGTAGCCGAGATGGATGCGGTCCTGGTCGTCGACGAAGCGCGCCAGCGCACCTGCGCTCCACGGACCGGACTGCCAGTCGATGCCGAGCTTGAGTTCCTGCGGCGGCGTCTGGGCCAGCGGCACGTCCATCGTGTCGTTGTCGGCGCGCACGGAAGCGTAGGCGCCGCGCAGCGTCCAGTTCTTGGCGAAGCGCCAGGCGACGTCGGCTTCGAGGCCGTAGCGCGTCGCGTCGACGTTGAACGCACAGTTGTAGGTCGCTGTCGCCCCCATGCCCGTTGTCGGCGTGCCAGCCGGACAAACGCCAAGGCCCGCCGAGGTCAGATGGGAGTGCGTCAGCATATAGTCATCAATTTTAGAGTAGTAGGCGGACACCGAGCCGTTGACGTCCTTGCCGTTCCAGACCAGGCCGGCGTCGATCTGGGTGTTCTTCTCCGGGTCGAGCTTGCGCGTGGCCATGATGCCGTTGTAGGTGGTCGCCTCCCAGTGGTCCATCGGCCGCGCACCGTGGCCGATGCCGATGTAGGCCGTCGCCGGCAGGCTGGCGAGATCCTGCTCGTAGCGCAGGAAGCCTCCCGCCAGGCCCTCGTCGGAAGTGCCATTCAATGCTGCTGTTGTGCTGTAGCGGGTCGCCTCATAGCTGTCGTGGCGCAGGCCGCCGATCAGGCGCTGCCTGTCGGCGAGTGCGTAGGTGAGCTCGCCATAGACGCCGGTATTCGTGGCATCGAGATCCTTGACGCGGGCATAGGACTCGATCGGCGCCGTGGCGGGCGTCCAGCCCATCGGGTTTTTCCGCAGGGTGTGCTCATTCTCCTGACGGTCCGCGCCGAGCGTCAACACCGCCGCCTGGCCGAGCGCCAGGTCGATGCTGGCGCGCATGCCGTGTGTTTCGCGGTCGGGGTTGTTCCACATGTAATTACCCGTGCGCGTGCGCAGCGAATAGTTGTCCATGACGTGGTCGATGTAGTTGTAGGTGTATTGCGCCTCGATCTTGCGCACGACGTCGGAAATCCGCTTCTTGGAAAACTTGATGTCGTAGCCGTCGCGGTCGAATACCACGCCGTCCATCGTGCGGTCGGCATAGGCGGCGTTGGCCTCGCTGCGCACGGCGGACAGCGTCAGCGCGGTGTTGGCGTCGGGGGTCCAGCCGCCCTGCAGGCTCAGGCTCTTGCGCTCGTAGAAGGAATGCGTCTCGCGGCCGTCGCCGTCGTCGTAGTTGTCGGATTCGGAATGCGTGCCGATCGCGCGCAGGAAGAAGTTCGGCGTACCGAAGGTCGCGTCGGCAACGCCATCGAGCCGCCCCCAGCTGCCGGCCATCAGGCTGCCGAAGGCGCGCACGCCGGTTTCCTTGAGCGGCTTGACGTCGCGCTCGAACGACACCACGCCCGCCAGGTTGCCGTTGCCGTAGCGCACCGTCTGCGGGCCCTTGACGACGACGACGCGGTCGTAGGACTCGGGGAAGACATAGGCGGTGGGCGGATCCATGCGCATGCCGCAGCCGCCGTGGAACTCGGCGCCGTCGAGCAGCACGTTGAGACGCGAGCCGGCCAGGCCGCGCAGCACCGGATCGCCGTCGGTGCCGCCCTTGCGGATGACATTGAAGCCGGGAATGTTCTTCAGGAAGCTCGCGCCGTCGCTGGCGGGCACCGGCACCTGCGGCGCCTTCGGGTCGTTGGTGACGACGAGCGGATCGCGCATCTGCGGCGCGGTGACGACGACTTCCGACAGGGCAGCATCTTCCGCAACGACGGTGAAAGGCAGTGCCGCGAGGGCGGCGGCCAAGGTGGCACGTTTGAACGACATCAAGTTCTCCCTAAGAGCATCAGCAAAGGCTGAAATTCTAGGGAGTCTTGCGCAACCGGCCCCTGCGACACGTTGTCGCAGCGTGCGAACGCCATCTCATGCGGCTTGCCGCCGCGAGCCGCTTACATGCGCGCGGCGAGCACGCCCTTCATCTTCTGCATCGCCTTCGCCTCGATCTGGCGGATGCGCTCGGCCGAGACGCCGTATTCGGCGGCCAGTTCGTGCAGCGTGGCCGTCTCCGCGTCGTCCTCGACCAGCCAGCGGCGCTGGACGATGGTGCGGCTGCGGTCATCGAGGCTGGCCAGCGCCTCGCGCAGGCCGCTGTCGTGCAGGCGGTCACGCTCCTTGCGCTCGAGCTGGATCGAGGGCTCGACGCTGCTGTCCGAGGCCAGATAGGCGATCGGCGCGTAGCTCTCGTCCTCGTCGTCGGAGAGCGGCTCGAGGGAGACGTCCATGCCGCTCATGCGCGTTTCCATCTCGACGACTTCTTCGGGCTTGACGCCGAGCTGGCGTGCGACGGAAGCGACCTCGGCCGGGCTCAGGCTGGCGAAGCCGCTCTCCGCATTCGCCTCGCGGGCGATGGCGGACTTCATGCTGCGCAGGTTGAAGAACAGCTTGCGCTGCGCCTTGGTCGTCGCGACCTTGACCAGGCGCCAGTTCTTCAGGATGTATTCGTGGATCTCGGCCTTGATCCAGTGCAGCGCGAAGGAGACGAGACGCACGCCGCGCTCGGGATCGAAGCGCTTGACGGCCTTCATCAGGCCGATGTTGCCTTCCTGGATCAGGTCGGCATGGGGCAGGCCGTAACCGAGGTAGCCGCGCGCCACGGCGATCACCAGGCGCAGGTGCGACATGACCAAACCGCGCGCGGCTTCGAGGTCGCCGTCGTCGCGGAAGCGGCGGGCGAGGCTTTTCTCTTCTTCCTCCGTCAGCATCGGCACGCGGTTGGCGGCCGCGATATAGGCTTCGATGCTGCCGCTGGCGGACGGGACCGGAAACTGGGCTAGGGTCAATGCATGGCTCATGTCAGTCTCTCCTTTCCTTGCACGTATATTAGCACTCTCGCTATCCGAGTGCTAAAAGTCTAACAAGTTCCCGACAAATTTACTAGGTTTTTTGTTCTTTTTTTTGCGGCGCCTTCCCGGCGCTTCATCCGCAGGGAGCAATCAAGATGCTAACTGCTTGCCGAAAAAGGATTATCATTGATCCATGCCTCTCGATCCCATCAGTTCTGCGATCGTCAGTTCGATCATCGGCTCCGCGGTGCAGGGGATTCTTGCCCCGGCGCCGCTCGAACCGGCGGTGGGCATCATCCGGGCATTGCCCATCGAGTCGAAGCCCGGCGTGATGAACCCTCCGTGGGAAGGCCAGGTACAGATCAGCGGCCAGACGCTGCCCCTGTCTTCCGCCGCCGTGATCCGCAACGATCTCAACATGGTGGTGCCGCCGATGTTCGTCCAGGCACCGGTGAAAGTGCGCTACACCACCGACCTCGCCGGCGCGGTCAATCGCGTCTGGATTCTTTCGGCCGCCGAACGCCAGCTTCCCGAGAACAACCAATAGTTCCATGAACCACCCCTTCCGCGACCGGGCGGGAAAACTCGGCGCCGGCGAGGCGGCCCCGTCCGCATGAAAGCCAAGAGCCTCACGGTCGAATTGCAGCCAGCCGACAACGCGCGCCTGGCGAACCTCTGCGGCGCGCTCGACGAGAACCTGCGCCAGATCGAGATGGCCTTCGACGTGACGATCGGCCGGCGCGGCGAGCACTGCCGCATCGACGGCGATCCGGCGCAGATGCGGCTGGCGGCCGCTGCCCTGCGGCATTTCCATACGCTGGCCGAGACGCCGCTGTCGGTCGATGACATCCAGCTCGGCCTCGTCGAGCTGCGCGGCCAGGCCGTGCAGCCGGCTCGCTCGCCGAATGCCGGCCTGCTGACGAAGAAGAGCGACCTGCACGGCCGCACGCCGCATCAGGTCGAATACCTGCGCAACATCCAGGAGCACGACATCACCTTCGGCATCGGCCCGGCCGGCACCGGCAAGACCTATCTCGCCGTCGCTTCCGCCGTCGACGCCTTCGAGCGCGACCAGGTGCAGCGCATCGTGCTGACGCGCCCCGCCGTCGAGGCGGGCGAGCGCCTCGGCTTCCTGCCGGGCGACCTCGCGCAGAAGGTCGACCCCTACCTGCGCCCGCTCTACGACGCGCTCTACGACCTGATGGGCTTCGACAAGGTGGCGCGCCTGTTCGAAAAGCAGAGCATCGAGATCGCGCCGCTCGCCTACATGCGCGGACGCACGCTCAACCACGCCTTCATCATCCTCGACGAGGCGCAGAACACCACGCCCGAGCAGATGAAGATGTTCCTCACGCGCATCGGCATCGGCGCCAAGGCGGTGATCACCGGCGACATCACGCAGATGGACCTGCCGAAGGGCCAGAAGTCGGGGCTGGTCGAGGCGCGCCGCATCCTCGCCAAGGTGCGCGGCCTGGCCTTCACCGACTTCGACGCCTCCGACGTCGTGCGCCATCCGCTGGTCGCGCGCATCGTCGCCGCCTATGAGAAAAACGCGAAAAAAGAAGGCGCCTGAACTCGCGCTTGCCGTGCAATACGGCTGCGCCGATGAGCGCCTGCCCGACCGCTCGCAGGTGCGCCGCTGGGTCAAGGCGACGCAGGAAACCGGTGTGCAGGCAACCGTGCGCTTCGTCGGCACGGCGGAAAGCCGTGCGCTCAATCGCGACTTCCGCGGCAAGGACTACGCGACCAACGTGCTGTCCTTCGTCTACGAAAGCGCCCCGGCGGTGAGCGGCGACCTGGTGATCTGCCTGCCGGTGGTGAAGCGCGAAGCGCAAGAGCAGCGCAAGCCGCTCAAGGCGCACCTGGCGCACATGGTGGTGCATGGTATGCTCCATCTGCAGGGATACGACCACGAAACCGGGCCGCGCGACGCCGCGCGGATGGAAGCGCGGGAGCGCGCGATCCTCGCCCGATTCCGCATCCCGGACCCTTACTGACGCTATTTATGGACCCGTCCCGAAGTCGCCCGTCGCTGTTCGAACGCCTCTCGCTGCTGCTGCTCGGCGAGCCCGAAGACCGCGAACAGCTGCTGCAGCTGCTGCGCGGCGCGCATGACCGTAACCTGATGGATGCCGACGCGCTCTCGATCATCGAGGGCGCGCTGCAGGTCTCCGAGATGCAGGTGCGCGACATCATGGTGCCGCGCGCGCAAATGGACGTCGTCTCCGTCGATGACCCGCCGGAAAAACTCGTCGACTTCGTGCTGGAAACCGCCCACTCGCGCTTCCCCGCGGTCGGCGAGAGCAAGGACGACGTGATCGGCATCCTGCTCGCCAAGGATCTGCTGCGCTACTTCGCCGGCAAGGAATTCGACCTGCGCGACAGCCTGCGTCCGGCGGTGTTCATTCCCGAATCGAAGCGCCTGAACGTGCTGCTGCGCGAGTTCCGCGCCTCGCGCAACCACATGGCGATCGTCGTCGACGAGTACGGCGGCGTCGCCGGCGTCGTCACCATCGAGGACGTGCTCGAACAGATCGTCGGCGACATCGAGGACGAATACGATTTCGACGAAGCCGCCGGCAACATCGTGCTGGACAACGCCGGGCGCTACCGCGTCAAGGCGGCCACCGAGATCGGCGACTTCAACACCGCCTTCGGCACCAGCTTCTCGGATGAGAATTACGACACCGTCGGCGGGCTGGTGATCCATGCGCTCGGCCGTCTGCCGAAGCGCAACGAGGCCATCGTCATCGACGGCCTGCGCCTGCAGGTGCTGCGCGCCGACAGCCGCCGCGTGCATACCCTGCTGGTCGACCCGCAGAAGGGACTGGCGCTCGAACCGCAGGCATGAGGCCGCCGTCCGCGCTCCTCGCGATCCTGCTCGGGGGTGCCAGCGTCGCCGGCTTCGCGCCGCTGGAAATCTTCGCGTTGCCGGTCTTCACACTGGCGCTCTTGTTCCGTCTCTGGCAGCGATCCGGCTCCCCGCGCGCGGCCGCCTGGCTCGGCTTCTGCTGGGGACTGGGCTTCTTCCTGGCCGGCGTGTCGTGGGTCTATGTGAGCCTGCACGACATCGGCGGCATGGCGGCGCCCGTCGCCATCGCCGCCACGCTGCTGTTCTGCGCCTACCTGGCGCTGTTTCCCGCGCTGACGGGTTGGCTTTACCGCCGCCTAAGCATGGCGGCTGATCGGCTGAGCCGCTCTGCCAGCACCGAGTTTCTCAAGGATGCGTTTCTCGCGGCCGGCTTGTGGACGCTCGTCGAATGGCTGCGCGGCTGGCTGTTCACCGGCTTTCCCTGGCTCGCGCTCGGCTATTCGCAGACGCCGCCCAGTCCGCTGGCGGGCTATGCGGCCGTGCTCGGCGTCTACGGCGTCGGCTTCCTCGCCGCGCTGATCGCCGCGCTGTTCGCCTTCGGCACGGGAAGCTGGCGCCGCGCGTTCGGCGTCATGGCGCTTGCCGCCGGCATCGCAGGCGGCGGCTGGCTGTTGCGCGGCATGGACTGGACGCAGCCGGCCGGCAAGCCGCTCGCCGTCAGCCTCCTGCAGGGCAACATCCCGCAGAGCCTCAAGTGGGTGCCCGAGCGCCTGCCGCTGTCGATCGACACCTATACGAAGCTCGCCGACGACAACCCGGCGGCGCTGACCATCCTGCCGGAAACCGCACTGCCGCTGCTCTTCGACCAGGTGCCGCTCGAGGTGTTCCAGGGATTGACGCGGCACGGCGACGTCCTGCTCGGCATCGCCGTGCGCCACCGCGCCGGCGGCTACGTCAATGGCGCGGTGGCGCTCACCGCGCAGGGCGCGCAGAGCTACGCCAAGCGCCACCTCGTGCCCTTCGGCGAATACGTGCCGCCCGGCTTCGCCTGGTTCTTCGATCTCGTCCATATCCCGATGTCGGACTTCTCCGCCGGCCCGGCCACGCAGCCGCCGCTCGCGATCGCCGACCAGCGGGTCGCACCGAACATCTGCTACGAGGATCTGTTCGGCGCGGAGATTCTGCAGGCGCTGCCGCAGGCGACGCTGCTGGTCAATCTCTCGAACACCGCCTGGTTCGGCGACTCGCTCGCCCAGCCGCAGCATCTGCAGATCGCGCGCCTGCGCGCCATCGAGACGGGCCGCACCATGCTCCGCGCCACCAATACCGGCATCACGGCGGCCATCGCGCCCGACGGCCGCGTGCTCGGCCAGCTGCCGCCCTTCACCACCGGTGCGTTGCGCGTCGAGGCGCAGGGTTACCAAGGCACGACTCCCTTCATGCGCTGGGGCAACGCGCTGGCGCTGCTGCTGGCGATCTGCGCCGTTTTGCCGGCGCTCATGGCCGCTTATCGGCGGCGCAAGAGCCGCTAAAATCGCGCTTTGTCGAATTTTTCCCCGCCATGAAGCCGACGTTTCAACAAATCATCCTGCGGCTGCAGGAATTCTGGGACCAGCAGGGCTGCGCGCTGCTGCAGCCCTACGACATGGAGGTCGGCGCCGGCACCAGCCACACCGCCACCTTCCTGCGCGCGCTCGGCCCCGAGCCGTGGAAGGCCGCCTACGTGCAGCCCTCGCGCCGGCCGAAGGACGGCCGCTACGGCGAGAACCCGAACCGCATGCAGCACTACTACCAGTACCAGGTGGTGCTCAAGCCCGCGCCGGAGAACATCCTCGAGCTCTATCTCGGCTCGCTGGAAGCATTGGGCTTCGATCTGAAGAAGAACGACGTGCGCTTCGTCGAGGACGACTGGGAGAACCCGACGCTCGGCGCCTGGGGCCTCGGCTGGGAAGTCTGGCTCAACGGCATGGAAGTGACGCAGTTCACCTACTTCCAGCAGGTCGGCGGCATCGACTGCAAGCCGATCACCGGCGAGATCACCTACGGCCTCGAGCGGCTGGCGATGTACCTGCAGGGCGTCGAGAACGTCTTCGACCTCGTCTATGCGCCGGGCCTGAAATACGGTGACGTGTTCCACCAGAACGAGGTCGAGCAGAGCGCGTACAACTTCGAGCACAGCGACGTCGACTTCCTGCTGCATGCCTTCGGCGCGCACGAGAAGCAGGCGAAGTACCTGATGGAACAGCAGCTGGCGCTGCCGGCCTACGAACAGGTCCTGAAGGCCGCACACACCTTCAACCTGCTCGACGCGCGCGGCGCAATCTCCGTCACCGAGCGCGCCGCGTATATCGGAAGAATCCGCAACCTGGCGCGCAGCGTCGCGCAGAGCTACCTCGACAGCCGCGCCCGGCTCGGCTTCCCGATGGCGCCGAAGGAACATGCCGCCGAAGTGCTGGCCAGGCTGGAGAAAGCGGCATGAAGAACCTGCTCGTTGAACTGTTCGTCGAGGAACTGCCGCCCAAGGTGTTGCACAAACTTGGCAAATCATTTGCACAAGACGTTTGGTTTGAGTTGGCCTCACAATCACTAGCATCTGATAGCTCGACCTATGGGGAAACAGTTGTTGCCTTCGCTTCGCCTCGCAGATTGGCTGTTTGGGTTAGAGATGTTTTGAACCGGGGTCCTGATCGTGCAGTTCGTCAGAAACTGATGCCGGTCAGCGTCGGGCTTGACGAAAAGGGTCAGCCGACACCGGCTTTACTCAAGAAACTCAGCGCGCTAGGTTTCGATGCTTCGGCTCTAGGACAGCTAAAGCGTGAAGGTGAGGGCAGGGCTGAAACGCTGTTCTTCGATTCCATGGTCAAAGGAGCAACCCTCTCAGATGGATTGCAGAAAGCCATCGAATACGCGCTTGCCAAACTACCTATCCCCAAGGTGATGACCTATCAATTGAAGGATGGCTGGAGCAGCGTGAATTTTGTCAGGCCTGCCCACAAGCTGGTCGCGCTGCACGGCGCCGAGGTTGTGCCGGTCTCCGTGCTCGGCCTGAGGGCCGGCCGCGAAACGCAGGGCCACCGTTTCGAGGCGAAGAACCCTGTGGTCTCCATCAAGGATGCCGACAGCTACGCGCAGCAGTTGGAAAGCGAAGGCGCGGTAATCCCCGGCTTCGAAGCGCGCCGCGCCGAGATCGAAAAGCAGTTGCAGGCCGCCGCGGCGAAGGAAGGGCTGCAGCCGATCGAGGACCAGGCGCTGCTCGACGAGGTGACCGCGCTGGTCGAGCGGCCGAACGTGCTGACCTGCCAGTTCGAGAAGGAATTCCTCGACGTGCCGCAGGAATGCCTGATCCTGACGATGAAGGCCAACCAGAAGTACTTCCCCTTGCTCGACGCCGCAGGCAAGCTCACCAACAAGTTCCTCGTCGTCAGCAACATCAGCCCTGCCGACGCCTCCGCCGTGATCGGCGGCAACGAGCGCGTCGTCCGTCCGCGCCTCGCCGACGCCAAGTTCTTCTTCGACCAGGATCGCAAGAAGTCATTGATGGACCGCATCCCCGGTCTGGCGAAGGTGGTTTATCACAACAAGCTCGGCACCCAGGGCGAGCGCATCGAACGCGTCGCCGCGCTGGCACGCGCGATCGGCGCGAAGCTCGACGGCGAGAATCTCGCGAACCAGGCCGACCGCGCGGCGGTGCTGGCCAAGGCCGATCTGCTGACCGACATGGTCGGCGAGTTCCCCGAGCTGCAGGGCATCATGGGCCGCTACTACGCGCTGCACGACGGCGAGCCGGCCGACATCGCCGATGCGATCGAGGACCACTACAAACCGCGCTTCGCCGGCGACGAACTGCCGCGCAACTCCGTCGGTGTCTGCGTCGCCTTGGCCGACAAGCTGCAGACACTGGCCGACATGTTCGGCATCGGTCAGCTGCCGACCGGCGACAAGGACCCCTTCGCGCTGCGCCGCCATGCCCTCGGCCTGGTGCGCATGCTGATCGAACGCGACCTGTCACTCGACCTGCCGTGGCTGTTCCATGCTGTGAAGCTGGCCGATGCCAAGGTCGTCGAGCAACTGTCCGGCTTCATCTACGAGCGCCTCGCCGGCAGCCTCAGGGAACAAGGCTATTCGGCGCTGGAAGTCGACGCGGTGGTGAGCCTGCGGCCGCAGCGCCTCGGCGACATCCCGAAGCGGCTCGCCGCCGTGCGCGCCTTCGCCGCGCTGCCC
>AMWB02016736.1_pt1 | contig 10142 bp, 6 predicted proteins | sample 200311 | NCBI WGS metagenome assembly AMWB02 (sample SAMN02737377, study PRJNA173069) | bioreactor metagenome | biome: anode biofilm in microbial fuel cells | place: USA: California | collected 2010-12-16 | reverse complement strand
CCCCGCCAGTCCGGACTGGCAACGGAGGCCCGTGCCACTTTAAAGATGTTTCCGCCATTCGACCAACTGGCGGCATTTGAAGGGCTCGAAGATTTTTCCCATATCTGGATCATTTTTGTCTTCCATTCGGGCATGCGGGACAAATGGAAGGCGACTGTCCGCCCCCCAAGACTTGGCGGAAACCGCCGAATCGGGGTTTTTTCAACCCGCTCCGGATTCAGACCCAACCCCATCGGCCTTTCAGTGGTCCGGCTTGAAAAAATTATCCGGGAAAGAAAAGACACCCGTCTTTACCTGGCCGGCGTCGATCTGATGGACGGCACCCCTGTTCTGGACATCAAGCCCTATCTGCCCTATGCCGATGCCATTTGCGATGCCCGCAGCGGATTTGCCGCGGGCAGCCCGGAAGCCCTGATACAGGTCCATTTCAGTCCGGAAGCCAGAGCCTTTTGCCTTGAAAAAGAACAATCAGGATACCCCGGGTTGATGCGGCTTATCCAACAACTGCTTGAAACGGACCCCAGGCCCGCTTATTACGCATCCACACCTCAAAAAAGCCATTTCGGCATGAAGGTATATGACTTTAATGTCCTGTGGAACATCTCCGAAGGCGCTGCATATGTCACTGCCTGTGAAGACGACAACAAAATCCGGACAGCGTGATACCGGAATTCGCACCTTTTAACCAACACCTTTTATAGATCGAAATCCACATGAAATGCAACCCTGACGAACAATATCATTCCCGATATTTTTTTGAAGCCGGGATTCGTTTTGAATGCCGTCGCTGCGGGGCCTGCTGCACGGGGGACCCCGGCGTCATCCGTATCAGTCAGCGGGAAATCCGGTCTCTGGCCGATTATCTCAAGCTTCCCGTGCCCGATCTGACCCGGATACATTTGCGGCCGATGGCATCGGGTTTCAGCATTGTTGAAGAACCGGACGGCAGTTGCCGGTTCTATGAACAGGGCTGCCGGATATACCCGGTCCGGCCGCTTCAGTGCCGGACTTACCCTTTCTGGTTCAGCCAGATGCGCTCCCTGCATCAATGGGAAAAAGCCCTTCGCCAATGCCACGGGATCGGAAGCGGGCCGCTTTATTCCAGAGAGCGCATCCTCGATATGCTTTCCCGATCCATGGATCACCTTGAATCCATGGAATAAAAACATCAGAAAATTCCCTCAGAGCGTTTTTTCGAGTTTATTCTTCCCATTTTAATTTCCGAGATAATTTCCTCCGCAGATCTGTCATCATCCCAAGACCCGGATAATTCCAGCAGGGTCTGAGCTGCCGTTTTTTCAGGATGCTTTCCTCCCCTTCCGGTCATATAATTTTTTACCAGAAAAAGAATCTGCTGACTGACGAACCGATTCTCGGCTGCAGGATTCAATACTGCTTAATCTGGTGCGCTCACAAAGAAGAGGATATCAGGTTGAGCTTGTCGCACAGCATCTTCCTGATTTCGCGTTTGAGAATTTTCCCCACGCCGCTGGTGGGAAGCTCATCCATGAACAGGATAAGCTTCGGGACTTTGTATGGTGCGACATTCTCCTTGAGAAACGCCACAATTTTCTCTTTTTCCCCCTCGCTTTTTTCAATCCCGGGCCGAAGCACAACGGCCATGGCAACGCGCTCTGAACCCGGCCGTTCCGGGTCGGGTACGCCCACGGATGCGGCAAGGTGTACATCGGGGTGCCGGGAGATGACGTCGTCCAATTCCTTGGTGAAAACCTTGAAGCCGGACACGATCACCATATCCTTTAGCCTGTCAACGATAAAGAAATAGCCGTCCGCATCCATCCGGGCAATATCGCCGGTATACATCCAACCGCCACTGAGCGCATGGGCCGTTTCCTCGGGTTTGTTGTAATAACCCTGCATGACCTGGGGGCCCTGGATCAGGATCTCGCCCGGCTGACCGGTTTCGACCGGCTGACCGGTTTCCGGGTCCACCAGAATGAATTCCGTGTCCGGGAGCGGCAACCCGATGGAGCTGGGCTTCTTGGTACCGTACCGGGGGTTGCAGCAGGTCACCGGTGAGGTTTCGGTCATACCGTAAAGTTCGATGAAATTCCCCTTTCCGATGATGGCTTCAAGCTCATGGATGTTTTCGGCGGGAAACGGCGCAGCCGCGCTCAGGCACCATTTGAGCGGTCCCAGGTCCATTTTGGCAAATTCCGGGTTTTTCATGAGCTGGAAATACACCGTGGGCACGTTCACCATGAAGCTCGGATGCCAGGTTTTGATGGCATGGATCAAAAATGCGGTATCCCTGGGGTTGGGAACGCATATCTGCGTGGTGCCCTGGGTGAGGGTAAAGCCGCCAAGGGCCAGCCCAGCAATATGAAATAGCGGAAACGCGGACAGCGCCACATCCTCTGCCCGGATATCCAGCCAAGCCAGCACCTGACGGCGGTTGGCCATATAGTTTCTCTGCGTCAGAACCGCCCCCTTGGAAGGTCCGGTCGTACCGCCCGTGTACATCATGAACATCGGTTCATCCAGGTTTCTGGAAACCATCACCGGCACGACCGGCATGTCCTGAATTGCCTGTGCCAGGTGCACCACTTTTTTCCCCTTGAGCGGCGTCACCGCGGCTGTGGGGATTTTTTTAAGAAGTTTTCCCAGCACCCGTTTGAAGCCGGGCATGAAATCCGCGATTTCAGACACCACCACGGTTGAAAACGCAGCTTTCTCCGCCACATCGGCAATTTTTCCAAAGAGCACATCCACGGTCAGGATAAGCTTTGTCCCGGAATCGTTGAGCTGATACGCCAGCTCGGCCGGCGTCAGCAGCGGACTCAGTCCTGTGGATACCATTCCGGCCTTCTGCACCGCGATCATGCCGATATAATGCGCCGGTATATTGGGTAGGTGCAGCCCCACGATATCGCCAGGGACCAGCCCGGATTTCTGCAGATAATGCGCAAGCCGGTTGGCGATGACATCCACTTCAATAAAGCTCAGTTTGCGTCCCATGTAAACCAGGGCCGTCTTGTCCGCGTACTGCTTCACCGTTTCGGCAAACATCTCCGAAAAAATCTTATCCGGATATGTCAATACCGGTTGTACATTCTTGTCGTAATGCGCTATCCACGGCTTTTTTGAATATACATCCTCCATAGCACAATTCCCTCCTCAGTTCCGGGTTGGCATGAATCTTAACAGCATATCCCTAAATTTCAAAGGACCTTCAGCCTGGCAGAAAAAACTTGATCGAAATGAAAAAGTCCGGACAAATGAATCCTGAGTCCTGACATACCACAGTTGCCATGGAAATCAATACACCAGGTTACAATTAGAAAGAAATCGGATGTGAACGGAGTTGGTCGTTCCAGTCATGAGCAGCACCTTACTGCAACGAGCCCAAAAATAAGCTCCAAAAAATATAACAGCTTACAAAAAAACTTGACCGTGCATCCTTTTGTACATACAACTAAAACATGGAAATCGTCTGGGATCCCGATAAAGCTGCGCAAACCCTGATAACCACGCAGGCGTGACGTTCGGAGAAGCCAAACACGCTTTCTTCGACCCTTTTGCTTTGACGCATGAAGACGATTCATCTGAGAGCGAGCAACATTTCGTGACCTTGGGTATGGGAGGCAAGGGACGGATACTGGTTGATTACTCATACCGAAAAGAAACAATACGGCTGATTTCAGCTTGGAAAGCCAATCAGCCGCAGCAGAGGTGTCATGAAAAGCAGTTCCGATAACTTTCATAAAAAATTTAAAGCTTTAGATTTTGCCGATGCGAAACCGGTTAGTGAAACGACGCATTTGGCAAAGCTCCAAGCTCAATCTGGCAACAAAACGCGCATCACGATGAGGGTTGATAGCGATGTCCTTGCCATTTTCAAGGCACGCGCCGGGATAATTTGTTTGAACTTTCCTTTTTGTCCTGCTATTTTCAGACCTCTTTTTCATCTTCCATCACCAACCTCAATTTTACACAACATGCATAAACCGGGATTATGTTGGGACAAGATTTTAACATATGTCTGTAACAATCTATTTTAAATATGAATTAAATTCAAGGGACGGGTTTGTCGATCCAAAGGAAATATTTCATGAAACTGAGAACCGTATGTGCCGCCATGCTGATCTGGACGTTGATGGCCTGGCAAGAAAGTTATCCCGTTGAAGCCGGTGTGCTTGGGCCTCATATCATTCGACTGATTGAAACCCGCGGTGCCTCTTTTGCGGGCGATCGGTTCGGTCGAACCTTTGACCGCTGGATCGATGGCAAAAAGGAAAAATTTATCCATGTGTTCATCCAGGCGGATTTATCCGCGTTGCCTGCCATCCGCTCCCGGGGATGTCAGATTTTTACTGTTACATCCGGAGGGATCATTACAGCTCAGGCCCCGATCGACAGTCTGGCCGGGATCGCTGAACTGGGTGGGGTTTACCGAATTGAAGCTGGCCGTGCAGTCAATAAAATGATGGATATCAGCGCGGGGGTGTATGGCGTCAACCTGCCTCAAATCGCATATCCGCGATCTGACAATACGGGGAAAGGAGTCATCATCGGGATTATCGATACCGGGATTGATATCGAACATCCGGATTTTATCGACAGCCAGGGGCAGACCCGCATCTTATCCATTTGGGATCATACCCTGGATACCGAAGATGTGGGCAGGATTGCAGACAACCCTGACGGGTATTCCTATGGCACTGAGTGGAGCCGGGCAATCATCCAGCAGGGTTACGGGACATGCCTGCATCGTGACTATGACGGTCATGGCACGCATGTGGCGGGAACCGCTGCCGGGAACGGGCGGGCCCAGAGTTATGAAGGCCCCTACATCGGGATTGCACCGGAAGCAGACCTGTTGATCGTTAAATTCGATTTTGAAAATATCAAAAATCGAAATTCAGAAACCATGATCCTGGATGGGATCAACTGGATTTTTCAACAAGCTGCCAGGCTGGGAAAACCGTGCGTGATCAATATGAGTCTGGGCGGCAATTATGGCCCGCATGACGGCAGCACTCCGGAAGAACGGGGAATAGACGATCTGGCAGGACCAAACCGGATCATCTGCATTTCGGCTGGAAATGCGGGATCTTCCTATGAGGGTCCGACATTTGAACAGATAGGCGGCCCCATACATGGAAGCGGCAATTTTAGCGTCAACCGCGATATCGTCGTGCAGACCGGTTCGGACTATGTGCCCGATTCTCCGGATAGTTCCACAGACTATCTTTTTTTTGACATCTGGTATTCCGGGCAGGACACCTGCCGGGTTCAAATCACCACTCCAGGCGGCAAAAAATATCCGCCCAATTTTGAGGGACGTTATCAGCATCTATGGGTAACCGGCGGAAGATCACGCTGCCTGAAAACGCCGGAAGGAACGCTTTGCGTTACGAATACCAAAGGTGCGAACAGTTCCTGGAGCAGCGATAACGCTGACAACAATCTGTACATTGAAATCTCGGATGTCCACAAAACCAAACCATCGGCTGGACAGTGGGTGATCGATTTGATCCCGCTTAAAGGAAACGGCGATTATCAGGCATGGCATGGTTTCAGTACCAGTCTGTCCCACACTTATTTCTGGTATAACAGCGGTTCGCTATCCCATACATGGGGAGATCCGTCTGACGCCAGCCTGTCCACCAATCAGATGACCATCGGTTCCCCGGCTACTGCTCTACAGGCTATTTCGTTGGGGGCTTACCAAACCAAAAACATCTGGCCCGGAAGGCTGTATGAGGACTGGACATTCCCGGAATCGCCGTATAGCCTGATCTGGCAGTCCTACGGCGTGGCTCCGCTGGATTATTATAATCCCTTTTATCTGATGGACCTGGCATACTTTTCCAGCCGGGGACCCAGCCGGGACGGACGGACACAGCCGTTTATCACCGCCCCGGGTGTGGGGATTGTTGCGTCGCTTTCCGCAAGCACACGGGACAATCCCAACGAAACCTATTTCCGGCGTTTGAACCGGGTTGAATTCGGAGGCAATCATACTGTCCTTCAGGGAACCAGCATGTCATGTCCCCATGCCACCGGCGTTGTCGCGCTTCTTCTTGAAAAGGCCAATCGATCAGGACTGTCGCCGACCCCGGCTGACATCAAAACATACATCAAAGCGGGCAGCCGTCACGATGATTTTACGGGATTGAACCCGCAAAATACCGAAGACAGCAACAATGACTGGGGCTATGGGAAGATGGATGCCACCGGAGCATTATCGGCCGTTCCGGAGAAATAGCATCCCGTTATGCCGGGTTCTCGGCGTCTTGGGTATTGACAAAGTGTTTCCAAATATTCTATGTTCGGGTCAAAAAGGCCTGTTCATGCCCGCTTCAGATGCAGATATTTACTGCTTAAATCAGATAACCCATTGAAAGGAAATACCAAATACTGGTGATGTTGTCATTGGCTCGTTCATTATGACATCGTGAGCCCAGGAGGCAGAGTATCTGTTCGACGCGAAAAGATTATCTGCCAGCACCTCATCTTGTTAACAACGAATGTGAAACAATGAAAAATCGAACGATACGCAATCAAACTTTCAAACATTTATGTTCAATTGCCTGTTGCCTTCTGTTGCTCCTGACATCCGCAACTGTCCACGGCAAACAGACCCAATCCAAAACCGGCACCGCTGCCGATAAAGCTGCTGCAAAATCAGCCAAGAAGAAACCCGGTACCATCCAGAAGAAAAGCAATACATGCTCAAAGCTTTCCGAAAAAGCCACCGGCAAAAAGACCCCGTCCAAACCCGGCAATAATTCCAAAAAAGTCGCGGCAGAGCCGGCAGAGAAGAAATCCAGTGCCAGCCAGAAGAAAAAAAATAGCGGCCAAAAACTCTCTGCAAAAAACACCGGGAAAAAGCACAAAACAAAGCAGCTCCTCTCTAAAAGAAAGTCGGCCCCGAAGGTCACGGCAAATATTCCATCCGAACGGCGACTCAGCCAGTTCCAGTATTCTCCATCCGATTTTACGGATGAAAAACTCCAGGAGGAAATGAAGGAATACCTGGGCATTCCGTATCGAAGCGGCGGAACCAGCTCAAGGGGAATGGATTGTTCGGGCTTTGCCAGAACGATTTATGCCAATTTGTTCGGTATTGAACTCCCCCACAATTCCGCCGCCCAGTTCAGCTTCCCCAAACTTCAAAGAATTGAAGAAGACGAACTCCAAACCGGGGACCTGGTGTTTTTTTCCCGAAAAAAACGTATCAATCATGTGGGGGTTTATCTGGGAGACGGCAATTTCATTCATGCCACAAACGGCAACGGCATCATGATTTCCAGCCTGGACGACGAGCATTGGAAATCTCGGATGGTCGGTACCAAAAGGCCGATGTCATTTGACAAAACCGGCATGGATACCCTCCAGCTCCAGGGCAGCTTTGATATCCCGCTCAACACCGGCGGCCACATCAAATCCTATGCCCGTGATGAATTCCGTCCTTCTTACGATTTCGGCAATCCCGGGAATTCCAGCGCGTTTCGCGAATCAAACAGCGAGCTTTACGAATTCAACAACGGCCACCAGTATACTTATGAAGTTGAATTCAGTCAAAAATTATGGGATGATACCTGCAACGTCAGCATGAGCGCCATTCGCGAAAAACTGGATATAGCCAGCGCCTGGAACGTTTATGAGCGCGAGATGGATGCGGACTGGCCTTTTCATAACAGGCTTTCCCCGGATGATTCATCCGCAACCGTTCGCCACGGCTTCAAGCTGGCCAGTGAAATCAGTCCGTTTGCAGGACTCACCATCACACCTTCCTTTATTTATCTGGATTACGACCAGCAGGCTCAGGCCAAAGAAATGATGGAAGTTCCCAAACGCATCTTCGGATTGAGTACCCAGATCACGCCGATGACCGGCCCCTGGTCCGTTTCAATGGCCATGCATTACGCGGATCAACTGGACATGGCGGATTCTCTCTTTAAAACCTCCGACCTGCTAAACACCATGGATATGACTTTCAAGCTGGGATATTATTTTTCAAAAAATCTCGAACTCTCCGTCATGGGAAAACATGATTTCAAGGCCCTGCCCGGACGGACGGACCTTGCGTCATCCCCGGATTCACCAATCAATAGCGATTTTCTGTTTAAACTGGATTTGAAGTACTAGATGCACGCTTCCAGAATTCCATTTGAAAGACCGGCTCGGTTTTAAAAACCGAGCCGGTCTGCCTTTTATAAACGGTCTGTTGGACTCTTCCAAGTCCTTGCGCTTTTTCAGCCCTGTCTTTTATCAATCGGTATATATCGATTTTCGGAAAGGCCGGTGTAGATCTGTCGCGGGCGACTCAGCCGCCAGTTGGGATCGTCCAGACTTTCCTTCCATTGGGCGATCCAGCCCGGAAGCCTGCCGATGGCAAACATCACGGTAAACATGTTGGTGGGAATTCCCATGGCGCGAAGCACGATCCCGCTGTAAAAATCGATGTTCGGGTACAGGTGATGTTCGATAAAATAGTCGTCCGTAATTGCCGCATCCTCCAACTGTTTGGCGATATCCAGCAGCGGATCGCTGATCTTCAGTTTATCCAGCACCTTGTCACACATTTTTTTCATGATTCTGGCGCGTGGATCATACGTCTTATACACCCGGTGACCAAAGCCCATGAGCCGGAACGGATCATTTTTGTCTTTCGCCCGTGCAATGTCCCGCTTGACATCCCCGCCGCTCTTTTGAATGCCTTCCAGCATTTCGATGACCGCCTGATTGGCGCCCCCGTGCAGCGGCCCCCAGAGCGCCGCAACCCCTGCAGAGATCGCCGCATACAGATTGACCCGGCCGCTTCCGACCATGCGAACCGTTGAGGTCGAGCAGTTCTGTTCGTGATCCGCATGCAGTATCCAGAAGACATTGAGTGCATCCACCAGTGTATTGTCAATATCATAAGGCCGGACCGGATTATCAAACATCATGTTCAGAAAATTGGCACAATAATTCAGATCCGGCCGGGGATAAATCACCTTGTGGCCCCGCGATATTTTATAAGACATGGCCGCCAGGGTGCGGACCTTGGACAGCAGGCGGGTGACCGTCAGATTGATTTCTTCCTCTTCGTTGATTTTCAGCTCCGGATAAAAACTGCGAAGGGCCGTTACCATCGCGGACAGGATTCCCATGGGATGGGACGCCCTGGGAAAATTCTGGAAAAAGAACTGCATGTCCTCATGAATCAGGGAATTGTCATTGAGAAGGACGGAGAACTGATTCAGTTCCTGACGGGTGGGCAGTTTTCCGTTAATCAGCAGGTAGGCGGTTTCCGTAAAAATGGAATGCTCAGCCAGATCTTCAACCGGAATGCCCCGATATCGCAAAATGCCTTTTTCACCGTCCATAAACGTGATGGCGCTGGTGCAGCTTCCGGTATTGGCAAAGCCGGGATCCAGGGTGATCAGACCGGTGGTCTTGCGAAGTTTTGAAATATCGATGCCTTTTTCACCTTCCGATCCCACAACAACCGGCAGTTCACAGACTTTATCCCCAAAAATGATTTTCACTGTTTCCATCGTTTTCCTCTCCCCTCCGAGTTCCGGATTCTTATTCAACGTCATTGACATCCGCATCCCGGCTTTATAATATGGCCATCATGAAAGACTTGACAAACCGTCCGTTTGAGCACATCAGCGCCATTTTGCCCCGGGCCATGAAGGCGATACACCCGGATAAAATCGACACATTTATCGCCATCTGCAGCCTCTGGGACGATATCGTCGGCCAGTCCGTATCCGAACATGTCCGCCCGGCCGCGTACAAAGAGCCGGTTCTGATCGTTCATGTGAACAGTTCATCCTGGATCCATCACCTGCAGTTCACCAAGCAGGAAATGATCGAAAATATCAACAAGATGCTGAAAAAAACAGCGGTAACCGATATCAAATGTAAAATCGGACCGGTTTAAACAGACGGGTAACATTTTCACTCGCGGCTTTCAACAAAAAAACCCGAACCGGCACAGACCGGTTCGGGTTTTTTTAAGGTGTATTTTCCGGTTGATCTCAGTCCACAACCGGCCTGGGAAGAACCTTGGCCCTTTCGGCAATCTCCGGAACCATGTGCTCCCATTCAATGGCCATCAGATGCACGCCGGCCACGCCTTTCAGCTCCTTGAACTCTTCAATCTGCTCGCAGGCGATCTT
>AMWB02021143.1_pt1 | contig 10143 bp, 9 predicted proteins | sample 200311 | NCBI WGS metagenome assembly AMWB02 (sample SAMN02737377, study PRJNA173069) | bioreactor metagenome | biome: anode biofilm in microbial fuel cells | place: USA: California | collected 2010-12-16 | reverse complement strand
TCAGGCCGGCAATCTTCCTGCATATAGACAGGCCGAGTCCCGTGCCGCCGTATTTCCGGGTGGTGGTACCGTCTGCCTGTTTAAAGGCTTCAAAAATTGTTTCACATTTATCCTGTGGGATGCCAATTCCTGTATCTCTAATTTTGCTGAGAAGAGTAATGGTTTGTTCTGACTCTTCTTCTATCTCGAGACTGAGTTCCAACTCCCCCCGTTCGGTAAATTTGGCGGCGTTGCCGAGAAGATTAATGAGTACCTGCCGAAATTTGCCCGGATCACCCTGAATGAAGGTCGGCAGGTTGTCATCGATGCGACAGAGAACCTCAACAGGTTTTCCGGCCACCCGTGGTCGGATAAGATCGCAGACATCATGGGCGGTGATTTCAGGATCGAAATCGATACATTCAAGGGTCATCTTCCCGGCTTCGACCTTGGAGAAGTCCAGGATATCATTGATCAGACCAAGGAGGGCTTCGGCGCTGCGTTTGATGGTCAAGGCACTGTCTCGCTGTTCCTCGTCCAGCTGCGTTGTCAGGAGGATGTCGGCGAAGCCGATAACTCCATTCATCGGCGTGCGAATTTCATGGCTCATGGAGGCGAGAAATTCGCTTTTAGCGCTGTTTGCCCTTTCGGCAGCCTGTATGGCTTTGCGAAGCTCCAGGGTTTGGGCCATGATTTCTGTTTGCAGGGTTTTCGAGTAGTTCTCCTGTTGCTCCTGAATAGTGCGATAACTCCGTTCCGTTTCTTCCAGCAGCTTTTGATGCTGGAGATCCATTACCTGAAATTTTCGGCCGAACTGGTTTTTGTGGATGGTTATTTTCTTTTCAAGCCGTTCGATTTTTTTGTGCGCAAAATGTTCTCGCAACCCAAGATCGACTAGGCTGGCAATATCTTCCTGCCTGGAGTCTTCATAAACCGAGCGGAAGATCAGGGTCGCTTCGAGCTCGGGAAGATAGCGTGCCGAATATCCCGGGGGTAGAGCGGCCGGCAACAATGGGTCTGTCGCCTTCCGGGTTGCGGCAGCAATCATTTCCTGGACAATAATTTCGGAGAATTCAGCCTTGCTGTTTGTTTGGAGTCGCTTGCCCTTCTCGGTGATGGCAATGACCGATACAGACGAAATATTCTGCTCAAAGAAAAGCAGCAGATCTTTCAGCTGTTCTTCGGAAGAGGTTATTTTATTAAATAAATTGATCATGCAGGTTTTGTCTTGTTGCTCCGGCTTGCTTTAATGTTGCGAGGCTTAAGAGTAAATAGACTGGGCCTTGTCCAACTCATCGGGAAGGTCCTCGATCAGGACCGTGTATTCATCAAGGTTGTCCCGAAGGTGAATGATCAGCGGCGGAGACAGCTCCATTTCCAGATCCGGCAGCGTTGTCAGTTTCATTTGGCCGGTAATGTATTCGGCTAGCTGAATTATTCCGGTAAGGCTCGATGGATCGATGTCAGCCGAGAGCAGATGATGGTCCCGGATGGCGTTTTGGATGTTTAATGGCATATTCCAGTCAAGTGTCAAGTGGTGACCTATTTTACAGTGGTCTGTGGCAAAGGCTCGTTGTTCCATGTCAAGCAGAGCACTGGTCGACGTACAAGAGGCACAGATCTTATGAAAATCTTCCCGTCGGACCTGTTCTTCAACGAGCAGGCCAAAGTCGTGCAGAATCCCGCATAAAAAGGCATCGTCGCCATTAACACCGAAAATTCTTTCGGCAATCATCTTGCTCAAAATGGAAACTGCCGCACAGTGTTCCCATAATTTTTTTTTGGAAAAGACGGAATCGACTTCAGGTCTGATGAAGATGTTCTTCAGAGCGTCTGTGACCAATAGATTGTGCAGGTTTTTCATACCCAGAAAGGCTACTGCACGACTAATGGAATCAACCGTCTGAACCAGGCGGTAGTAAGGACTGTTGACAAGACGCAGAAGACGGCTGACCAGGATGGGATCCATTTTAATAGCCTCTTCGAAATCCTTCATGGTCGATTCGGAGTCGTTGATCAGGCGGGTAATAGTGGTTATTACATGCGGCAGGGGATGTATATCGGTAAATTTTTCAATAAATTTCTGGGCAGTGGACACGCAATATCTCCAATTTCAGGATGGCAACTAGAGACGCAAATGAGCATTGTCTCGCACTGCACGCATCTTTTGCGATCGACGCGCAGATGAGTGCCTGGCTTTTAAGAACTACGGAGGGGTGATGATTTTTCTATATTTTGTCAGGTGTCATGAAGTTGTCAGTGAGAAAAGAGCTCTTTCTTGGTGACAGCCTCGGCCTTGATACGATCGAGGAGTTCGGCCAGAACTGGTTTGATGTTTTCTCTGATGTCCCCTGCCACGATGATGTAGAGGAGGTCGTCGCCCGGTTGAAAAGTACCGGAATATGCCTCGACAATAATTTCAAAAATACCCGGTCGCTGCAGATACTCCTGTCTGAGAGCTTCGATTTTTACCGGATCCGGTGTGACCTGCAGGGCGGTTACCGCTGTTCTGTCTTTTCTTGACCAATTACGGACGACCCCGTTATGGATAAGGATCATTCCCACATTATCGGTAAATTCCGGCCTTTTTTTCAGTTCTTTGATTGTCTTGCTAATATCCATGGCAAACCTTTTAGTTGATAACACTACACATTACGGCTGGCTAGCCTTGTTCGGCGTTATCATCATTTAAATTTGTTGAATTATCGGAATGATAAGTTCTTGTTCCTGGTCCAGGCTAGCCAGGTTTATATTGTTGTTGTATCGCTTCAGGAGCCAGAGCGGCACGTCGAACTTATTGTAGCAGATGTCCCACAATGTGTCACCGGAAATAACCTGATATATCTTCTGGCCGATTACCGTAAAGGCCGAAAAGAAGGTCTTTTCTTTTTCCTGTAAGAAGGCGAGGCGTTTTTTCTCAAAGAGCGCAGGAGTCAATCGATCGAAGACCAGAAGGAGCTGTTGGCCCGGGGTGACAGCAGCCCCTGGTGCCAGTCCGTTGAGGGCCAGGAGGGATGCCTTGGTTTTTCCAAGCCAGTTTCCGTAGAGCTCAAACGATTCCTCGGGCTGTACAATTATATGGCCATGCGTTGTCCCATTTTTATGATGAACATTGGCAACATGGTAAAGGCTTGCATCCCTTTTCGGCAGAAAATTATGACCACTGTCTTGAGCAAGTCGTTTTTTGCTTGCTTTAAAAACGGGTATGGCGGTCCTTTTTTGCAATGAAACCTTTTTGACTTCGGCTCGCGGAGATAATTTTATGACCTGGTTTTCCGTTTGAGCAATTTTTCTGGCAGCTTTTGGGATAGTCAGTTTCTGTTGGAGTTTGACTGTCGCATATTTATCCAGATTATTCGCCTTTATGAGACTCTTAACAGAAATACCATGAAGTCGCGCGATACTCACGGCAGTGTCGCCTTTGCGGACGCGGTGAAAAACGCTTGGTTTTTGTTGTTTCTGGTAAAGAGTTGATGGTATTGAGGCGACGGCCCGGTTGGTTCCTTTTGTCGCGGGAAGTCTCAGCACATATCCCTTGGGGATGCGTTTCTCGCCATTGATCACGGATGACTGCAGGGCGGGATTAAGAGATTGTATGGTTCCTGCGGAGACGCCAAAATGTCTGCCCGCTTCCGATATGTGCACATACCCGGGAAGATTGAGATATCGAGTCGGCTGGGCACGGTCGATTTGTATACGTGGGTTTTGTTCAAGCTGTCTGGCCACTTTCAGTGCTGCCAGAAACTCCGAATAAAAATTCTTCGAAGCAAATTTGAAATAACCCTTGTTGTAATATTTGAATACATTCTCATAGTTACCCTGCTCATTTACAGCTCGCAGCATTCCTGATAACCCGTAATTATACGAGGTGAGGGCAAGAGGCCAGTTGTTGAGAGCTTCATAGCTGTTTTTTAAATATTTTGCAGCGGCATGAGCGGCCAGGATCGGATCGAGGCGTTCATCGACGACATGGTCTATTGTCAAGTATCCCTTGCCGGTTTCCCGCGTGAACTGCCAGATTCCGGCTGCGCCATATTTGGAATAAGCATTAAAATTAAAAGAAGATTCCACATGAGGGAGGTATGCCAGTTCTTCCGGAAGGTTGTAGGATCGAAAAAGCCGTTTAATTTCTTTTATATACCTGCCGGAATGGATTACTCCGGCAAGAAAGCGCTCTTTCTGGCCCCTCTGGCTGCGTACATTTTCTGCTGCCTGGGCTAAATCCCGGGTTCGGTTTTTCCCGGAAAAGAGTGCGGCCACTCTGATCTCGCTGCGGGTCGTCGGTTTCTGGACGGCAATTTTTTTCAGTATTGTGCGGTATTTCTCTTTGGCGTGCTGCTGGAAAATATCGTTATATTTAGCCGCTCCCGGCACATCCTCGCCAAGCAGGGGAATAACTTCGTATATCTTGGCTAAATCCTCCGAGTCATGTATAACTGCCTCGGTAAGGGAGTAGTGCGAATATATTTTCTCCCAGAAGGCAACGTTTTTACCGATAGCTTTGTAGTGCGGAAATTTACGGTTGTCGGGGGTTGAAGCCTGACAATAAAAAGATGTAAAAAACAGCAGCAGAAAGACGCTGAGGCATGTGAACACGCTTCCTGCTGGATATATTTGCACGGGTGCTGAGGCTTTCATAGTGGGACAGTCTGGTCTCTTGTGGGAAAATTATCGAAGTAAATTTACGGAAGTAAGTATAATAGTATCACAAGAAAAGGAGCAGCGGAATATGTATCTTCAATTAACTGCAAAAAAAACGGGGCTGCGATGTACACACCGATAGTTGCCACCCTGGGGTATATTATGTCTCCTGATCGTAAGCAGACATTGCTGGTGCATCGAAACAAGAGACTGGAAGACCAGCATCTGGGTAAATATAACGGTCTGGGCGGGAAGATGTTGCCAGAGGAAGATATCTATCAGTGCCTGGTCCGGGAAATACGGGAAGAAGCCAATATATCCTGTGATCAAGCGGTCTTGCGGGGAACGATTAACTGGACGGGATTCGGGCCGCAGGGTGAAAACTGGTTTGGTTTTATCTTCCGAATTGATCGTTTCAGCGGTACGCCAATGATGTCAAATGACGAAGGTGATCTGGTCTGGGTTGATGTGGAAAAAATTCTTGAGCTCCCTATGTGGGAAGGGGACAGATTTTTTTTGCCAATGGTATTTGATAGTGATCCCAGAGTTTTCCATGGCTTCATGCCATATAACAATGCCAGACCGATCGATTGGAGTTATTGCCGAATCTGATAGAGGTTGCAGTGTGCTGGGTGCATGGTATATTCCGATTGCAAGAAAAAAACACACCTTAATGGACATTGCCAAAAATCACGAAGTCACAGTCAATCAAACATTCGATAAATGAAGATTCCTTGAGAAAACAAAGAGGAGAGGGGGATAAAATATGGATCGGGAAAGTGAACTCCAGCGACTGGAAAAATTTGTTGAGAAAATATTGACGCGATTTACAGCCTTAAAGGCGGAAAAATCACAACTGGAGCAGGATGTGTATGAGCGAGATCTGCTTATAGAAGAATTGAGGGAGACTATCGCGTCTAAGGTCACCGAGCGAAATGAGATAAGCGAAAGGGTCAATAAAATAGTTGATCAGATAGAAGATTGGGAGCTCAATCTCGAAGAAGGTGAGGTGGTAATTGTCGATGAATCTTTAGAGACTTCAGAGATGAGTGAACAAGACTTTCATGCAATAGAAGAGGAGTCAGCCGCTGGATTGGATGAAGAAGAAAGACGAATACAGCATGACCTCTTTTCAATGACCGGCTCGAAAAAGTAGCGAGAGGGACAAGCGTACAGATCAAGGCGCGTTGTACAGGAGAACCCCGGCAAACTGGAAATAAGCGGGACTCAGTATAGTACCCCTTGAGGGGTGTAGGTACTTTGACACAGATTGTTTTCTGGCAAAAAAAAGTTAGAGAATAATCCGGTAGGTACTACAATAAAGGTGGATCTGGATTGATATGTCTGAAACGGAAAGGTTGGTAAGATTCGAACTACTCGGTCAGGAGTATAAATTTTATACTGCTTCCTCAGAGGAAGAACTGAGAACCATTTTCTCCATGGTTCGCCAACTCGTTGAGACGAATTCACCACAAACCTCTGGAACCCTGCCTGTTGGCAAGGTGGCGATATTGGCGTGTCTGAACATCGCCTCCCGCCATGTGAAACTTATGCATGAGTTCGAAGGGTACAAAAGGGATTCTGAGGAAAGAATTATTCGACTTAACGAAGAGATCAGATCGAAATTGCTCTCGGAGTGATGCCTTGAAGGATAAATTGTTTTCGTTTGCCAGAAAGTCTGTTATAATTTCTTTAACAGTGAAATTGCTTGTATATGGAACATAAGATACTAATTTTTGTATAACTGAATACTATATAAACAAATAAAATTTTCCCTGCACTGTTGGTGATCTTCAGTGTGTGTTGAGCCAACTCCCAAAAAAAGGGTAACTCCACTGTTACAAGAAGGAAAATCGCTTAGCGAATTTCCCGAAAGTATTATGAGGCTGCCCACCTATTATATAGGTTTAACTTTCCTGGAGACACGGCAGTGTGGGGAAGATGCCCATTCATGATGAATGGAATCAGGTATTTGCTATTTTTTCTATCCGGCCTGATATTTTCTGAAAAACTGTTTTTGGGAAAAGATGAAGCCGGTTAAACATATAAAAGAAGATTGACTTGAGCAGAAAAGTGCTGTTGGAACAAAATATTAAACAAGGGAAGCAGAAATGCTTTTTTAGATATTTCTCCGGGCTATTCGCTGAACCTGCGTTGTCCGGATTGACTTATTCTCGCATAACAATGTGAAATAACCCCTGAAAACGGGGCGGCGCACGGAGCTGAGTGTGCTGGTATTGCAATTATCTGAACGTAAAACGGATTGTTCAGTTTCAACCTGACAATGGTGATTGTGTTATGGCACGGCTTGTGTTGTTGTCAGGGAAAGAAAAAATGGTCAATGACCTTGGAACTATCTGCAGATTTGAGGAGAGGTCATCAACTGGTTGAATGTGTTTATTTGAAACGTTGTTGATTTCAGTTAAGTAACAGCAAGCGGCCGAGCAGTTCATGTGCTGTTATTTATACCACTTGTTCTGGTCTGATCGAAGTGGACCAGTTGCGAGCTGTCTCAAAACTCCCTCCAATTATTTTGTTTTCCTCTGCTTTTTTTCTTATATCCTGTCAGTCATCACCAGATAGGAATGATCAATGGATCCATTAAGTCATCCATATTTACTCGTATTCATCGGTCTCTTTGTCGGTACATTCCTGGGTATTTATTTCAGGAAACTGGTTATTGAGGGACACGAAAAAAACATAAAAATTCAAAGCAATCAGATTATTGAAAATGCCATAGTTGAGGCTGAGCAACTTAAAAAAGAAGCACTCCTGCAGAGTAAAGAGGCGGCATATCAAATTAAACAGGCTCTGGAGGCGGAACTTAAGACCGAACGATCTGAATTTAAAGAGGAGCAGCAGCAACTTAAACGCAAAAGAGACAGCCTGAAACGAGAGTGGGACAGTTTCGATCGGAAACAGACGGAACTCTACAATAGCGAACGGCTGATAAAACAGCAGGAAGTTGAATGGCAGGAGAAGCATAAGGAAATAGATACCCTGATTAGTAAAAAGCGTTATGAACTGGCTCAGCTCGCTGGAATTAGTCAGGAAGAAGCCAAGAAAATGCTCGTCGATTCGATGGAAAGCGAAGCGAGAATGGAAGCTGCCAAAAAGCTCGTCAGGATAGAGAACGAGATGAAGATGGAGGCTGATCGAAAAGGCAAGAACATTCTGGCGTTGGCCATCTCCCGGTACGCAGGCGATTATGTGGCCGACAGAACCGTCTCCATGGTTCCGTTGCCAAGCGACGAAATGAAAGGACGGATCATCGGTCGGGAAGGGCGGAACATAAGGGCTATTGAGGCTGCTACCGGAATAGATATCATTATTGACGATACACCGGAGGCGGTGATCCTGTCTGGATTCAATCCGGTACGGCGTGAAGTGGCCCGATTATCACTGCTGCAGCTTATCAGCGACGGCAGGATTCATCCCGGTCGCATAGAGGAAGTGGTCGAAAAAATGACCAAGGAACTGGAAGTCACCATGCGTGAGGCCGGTGAACAGGCCACTTTTGATGTCGGGGCGCATGGTGTGCACGTTGAACTGATAAATCTGCTGGGCCGATTAAAATACCGGACCAGTTATGGGCAAAATGTCCTGCAGCATTCACTCGAAGTGGCCTTTCTTTGCGGTATTATGGCCTCCGAACTTGGCGTTGATGTGAAAATGGCCAAACGTGCTGGACTGCTCCATGATATAGGCAAAGCAGTTGATCATGAAGTTGAGGGATCCCATGCTATTATCGGTCGTGACCTCGCCAAAAAATACGGGGAACCTGAGCAGGTTGTGTACGCTATTGGCGCGCATCACGAGGAACAACCACCGACCAGTGTTATCGACATTCTCGTGCAGTCAGCCGATGCGCTTTCCGGGGCTCGTCCGGGGGCAAGGAAGGAGATGCTGCAGAGCTATGTGAAGCGTCTTGAGGATCTGGAAGCCATAGCCAACGGATTTAACGGGGTTGAAAAATCCTATGCGATCCAGGCTGGGCGGGATTTGCGGATAATTGTTGATTCCGGCAAGGTAAAAGACGAAGACGCGGCACTCCTAAGCCAGGATATTGCCCGGTCGATTGAGAGCAAATTAACCTATCCCGGGCAGATACGGGTGACAGTTATTCGTGAGACCAGGGCTGTTGAATACGCTAAATAATGTATCTGTAATGACCAAACACAAAGAAAAGGTTCGGGAAGAGATGGCATCGATTGAAGAGCAGCTGGAGTTGATAGAACGGGGGGCAGTAGACTGTATTTCCCGCGAGGAGCTTATCAAAAAGCTGAAGAAATCTGCGGAGACAGGCATCCCTCTCAAGATAAAAGCCGGTTTTGATCCTACCGCTCCAGATCTCCACCTCGGTCATACCGTTCTACTGCAGAAACTTAAACATTTCCAGGATCTGGGGCATGAAATCTATTTTCTGATCGGGGATTTTACCGGCATGATCGGGGATCCCACCGGAAAATCTGAGACCAGAAAAGCGCTGACGGTGGAGCAGGTAGCTGAAAATGCCGAATCGTATAAAGAGCAGGTGTTTAAAATCCTCGATCCGGAAAAAACCCGGGTGGTTTTTAACAGTACCTGGCTTGGCAAGCTCACGTCCATTGATATGATAAAACTGGCATCTCAGTTGACTGTTGCCCGTATGCTTGAGCGGGATGATTTTCATAACAGATTTGAGTCGGGTAAACCCATTTCAATACACGAATTTCTGTATCCCCTTATTCAGGGGTACGATTCTGTTGCTATGCAGGCTGACGTTGAACTGGGTGGGACAGACCAGCTGTTCAATCTGCTGATGGGCAGAGATTTGCAAAGAGCCCATGAGCAGGAACCACAGGTTGTTATAACCATGCCGCTTCTTGAAGGATTGGATGGCGTCAATAAGATGAGTAAATCCCTGGGGAATTATATCGGTATTACTGAATCGGCAGATAATATTTATGGCAAGGTACTTTCTGTATCCGATGATTTAATGTTCCGGTATTTTGCCCTGCTCAGTGATTTAAGTAATCAAGAAATTGACGAGTTACAGGCTAAGGTTGAGGCAAATGTACTTCATCCGAAAGAAGTGAAGAAACAACTGGCTCGGGAGCTTACGGCACGGTTTCACGATGCCGAGGCGGCGCAGGCGGCAGAGGAAAATTTTGAAAAAATATTCAAAAAAGGCGGCGTTCCTGATGATGTGCCTGAGGTGAAGCATAGCGCCAGGGTGCCGGTATCTCTGCCGCAACTTCTGGTTGATGCCGGTCTGGTAACGTCAACCTCCGATGGAAGACGAATGATTAAACAGAGTGCCGTGTCTATTGATGGGGAAAAGATGACCGATGTTGATATGGCCGTTGAGCCGAGAGGGGAGATCCTTATCAAGGTAGGCAAACGCCGGTTCAGCAAGGTTGTTTTTACCTGAGCAGCGCTTCCTCTGCGGATGGCTAAAAAAAAGTGGGGCAACAGTGTAACTCACTGTTGCCCCGCTTTTTTTGTACATGTGCGCACATTATGTAACCGGAGCCACTCCGG
>AMWB02006293.1_pt1 | contig 10151 bp, 10 predicted proteins | sample 200311 | NCBI WGS metagenome assembly AMWB02 (sample SAMN02737377, study PRJNA173069) | bioreactor metagenome | biome: anode biofilm in microbial fuel cells | place: USA: California | collected 2010-12-16 | reverse complement strand
CATTTCTGGTTACCAACACACCGGCAGCCATGGGCGCTATCTCGTGGATGTTTACGGAATGGTATATCACCCGAAAGCCGACGGTTCTGGGGATTGCCTCCGGGATCGTGGCAGGACTCGTTTCCATTACGCCGGCAGCAGGATTTGTGGATTTGTCGGCTGCACTGATCATCGGTCTGGTAGCCGGGGTTTTAGGATTTATCTGCGTATCCAAACTAAAGCATAAAATGGGGTATGACGACTCCCTGGATGCTTTTGGGGTTCACGGCATGTGCGGTCTCTGGGGTGCCCTGGCAACCGGCATTTTTGCCAATCCGGCGGTCAATCCCAACGGAACCGGTCTTCTTTACGGCAATCCCAAGCAGCTTTTGATCCAGATCATTTCCATTGCTGCAACAGCTGCGTTTACCGCTGTCGGCACTCTGATCGTCATTGCCGTTACCCGTCTGGCAACGAACGGGTTGCGGGTTGAGAGAGATGATGAAATCTCTGGCCTGGACTACGCCCAGCATGGGGAAAGAGCGTTTGAAATATTGAATTCTTAGGAAATAATTTTACAATAGAGGGAGGACATAATGAAGAAAATTGAAGCCATCATCAAACCGTTCAAGCTGGATGATGTCAAAGAAGCGTTGAACGAGCTCGGCATTCAGGGAATGACCATATCCGAAGTCAAAGGATACGGCCGCCAGAAAGGTCATAAGGAAATCTATCGGGGGGCAGAATACGTAGTTGATTTTATTCCGAAGATCAAAATTGAAGTCGTTGTGGCTGCTTCAATGGTGGATCAGGTCATTGAAAAAATTCGAAGTGCTGCCAATTCAGGGAAGATAGGGGACGGCAAGATCTTTGTTGTTCCTGTTGAACAGGCCATCCGTGTCAGAACCGGAGAAAAGAACATGGACGCCCTGTAGGTTGGTATTCCGGGTTCCTGCGGTCACTGTCCAAAAAGGGTGATTGCAGGAACTGCCATCCGATTGATGACGGAAAGAAAAATTTGCAGCGAGGTAACCGGTATCACATAACAGAGCTGATAAAAATTTTTCCATCTCCGATTTTCCCGCTGTATGCGGAATTTCGAATTTTTTCTATGACCAGATTCACTATGACCGTATTGACGATGACTTCAAGCCTGACTTTGGGGACAAAATCCACGATATATTTTGAACCTCTGTGGATTTCCTTATGACCTTTTTGGCGACCATGCCCATGTATCCTGGATGCTGAAATTTCGTGAATACCCATGTCGTTCAACGCTTTTTTTACATCGCCCAATTTGAGTGGATTTATAATGGCTTCTATTCTTTTCATTACATCCCCCGCTTAAACTGTCATATCCACAAACAGGAAACCTCTTTTCAGCCTGTCTTTTTTGGGACGGACTCAAAAGAGGTTTAAGGCCTGCGGGTTGAGCTAAAGCGCATCCCTTCCCTTTTCCCCGGTTCTGATCCGAACAACCTGCTCAATAGGACTCACAAAAATTTTTCCATCTCCGATTTTCCCGCTATTGGCGGAATCTCTAATTTTTTCTATAACCTGGTCTACCTGTTCGGACATGACAATAACCTCAACCCTGATTTTAGGTACAAAATCCACCACATATTCCGCGCCCCGGTAAATTTCCTTGTGACCTTTCTGGCGGCCGTATCCTTTGACCTCTGATATGGTCATTCCTTGAATCCCCATGTCGTTCAACGCTTTTTTGACATCATCCAGTTTGAACGGCTTTATAATGGCCTCTACTTTTTTCATCATATCCTCCCCTTATTTCATGTTCATTTTTGATATATAATTAATGGGTCGTGTCTGTTACAGTCATTACCCCCCCCCTGGAATGATCAGGGCCAATCCCACGCTGGTTGATACGGGCATGTTTTCATTGAAAACAATAATGCCGAAAAGGTTTTGTAATTGTATTGCTAATGTATATTAGCAATATACGCGCCAAATATAAAAATTAATATAACATACTGTAATTTAGAATATATTTTATGTTTAACGATATTATAATAATACATATATGTCAATATATAGTTATTAAATACAAATTTGTATTATATAAGATGCGATAAAAGATGAGGCATAAGAAAACAGAGAATTTTACTCGATGTCCGTGCTGATTTCAGGCTGGAGTATAATCTGCCGAACCCCAGATGAAAATTACAATCGAGCGCAGGAAGTGTGACTGAAAATCTTTTTGCAAAGACAGCAAGAACGATTTAGGATAGTTAAGGTGGATCCTAATTCTTTGGACCCATTGCCTGCATCCATCGGTTTATCAGAGGAGGTATCGCATGACGGTTTTTTCAAAGTCTTTTCGAATCAATGCCATTTGCCTGATTGCTGCCTGCTGTTATCTGCTTTGTGTCGTCTTTCCGGTCCTGGCAACCGTTTTGCCGCCATTGGAGATTCCTCAGGAACTATCCCGCTGGAAGCCCTGGGTGCTTTATGGCATGGAAGAAAAACTCTGTCCTTCCCGCTATAACGATGCAAATTTGTCCGCATGCAGATGGCCTTCCCGGTTGAATTTGACCCTTGAAGAAAATACAGGAAGATTTGAACAGCAATGGCTGGTGTTCCGTGATGTCTGGGTGACACTTCCCGGAAGTCCGGATCTCTATCCGGACAACGTCGAGATCGATGGGAAACGCGAACCCGTCTTGATGCGGGGCCAGGTTCCTGCTATCCGGCTTTCCAAAGGTGAACATCGGATAAGTGGATCCTTTTCATGGAAGGAACTGCCGGAGACGCTGACAATTCCTCCGGAATCCGGCATTGTGACACTTTCAGTGAAAGGCCAGATGGTGGAACAGCCGGTAATCGACAGTTCTGCAAGGCTCTGGATTCAGAAACGGAATTTTGGACCGGTTCTGGAAAACCGGCTGGAAATCCGGATTTTCAGGCTCCTTAAAGACACCATTCCCATGACGGTCGTACATCATCTTCAAATAAATGTCTCCGGACAAACCAGAGAAATCCATCTCAAGGAAGTGCTTCTGAAAGATGCCATTCCCCTTCGACTGACATCGGTCCTTCCGGCAAGAATCGGTCCAAATAACGAAGTGACGATCCAGGCCCGGCCGGGAAACTGGATACTTGAAATTGAAACCTGGTTCGAACATCCCATGGACAGGATTGCGGCAGGTGATTGCGCCCATGGCGAGGAAATCTGGTCATTTGAATCCCGGAATCAATTGCGGATGGTGAGCATTTCAGGGGCTCCGGCACTTGATCCGGGTCAGACCGATGTTCCATCTGACTGGAAAGAATTCCCCGCATACTTGATCAAACCGGAAACCGTGCTGTGTTTCGAGCAGCTTCGGCGGGGGGATAGTGATCCGGCACCCGACCAGCTTCAAATATTTCGCACCTGGTGGCTGGATTTTGACGGAAAGGGGTTTACCCAAAAGGACAGGATCACCGGAACCCTCAGCCGCCAGTGGTTTATGGTCATGAACCCGCCCGGCGTTCTGGGAAAAGTTGCGGTAGACGGAACCGATCAGCTCATTACGGCACACGGAAAGGAAGGCAGGGCCGGTGTTGAGCTCAGACATGGGCAGCTTTTGCTGGATGCGGATTCCCGGATAAATGAGCCGCTTCGACAAATCCCGGCCGCAGCCTGGGATCATGGTTTCCAGAACGCTTCCGGCGTGTTGAACCTTCCCCCAGGCTGGAAACTTTTCGCCGCGGAAAACGTGGATGTATCTCCGGTCTCCTGGGTGGAACGCTGGTCTCTTCTGGATTTTTTTCTGATTCTGATTACGGCCATGGTGGTCTGTCGACTGAAATCCTTTGGTTGGGGAGCCTTGGCGCTTGTCACCCTGATCCTGATATACCATGAGTCAGGTGCTCCTCGGACCGTCTGGCAGAGTCTTCTGGCTGCCACCGCCCTAGTCCGGGTGCTTCCTGAGGGGTGGGTGAAGAAAGCCGCTATCCTGTGGCGTATCGGCAGTATTGCCGTTCTGTTGACCATCGCCATTCCGTTCTCGATTGAAGAAATAAGGCAGGGGCTTTACCCCCAACTGGAAAAAATCCCTGTCCATCCGCAGCAGCCTGCCGGGTCTTCCCTGAATGTTTTATCTTCTGCGCCGCAGTTGGAACATCAGCGGGAAGGTCTGCTGCAAAAATCAGATGCTTCTCTCGCGGCGGCACCCAGAAGGGATAAGGATGAGACAGCCCGCATCAATCAGATCCAGGGTCCGCTCCAGGACCCCCAGGCACTGATTCAAACCGGGCCGGGCCTTCCCACGTGGAAATGGCGATCCTTAACACTCCGGTGGAACGGGCCCGTCGACAAGGATCAGACCTTCAGGATCTGGCTGATTTCGCCAGGGATCAACCTGCTTCTTGCCGGCATCCGGGTCATGCTGTTGGCGGTATTGACGGCAGGGCTCTGCGCCAGTAGCTCTTTTGGCGGTAATTGGCGAAGCTGGATTTACTCCCGGCAGTCAGCCATGGCTGTATTGCTGCTTCCGGTGACAATGGGGTTATCCGCAGGTGCTCAGGCAGAGGTATTGCCGGCTGCGTATCCGCCCGCAGCGCTTCTTGAGGAACTCCGGCTCCGGCTGATAAAACCCCCGGATTGCTTTCCGGCCTGCGCCGATATTTCACGAATGGAAATTCAGATTGACGAAACCGGCCTGAGAATGCATATGGAGGTTCAGGCCGCCATTGAAACCGCCATTCCGCTGCCAGGAGACGCCGATAACTGGGCACCGGATGCCGTGCTGTTGGATCAACAGCCATTGAAAGGTCTCATGAAAGTTGGGGACGGCCAGTTGTGGGCACTGGTTCCTCAAGGCATTCACCGTCTGGTGATCAGCGGAAAAACCGCCCGGACAAATGCCATTCTGATCAACCTGCCCATCAAACCCCGCCAGGTTACGGCTGCTGTCAGAGGGTGGACGGTTCAGGGCATGGATCCCGACGGCAGGGTGTCTGCCGGAATCCAGCTTCAACGGATTGAAAAACAAAACCCGTCCGGACCCCCCGTCGGGACCAGCGCACTTTCTCCGTTTTTTCACGTTGAGCGGGAGCTTTTTCTCGGCCTGACCTGGGAGATTCGCACCAGCATCACCCGGATCTCCCCTGCCGGTGCCCCCGTGTCCCTTCAGATCCCTCTTTTGGCTGGAGAATCTGTGACGACTGCCGGCATTCATGTGGAGCAGGGAAAGGCCATGGTCAATTTTGATCCGGGCACTCAGCATCTAACGCTGATTTCACACCTGGATACATCGGAAACGCTACGCCTGAGCGCACCGGAAAACGTTCCGTGGACGGAATCCTGGGTTCTGGATGCCAGTTCCGTATGGCATTGCGATTTTTTCGGAATCCCTGTAATTCATCAGCAAGATTCTCAGGGAAAATGGCGTCCCGAGTGGCGACCCTGGCCTGGAGAAAATATCGAAATCCGCGTTTCACGACCCGAAGCGATTCCCGGCCCGATTGTCACGATAGACCGAGCCACTTTGAATTGGACGCCAGGAGAGCGTCAGGATCGTGCAGATTTGACGGTAATGATCCGCACCAGCAGAGGCGGTCAGCATCAACTGGAACTGCCGGAAAATGCCGTCTTGCAGAAGGTCGGCATTCAGGGCCGATCTGAGCCCATTCGGCAGGAAGGCCGGAAGGTGGTGGTCCCGCTGGTTCCCGGAACGCAGAAGATTACGATTGAATGGCAGCAGCCGTCATCCGGGCTGTGGCGCTATCATCCGCCCCGGGTGTCGATCGGAGCGCAGGCTGTCAATGCATCCGTCTCCATTCACATTCCCGAACACCGCTGGTTGCTTTGGGTATCCGGGCCCCGACTTGGCCCTGCCGTATTGTTTTGGGGGTATCTGGTGGTCGTCATTCTGATCTCGATCGGACTGGGGAAAACCACATTTGCGCCGTTAAAGACCCGGCACTGGCTGCTCTTAACCATGGGGTTAACCCAGATTCATCCCGGGATGGCGCTCATTATCGTGGGATGGTTGCTGGTTCTTGGCATCCGTAACGCCACCATCCCCAGCGGCGGATGGGTTTCTTTTAATTTGGCACAGGTTATACTGGCAGGCTGGACAGCGGCGGCCCTGTCCGGTCTGTACATGGCAGTTGAAAACGGGTTGATGGGAATACCCGATATGCAGGTTGCCGGAAACCAATCTACAAGCCGGGTTCTGAATTGGACTCAGGACAGAATCGGCGGTTTCATGCCGGATACATGGCTCATCAGTCTTCCGGAGTGGGTATTTCATGGTCTGATGCTTCTTTGGTCCCTGTGGCTGGCTTTCTCGCTGCTTGGCTGGCTTAAATGGGGATGGCAATGTTTCAGCCGGGGGGGTGCATGGAAAAAAGTCGATCTGCGGTGGAAGCGAAAATCTGCGTGAGGGTCCCTTTTAAAGACGGAAAATTGTGGTGACGGTGGGTTTCCGGGCTGTTTTACCGGATCAGTTGCTGGATCATGTAATAGGCCAGGGGCATGAAGATGGCCGGAAGCATGTTGCCGACTCGCATGTTTTTGATTTCGAGCAGGTTGAACCCGATGGCCATGATGAGAAGCCCGCCGACCGCCGACATCTGATCCACAACCAGTGGAATCAGGTATGGCTTCATTAAAACCGCCGACAAGGTGAGCATTCCCTGATAAGCTCCCACCGATATCGCAGAGAACAACACGCCGGCGCCAAGACTTGATGCAAATATAATGGCGGATATGCCATCCAGGACAGACTTGGCGAATAATGTCTGATGGTTTCCGGTCAGTCCGCTTTCCAAGGAACCCACGATGGCCATGGAGCCGACGCAATAGATCAGGCTGGCGGTAACAAATCCCTTGGCGATGCCCCCCTCAGATTGTGCGCATTTTCGTTCTATCCAATTACCCAGTTGATTCAGTCGCGCTTCGATCCGAAGCCATTCTCCCACAAGGCTGCCAATGGCCAGGCTGAAAATAACCACCAAAATATCCTGGGTTTTCAGCGCGCTGGTCATACCGATCAGAACAACGGCTAATCCGATGGCCTGAATCACGGTCTGCTGATAATGCAGCGGAATTCCGCCCCTGAAAGCCAGTCCGGCAAGGCTTCCAGCAATTATGGCCAGGGTGTTGACAACTGTTCCGAACACAGTGGATGCCTTTTATCCAAGAAAAAACAGGGTGTGGGGATTGACTATTGTTTCGACCATTCCGGGAAAATTTTTCAAGATTGGATTCAAAAGGGAAGTATCGGTTCGTTTTTTATTCTCTTCCTCAGCCAGAATATAAAGGCGGCCAATACGGCAATGAAAAGAATTCCAAGGGCAAAGACTTTTTCATATGTTTCAATATCGTTTCTGATCATGGCGCCAAATGTGTATCCCAGGACACTGAAGGATATGGCCCAGACCGTAGCGGCGATGACGTTCAGTATCAAAAACTTCATTGCATGGATATTTAAAATGCCCAGTGCAAATGGCGTGATATTGCGGAACCCGTAAACAAACCGGTATGCCAGAATAATGATGTTTTCCCGCCGTGCGATAAGACCGCTGATTCTGACCCATTTTTTCTTTAAATTTGGTCTTTTCTGAATAAAGGAAATACCTTGTATCCGGCCGATATAAAAATAGGTTTGATCACCCAATACGGTTCCGGCTACTGCCGACAGTGTCACCAGATAGATATTCAACATCCCCTTGCTCGCCAGATACGCGGCGATGATCAATATGGTTTCACCTTCCAGAAATGTTCCGATAAAAAGAGCTAAATATCCGAATTCTCTTAAATATTCTTCCATCCGTATCTCTTGTTGTTCATCTGATGCTGCTATGCGCAGGGTTGTCCAATTTTTTTATTATTATACAGAACGGAGGAGAATTGCAATAAAGGATTCAAAAAGGGGATTTCCAGAGCCCCGTAAGAGGGGCTCTGGAAACGGGAGGAATAAATTCACCGAAAGAATCAAATGTGACGGCGTCGTAAAAAGCCAGAATGCGGCGCCTTGTCTGCGAACTTTTTACAATATCGTCCGAAATGTGACTTTTTACGGGTACATCAAATGTCGTAGTACAGAGAGAATTCATGTGGATGCGGCCGGAGTTTGACCGGATTGACTTCCGCATCGGTTTTGTATTCGATCCACATATCGATGACATCCTTGGTGAAAACGTCACCTTTCAACAAAAATTCATGGTCTGCCTTTAAGGCGGCCAGGGACTCTTCCAGCGACCCAGGGGCGGAAGGCACATTGGCCATCTCTTCGGGCGGCAGGTCGTAAATGTTCTTGTCCAGCGGATCACCCGGATCCATTTTATTCTGAATACCGTCAATCACCGCCATGCAAATTGCGGAAAATGCCAGGTAACCGTTGCAGGAAGGATCCGGGGTGCGGAATTCAATACGTTTGGCTTTTGGCGAGGAGGAATACATGGGGATTCGAATCGCCGCGCTTCGGTTCCGGCTGGAATAAGCCAGGTTGACGGGCGCTTCAAAACCCGGAACCAACCGTTTATAGGAATTGGTCGTGGGGTTGGAGAATGCGCACAGGGCTTTGCAGTGCTTCAGGATGCCACCGATGGCATACAGTGCCATCTGGGAAACTCCGGCATACTGATCGCCGGCAAACAGCGGTTTTCCATCTTTCCAGATACTGACGTGGGTGTGCATACCGCTGCCGTTATCGCCGAAAAGCGGTTTCGGCATGAAGGTTACCGTATGACCGGCCCGATTTGCCACGTTCTTCAATACATATTTAAACCATACGAGCTGATCGGACATCTGCAGAAGGGGCTTGAACCGCATGTCGATTTCAGCCTGACCCCCGGAAGCCACCTCGTGATGCTGGGCTTCAATGTCGATTCCGAGCTCTTCGAGCACCAGGAGCATCTCCGTTCTCAGGTCCTGAAATTTGTCCATGGGGGGAACCGGGAAATACGCTTCCTTGTAGCGGGGCTTGTAGCCCAGGTTGGGACCTTCGTCTCTGCCAGTGTTCCAGGCGCCCTCAATGGAGTCGATTTCATAAAACGCCCGATTCTGCGCGGATTCAAAGCGGATGTCGTCAAAAATGAAAAATTCGGCTTCCGGCCCGATATAAACAGTGTCGCCGATGCCGGTGGATTTGAGATAATTCTCGACTTTCCGGGCAATGAAGCGGGGATCCCGGGTATAGGATTCGAAGGTGATGGGATCCTTGATGTCACAGATCAGCACCAGGGTCGGGACTTCAAAAAACGGGTCCATTTTGGCGGTGCTTGCATCTGGAATCACTAGCATGTCGCTGGCGTTGATGGGCTGCCATCCCCGGATGCTGGATCCGTCGAATCCGAAACCTTCTTCAAAACTGGATTCCTCCAGCTCTCTGAGCGGCACGGTAAAATGCTGCCACACTCCGGGAAAATCCATAAACCGCAGATCAACAACCTTTGCTCCTTTTTCCTTTGCCATGGCCAATACGTCACTTGGTTTCATACGAATACGCCTCCAAAATAAATGAGTTATGATGATTATGCATTAACCTTACAAGACTGTTCATAAGCAAGTTACAACGACAACAATAAAACGCTTTACGGCATTGCTGAGCAGAAAGACTTAAATGGCATCCTTTCCACGCTCTCCGGTCCGCACGCGAATGGCCTGTTCCACGAGAGTCACAAAAATTTTCCCATCGCCCAGTTTTCCGGTATTGGCCGAACCTCTGATTTTTTCCACCACCTGGTCCACCATGCCGGATTCCACAATGACTTCGATTTTAATTTTGGGGATGAAATCGACGACATATTCGGCTCCGCGGTAGATTTCCTTGTGTCCTTTTTGACGGCCATATCCTTTGACTTCGGATATGGTCATCCCCTGAATCCCGATTTCATTCAGAGCTTCCTTGACATCGTCCAGTTTGAAGGGTTTGATGATTGCCTCGATTTTTTTCATGCTGAATTCTCCTTGTTTTGCGACCCCTGCAGAACATCCGTGATGATCGCCTGAATTGCCGACACATGATCCGCGGAATCCACTTTCTGTCCGTCAAAATCCCTGACATAAAACACATCCACCACCTGATCCACTTTTGTAGCGATCTTGGCGACCCACACATCCAGCTTGCACCGGAACAACGCATCTGTAATGCCAAACAGCAGACCCGGAAAATCCCTGGAGAAAACTTCGATGATGGTGAAAAAGCTGGAACTGCGATTAT
>AMWB02145593.1_pt1 | contig 10154 bp, 8 predicted proteins | sample 200311 | NCBI WGS metagenome assembly AMWB02 (sample SAMN02737377, study PRJNA173069) | bioreactor metagenome | biome: anode biofilm in microbial fuel cells | place: USA: California | collected 2010-12-16 | reverse complement strand
TTGAGATCTGAGTGGCTCAAGTAAATTTTAGGCTGGGATATTTTTTCGATTCTTTAATCTGGATAGAGTATTCCCTATTGTCCGCATGATCCGGCATTGTTTGACCTCTGCCTGTTTGAGGTAAAGCATAAATGCGCCCAGTCCGATCATCGCGCCGAGGGCATCGAGCAGAAGATCAACCATTTGGAAAGCCCGCCCCGGGACGAAGACCTGGTGTAATTCGTCAGTGTAGGCATACAGCAGAATCAAGTAAAAGACCGTGAGGACTTGCCCGCGTTTGAAGCCTCCCCGCCAGAGTAACGCCCGCGCCAGCAGGTAGGATAGGATGGCGTACTCAAAAATATGGGCTAGTCCGCCGAGGTAGAAGAACAAGGATTGGCCAAAAAGTTTGGTCCACCACAACCAGTGGTAGATGCCTCTGGGGATGTACCCGTAGGGATCCGGGTTGCTGGATAATATGAAAATAATGGCCGCCCAGAGGATAACGGGCAGCCAGCGGGAGAGGAGAGTTTTGGTGGTTTTGGGCATCATGTTACGGACTAGCTTTTTTCATCATTTATATAATTCCAACGCCCTTTGCAGGCTATTCCAGATTAGCATATCCGGTCTCAGGCTGGCCAGATAATACTCGTGATTATGTTTCATCATGGCATGACGCAGTTCAGAATCATCCACAAGTTTTTGTACCTGCGCGACGCATTCCTCGGGGGTGCTGAATTCTAGGTAATTATGACCATTACAGAAATCCCCAGGGACTTGGTACCGAAGTTTCTCAGAAACGATGGATTTGGCTCCTGCTACATATTCTCCCAGTTTTCCGCCGTTGGATCCGAACAATCCCATGGTCGCGATGCCGATGTCAGATGCGTGCATGCGGGTGAGATAATTCTTTTTATGAAACACGCGTTCATCCGTTATCACGAAAGCTCGGTGCACGGCAAGTGCATACTCATCGGGGTAGATACCGCCATAGAACTGCCCTGGAAATTCCTTCCTGAGCAGGCTGATGCATTCGCAGCGCATTTTGTTTATGTCCAATCTCTCCTCGAGAATTTGTCTATCAGCTCTTGGTTTGGGTTTCCACACCTGTGTCATGAAGATGATTTTTGGGTCTTTCTGAAGGTTTGGAACACCTTCAAATTTCTTGTACCAATTGACCGAGCTTCCGCCTTTGAACGACAGGATACTTGAAAGTTTTCTGCTGTGTAACGCCTGAAGCTTGACGATCTCAGTCAATTTGTTACGCTTGATTGATGGATAGTTTTTTGATAAGCGTTTTGTGAGGCTCATGTTTGGTCCATAAACCAGGTAGTATAGACCCAATGGCTGGATCTTCTCAGAAATTTTTCCGTGGGGATCTTGTGAATAGCTGCGCTTGAAATAAAAATCGCACCAGTCAAGGATTTCAGAGATAATACCGTCTCCATCACCCATATCATATGCAATCTTAATACGGTCATTTAGTGTAATTTTGAGAAAACTTGGTCCATACCTATGAAGGCTATATGATTTCGTAGGTTCATATACACATGCGATCTTCCCGTTTTCTTCCAGAAGGCCAAAGCCGGAGTAGAGTTGGTATAGGTGGATAGATTCAAAATACTGTTCGAAGCGAATATTTAATTTTGTCATATTGTAATTCTTCTGGAGGGTTCAATTTTTGAAATGAATTTCAGTTTTGAAAAATATTGTTAGGTCGATTTTTTGCTTTGGTTTTGAATTAATAGCCCTTGGGTGTATTGTTATCAATAGATGGTTGTCTGGAATATCGTTTGAGGTAACGGCGCATGGGCTAATTTGAACGTTATCGCCAATCTTTATTGGTCCTAAAACCACCGCATTGATACCCAAAGTAACATTATCACCAATCAGAATTTCGCCTGTTTCGAGGGTTCTTCTAGCACCGATACAATTACCCCCGGATATAGTAAAATTTTATCCAATGATTGACGATCCGTTAATAACAACACCTAGAGATGGGTGGTAGATTATAAAACCTGGTCCAATATCTGCACGGTAATGAATTTCACATTTTCCTAACCATGGTCTAAGTAGTAAACTAACTGGTGATAAAACAATGCGGATACCTGAGTAGAATTTGCCAAAAATTAGGTATAGCGCTCTTTCGATTCGATATGATGCAATAACAATGAATACTTCACTGAACCAACACGAAAACCATCTCCACCAATGAATGTTGTTCATTCGTTTTAATTCAATAAATAAATATCTGAATTGTTTTACTGCTTCTTTGATTTTCATTTTAGTTGTCCACGCTGTTCTCTGGGTAAAATGAGACTTTTCCTCGTTTGTCCCTCCAACGGTTCCAGAATTTGAAGAGACCAGTCAAGAAACCGCATCCATAACTCAAATGGATGATAGCGTAAGCGATTGGTAACAACAAGAAGTGGTTCCACCCCTTCTTCGCTGCGGTGATGGTGGAGGCGACTAGATTGGCGACAATATATGCCCCAATTATCGATAGCAGCGCTATCCAGCCCCAGGAGGTGACCAGGGCAAGGATTATCGATCCCAGCAGACTAAGCACGAACAATGGCGGAACGAATTGTCTGATGCTCATCTGCCGGGGATGTTTTTGAAGGACACGAACTTTGTAGAATCCATATTGGAAGTATTGCTTCCATAACTTATTAAACGATCCTCGGCTGAAATACTTGGAACGCACATCCTCAGCAAGGAGAAGTTTTCCACCTAATTCTCGGATGCGGTAGTTATATTCATCGTCCTGGTTGCGTACCAGTTCCTCATCGTACAATCCAGCTTCTTGGATGATTGCCATTGTGTAAGCAGGGAAGGGTACTGTGTCAACCAGCATGGTTTTTCCGGATATGGTACGGAAAGCAGAGTTGCCCACACCAAATGGTGAGCTCATCGCAACGGCTATGGTCTCTGATAGCTTATCCTCTCCAATCGTTTCCATCGGGCCGCCCACACCATCCACCTCATCGTTTTCCAGGTGTTCCACACATTTTCTAACGTAATTGGGTGCGATGATGCAATGCCCGTCCACTCGGATAACAATGTCTCCTCGAGTTTGTTTTAACGCGATGTTCATTCCAGTGGGTACGATCCTGCCGGGGTTATCGAGCAAAATGATGTTTGGGTATTTTCCTTGATATTCGCTGATGATGGCTCGGGTGTTATCTGAAGACATGCCATCTGCGACCAGGATTTCCATTTTTACTAAGGGATAATCCTGCGCGAGGACTGCCTCCAACGCTGATCGAATGTAATTTCCTTCATTACGAACAGGGAGGATGATGGTGATTATTTTGGGAAATTGGGCAGACATTTTTACTGGTAAGTTCGATTGTTGATCATTGAAATAAAAGGTTTGAATTTCCCATTCGGGTTCTTCTCGATTTCATCCACTTCGGTGAGTTTTAGATCAACCTCCCCAAGATATTGTCCCAGTCGAACGGTGATTTCTTCCAGCACAGCATCATGCGAAAACGCTTCATCGGGAATTACTTTAATTTCAAATTCATCCATTGAGTATTGGATCAACTGCCCTTCCACAACGGGTAAGCCATTGTAGAGGGTGTCAAGAATGTACAGCTCCCGGCCGTCTTTTGTGAGGATCAGGTCGTTGCTTCTGCCGGAGATGCTCGCCAGAGAAGGCAAGCTCCTTCCGCAGGCACATTTATGCTGCCAATCTGGCAAATAACCGATGTCGTGATTGGCGTACCGGATTAGCGGCATATCACGATTCAATAATCCGGTGAGTACGTAGTCTCCGGGCGAACCAATGTCATTAATGAATTCCTGCCTGTGAGGATCGTATACCTCGATGATGCCGGTATCCGGCCAGTAGTGTTGAATGCCTTCCAGGCATTCACTCGCGGCGACGCACATCTCCGCCATGCCATAGGTATCGATGATCGGGCAGTTGAACGCTTTGCTCATCAACTCTCGATACTTGGGGAGAGTGCTTTCAGAATTGCAAATGATCACCTTGATCTCAGGTGCTTGCAGTCCCTGTTCGAGCATGAATTTTGCCAGTATCGCGCAGGCTGAGGGATACACGACCAGGTGTGTTGGCCGGTATTTCCAGAGAGCGTCAACATAGTGTTTTGCAGTATCAGGTTTGATGTGGAATACCGAGAAATAAACCTGGTTCAACCCGCGGTTCCATACCCAATATGGAGGACGACTCTGATCCAGTGGGATGATTTTTTGCCCGCCCAACATTCCCCAACGCTGATGGCGATCGACGTTGAACCAGCGGCGTGTGCGCGCTTCGTGTAAAGCGTACATTTGCCGGATTGACTCACGACTTTCGTAAATCATTGTGGGTTTGCCGGTTGTGCCGCCAGTGTGATCCACAAACAGGCGTTTCCCCTTTGATGAATCAGAAATAAACAATTGCGGGTTATTGCGGACTTTTTCTTTTTCTAGAATAGGCCAATTTTCTAGAATATCCCAGCTGGCTTTATCACCTTTCCTGCGCCGCTCTTCCCATAGTTGGCGGTAATACGGAACGGTCGTCGCGGCATGCTGCAGCATTCGGGCGAGCGCTTCCTGCTGCCAGGTGTTCCACTGCTCTTTGCTCCATATGTCACGCTCCAGCGCTTCTTCAACTAGACGATTAAAATCACCACCATAGCGTAAGGCGCTTAAATAAAAACCCCAGGCGCTGACCGAGAGGGTTTTAAGTGGATGCGGTAGTTGTTGATAAATTTTGGTCTTATCCACCTGTCAATACTTTATCAAACAACGCTTCCCATTGTGGAATGATGACAGACCAATCATATCTTTCGGCTTTTTTTCGTGCGTTAGTACTCAAACGTTCTGCCAGTCCCGGTTCGGTGAGGATACGCGTCACAGCCGCGGCCATCGCTTCAGGATCGTTGGGTGGTACGAGGAGGGCATCGATGCCATCCTCCCATAGATACGGTAATTCCCCAACGTTCGTTGTGACAATGCATAGACCGCAAGCAGCGGCTTCGAGAACAGAGGTCCCAAACCCTTCGTAAAGTGTCGTGTTTAAGAATATATCACCCTTCTGAAGAGTCTCCGGTACCGAAAATCTTGGAATTGGACCAATCCAGGTGACATTAGCCTCTAGAGAATCGTCGTGTATGATGTTTTGGATAATTTCTCTTGAACCATCTTTTTTATCTTGTCCGGCCATATAAAGGTGAAGTTCCGGAAATTGGTCTATTAAGAGTGCTACTGCCTTCACAGCAACTTGGGGTTGATAAATTTGATGCAAGGCACGCACCCAGACAAGATTTGCTTCCATGGATTTTCTGGGTTTGGAAAAAAACAGATTTAGGTCTAATCCGTTGGGAAGGTACTTAATATTTGGACTTAGTTCAACCAGGCCCTCTTGCAGAAATTTGGATGGTGTAATAATTTCAATTGCATCACTAAAAACTCTCTTGGATCTTCTTAAGTGGGATGTGCAAAATTCTACTAATCCCCCTCCGCGAAGGACCAAGATGTATGGTTTATTTAAGCCGCTCAAGATTCTGGTAACCACTTCTGCCCAGAAAAATGAAGATCCACTAAAAACGTCAACAACTGCCAAATCATACGAATTTTGGTGTAAAAAAATTGTGGCGATCATATCCAATAGTCTTCGTATGCGGGGAATGTGCCGGGAGGTAATAATGCAATGAAACCCTAGTTTTGATACTCGATCCGGCACTTCTTCCCAGGCTCGATTTGTACCGAAATAGTTTCCAATAAACAACAATCTCCTTTTGTCGATCGATGGATTTTTCATTGAATTAGTCGAAGCCAGTTTTTCATGAGTTTTTTCCAAAGCCAAAATCGGCGCATAAAAGCATATTTTCCTTCAAGATTGGATTTTTCCTACTCAGACTATACGAGGGAAAATAATAAGCTAATAGAGTAGATGATTGTAATAGGTCTGTAGATCTTGGATATTTTCATTATAAGTAATATTTTTGTTAACATTTGATATCGTAGTACGCAGTTTACCCGATTTTGTTCTCTTGATACTTTCAGTTTGGTTTGTGTCGATTATTACTTTCCCTTTTGTGAAATCGATAAACCACTTCTTTAGTTCCAATAATTCTGTTTCAAAATCCATTGTTGTACTCGCTTTATTTCTAACAACAAAGATCTTGAGATTATCCTGTGTTTCTTGGACCACTTGATACTCTGAAATTGACCGATATTGCCTGAAAAGCACGGAAATGAAAGCGCTGGAAATGATTTGACCAGTGTCAAAAACTAATAAATCTCCCATTCTGCCAATTATTTTATTTATAGATAACAATTTTCTACCACAGTCACATTCCTTTTCTGATAACTCGATGATATCCCCCGTCGCGTACCTAATAAATGGGAAACTGTAGTTTGTTAAGTCGGTTAATACCAATGTGCCTAAATTTGGATTACTGGGCGTTAGAGGAATGCATTCTGCGATTACTTTCTCTTCAGAAATGTGATATTTACCATATTCACATTGATAGCATATGCCTTGGATTTCTCCAAGGCCATAGAAATCAAAAACACGAGCAGCGAAGGCAGTTTCAATTGATTCTCTAAATGCAGGTAATAGTGTTTCACTTGTCGTAAACACTACAGGCACTTTTATTCGAATATTGGATTGAATAATATTCTTAGCTAACCACCATAAATTTGAAGAATATCCAATTAATGCTTTTGCTCGTCTTTGGTTGATTTGGTTCACAACTCCGACTATATTTTCATTGTTTATTGATTCTGCTGAAATTTCGAGTTGATTTGTGAGAATTCGTCTGATGAAAGACTCAATCTTTGACCGTTTCTTATCAAGAGAACTTGCCATGATTGCTACAGTTGGATCTCCGATATTAAATCCTGCCCAACCGAGTCCTCTCCTATGCAACGCCCTATTTGAAGCTTGGGTTATCTTGTCATGATAATAGACAAGAGGTTCACCAGTTGATCCTCCTGTGGATGCTTCAATTGCATCTGAGTCGAATACGAGTGATTTTAGGATTGAGTTATAGTTCTTTATTAATTCTTTAGTCAAAATTGGTATTTTGGTTAAATCGTCACTTTTGGTAAAGTCATCGTAGTGAAGGTGATTTTCAATTAATAAATTTTGATAATATCTATTTTGTCCATAAACAAAGCTTAATAACTTTCTTAGTCTTTGGAGTTGAAATTCTTTGATTTTTTCGTAGGACCACCACTGTGATTGATTGTAAAACTTTCGATATTCTTCTATCGGGATTTTCCGAATTTTGTCAACGGCAGGATAAATGAGGGAGGAATAAATATTCATTAGAATTGAAGGTTCAATATTTTTTGATGACTTTACAAGGTGCTCCGGCTGCTAAGTGGTTGGCAGGTATTCTCATTTTCGTAACAACCGAATTTGCTCCAATCACTACACCGGATTCAATTATTGCTCCCCCTGCAATTACAGCGTGAGATCCTATCCATGAACCTTTCCCAATTTCGATATCCTGATTTCCAGGGGGCGAAAATCTATATGAATTCGTTATAGGATTTCTTTGATGATTACCGGCTACAATAACACAAAACGGCCCGAACATCACCTCATCACCAATTATAATTTTTCCACTACCAGAGATGAAACAACCATAAGCAAAGTAAACATCTTTTCCAATCGATATCTTTCTTGGATCATAAATGTCAATATTTCTCCCGAGACGTAAGTTTATGCTGCATGAACCTATGAAAAAATGAGCCAGGTATCCTCTTAAACGCAAAAAAATTGTGTTATCCGGCAGCCAGTTGGTGAACAATAGCACAAAGTGCAGCGGTAAATCGTACCGCAGCAAGCGAAGGATCTTATTCATTCTTCTCTACCCAATCTTTAATCTTTTCAGCCATTGCACCCACCTGGGATTCCAGCGTGTTTTGTCCAGCCAGGGCAAATCCTCTTTGAACGTAGCCTTGGCGTAATTCCTTGTCGTGGATCACCCGCCGGATGCCGTCGGCGAACTTGGTCGGGTCTTTTGGCTCAACCAGCTCAGCAGCTCCGCTGATGAAATCCGGTATGGAGCCAACCCTGGTTGCTACAACCGGCACACAATGCGCCATCGCCTCCCAAATTGTGCGCGGGAAACCTTCATTTGATTGGGATGCCAGTAAATAAATATCAGCGGTTTTATAGAATGCGAATAACTCCGGTCCCACAGCCTTGTAGCCGTGAAAAAATACGCGGTCTTTTACGTCCTTAATCGCTGCGGTTTCGTCAATTCGGGCGAGAATGTCAGACCCATCCTCTGCCCAGCCAACAAGGTCGAGGACTACATCCTCACCTTGTCCACGTAGTAGAGAAAGAGCATGAACCATGTCCAACAAGCCTTTGGCGGGATCCATCCTGCCGGTGTAGAGCAGGTGGACTGGCCTGTTCTCGCAGGTATCGTCGCGCGTGAACAGGTCGTCTGCTGACAATGTAGATGTCCTTGTTTCAAAGAGCTTCCCGGATTTGCCGGTGTACTGTTGATACAATGCGCGGCTGTTTACCACAACCAGGCTGCGTTTTGCTGCTTTCAATTGGCCAAGATAATTCAGCCATGACCATAATCGGATCAATTCGCGGCGCCAGCCTGGTTGAGGTAATGACGAGATACCAGCAAGATAATCACCCACCAACATGAGTATTGTAGGCTTCTTACGGGTAGCCCGCGCTAAAGATGGCAATAAGGGTGTAGGTCCTCGAATGAAAAAAGCGTCCAGGTACGGTATTTGCTCTTTAATCACTTTAGCATACCTGGGCGCGTGCAGAATACGGTTGGGAACTGACCCGCGTGGCGGGAGTGAAATTAATTTGATATTACCGGCTTGAATTTGATAATCAAATTTGGAATTGGCACCAGCGTCAGGCAGGTGTTGAAAGAGTGTTATGGTATCAAAATGAGTTGCCAGTACATCCAGGAATCTGCCCAGGTAGCCTGGCATGTAGATGCCACCGTCCTTCTCAATCGCAGGAATGTGGTAATAAAAACCCAATCTCATTTCAGGTCTCGCGTTCTTTTCTGAACCCTGCGGTCAAACAAAATCAACGCGGCGACCAGCCCATACGCGAACCACGTGACTGTGCCGGCCAGTGCGCTGATCGTCCACATATGGATGCTCATCCCTATGAATGAGGTGATCACACTTAATGCCCAAAGTTTTTCTTGACTGGCCTGCCTGATACCCGCTTTAACACCCTGGAACCCCAGCATTAAAATCAATATTGCAAGCGGGATACTGCCCACCAGGCCTGTCTCTGCCAGAAAACCGATATACGAATTATGCGCGGATTTCCGATCAAACTTGGATTGGGAATAAAGTCTGAATACTCCACTGAGTTCCAACTCGGTAGATTCTTTACGGAAACGCGAGGCACCGACACCGATCAGCGGAGATTCTTTGAAGAGTTTGATTCCTTTTTGTACCATCATTTGCCGGAACACGTAGGATTTATCCTGCTCCAGGTTCTGGAAGGTTGATGCCCGCTGATTGACCGCTTCGTAAACCGGCTCAGGCAGCAGGCGGAAACCAAACAGGAAGGATACCAGTAACACGCCCGCGAGTAGCACTGCTAGACCACCTTTACGCGGCCGGATTACTAATAATATCAATGTATAGAAGACAATTCCCGCCGCAACGCTTATCCACGAGCTGCGTGAACCGTTAATCACTACAGCAGTCAGTCCGATCAGCATGCGTAAGATCATGAAGAGTTTATTCTTGCTACTGGATGAAAAAACCGGCGCCAGCAAAAAGGGGAAAAAAGTTGAAAAAAGGAACCCGTATTCGTTAGGGGCTAGCAGCCTTGTATTATCCTCATAGGTATTAATGACCCCCCAGGCAACTGCCTCAAACAACCGGACAAGCGCCAGTGCAAACACCGCCCATCCCAAAATTCGGGTGGTGCGTTCAAGAATATTTGCGCGAGAGGCAAAATACGCCGTGATGATAAACGTGAGTAACCAGTAGGCGTTCTGAACTAATAGTGACCAGCCTTCGGTGTCAACATCTCTACCCCCGCTGAGAATGCCGTTGAAGAGGGTGGAGATGAAGATACCCGCCCAGATGAATACCGCCAGAACGATCCACTTTTGCAATGCGCCAGGCCAGCGCTGCGGAGGTTTGAATATGCAATACAGGGCGATGAAGAAGAAGATTGGAGCTGAAAGAGATAGCCCAAG
>AMWB02008252.1_pt1 | contig 10155 bp, 9 predicted proteins | sample 200311 | NCBI WGS metagenome assembly AMWB02 (sample SAMN02737377, study PRJNA173069) | bioreactor metagenome | biome: anode biofilm in microbial fuel cells | place: USA: California | collected 2010-12-16 | reverse complement strand
ACCTCCCCCAACAGACAGCCTGGGTATCCGATGATAATTACCTCCGGACCAAGCAAATGGGTTAGCGGCGCAAGCGCTTCCCCAAGCGCTCTCCCGCTTTCCTGAAACACCTCAACCGCAAACGGATCACCCTCGATGGCCCCATTGATAACATCCAGAAGCGCGACGTCTTCCGGCCAGTGGCCGGAATGTCTACATAGCGCCAGGCGCAGCATGCCGGAAGCACTGGCCAGAACATTCAGGCTTGAATCTTTCCCTTCATGAGCCGCGCTTTCCATCTTCTGCTTGAAAGACCCAACCTTGCCGGCACTGCCGCCCTGACCACGGAAAATTCGGCCTTCGCTGAAGATTCCCGCCCTGACGGTGGGTGTCAGGTTGATGAACACCACATTTCGGCGGGACTGGCCCTGGCCAAAATAAACCTCAGCCAGCGCGCCGGCATTTGCGCTTTCTTCGAGGTACACCGGCAGGTTGAAGCGCAAGCCGAGCTGTGATCGAATAGGGACGTGTTTCCACTCCGAAAAATCCTCCGAAGCCATAATCTCTCCGGTTGTGTTTTCAATGTCAGCTGAAACGCAGATCGACACACGGTCGGGGGTAGGCAGATGCTGTGCCTGGGTGATGGTCAACAAGCGGTCGGCCATTTGGACCAGCGTCTCACTCAACTGGGCAAAGCCACCTTCACGCGAAGTCGGGAGGGAAATTTTCTCGAAAACCAGCCCTGAAAGGCTTCCATAAACAGCCAAAACCTGGTTGCTGCCAATGTTAAATCCTAAAATATTGCCGCCGCCGGCACTGTTCAGCGGTGAAACAGCGGGTGTCATCATTAGGTTGGATTATAAGCGCTTTCCACTTCCGGCGTGATGCCTCCTCCCCTACCCCAAAAATTGACAGTACACACGCCGACCGCTATAATCGCTTCATCCCTCAGTCTATGCGTGTCTGCCTGAGAAATCCGAAACGGAGTGGAGTCATCATGCCCAGAAAAGACGACCGTCGCGTTCTGCGCACCAGAAAGCTTTTGCGCGACAGCCTGATTGCCCTCATCCTTGAAAGGGGATACGATGAGGTCAATATCCAGGATATCACCGACCATGCCAACTTGGGACGGGCGACTTTCTACCTGCATTACCACGAAAAAGATGAGCTTTTGGCAGACGTCTTGCGTCAGTTTTCAGAGGAATACCTCTCCTCCGGACCGCAAGTTACCCTTACCCATGGCCACCTGACCAACCCCAAAAGCGTGCAGCACCTGTTTGAATTTGCTGAAAACCATTACGATTTTTATCGTATCATGATGATTGGTCGCGGCAGCGTCACGGCCACCCGTCAGCTGCTCGAAATACTGCGTGAATCATTCACACGCGCGTTGCTCAGCTACCAAAAGGAAGATGGCGAGAGCCTCAAGGCGCCCGTTGATTTTCTGGCAAATTATATGGCCGGTTCGCTGCTCTCGCTGGTCTATTGGTGGATGGATAATGAAATGCCTTATTCAGCGGCGCAAATGTCGGCGATGGTACAGCAGTTCAGCCTCATCAATCACCCTGAGCTGCTTGTTGCCGGAGGGCAAGCCCTCACTGAAGCCAAAGGCGACGGCCACAAAACCGTGCCTGCCGCTCCGCCTCCGCCGGCCAAAACCTCTGCCAAACCCCCAAAAGACGCCCAACACGGGCTCCCTCCGTCCGCTGAAGAAGCTCAGCTCAACCCCTGAAAATTCGCCGAGAAAACCTGAGCGCCTTTTAACAGGACTTGCAGTACAATTCACTGCGTTTTATCTTTCGATAGATGGAAGGGTATGCGCAATGATGAAAAAAACACCCATTTTTGGTTTAATTTTGACTTTGTTCATCGGATTAGCTGGCTGCACGGTGCCATCCCCGACGGCAACGGTTTCGCCCAGCCCTTCTCCGGCACCTACACGCACGGAGGCGCCCAGCCCCTCTGCCACCCCCAGCCCCACACTGCCGCCAACCCTGACGCCTACGATCACCCTAACCCCTACGGTAACACTGATCCCATTCAGTGGGTTTTTAGATAATTTCAATTTTTACCGAAGCTGGTACAATGACGATACGACCGTCTTTTACTTCTTGAATGCCGGCATTGATCACATGCTTTACGCCCGAGCTGACGACCTGGACCTGATTTGTGAACCGGACCCACAGCTGATGACCGCGCTGATTTGCGTACACGATCAAAAGGTGGAAGGGGAATCGGTTATGGAATTTGAATTCTTCACCGATCCTGAGCGGACAGTCTCAGTATTTAAGCATTCGTATGAAACCGGGCTGGCCAATCATACGATTTACCACAACCAGTTTGACTGCCCGCTGCGAGGTCAAAACGTGACCTGTGAGTCGGAATACCGCCTGTACGATGGGATATGTTACTATAGTCATACCTGCTACGACGCCTGTGGTTTGTACTATTCCCGGGATAATTTGCCGACGGAATTCAACGAATTTCAAGGGTTTACCGGGCCCTGCGATTAATTTGCCGAGGCCGTACCCTATGTCGATTCATACTATTTTCAGTCACAAGATCAGCCGCCTGCTTCCGGCTATTGCGCTGCTGATGTGCGCTTGTTCAGCCAGGCCGGCTGCTCTCCCAGAGGCAGATTTACTTGCCACCATGGTAGCCGGTACCGTTCAGGCTGAAGATGCCCAAACGCAAATAGCCCTGGCGCAGATCACGCCGACACCCAGCCAGACGGCTGTGCCTTCGCCGACGGTTACAGCCACTGAAAGGCCAACGCCTACCCCAGCGCCGACCCAAACCCCAACCCTAACACCAACCTGGTTCCCCAGCCCCTATCTGCAATGGCCGCGCGCCACCTTCACGGCTGCGGATGTTTCCTGGGGAGAGTGGTGCCCGGCCCGCGGTGAAAACGTTACCTGTGAGTTTGAATACCGCAATTACAGCGGTCGCTGCCTGGTCGGCTGGACCTGTTACGATGCCTGCGGCCTGTACTATGCGGTCGATACGATCAAAGACGCCTCCGGACCGTTTACGTTTAGCGGCCCATGCTATTGAGGAAATTTCCCTATGAATCCTTCCCTTATTAAACGTCTGCTTCCACTTTTGGCGGCAATTGTCGCATTAAGCGGCTGCACATTACTGCCGGGCCCTGAACCGAGCGCCACGCCGCTGCCTACCCTGACTGAGACCGCCACCCCCACCCCGCTGCCCAGCCCGACGGCCAGCTTTACCCCCACTCAGACGGCGACTGCCACGCTGACCCTCACCCCGACCGAAACGCCGACGCAGACCGTGACGCCCACCCCAGAATTGACCGCCCGCCTGATCTGGCCAAGAGCGCTTTTCTCGCCGGCGGATGTAGTTTGGAACACCGATAACAACTGCCCTTTGCGCGGAGAAAACTTGTCATGTGAATTTGAATACCGGCGCGACAATCAGGGCTGCTATGTGGGAGCCACCTGCTATGATGCCTGCGGGCTGTTTTATTCCATTGATACGATTCCGGCTGGTGTTGAAACCTTTTCAGCCCCCTGCTGGTAAAAATACGGCTGATCGCATGAAGGCTGCAGACAGCAGGTTGGCTCTGCCCGATCTTTTTTGATCAGATTTTCAATAGCTGTAAATTCCCCCGCCTATAAATTCACGAATCACTGAATTTTCGGGGACGATCGTGTCATCGGGCCAGGCTTCAATTTCGTCAAACAACTTGCTCACACGGGCGGCTCTTTCCCAGGCGTCATCGCGCAGCGGGTCATCTTGGTAAGTTGCTGCCCATTGCTGGAACTGCGCGCCTAGTTTGCTCTTGTAGAGCGGCAACTCATAGGGCATGGCGCTATTGACGATTGTATCCACGGTGTTGACATACGGGATGATATGGCGCAATTCGCTGGAGCGGACGTAATGCCAATGCAGCAGCGTCTGGGTTGGGTCGTACGCCCGATGGCTGGAATCGCGTAGCATTCGCCGCATCAAGCGGATGTCAGTCCAGCGGGCATATTTCCCGTCGTTGTCTTTCAGCTGCAGCAGTGGCTCAATATATAGTTTGAATTTCCAGGCGTCCGGGATGCGCGCGGTCATTTCTGGGTAGAGCCCATGCAGACTGTCAATCAGGACAATTTCATTTTTTTCCAGCTTCATGGGGGTGTGCTCAGGGAGGCTGTGGCCGGTCTTGAAGTCATAATAGGGGATGCGCACTTCCTGCCCGGCGAAAAGATCCGTCAGGTTTTGATTGATCAGTGCCATGTTAAGGGCTTGCGGGGTTTCAAAATCATAATCGCCAAATTCATCTTTTGGATGCAGTTCAAGGTCAAAGAAGTAGTGATCCACGTTGAGCGTGATCAGTTTCAAGCCTTCCCGGGCGAGGAATTCGCCCAGCTTGATGGTGGTGGTGGTCTTGCCGCTGGAAGATGGACCAGCTATGAAAACAATCCGCACTTCATCCCGGCGGCTGAGGATCATGTTGGCAGCGTTTTCCACATCTTCTTGGTAAGCGGCTTCAGCCGCGGTTACCACTTCTGGCAGCCGCCCGGCACGGATGTGTTCATTGAGCAGATCGGTGGTGTGCACATTATGCGCGCAGGACCAATCCAATACCTGCCACAGTTTGGCCCAGGGAATGTTGGAGGAAGGGCGAGAGGTTAGCTCGTTGCGCTTTTCGCGCTGGCGGGCCCGCTCATCACGGTAGAGGATGTAGGCCTTGGCGACCCGGGCATGCCCGTTTTCGATCAGCACTTTCTCCACCAGGTCCTGAATCTGCTCGATCGTCGGATTGACCCCTGCTGGGGTGGTTTCTTCCAAGATCTGTACCACCTGGCGGGCCAGGTCTTCAGCGGCGGTGCGGTCACGGCCGCCTACGGCCACCGCTGCCCGGTAAATGGCATTTGAAATGCGTTCCGGTGTGAAGGGGACAATGCTTCCATTGCGTTTGACAACATGGGTGATCGCTGCCACGTTTACCTCTGCTTTTACTATTGTATTGATGGGATTATAGCATGCCAGCATTAATTAACACGCGAGGGTAAGCGGTAATCTAGCTAAGGGCAATGATAGCTTCTTCATAGGTTTTTTTTATCGCCACAGGAGGGCTTGCCGGCAAGCTAGACCCTCCATGCTATAATTGCGCCATGCAGGCTTCCCCGCTTCCTCTGATCATTGCCCACCGCGGCGCTTCAGCTTTGGCACCAGAAAATACCATGGCAGCTTTCGACCTGGCGCTCCGAGCCGGGGCTGATGGCATTGAGCTGGATGTCATGCTCAGCGCAGACGCAGAGCTGGTGGTCATACATGATGCTACGGTCGATCGAACCACCAACGGCAGCGGCCAGGTAAGCGCAATGACCTGGGCTGAGCTGCGTGAATTGGATGCCGGCAGCCATTTTTCACCCGAGTTTCAATCTGAACGGCTTCCAAGACTGGCCGAGGTGTACGAAGCCTTTGGTGGCAAATTTCTGATTAATGTTGAGCTTAAAAACTATGCGCATCCTATGGATGAGCTCACTGAAAAAGCAGTCTTGCTGACGCAGCAATACGGCTTATCCGAAAAAGTAATTTTTTCGTCTTTTAACCCCTTTAACCTTACCCGGGCTCACCGGTTGGATCCACGCATCCGGCTTGGGCTGCTGACCAATCCGGGCGCCAGTGGCGCGCTTTTGCGGGGGCCATTGGGCGGCTTGTTCCCACATCAGGCGCTGCATCCATACTTTAAAGACGTCTCAAAAACGATGGTACAGAAGGCTCACCAGCAGGGGCGGCAGGTGAACCCTTGGACGGTGAATGAGGCTGCAGACTTGCGTCGCATGTGCGATCTGGGCGTGGATATGATCATCTGCAATGACCCCATCGCAGCCCGACAAGTATTGGGGGCGTGAAGTGCGCGCGGGGCGCATCCTCCGGCTGGGGCTGATCCTCACGGTGCTGCTGGTAAACCTGACCGGGCCAGCTTTGGCCGCTGAGCCCCAGCAGGCAGACTTGCCGGAGGTCATTTTGAATGCCATGACCCCTGCTGAGAAGGTGGGCCAGCTTTTCCTGGTGACTTTTAATGGGACGGATGTCTCTCCAGAATCCAAAATTGGACAGCTGATCCTAGAGAAGCATATTGGCGGCGTGGTTTTACGATCCGATCAGGATAACTTTACAGCTGACCAAACGGTGACCTCAGCTTATGAATTGATCAGCGCTTTGCAGACGCTGGCCTGGCAGGGGGCCTCAGTCGCAAACGAAGCTGGTGAACCCCAAACCGGCCCGACATACGTTCCCTTGTATGTCGGCATCCACCAATCGCTTAATGGGTCGGGCCGGCAAATTTTGAGTGGCCTCTCAGACCTGCCAAGCCCGATGGCTTTGGGGGCCTCATGGTCACCAGCCCTGGCGGCCCAGGTGGGTTCAGTGGCGGGCAGCGAGCTTTCAGCCTTGGGCTTCAATCTTTATCTTGGACCGAATTTGGATGTGGTGAGCAGCACCGAACTCAGCTCAGCTGTCTACGCTGGTACGGATACCTTCGGTGGTGACCCCTTTTGGGTGGGTGAAATGGGCAAAGCCTTTGTAAGCGGCCTGCACACCGGTTCCGGTGGGCGGATGAGCGTTGTGGCGACGCACTTCCCCGGCCTTGGTGAGGCCGATCGCCCGGTCGATGAAGAAGTTTCCACCATTCAAAAATCACTCGAACAGCTCAAACAAATTGAGCTGGCACCCTACCTGACGGTTACCGGCGGGACGGATGCCAGTGCCAGGGTGGATGGGTTGATGGTATCGCCTATCCGTTACCAGGGCTTTCAGGGAAATATCCGCGCTACCACTCGTCCGGTCAGCTTTGATCAGGCGGCGCTTAACGAACTCTTGGCCGTGGAACCGCTGGCCAGCTGGCGGGCGGCAGGCGGGTTGACCGTCAGCGATAGCCTCGGCAGCCGGGCCGTCCGACAGTTTTTTGACCCGACCGAACAAAATTTTGATGCGGTGACCATCTCGCGAACGGCTTTTCTGGCTGGTAATGACATGCTTTACCTCAACAACATGTTGGCAAAAGGCGATGTGGACGCCTATGCTACCATCGCCCGTGTTTTGGATCACTTTACCCAAAAATATATTGAGGACTCGCTCTTCAGTCAACGTGTGGACGCGTCAGTTCTGCGCATCTTGCAGGCGAAAAGCAAACTTTACACTGAATTCCAACTGGAAACCGTCATTCCAGACGCGCACGGGTTGGAAGCGCTCGGAACCGGCACCCAGGCCAGCCTGGCAGCTGCCCAGGCAGCGGTTACCTTGATCTCGCCCTCGCAGGAATATCTGAAAACACTGGTGACGGAACCTCCTTCATCTTATGACTACATCACCATCTTTACGGATTCGCGCCTGCAGCGCCAATGTTCCAGTTGCCCAGCGGTTAGCAGCCCGGGCGTGAAGGAATTTCAGGATTCTTTGCTGCGCCTGTATGGCCCGAATGGCACCGGCCAAATTTCGAACAACCGCGTGAGCTCTTATTCTTTTGAGCAGCTCCTGGAACTGTTGGACCAAAAAACTGAACCCTCTGACCCTTATCTGGCAGACAACCTGAAACGATCGGAGTGGGTCGTGTTCAATCTGCAAGATGTCGACCCAGATTTTCCGTCTTCTTTGGCGCTGCGGCGCATCCTGGCGGAAAGAGTGGACCTTTTGGGGGATAAGCGGGTGATTGTCTTTGCTTATGGCGCCCCGTACTACCTTGATTCTACCGAAATTTCCAAGGTGACCGCTTATTACGCTCTGTATTCCAAGGCGGCAGCTTTCCGAGATGTGGCGGCGCGCGTCCTGATGGGTGAAGTAGAAGCGCGGGGCGCACTGCCGGTTTCGCTGAGCGTGGTGGGGTATGACCTACGTGTGGCGACGTCGCCGGACCCCAATCAAATTATTGCGCTCTCACTGCTGACAGCCCAGGCGCCGGATCCAAATGCAATCCCCACACCCTCAGGCGAGGAAACACCAGCGCCGTTATTCCGCACCGGCGATGTTGTCCGGGTGCAGGCGGGAGCCATCCGCGATCACAACCAGCGCCTGGTGCCAGATGGCACCGTGGTGCGCTTTACCATCCGCCAGGCAGAAGAGCAGGTGATCGTCGCCCAGCCCGAAGCGACCACCGTCGGTGGCATGGCGGTGATTGAGTACCGGATTGACCATGAAGGCATCATTGAAGTGAGCGCCAGCAGCGAGCCGGCCAACACTTCTGGTGTGCTCGTGCTTAATACCCAAGGGGGGTCGGCGCAATTGATCCTGCCCACCGCCACACCGGAACCTACGTCCACACCTACACTGACACCGCAATCCACGCCTGAAGCCACCATGCAGCCTACCCTTCCGGCCAGCGGTATCCCTTCCGGATACCCCCGTATTGAGGACTGGCTGCTTACCCTGATGATTTTGATACTCGGTTTTGGGGCGGCTTACGCTCTTGGCTATTTTTGGTGGGGTGGCCAGGTCTGGGGCTTACGTTCCGGCATTTGTACGGCAATCGGCGGATTTGCTGCTTACACCCTGCTTACACTCGGCTTTCCGGATATTATTTCCTGGATTCAACAGAGCGGGGCCGGCTTTGTGGCTCAAGTGACTTTGGTTGGGATGGTCTTGGGTTGGCTGGGAGCGCTGGTTTGGTGGCTGCGCCAACCGCACTGATTTGACAGCCTATAGGCCGCTGTTGGCTTGGGAGCAAAAGCGACCTGAGCGGATCAGAGATTGCGCAGCAGCGTCAGCAGCAAGCTGATAAAAGCCAGACCGGCAGCAGTCAGCACCAAACGCCACTCTTTAATCCCCAAACGCGGCTGGGGGGTGTAGCGCGCGGTTCCGTTGCTTAATTGTTGCAGGCGGTCGGTGTTCTCTCCGGTGAGGGCTTTGATGAACGTGCGCACATCCTTGGGGCGGTTATCCGGGTGAAGCTCCATTGCCCAAAGGATGGCATCTTCCACCCGAGTTGAGATCGCCGGGTTAATGGAACGCGGCGTGGGAAGGGTGCGGGGCTCCAAAAAACGGTCGCGCACGTTGACCGGAGCGGTATTGGTCAAAAGGTGATAAAGGGTGGCGCCAAATGCGTAAATATCGGCGCGGACGTCGGTATGAAAGCTGTCGCCTCCGTACTGTTCGAGCGGGGTGTAAACCGCGCTGCCCTGGCCCTGTAGGATGGTGATGGTCACTTCTCCCGGAGCCAATACTTTCACCAGACCAAAGTCGACCATTTTGACCAGGCCGGCGGGTGTGAGTTTGATGTTGCTCGGTTTGATATCGCGATGCAAAATGGGCGGTTCCTGACTATGGAGGTAAATGAGCGCGTCTCCAATCTGAAGGGCCCAGCGCAGCACCTCAGTTTCAGCCAAAAAGCGTCCGTTGTTTTCGGCTTTGGCGATCAATGAGCGCAAGTCATCGCCCGGCACGAAATCCATCACCAGAAAATCGCTGTCTGCGATTGAGAAAAAGTCTGAAACCTTTGGCAGGTTGGGGTGATCCAGCCTGGCCAAGACAGTCGCTTCGCGCATGAACTGATCGCGCGCTTCTTGCAGCAGCGCAGGGGTAAAGCTGGCCTCGTAGCTTACCTGCTTCACCGCGCACTGGCGGCCGCTCAGGCGCAGGTCTTCGGCCAGGTAGACGTTGCCACTGCCGCCCTGACCGATCACTCTGACGATCTGGTAACGGTCGTGCAATACCGTGTTGTTCTCCGGTTGAAAAGGCATGATTTTCCTGCAATTCATTAACTTCAGCTGTGGCCGCTGGGGTTCGGCGTATCTTGGCGGCAGGCTGAGTGCGTTATAATCGTTAATTATAGCCGAATAGTATCGCTGAATAACGCATGGAATATCCGGTAATTATTGCCAAACAAGGTTATCTGGGCGGCCAGCAGTGGCTGCTCAACCAAACGCTGACGGTGGGGCGGGATGGTGCCTGTGATATCGTCATCCCCGACCGGCAGGTCTCGCGTCAGCATGCCCGCCTGTCTTTCACAGGTCAGGGGGCCATGCTGGAAGATTTGGACAGCAAGAATGGCACCTATGTGAACGGGAAAAAAGTAAGCGGGGCTGTAAAACTAGCCGAGGGAGACGAAGTTGCGATTGCCTTTGTCCAAAGTTTTATCTTTGTAAGTTCAGAGGCTACACTACCTTTGTCAGACCTGCCGCCTGAGATGGCTGGCGCCTTCCGCCTGCGGCTGGACGAAGCCAGCCG
>AMWB02034624.1_pt1 | contig 10156 bp, 6 predicted proteins | sample 200311 | NCBI WGS metagenome assembly AMWB02 (sample SAMN02737377, study PRJNA173069) | bioreactor metagenome | biome: anode biofilm in microbial fuel cells | place: USA: California | collected 2010-12-16 | reverse complement strand
ACCTTTGCCTTCTTTTCTTTTTCTTCTGCCATAATTCGCTCCAATCCTCTTCTTGAGGCTGTTTGAAATTACACCCAGGAGTTTTTCTCCACAATTGATCGGGAAAACTGGAACAATGCCAATTACATCATCTTTGCGATGAAGCCCTTGACCAGTTTGATCGCTTCCGGATGCCGCATGACCACCACCTCGGCACCGGCAATCAGCAGATCGATGGCGGTGATGGCTTCCATCAGCACGCCCCTCTTCTGCGGGTCACCCAATTCAGGAGCGTCTTCGGCGCTAAGGTTGGCCTCTTTGCTTTTCCAGACTTCGTTGCCAACGTTGCAAATCATCGGTTGCTGCAGTTTTTCATCTTCCTGGGTGAGCGCCGCCTGCTGAATGCGTTCGATCACGGAATAGGAGTACTCAAGGCCGTATCCGAGACCGCCAGTGGTGGGATCGACGACGATGTCCTGCTCCTTCACGCCCAGGTTTCCAAGAAGAATATTGAGCTGTTTCGCCAGGTTGACATCGATGGGTGAGGAAGCGACAATGGCATGCTTGTAGCCCAGGCAAGCAGCGCCGATCTGTTTGTAGTCGCCTTCTTCCACAGGAGAGATAGCCAGTCTTTTGCCGGTGCATTTTTCGGCTACTGCCCGCATAACTTCAACGTCTTTTTCATGGTTGGCCACGCCCCAGACTATCACCGGAACACTCACCGCATCCGCGACTTTCTTGACAACATCGGCAACACTGTCTGCTGATGCATTGTCGGCGTTCGGGTCGGCGCTTTTGGTCTGCACCACCAGAATTTCTGCGCCGTAATCCTCCACGCATTTCTTGGCCCAGGCAGCGGGGTCGCTCAAAACACCGGCGAACGGGGCCTTTGCCGTCTCGGACCACTCGGCACTCGGGTCCTTGTCCCAAATCTCCATGGCGATTCGAGGAGCATTGGGCATGGCCCCTTCGAACGTATGAAATGAATAAGCAGTCTTTCCGCCAACGGTTACCGCTTTGTCACCAACACCCAAAGTGACTTCTCTGATTTTTCCTGAGTAAACTTGTTTTGATGGTTGGAAAGCCAAGGTTAGGTCCTCCTTTCAAATTTGTGCTTTTTTTCATTTGGTTTCACCGAACAAAAACTGTGAAACACACCTTCACCCTTAGGAAATACCGCAACTCAGAATGTTCAGTTGCTTCGAGTTGGTTCGCTCCAATTTGCAGCTACACTGACGCCTGCAGGTTGGATTTGATACTCATCAATACCGCTTGGCAGCCGTTGGCAAGCAATTCAGCAACTTTCCGCCGGCTGGCAACCCCGCCGAAAAAAACCTGGCTGAAAACAAAAAAGTTTGCGCATACTGCAATATCATCGAGCTATCGGTTTGCCACCGATATAATTTGGAAGTCAATGCATCGGGCAGGTTCAACAACACAATCTCGGCTCTCATCCGCAAGTGAAAGTGAAAGCATTCTCCTGATCCTGAGACTTTTCCTGCTTATATGATAAACATGTAAATGTCAACTCGTTTTAAGACCTTTTGCCAGTTTAGAACCGTTATTTGAATGCAGCAATACAGTCAGATCGGCTGAATTCAAAAGATCATGCTGCCATAAAAATTTTCAAGTAAATTTACTTCTACTGGTAATGATCAATTGACTTAAAGCTTATCAGAATGCCTGCTGAACCTACAGAAGTCGCTGACCTGTCTCATGTGGCAGAAACATCCTGAGCATTCCCGGATTAGCAGCGGCAGCACCCGAAACGCAAAACCGCTGCGGTTGCCCGGTCCTAGTCCGGCCACTTGGATGGTGCTGGGGGGCATTTGCAGAAGCTGCCAAGGCATGCGTCAAACCATTGCGGGCAGCCGAAGCCGAGCGCTGAACCCCCTACCTCGGTCAGCAGCGATTGACATCATCCCGCCCCATTCCCTCAATCGCTTCCAATAATAGGCTGAAACCAAGGATGAAGTCGCTCCTCCCATTCACCGAACTGCTTGACGACGTGGCTATGCTACTATACCCTTTAAATGAATGTGAATCGTCAAAGGTGGATGGTGAACAGTAAAAAAAGCCATTTTCATGTTTCGTTGTGTCCGCTAAGGCATGGGGGTTAATACAACCCGTTTCGGCTGATTCCGCCTAAAAACAGAGTCAGGAGACTGAGTCAGTTGGATTCGTTAACAGATTGTTAAGCACCACTTGTCTACAGATCCGGGGGCAAGATGGACTCATCAATTAAAATCAGCGTCGTCATTCCCGCCTATAATGAAGAGCAGATCATCGGTGAAGTCGTAGAGCAAGTGAAAATAGTGCTACAATCTTGCGATTATAATTATGAAATAATTATAGTCGACGACGGATCTGCAGACGGAACAGCGCGCGAAGCTTCACGTGCCGGGGCAAAAGTCTTGCGGCATCCGTACAATATCGGCAACGGGGCGGCCATCAAGAGCGGGATTCGAGCAGCTGAGGGCGACATTTTGGTTTTCATGGACGGCGACGGGCAGCATGATCCCAGGGACATCGTGAGATTATTGGAATACGTTCCGGAATACGACATGGTGGTGGGAGCCAGATCTTTTGAAAGTCAGGCGTCTTTGGGCCGTGCACTGGGAAATAAAGCTTTCAACTGGTTTGCTTCCTACGTCGCCAAATTCCGAATCCCGGATCTCACTTCCGGTTTTCGCGCCGTCAAGGCTCCAATCGCTCGCAGCTTCCTTTATCTTCTGCCCAACACCTATTCCTATCCGACGACCATCACCCTGGGCGTCCTGAGGAGCGGCAACAGCATCAAATATCTGCCCATCCAGATGCGAAAACGGCAGACTGGAAGCAGCCGGGTGCAGTTGATCCGTGACGGGGTACGGTTTTTCATGATCATCACGCGCATCTGTACCCTTTACTCCCCGATGCGTATTTTCTTGCCGGTGAGTCTTTGCATGTTTCTGCTCGGGACTCTGAATTATGCCGTCACCTATTTAACCGGGGGCCGTTTCACAAACATGAGCGCGTTGCTCTACATGACTTCTGTTTTGATTTTCATGATGAGCCTCATCTCCGAGCAAATTTGTCAGATGCGATTCGAGCGCCGCGGGGCTGAGCGACCCATAGCAAAAATCTTTTCACAAGACCAAGACACAGAAACTTGACAGGAGACTCTCGATCATCCGCTATGGAGCGAAACCAGAGTTTTCATTGTCCACTTTGACCAGAGGTGGAAGCATCATTAGAAGCAACCCGATGGCCATCGGAATGTTGGTCGCTCCAAACTATCATGCTGGGTTCAGCAGGGACTGTCCGCCGGTCGTGGACTTCGGTAGCAGATGATTGAGATTCATAATACACGGGTGAGCTATCGTCAAAATCATCAAGGATAGCTGGCCCTTGTGCAGCCGCTTTGGTTTCCCCCTCGTGATGCTCTGGCTGCTTTTTTCACAAGCTGGGATTGAGAAGGAGGCGTTCTATCCCAGCCTGCGGTTCGAAATATCCCGAGGAGCAGAACACATAGCGCTGTTGGCATTCACCAAGGATGATGGAGCAGTATGGGAGCGCCCTCGGGATAGACTTGCAGGTTTGCTCACTTAACCTCGATCTTGATCTCTTTTTTCTTCGCTTCCTCGGTCTTGGGAAGTGTTATTTTGAGGACCCCCTTCTCGAAACTCGCTTCAATCTTATCGGCCTGAATAGTGCTCGGAAGACGAAAAGACCGCTGGAACGAGCCGTAATATCTCTCAGAATAGTGATAGTGCTCGCCCTCTTCTTCCTTTTCTTTCTTTCGTTCGCCCTTAATGGTCAGCACATCACTCGATATGGACACATCAATGTCCTTTGCTTCGAGCCCGGGCAGTTCCGCCTTAACGACAATGCTGTTCGCGGTTTCGGAAACATCCATTGTTGGGGACCATTCCTCGCCAAGCGCTTCACCAAACGTAGATCTCCCAAAGAATCTGTTCAGTAGATTATCCATTTCCTTCCGTAGGGTCGTTACCTCTTTAAATGGTTTCCAAGGAATCAGTTCCATAGTGTTACCTCCTTTCTGATGTTGGACCACCTTTGTGTGGCGACTGTTATTATAGCAATCAGTTTGCACCGAAAAAGGAAACCTTATGAGCTTCTGAGCTCTAACGCGAATTAAGATCTCCCCATTACACGCCCTGTGATTAAATTCCGCTTCCATTTCCGATCAAAAAAAAACACGAAACGAGCGATCAGAGTCATGATGATTTATTCTAATTTATCCAACAATTGTGCCACCTCGCATTAGCCTGACGGTCATATCAGACGGAGCAAAAACAATGCGCCCAGGAAGTTGTCACGGAGAAAAGAACACCCGTCCCCTGTCAGGTTCTTTTACGATGTGTAAAGTTGAATGCGCAGATATTGCCTTCAATGGGTTTTCAACGCAGTGAACCGACCGGACTTCCGGCATGACAAGATCGAGCAAGACGCAAGAGTTTGGCGCAAGTCTTGCCTAGATTGTATTCTCTTTAAATATGTGCCTGCTTCGTTTTCAGCTATCGGGCATGCGGCAGCATACGCAACATTATAGAAACGCTTCGCACGATCCCACAGCAAAGATCCAAGGCCCAATTTCAACTGTGCGGAAGGCACAAATCCAATATCTGCAGCAAAGCGCAGATTAAGGCGGAAGATCGAGGCTTGCCCCGCGCATCTCGATCATGGTCTAAGCCATTGTGGCGATATTACTCATTCCTTAATAATCAAGTGAACATGGATAGTTGAATGATTGCGGCAGACTCACAATGCGGCATATTGCCTCGTTCGGTCTCCCCAACAATTCCAAAACGCAAGAATGTAATCTATTATATCAAGCATTTATCGAATAGCAGCGCAGCGGCACAAAGTTTGCTCATTTATTAACCGGCGCATTGCGCTCAATGCGGGAGGGTGCAAACCTTAAAGAACTTCAGCCGGTGGAGCCAATATCCTGGTATTTAAATGAAAGTGAATAGTGAATAGTAAACAACCACTCTCATATTTCGTTGTGCCCGCCAGGGCATGGGGGTTAATTTTAGTTGATACATTGGCAGCTTGCTAAACTCTCTCAGAGCAGCATTGTTTGAGGCTTTTAACCAGGAACTTAAAGGATGAAAGATAATATTTCCAAGCTCGGCGCCAAGGGAATAAAGCCCCCGCGGACGGTGAAAGCCGACAACCAGGTTGCTGGTGACAGTTTGGATTTGGCTTCCATCTCCCGCTACTTTGACATGTTTCCAGACCCGGTAGTGGCCGCTGACACTCAATATCAAATTGTTTACCTCAACCGGGCGGCAGAAGGTCTATTGGGGCTGACTTTGCCTCCCCACGGTCCCAATCTCAAATGCTCCGACATCTTTACAGCCGGGAAACCCTCACCACACAGCTGCCCTTTCGAGAAGAGCTGCCTGGACAGGGAGAGTGTAGCCCGCATACCAGTCTCAGTAGTAGATGGTCGCGGGCAAAAACGCACTTTGACCGTCAGCACGTCGCTCATCAAGGGCACCGGAGGAGATCTGGCGGGGTGCCTGGCGGTCCTGAGGGATATCGAGGCAGACCTGCACGTTGTTCCGGAGATAGAGAACCAGTTAAGGGTCCTATCCAGCATCATGAAGCATTTTCCATCGCCTTTTTTCACTGTCGATCGTGATTTGAAGCTGACCAGCATTAATGAACAGCTGGAAAAGATATCCGGTTACAGCAACGAACAAGTGGCAGGGAAAATGACCTGTGCGGAGCTGATGAAGACCGCCCAGTGCAACACGAATGATTGTCTTCTGCGCCGTTCCATGGATAGCAGGGAGCCGTATTCGGGCGTCAGACGGGTGATGAAAGACCGGCAAGGAAAAGACATCCAGGTCGTGATCAGCACCTCACTTCTTACTGACGCCGAAGGAGAAATCATCGGAGGATTTGAGGTTTTTCGGGATATCACACCCATTGTAGAGGCTGAAAAGAAAATCGAGCTACTCCTTGAGATGACGCAGGAAGGGATCATGCTGGTGGATGAAGACCTCCGCATTCTGCATGCTAATTCCCGCATGGGTGAGATTGTCGGCCGTTCGAAAAAGGAGCTCATCGACAAGGAAGCGAAGGATGTGCTGCCGCCTGAAAACATCGCAATGATGGTAGATATGATCACTCGGTTGGAACAAGCAGATGACTCATCCCAACTGCGTTTCTGCAGTATGGTTCCCATGCAGGATGCCGGCAGAAAGAAAAGCGCCAGTTTCGAAACTTGCCTGGCTGCAGCTCGCGTGGGAAACAACGTGTTCACTTGCGTTTATTTTCGCGACCTTACGGAACGCATCACGATCGAGCGTCAGCTCCGCGAAACAAACAGTTTTCTGGAAAATATCATTCACAGTTCAGTGGACGGAATTGTGGTACTGAACAGCAAGGGCGAGGTGATCATCTTCAATGAAGGAGCCGAGCGTATTTTGGGTTTTAAGGCAGAAGAGGTGATCGGACACCCGGAGGTGTTTGCCAAAATCTACGATCGCAAACTGGCCAAAGAAATAAAGCGTCGCATGCGCAGTGAGGAGTACGGACCGCCGGGAAAATTAGAAACCACCAGAGTCTCATTCACGACCATGAGTGGAAAATTGGTGGTTGCTAATTTTTCAGCGGCAATCATCAAGGAAGGCGATCAGGAAATTGGCAGTGTCGGGATTTTTTCGGACCTAAGCGAGCATGAGCGAATTCAGAGGGAATTGGAGGAAGCCCGGCTGCAGGTCATTCACGCAGAAAAAATTGCCTCCCTGGGTAGAATGGCTGCCGGTGTCGCGCATGAAATCAACAACCCGTTGGCGGGTATCTTGATCTATGCGGACATGCTGATGAAAGAAATCAGGCACAATCCTCAATGGCGTCAAGACATGGAAGAGATCATCACGCAAACCCTGCGCTGCAAAGAAATTGTCACCCGCTTGCTGGAATTCAGCAGACAATCCCTGGGCGAGAAAGTCGTGTTCGATATCGTCCACATTATTAGACAGAGTACCGGGCTTCTCAGTCATCAATCACTATTCCATGATATCGAAATCATTCATGATCTTTCGGATAATTTGCAGGTTCTGGGTGACCCGGGGCAGTTGCGCCAGGTTTTCACCAATCTACTGATCAATGCCGCGGATGCCATGGGGGGCCGGGGCAAACTCACCATCCAGGGCCACCTGGATGGTGCTGCAGACGAGGTCGTGTTACGATTCAGCGACACCGGCAGTGGGATCTCACCGGACATCAAGGATAAGATCTTCGAACCCTTTTTCACCACTAAACCTCCCGGCAAGGGCACTGGACTGGGTTTGTCCGTTGTCTATGGAGTGATCCAGCGCCATGGCGGAACCATCGAAGTCGAAAGCCCCGCCCAGGGCACCACCTTTGTCATCCGACTACCGGCCGAATCGGCATGATCAGAATGCTATACCGGGATTGGTTGAAATGACGTGTGGATAGTCGAGAGTGGAGAGCGACCAAAGAGTCATATACGAGCAGTCCGTAATGAACTCCTTTTGATCACCCAGCAATTAACCCGTCATTCAGAGGGTATGCTATGACAATCGAATACACGGTATTGGTGGTAGAGGACGAAAAGATCTTGCGAGAAGGTTGTGCTCGACTTCTAAACCGAGAAGGCTTTCGGGTCCTGCGCGCGGCCAGTGGTCAGGAAGCGGTCCAGATACTCGCGACAGAGCCGGTGGACGTGATCATCTGCGACTTGAAGATGCCAGTGATGGACGGGCTTGGCTTGCTGGAGGAGACCAAAGCGAAGTACCCAAGTATTCCTGTGATCATGATAACCGGCCACGGCACCGTCGAAAGCGTGGTCGAGTGCATGAAAAAAGGGGCGCACGACCTGCTCACCAAACCGTTCCGGGCTGACCATCTTTTGAAGGCAACCAGGAACGCACTTGAAAGCTGCCTTTCCAAAAAGCAATAGTCCGCATCAGCTAAGATATCATCGATGCTGACAACAAGCTGCAAGTATCCCTCATTTGCCTGAAAACCATGATGAAAGGTGCTTTATGCTGGAACAATATACGGCTCTAGTGGTCGACGATGAGAAAGTCATCAGGGATGGTTGCAGTCGTCTACTGGCGGGTGAAAATCTCAGAGTATTGACGGCGGCGGATGGTGAGGAAGCCATCGAGGTGCTGGCAGAGAATAGCGTGCACGTCATCCTGTGTGACCTTAAAATGCCGGTCATGGGTGCGGTTGAAGTGCTCGAAAACACCAGCCGACAGTATCCGGACATCCCTATAATCATCATCACTGGCCATGGCACCATTGAAAATGCTGTCGAATGCATGAAAAAGGGGGCTTACGATTTTGTCACCAAACCGTTCCGGGCTGATCATTTGATCCTGGTCACCAAGCGGGCGTTGGAAAAACAGAGGCTGGAGAGGGAAACGTTCAGACTGCAGCAAGAGCGCGTCAAGAACCTCTATGATCTGGCCGCCGAGCAAAGCCGCATTAAGGCGGTTGTCAATTGCATGGCGGAAGGTGTGCTGGTAACCAACAGAAGCCTGGAGATCGTATTGCACAATCCAGCTTTGGCCAGACTGCTCGAGCTGCCACAGAGTGCGCAGGGATTGACTTCCCTGGTCGCTTGCTTTGAAGATGAAACATTGCGCGACACCTTGGAGACTCTTCTGAACAAGGTGGATGGGGAAGAAGAGTATATATCGCAGGAGTTGAAAAGAGGCTCCACTCACCTGAGGGCACTTTCAGCTCTTGTGCGCGGTCCCGAACGCGAGGTGTTGGGCACTGTGACTCTGTTTCAGGACATAACGACCTACAAAGAACTGAATGAGATGAAGTCCAACTTTGTGCACATGGTCTCTCATGAATTGCGTTCACCCCTGGCGGCCATTAAGCAGCAGCATGCGGTGATATTGGATGGTCTTGCGGGCGACTTGACCGAGAAGCAAAGAGAGCTGCTTTCTCGGGGACAGGAAAAAATTCAGGGGCTGCTGGACCTGATCAACGACCTGCTGGATGTGGCAAAAATCGAAAGCGGTCATCACAGTACTCAGCAAGTGCCGGTAAGACTTGATATGGTCCTGGAAGATACAGTAAAATTGCTATCTGCTAAAGCCGAGTCACAAAATGTTGTACTGTGTTTGAGGGGCAGTGCTGATTTGCCACCCATTGTGGCTGACACCCGGAGCATAGAGGAAGTGTTTGTAAACCTCATCAGCAATGCCATCAACTATTCCCCGGACGGTGGAGAGGTCGTCGTTGAGTCCATCTCTCACGGCGAATATGTGGAAGTGAAGGTCATCGATTCGGGCGTTGGCATTGAGCTGGAGGAGATCCCCAAAATTTTTGACAAGTTTTATCGGGTCAAGCATCCTAAAACCAGAAAAGTGATCGGCACGGGTCTCGGGCTGGCCATTGTCAAGGGAATCATCGAGACCCACCGCGGATCCATAGAGGTTGAGAGTATACCCAGCGTCGGCAGCACTTTTCGCGTTCTGCTTCCCGCTGCCAGCGAAGAAGGAGAGAGCTTCAAGCATGCTCGATCATGATTCTGCCAACCAGGTCCTGATTGTGGACGATGAAGTGGTGGTGCGCACCGGAATCTCGAGGGCTCTGCGTTCGGCGGGATTGAATGTGAGCACCGCCGCAGATGGCCAGCAAGCCGTCGAACTGATGGCCAAGCAGAACTTTGGCATTGTCCTGCTCGACATCAAATTGCCCGACACGGACGGCAAAGAAGTTTTGAAGGTGATCCATCGCAACTATCCCAATACTGCGGTCATCATGATCACTGGCTACCCGAGCATCGATGGGGCGGTTGAGTGCATGAAGCTGGGTGCGATGGATTACCTGGTCAAACCTTTTCGCATGGATGATCTGGAAAACACGATTGAAAAAGCCCGCCAGTGCGTCATGCAGGGCACCCCTGAGAGTTGCAATGATAAATTCGAGCGCGAGGTGCAGGGCATTCAGTCGATGGTAGGGGCCAGCCCGGCGATGCAAAAAGTTTTTGCCATGATCCGACGGGCGGCCCCGAGCAACAGCACGGTCCTCATTACGGGGGAAAGCGGGACAGGCAAGGAACTGCTGGCTCGGGCCATCCACGAGCTGAGCCCAAGGAGGGAAAATGAGTTTGTTCCCGTTGATTGCTCTGCACTGGTCGAGAGCCTCCTCGAAAGTGAGCTGTTCG
>AMWB02100061.1_pt1 | contig 10157 bp, 5 predicted proteins | sample 200311 | NCBI WGS metagenome assembly AMWB02 (sample SAMN02737377, study PRJNA173069) | bioreactor metagenome | biome: anode biofilm in microbial fuel cells | place: USA: California | collected 2010-12-16 | reverse complement strand
CCGCGGGGGCGGGCGACGGTTCGTCCACGAATCCCTTCAACACGGTCCAGGCCGCGCTCGACGCCGCCATTCCGTACGACATCATCGCTGTCGCGGACGGGACATGCGTGGGCACTGGCAACCGCGATCTGGATTTCCACGGCAAGCCGGTCATGCTTGTTCCGGGTGGGCCACAGGGTTGGGTGCTGGATTGCGAGGGAGCGGGTCGAGGCTTCTATTTCCACTCGAGCGAGGACGCCCGCACGATTGTGCAAGGGGTGGCGATCCGGAATGGCTCGGCGACCGCCGGGGCGGGCATCTGGTCCAGCGGCTGCGGTCCGGTTCTGGACGGTCTCATCATAGAGGATTGTGCGGCCGCGCAGAGCGGCGGAGGCTTGTACCTGAGCGGAGGCTACCCCGGACCCCTGCTGAAGAATTGTCTGATTCGCAACAACACAGCCTCCACTTCGGCAGGAGGAGTAGCGCTCTATGGGGGCACGCCGCGACTGCTCCACTGCACGGTGATCGACAACAGCGGCGGCGGAATGGAAGTCAACTACGGCGGCAGCCCCGTCATCCAGAACAGCATCATCTGGGGAAACCTATCAACGCAGATATGGCTTCGCAGCGCCTCCCTCACGGTGACGAACAGTTGCGTGCAGAACGGATGGGCGGGGACCGGCAACATCAGCAACGCCCCCCATTTCGTGAGAAGTGGCTTTCGGCTGAAGTCTGATTCCCCCTGCATCAATGCCTGCGCGACCAACGGAGTGGATAAGGACGTTGATGGAGAAGGGAGAATTCCTGTTCTCTCCAATGGCGTGTGGCGTGTGGACATGGGATGCGATGAGTTTGTGGATGTGGATGGCGACGGGATGGCGGACGCGTGGGAGGTCGGGCAGTTCGGTGATCTGTCTCACGACGGCACGAACGACGACGACACTGTCGGGGGGCCGGACGGGTTGACGGATCGCCAGGAATACGAAAACGGGACCAACCCGCGGATCGCGGATACTGACGGCGATGGGCTGACCGATGGCGAGGAAGTGAATACTCGCCTCACAGATCCCACGAATCCGGACACGGATGGGGATCACCTGCAGGATTTATTTGAGATTCAGAACGGACTGGATCCGTTGTTCCCTCTTGGTCCAGCGGATCCCGACTGGGCTCAGATGAATGGAGACAGCGACAAGGATGGGTATCCGAACATCTACGAACTCGTCCACGGGACGGAGCCGACAAACGAATCATCCCGGCCATCGACAGCGTTCTTCGTTCAGGCGGGTTTGACCAACCAGGGGAACGGGTCTGAAAACAGCCCGTTTAATGCCATCCAGCCTGCTCTGGACGCGGCCCAGTACTGGGACATCATTCACGTGGGCGGAGGAACATATGCTGGCTCCCGCGATTTCATGCTGAATCTTCGCGGCAAGCCGTTGATGCTGGTGGCTCCGAGCGGCTGCGTCATATCGTGTAGAAGCGGCTTCAGCGGATTCCGTCTCGGCCAGGGAGAGAATGCTCTTTCCATCATTCGGGGGTTCCTCGTGCGCGGCGGGGCTTTGGGAATCGAGTGCAAGTCCGGATCGAGCCCGTCGATTCAGAACTGCACCCTGATCGACAACGTTGACGCCGGTATCGAATGCCGTGGCGGCTCATCTCCGGTGATAGAAAACTGCACCATCGTAGAGAATCGGAAATACGGATTGGCCTGCTACGATGCCTCGGCGCCTTCCATTCGGAACTCAATCCTTTGGGACAACAGCTTTAACCAGATATTGAATTCCAACTCTGCACCCGTTTTGACTCACACATGCATTCAGGGCGGGTGGGAAGGCTCCGGGAACATCTCGACGAACCCCACCATCGTTCCGTTCTCCGGACGCCTTTCTTCCCTGTCGCCCTGTATTAACGCGGGATCCACGAATGGCCTGCCGATGGATCGGGACGGAGAGTCTCGCGTCTCGATTGTGGACATGGGCGCGGACGAATTCGTGGACAATGACAGTGACGGAATGGCTGACGCCTGGGAGTTGGAGTGTTTTGGCGACTTGTCCCGGCACGGCGAGAGCGACTACGACGGGGACGGATTGACGGATCGTGAGGAGTGTGAAAAGGGGACCGACCCGCGGAAGATGGATACCGATGAGGATGGAGTCTCCGACGGCAATGAATTCAGAGTGCTTGGCACGAATCCGCTTCGCACCGATACGGATGGCGATGGCCTGCGGGACGGGGATGACCCCAGTCCGAATGAGAGCACGGACAACGACACGGACGGGTTGCCGGATTCCTGGGAGTTGCAGTTCTTTGGTATCTTGGGCCAGGTCCAATCGCCGTTGACAGATTACGACGGCGATGGGCTCCGTGACGGCGAAGAGTCCATGGCCATGACCGATCCCCGTGTCACGGACACGGATGGGGACGGATTCTCGGATTCTCTTGAAGTTCGAATGGCATTCTCCGATCCACTCGCTGTCGATTTCGATGGGACATCGACAGATCTCTGCGTTGTTGCTGGTGCGTCCGCTACGACGAACCGAGCTGGATTATGGGTCAAGAATGGAACGAATCTTTACTGCACAAGCCGTCACGGCTGGGTTGAGTATGAACTGACGGCGCCGACCGGAGGTTTCTTCAGCGTTGCGCTGGATGTCAGCGAATTAAACGACAAACTTCCGGACAGTCGTTTCGATCTGGCGTTCTTCGTGGACGGTGTCCGGGCTGGCCGCCAGATGGTGTCCGTTTCCTCGGGTGCAGCGGCGGTGGCGCACTTTTTCCTCCCTCGCATCGGCGAGGGCGTGCATACGGCTCGTGTTCAATGGTTCTACGCATCGGCTTGGAACCAGCTTCAGATTGCCTCCCTGCGCCTGCAGGAGCGTGGCGGGCCGGACATCGACGGCAACGGTGAGGCGGATTGGATTGATCATCGACTTGAGAGAATTGTGGAGCTCCCGGAGTCGGTCAACAGCTTCATTTCGCCGGCTTGTGTTCTTGGAGCCAGCCCCGCATTTCAGCTCCTGAGTGCTTCAAATCTTGTAAACGAAGAATGGACTTCGCTCCCGCTCAGCAAGGCTGTGAATGGCTCCTGGTACCTGAATCTGCCTCTTGCCCCGACGAATTCTGCGCTGTTCAAGGTGTCTGCGGAAGCGGGAGCAGTCTCCCGAACCTGCGAGGTGGCGTGGGTTGCCTTGAACCTGTTCACCTCGCGAGTGCAATCCCTGACCATTCGACAGAACGACACCTTGCTACTGAGCGCGGTTCCCGACGGGGCCTCCGGCGGTGCCGTCTCCGTCGAAGTGCTTGGCGTCACCAACTACTCAAGCTCCTGGAATGTTCCGGTCGCGCATGGATTTGCAGCGACCGGCACGTTCACGGTGGTTGGTGCCTATACCAATGGAGCTGCGACGGCTTGCACGAACCTGCTGGTCACCGTCCTGACTGCGTCGTTCCCGGAGAGTCCGGCGTGCCACGTTGGCGAGCAACGCACGTGGACTTGCCCGTCCCTGCCCAAGGCGGTAACCGTGCAACACGACCTCCAGTTGGATTTCCGGGAGCTGTCGAATGTGGCTGCCGGCGACCGGCAATTTCTGCTTAATGCCCAGGAAGCCGAACCCATGACCATCGTCGCGCGTGCCGGCGTGGCGGGCCCCATTCTTACAAATACCGAGGCTGTGGGGTTTGCCGTTTACTCTGGTGGAGAGACTTATACGGACATGGGGGGATGGGACGTGTACGGCAACGAGATCATGGAATCGCTTGTGGTGCAGGAGCCCGTGTTGCCTTCGGTAACTGTGGAAATGAGGATCGTTGTTGGGGGCGCAATGTTCGATGATGGTTCCATCGTCAAGAACCTAACCTCGGCGGACTTTGATGAGTTGGGTGAATACAGGTTGCTGGGGCTGGTTCGGCCGTATTGTCCCCATCGGGGCGCATTGTGCCACGTGCGACTTCTCTACCAGAACGATGTGCTGATTGGAGGCCGGTATTGAAAGCCTGGCAGAGAGTAGGAATCTGCGCTGGATTCGCCCTGAGCCTGCTACTTCTGAGTCTCATGCTGTGCCAGGAGTACTCGGGATGTTTCCCGGAGAGCGACTTGGACAACGAAGCCGTTATGCCGGTCGCACCCCGATCTCTATTGCAGGAACCAGGCATCCCCAATCAAGGTAGTTCGTCGTTGAGAGTTCTGCCGCCGTCCTCAGCCGCTGTCGTTTCGACTCTGCGGGTCCCCGAAGCGGCCATTAACTCACTGACCAGGGGAAGTGTGTCCGCAAGCGAAGCCCGGGACATTTACGCGTTTCTTGAATCGGCTGGAGTACCTTCAGGCATGACGCCAGTGCGACTGGATGCCTTTAAGAACGATCTCATGAACATGCTCCGGAACCTCGAGGCCCCGCCAACCGACCTCACGCAGGAGTTGATCCGGCTTCACGCGAACCCGTCACAGGATCTGCTGCTTCGTGTCTACGCGCTTCAGCACCTTGCCACATGGTACGATCAGATCACCGGCCCATTACTGTTGGACGAGCGGGCGAATCCTCGCGCGAGACCACCCGCAGAGGTCGCGGAGGTTCGCAGGGTTCTTTGGGATGCCTTGAATGAGCGGCGTAACGGGATCGCCGGCACAGCCATTCTGGCACACTACCACTTGGCCCAGAACCATCCTGACTTCAGTGTCGGCGAGATCGGAGACAAGGCCTTGGAGCTGGCGGGCGACGACACGTGCGATGCGATAACGCGAATGAGCGCCATGCAAGTCTGCGGGCGCATGGGGCTGGAAGCAGCCTTGTCGTTTGCCACTCGGTTGGCCTCGGACCCGTCCAGCGGTCCTTTGCGAATTACGGCTATCGCAACGTTGGGGGATTTGGGCGGAGAGAAAGAACGGGTGCTCCTGGTTGAGATTGCGAATGACGACAATGCTCAGTTTCGCGTAGCTTGTGAATCGGCGCTGAAGAAGATCGGGAAACGCGCTTCTTCGCGGGGAGACGATGCGTGAATCTTCTGAGTAAAGTCGGTTGGCGGACATGGGTAGCATCGGCTATGCTCATATTTCCTTATGAGGCACTTGCTCAAGCGGCTGGCACGCCCACGAACGTTAATGTCTGTGCTTCTGCATGGAGCCTTGTGGAGTCCAACCTCGTGTTCTACGTGTTGGGGTATCAAGAAGGTGATGTTCCGGCGGAGGGGGGCATGAGATTTACGGCGTTTATCGCGCCGCCGTACGGCCAGTGGAAGGATTTGAACTTCTGCCCCTATGCATACAAGCCGGACGAGAAAGGGACCATCGACAGCATCACTTGGGCGTGGAGTGTCAGCGGAGATACGGCCCCCAATCCCGCCTCAGGAGACACGCCCATTGCTACCTTCTCCAACGTCAGCCCAGGTCATGGCGTCTTTCAGATCACGGCCTCCGGCAGCGGCACGTATCGTGAACAGACATTTCAATTCACGGAAAGTTACACTACATCATTCTCTGTTGTCCCCGTCCTGAAGGTGGACTTGGTTCCGAACTATGACCGGGACTCCGACATTGACGATGTCGATCGCCAACACCTTTCCTCGAACGAGGTTTTCCGGTTCTGGATCAACGATGATGACGATGCCGGTTACGAGGAAGGTTCAGACATTCCTGGTGACGGGCGGGAGGATTGGAAAGACAGCACGTGGGTCCCATTCTTGGGAACCTATCGGGTTGACGGGGTTCGCGACTTCGTTGACTTCTTCCCCGTCTACGTGGATCTGAAAGCCACCTTGGATGTACTGGGGACCACCAGCTACAAGTACATTCTCAAGCATGCCGACGGTGCGGTAAACGCTCTCTTGACCGACACTCTCAGCGCTGCGGATGCAGACCACCACTTGATTGACAACACGTTCTGCACGGCTCACGACGATGATGAACTCACGCATATCGACGCCGACGGCATAGAATTGCCGACATCCTTCCTCAATGCAGTCAAGAATGACGGAAAGGGCGTCGTCTTGCTTGAGGGGCGATCCGAGTCCACTTCTCCCCTCGTTCTGGAGGTCCGCAAGTCAGACGACACTCTGATTTGCTCTCGTGAAATGCCGTTGCGCCTCTCGACAGTCGAGAAGATGTTCTGCCATCTGAATCTCCGTTCCGCCGCCGGCGGCGGAACAGTCGGCTGGGCTACAGACACGAACCAACCGTCCAACTGGCCGGACAGCCTCTGTCAAAGCAAGAACCTTGTCTTTGTGCACGGCTATGCCCCCGACTTCGGCGAAACATCCATGAATGGCTGGCTTGCGGAAAGCTTCAAACGGTTCCACTGGAGTGGGTCGAAAGCAAAGTTCCACGGCGTCATCTGGCGCGCGGGTGAAGGCGATCCCATGGACTACCAGTTGAACGTGGAGAACGGCTTCCAGACAGCATCGAACTTTGCGGCATACGTCTCTGGCCTCTCGGGTACTCGCGTCGTCGTGGCGCACAGCTTGGGGAACATCCTCGTCAGTAGCGCGATTGTTGACCACAGCCTAAGCGTTGATGACTACTTCCTCTGCGACGCGGCGGTTGCGAGCGAAGCATATGCTGCGACCGTCACGCAGGAAGTCAACATGGTGCATGACTGGTGGACGGCCTATAGTAACCGCACATGGTCCGCCAATTGGTATCAACTATTTGATTCCGGGAACACGCGGTCGGTGCTGACTTGGCGAGGCCGGTTCGGGGAACTGCCATCCCTCACTCGCGCGATCAACTGCTACTCGACAGGGGACGAAGTATTTGAGCTAACTGACATACCTACCTTGCTGGAGGGAGTGTTTGATGTTGATTGGTGGTTCGTTATTCCCGTTCTGAACACGGATTTTGGACGACACTCATGGCAGAAGCAGGAGATATTCAAAGGCGCCAGATACACCACGGGATGGGCAAGCGTTGGTGGAACCCCGCATGCAGGATGGGGCTTCAACGCGACATGGAGCGAACAGCCACCAGGGTCTGGCAACTACGAGATTCTTCCCGTTTACACGGTGGCAGAGGCCAATATGGCCGCAGTTAGCCAACTACACACCAATCCCGTCTTCCGTGTCTATCCGGACTGGCTTGTCGGGACGAACGCTTTGAGTCAAGCGCAGCAGAATGAAATGTTGGCCATCGGGATTCCTGCGTTGACCCCCTCAACGGGGCGAATCTCATTGCCTGTGACAGTCTACGGAGCTGTTGGTGTCGGCCAATTCGATCTCAATGCGACTGATTTCAAGGGAGATGGCTGGCCAGATCGTGGAGACCCTGCCTTTCAAGACTGGAAACACAACGATCTCAAGGCAATGGCTTACGTCTTCACGTACAAGCTGTTTCGCAAGATCGTTGAGGAAGGAGGACTTGAGTGAGGGCTTCAGCGATCGCAATTGCGTTGTGTTTGCTCTCTGCCGGCCAATCCAGCGATGCAGCCTCATGGAGGGGTGCTGACGCCAGTATCAAGTTCACCGTGTTGGACGATGCTGGCGCGCCGGTCACGAATGCGGTTGTAGTCGGCCACTTCGCTAGTCCCTACGGAAAGGACTATATTGGTGATCGGTTCGACTTACGGACAGACACTAATGGCCAATGCCTCGTGGTTGGCCGTGGTTTTACATTCGTGTCTGGTCGAGTCGCCGCACCAAGCCACTACTATTCATCCTACAAGGTCTCACTTGGCGATAAGGAGCTGACGAGAAAGTCAGGGAAGTGGGAAGTGTCAGAGCACAGACTAGTCCTTATGCGTGTTAGACACCCGGTGCCAATGTACGCAGGACAAATAACAATCGGGCCTGTAGTGCGCAATCCAGGCCAATTGATCGGATATGATTTCGTGGTCGGTGATTGGGTTGCGCCTCACGGGAAGGGTGTCCATGTTGATATGACATTCCAATACCAGAAGACGATCCTTCGGTCTGATAGAATCGAGATCAAGCCCCGTCAGGATGATGTGCGTGGTCAGGTCGCAAGAACGGTAGAAATGCCCTTGGATGTGGACATCTCGATGAAGATTGCCATGCCAAATCCTGGCGATGGCATGATCAAGACGAAACAACAGAAGATCGGCGAAATGGTGTCCGACTATCAGGCTCCAGAAGATGGTTACCAACCAACAGTTGACCTGTTTTCAAAGCAGCGCCAGGAGAAACGCCATTGGCCGGGGACATTGGAGTCGAACTCGGATGGGGAAGCTCTGTATTACATTCGGTTGCGTACCGAGTTGGACGAGCATGGAACCGTAAAGAGAGCATGGTACGGCAAGATATGCGGGGAATTGGACAAGGCACCACAGTACTTTCTCAATCCCGACGGCACGCGGAACGTCGAGTTCGATCCGAGCAAGAACCTTTCCGCCGGTGGACTCGTTGCCGAGCCGTGATCCCTTCAGTCGTCCCGGGGGTCGGACCACAGGTTTGTCTAAAGAACACAGCAGGCATAGAAGGAACACAAACACAGGGGGTCAAAACACAGGGGGAACACAGGGGGTCAGGCCTTGATTAATGATTAAGGCTTGCGGGCAGGGGAGGGGTGTGGGAGGGTTGTGGCATGGCTCGGATGTTGAGGTTGGAATATCCCGGAGGGCTGTACCATGTCACGGCGCGGGGCAACGAGCGCAAGGACATCTTCCGGTCCGATGGAGATCGTCTACGGTTTCTGGAGAAACTGGCCGGGTGCATCCAGGCTCATCACGTTCGCGTGTATGCGTACGTCCTGATGAGCAATCACTTCCACCTGCTGGTCCAAACGCCGCGGGCGAACCTGTCTGCGTTCATGCAGCAATTGAACACCAGTTACAGCGTGTATTTCAATCGGAGGTACCGGCGGACGGGGCATCTGCTGGGGGGACGGTACAAAGCGCCGGTGGTGGAGGGGGATGAGTACCTGTTGACGCTGACGCGGTATGTGCACCTGAATCCCGTTCAGATTAGGACGGTTAGGTCATTGCCGCTGGAGGAGCGGGTGAAGCGGTTGGCAGAATACCGGTGGAGCAGCTACCCGGAGTATGTGGGGAGGCGGAAGAGGGTTGAATGGATGGATTACGGGCCGTTGAGCGACTTGGTGGGCGGGGGGAGAAGAAGGAGGAGTCGGGAACGGGCGTACCGACAGTTTGTGGAGGAAGGCTTGGCCAAGACGGACGAGGAGTTTCAGGTTGTGCTTACGCGGTCGCGGAAGGCGATCGGGACGGAGGCGTTCTGCCGGTGGGCGGAAGGGGTGTATCGGAAACAGGCGCAGGGGGGTGGGAAAGCGGTGGATGTGGCGATGCGGCGGGTGGAGGTGACACACGAGCCGGAAGAGGTGCTGCGGATCGTGACGGAGACGCTGGGTGTAGAAATGTGCGGGCTGAAACAGCGGCGGCGGAAGGACGATGCGCGGCTATTGGCGATGAAAGTGTTGAAGGAATGGAGCGGGCTGACGCAGAGGGAAGTGGCGAATGTCTTGGGGTTGCGCGACGGCTCCGGCGTGTCGAGGCACTTGGCGGAAGTGAATGCGCGACTGACGAATGAGCGAACACTACAAAAGGCCCATGAGCAAATCCTCTGTGCGCTTAATCATTAATCAAGGCCTGACCCCATGTCCCCCCAGCGATACCACCGAATGGATACGAGGTATTTGGGCATGTCAGGGTGTTCACTGCAGGGCCCATTCAGAACGGCCAATGCCCCACTAACGACTTCATCCTGCGATTGCGTAAGATCGACCAAACGACAAACGCCATGCCGTCCACAATCAAGGCGAACATGGAATGACGGCCAGATGCGTAGTTCTTCGTGAACGTGACGTGGGTGTGATGTGTGTTGGGCCACAGGTCGGGACGTTGCGCCATATCCAGGTGACCTGCCCCCCTAAACCGAATCCAGCCTGAAGGTATAGTATTTCGGGCTGGAGGAAAGGAAGGAGCAAGGTCATGGGCGTGAAGAGACATAGTCCGGAAGAGATCATTCAGAAACTGCGGGAAGCCGAAGTGGAACAGGGCCGCGGGAAGAAACTGCCGGAGGTGTGCCGGCAGATCGGGGTGACGGAACACACGTACTTCCGGTGGCGGAAGGAATACGGCGGGCTGCGGGTCGACCAGGCGCGTCGGCTGAAGGAGTTGGAAAGTGAGAACGGGCGGCTGAAAAAGCTGCTGGCCGAGGCGGAACTGGACAAAGCGATCCTGAGAGAGGCGGCCCGCCCAAACTGCTGAGCCCGGCGAAAC
>AMWB02169207.1_pt8 | contig 10167 bp, 7 predicted proteins | sample 200311 | NCBI WGS metagenome assembly AMWB02 (sample SAMN02737377, study PRJNA173069) | bioreactor metagenome | biome: anode biofilm in microbial fuel cells | place: USA: California | collected 2010-12-16 | reverse complement strand
AGCTTCCCGCTGGCCGGCGGGCACTCGAATGTCGCTTGCGTCACCTGCCACCCGAGCGGCTACACCGGTACTTCCGGTGACTGCTATACCTGCCACAGCGCGGATTTTGCCGCCACAACCGATCCCGATCACGAGACCGGCGGCTTTACCCATGACTGCACCTTGTGCCACAATATCAACGCCTGGATACCGGCGGAGTACGACCACAATGCGACCGCCTTTCCGCTGACCGGGAAACACCTTCAGACCGCCTGTGTCGCCTGCCACGCGACGCAGTACGCCGGCACGCCGACCGACTGCTACAGTTGTCACCAGAATGACTTCACCTCGGTCGGCGACCCGAATCATGTCCAGGCGAACTTCAGCCATGTCTGTACGGAGTGCCATACGACCAACGGGTGGACACCCGCGACCTTCAGCCATGCCGGCACGGCCTTTCCGCTGACCGGGGCGCACGTGTCGGCCACCTGCATCTCCTGCCACGCCTCGGGCTACACCAACGTCCCGACCGACTGCTTCTCCTGTCACCAGACCGATTTCGAATCGGTGACCGATCCGAATCATGTCACGAATAACTTCGATCACGACTGCACGGGCTGTCACTCCACCACTGCCTGGCAGCCGGCGACGTTCGACCACGGCACGACCTCCTTCCCGCTCACCGGGCAGCACCTGACGGCCGCCTGCATTGCCTGTCATGCGACCGCGTATGCCGGCACGCCGAGCAGTTGCATCGCCTGTCATCAGTCCGATTACGATGGCACCCAGGATCCGAGTCATGCGGCGGCTAATTTCCCGACCACCTGTCAGACCTGTCACTCCACGAGCGGATGGAGTCCGGCCAACTGGGATCACGACGCGCAGTATTTTCCGATCTATTCCGGGTCCCATAGTGGCAGGTGGGACAACTGCTCGGACTGCCACAATGTCCCGACTTCTTTCGCGACCTTCGAGTGCATCCTCTGTCATGAGCACAACAAGACCGACATGGATGCCAAACATCGCGAGCAGAATGACTATCAGTATCTGAGTACGGCCTGCTATAGCTGTCATCCGCGAGGGCTCCATTGATGAAGAACATCCTGGCCCTGCTCGTTTCCATTTGGCTGATCTCGGGTTCGACCCGATCGGCGGACACGTTCGTCGTCAAGTACGTGTCGATGGAGAATGTCTATCTGGACGGCGGACAATCCGATGGCTTGACCGTTGGCACCCGGCTCAACGTGATGGGGAAGGGGGGCGTCAAGGCCGAACTGGAGGTGGTCTATGTTGCGGCGCACTCGGCCTCGTGCAAGGTCATCGGGAGCATCGACCTGGTGCAGGTCGGTGACCGAGTCGAACCGCAATCACCCACGGCAGATAACCGCGCTCGGGAGGTGGACACTACCAAGGCGCCGGTCAGCGGGCCGATCGACACGGTCGTGGTGAGGCCGGCGATCACTCGTCCCAAAAGGACGCAGGCGCCGGTGACCGGTAATGTCTCTATGGTCTTCTATCATTGGAACGATGATACCGAACCGAACCTTGACTTCACGCAGGCGACCACCCGGTTATCCCTGAAAGCGCGGCGACTCTTTGGTGAGGAACTGACCCTGACGATTCGTGGCCGTGGTCGTCTGGATAAGCGCGCCAGGGAGTTCAGTTCCGGTATCGGCGATCAGGATTGGAGCAGCCGCGTCTGGGAACTTGCGGTCAGTTACGATGATCCGTCCAAGCCGATTGCGGGTTCCTTCGGCCGCATCCTGCCGCGCCGCATCGGGGCGATCGGTTACCTTGATGGTGCGCTCATCGAGACGAAATGGGCCCGCTCCCTGTACGTGGGTTTCTTCGGGGGGACGAGTCCGGACTGGCTGTACGACGATGAGCGCCTGTCTCTGACGAGGACCGGTGGTTATCTGGCCCTGGCCACAGGTTCGCCGTCGACGCAGTCATTCGAGCAGGCGGTGGGTGTAGTCGGTGAGTACCACGCCGGCGAAGTGAATCGAGAGTTTCTGCTCGTTCAGGGGCGTTTCAACCGCGGCAGTTCCTGGGGTTTCAATCATTCGGCGGAATTCGACATCAACCGGCAGTGGCGTCGGGAGCGGGCGGGGAATTCCCTTGAGTTGTCGAATCTGTACGTTACCACTTGGATCCGGCCATCCGAGCGCGTTCGGTTCAGTGTCAGCTATGACAATCGAACCAATTACTGGACGTTTGAATCACGTTCCGTCGTTGACAGTCTCTTTGATGACCACCTCCGGCAAGGAGCACGGGGACAGGTCGACATCAGTTTCCCCGGTCAGGTATTCAGCTCCGGCTCGGTCGGTTACCGCAAGCGCGAGGGGGATCCGGCACCGACCTGGTCGTATGCGGGGAGTCTCCGCAAGGCGCATCTCTTTGTTCAGGGACTGAGCCTTTCGTTTCAGTACGCCGGCTTCGATGGTCCGACCACGAACGGCTCCAACTACTCCGGACGCATCAGCCGCACGTTTGCGGCCCGATACACCTTTGGTACCGGGTATGGTCATTACGCGTATGAGACGGATGGTTTGGCCGATGATCGGTCCAATCACTGGGTGGAACTGACCGGTCAAGCAGATATCGGCAGACACTATTGGCTTGGGTCGCAATTGCTCACGGAATCGGGAGATGACCTGAAAGGATACCGAATCCAGTTCGAACTGGGCTATCGATTCTAAACACATCGAACTGACATCCGGTATGAGCGACATCTATGCAGTCCGTATTGATTTGGCTCGGCGTGATCGGGTTGGTCGCAGTGATTCTGCTTCCCTACCTGATTAAATTCCGCAAGAGTCGCAGCCAGTTCGCCAGGCGCAAAGAGGAAGCTCGAGCCATGGGGATCGACCGCCCACGGGCGCAATACCCCATGGTCGACAAGTCGCAGTGCATCGGCTGCGGCGCCTGCGTCAAGGCGTGCCCCGAGGGCGATGTGCTCGGCGTCGTCTGGGGTGTGGCCGAAGTGATCAACGGCGAACGGTGCGTCGGGCACGGGCATTGTGAACGGGCCTGTCCGGTCGGTGCTCTCAAAGTCGGATTGGGTGATATCAAGACACGCCCGGATATCCCGATTCTGTCTGCCGTCAATGAAACGACCGTGCCGGGTATTTTCATCGCCGGCGAACTGGGTGGCTTGTCGCTCATTCGCAATGCGATCGCTCAGGGGAGACTGGTGGTGGATGAAATCGCGCGACGAATCGGGAAGCCGGCGACGAGTGACCTGTACGATGTCGTCATCGTCGGCGCCGGTCCCGCGGGGATCTCGGCGGCGCTGACCGCCATCCAGCACGGCCTGAAGTACATTGTCCTCGATGAGCGCGAGATCGGCGGAACGATCCTGCAGTACCCGAGGCGAAAGCTGGTCATGACCCAGCCGGTGGAACTGCCACTCTACGGCTGGCTGAAACAGGACGAATACTCCAAAGAGGCACTCGTCCAGACCTGGCAGGAGATAACCGATCGATTCCATCTGAATGCCTGTGCGGGGCATCGCGTCGAGTCGGTGCGGGCGGTCAACACCTACTTCGATATCCAGGCCGAACATGCCCAGTACACGGCCCGATATGTCGTATTGGCTATGGGCCGACGCGGTACACCACGAAAGATGGAGGTCCCCGGGGAGCATCTTCCGAAGGTGATGTATCAGCTCATCGATGCCCAGTCCTACACGGACAAACACATGCTGGTGGTCGGCGGGGGAGACAGCGCGGTTGAGGCCGCGGTCGGCCTGGCCAGACAGCCCGGAAACAGCGTGACTATCTCCTATCGCAAGAGCAGTTTCTTCAGGGTGAAGAAGAAGAATGAGGATGCCGTCACCAGGTTGCTGCAGTCGCACGCGTTGACGGCATGTTTTGACTCCCAGGTACTGGAAGTCCGCCCGAATTCGGTCCTGCTGCAGACCAAGACCGGCCCCGTGCAATTGCCCAATGACTTTGTCATCGTCCAGATCGGCGGCATACCGCCCTATGAGATGCTCAAGCAGATGGGCATCGCCTTCGGCGGCGAGAGCCGCCCGATCACCTGATACGCCGTCTCACCCGATCGCTGGGCAGTCCTGCGCAGGCGCTCTGGTCGTCGCCGGAGGCCGGGCTACTCCAACGCGTGGTTCCCGCCTCCTTAAGATAGTCTCCTGTCACACGCGGAATTCTAGAACGCCGATACGAATCCCAGGAGGAACTTCGACTCCTCGTTCTCGATATCGTACACGAGCTCCGCGGTGAGCCGAATGTTCGTGCGCAGCAGGTAGCCGACATGTCCGGCGATCGACTCATAGGTCAGATCAGTGAGATCCGACTCGACCTTGTTGTACAGCGCCACGGCATACCAGGCGGTACGATCGCCGTCGGGAAGCCAGATCAGCTCGGCGAAACCACCGCGGGTCTCGACCTTGGGTGGCTTCACCGGGTCGAGCGATGGGTTGTCGTCGCGACGTTCGACATATTGCACATTGAGAATCAGCTTGTCGAATGTCACACTGGCATCCGGACCGGCAAGCCATGCCTCGTTGATCGAGTCTTGTGCGGGCCCCTCCTTGCCGTAGTACCCAAATCCCCCTATGCGGAAGTGGTTGCCGACATCCTGGGATATCCGGCCGAGAATGGTCTTGTACTGGTCATTGTCGTAGAGCCGATTGTCATCCGCGGCCCCGATTCCATTACCGTTGAGCAGTTCCAGCGTGAGATCGGTGCCGCTGGAGAACCCATAGGTCAGCATGACACCGCGGTCGTACGTCAGTCCTATATTCGACAAGCCGGGTTTAGTGCGGTAGATCTGGTAGTCCTCGTAGGTAAGCCGTACCTCTCGCTTGAACAGGGGATCGGAGACCTGAAACTGGCCGAGGTAGATGTCCAGTTCCGACCTCCCGATGTCGTTGAACATGACAAAGGCGTCCTCGATCCCTGCAACCTCGCCCCGTTCGCTGAAAAAGAAATAGAAGTAATACGAGATGTCTTTTGCCAGCGCGCCCCCCGAAAGTAGCTTCAGGTTATATGGAGAGGTGAAGTCGATGCGATCGTCGGGATGGGACGAGTATCCCATGTAGCCTTCAAGTCGCACCGCCAGCGGAAGGTCGCGGATCAGCGATAGCCGCTGATCGCCGGCATCCACGAAATAGCGAGGAGCGTCTTTATCCTTGAGGACAAAGCCATTGCCGGCGAAATCCTCTCCATACGGCTTCAGCCGGGGATACGGCGAATGGCAGGTGGTACAGCTCATGCTGTACTTCCGTGCGAATGCCGGAATGGCGTGAGCGGATCCGGCGATGATAATCGCTGCAGTAACCGCCAGAACCAGCAGGGCGATCAGGCGGGATGATTTTGATCTCGCGTACATCGTACCTCCGTTATGGTAGAACGGTCAACATGGTGGAATGATCATTGACTACTATCGGTTCGGACTCTTCGGCTGGAACGCCAAGGAAGTCCGCCACCGGCTTGACGAGCTTTGAATAGTAAAGTGTGGCGGTTGCCGTTAGTGTCCCCGGCGCAACATCGTCCGGCAGGCTGAAGGTGAAGTTCTCGAGCTTCGTCTCGCGGGGGCCAAGGCGATAGTCGACGCCCAGCGACTTGGTGTTCCACTGCTGGATGGTCATTCTTCCCTGCGGGTCGAAGTACGCCATCCGGAAGATGCGATCGCCGATGGGCACGCCGTCACGTTGCACCCCTTTGAAATCCGGGTCATTGAGCGCGATCCCCATGTCCTGGTAGGCCAGTTCATCCGCGGCGATCGTAAAGTGTTCTCCTTCGAAGTTCTTCTTGTCCACCGGGAGGTGATATACCCTGCCCTTGGCGTCTTTCGCTTCGACATCCAGCCACAAAATTCTGTCCTCCACGGAACCGGTCGGGAATTTGTGGCCGGTCTTCTGGTTAAACAGCGCAACGGTGAACCTGACGACCTCGCCAGGCTCCACCTCTCGGATGTCCGGATGTATGCGCAACTCGATCGTGCCGCGCACTTTGCCGGGATCATGCGCACCATGGAACAGGTGCTGTCGGGCGTCCGGATGCACTTGACCCATGCTCGCCGTCGCCCCGGCTGACCTGGTCATGTGACAGCTCTGGCAAGGAACTCCCTGGGCGGCGTATGGGCCCTCTTTCCACTCCAGATGGGTCGATTTCACCCAGATGCCGTACGGGTCTTTCTCATTGTGGCAAGTGCCGCAGAAGTCCGCGCTGGCCAGGAAGTCCGACTTCCTACCTTTGTGCGCCGGCGAATCGACCGTTTCCCGGGGACCGTATTTGACCTCACCCGGCTCGGCGATCCAGTTGAAATTGAACGGCGTATCGCCTTCAAATCCGGTCACACTATGGCAGAGATCGCACGAGACTGATTCGTTAGCTCGCGTGTTTGCCTCAGGACGAGCCGGGGGGACATCTCCGGCCAGAAACGCCAGGGGCGCGTGGCAGCCATTGCAGCCGGCCTTGACCCCGGCCACCACCGGGTCTTTCTCCGCGTGCGGAACGGCCAGTTTGAAATATTCGATCTCATCCCAGTGATGAGTATACGCCTGAGACATCATCGCCTGCTTCCACTGCTGATAGAAGTCCGTGTGACAAGCGCTGCCGCAGAATTCCGGTGTCTCGAACGCATCGTATTTGATGGTGCCGAGCGCCGCGTCGCCGGCCTTGCCCGTTTCGGCCGAGAACACGTTACCGCATGTTCCAACGAAAACGATGAACAGGCAAGTTTTCAACGCCCGGCGCATCCCAAACCCAGATGATGAATGTGACATGAACTGAGCCTTTCGATTGACAGTGAACCGCTGTTTGCCATTATCATAGATGATTCGGTCAATGCACGCAAACAGAAAGTGATCTGACTCCGACTGCCATCCGAACCAGCCGGGCAAGAACCCGCCCGATCCGATCGCCACAATCCCGAGGCGGGCAGAGTAAACTTGCCTTCGGCCGGCCCTCGCCGTAAATTCAAAGAATCGACACAAGTCGGGACGGCTGCTCAATCGGCAGCGGGTCGAACTCGCCGGCAGATTTCGGAGGAATATTATGCTGACCTTGAGCATGGTTCCTGTGGGTATGATGCTAGTCGCACAGCTTCTGATGCCAATTGCGCCTGGTCTGCAACTCCAGACGCAGGATGAGTGGCACGACCTGTCGACAATCGAAGGCTGTACCTCGTTCTGCTTTGACAACAACGGCTACGCCATCTACGGAACGAATTTTGACTACGTGAAAGATCGCCATAGCGGCCTGGTTCTCGTAAACAAGCGAGGCCTCGCCAAGGTCCTTCCCCAGCCCGACTCCCTCAGCCGGCACGTGAACTGGACTTCCAGGTTCGGCAGTGTGAGTTTCAATCTAATTGCGAGCCAAACCCCCTGGGGCGGCATGAATGAAGCCGGCCTCGTCATCAGTCTGATGCGACTGGAGGAAAGCCGCTGCCCAGAACCGGATGAGCGTCTTTGGATTCAGACTCACTACTGGATGCAGTATATCCTCGACAACTGCTCCACCATCCAGGAGGTGATCGCGAGTGATTCCTCGATGCGCACAGTGAGTTCCGGACGAGTGCCGCACTATCTGGTCTGCGACCGGCACGGCAACTGTGCGACCATCGAGTTTCTCCGGGGCCGGATGGTAACGCACTCCGGCGGCACGTTGCCGCTCAAAGTACTGGCCAACACCATCTATGATAGCTCCCTGATGGAGTTGCACCAACATTCGGAGAAACAGGCCGAAGGGAAAAGACCTACCGCCACCGGGACATCGTCGCGTAGCCGCTTCATTCGCGCCGCTGAGGGGGTGATGGCTTTCCGACCGGCCCCAACAGACTCCGCGGTTGCCACTGCCTTTGACCTTCTCGCCCGGACGTCAGGGCAGGATGTCGGAAACCCCACCCCATGCTGGAGTATCGTGTTCGATACCAGGAATCTCCAGGTGCATTTCAGGACCATTGCTCACTCCGGGATCCGAACGATCGATATGGCACGGCTGGACTTCTCCTGTCGGACTCCGGCCAAAATGATTGACATCAATGAGAAGCTGTCCGGAGACATCACCGATCGATTGAGAGACTTCTCATTCGACGTCCATCTGGAACATGCTGTCAGGGCCGGGAAGAAGTGGGACTTGAAGATGAACTCTCGCGACTTGAGGGATCTGTTCGAGTCGTACGAGGAGTGGCGCTGCCACTCGGACTCACTGTAGCCGTCGGAAGGTAGCTGATCCTTCAGGCAGACAGCTTGGCGCGCCGAAATCCCGGTTTGTCGTGAACCTGCCGGGGGAGCTTGTCGGGAAGCCCACCCTCCATTACTTTTGAGGAAACAGAGCACCGGGCAGGCGATCAATTGCCCGTGATAGGCGTCTTGACACCAGCGTGAGGTCATGGAACTGTCCTTTCGAGAGAACTATTGGGATGTTCCCGAACTGAAAGCCGAGTTCGTGAGATTCCTGCACCGGGAACTCGGCCTTGAACTGTCCTTGTGGGACAGATCGGGATTCTGGGACGCTCATTACCGACCATTTTCGCTCTTCTTTGGCGATACCCTTGTGTCGAACGTCTGCGTCTACTCTCTGGAGATGTCGGTCGCGGGCCGGAATTGCCGGGTGGCCCAGATTTCGGCGGTTGCGACTCAGCCGGAGTTCCGCAGGAAAGGCCTGGCCCGCCAACTGATGCAGCGTGCGATGGACTGGGCGCGCGACCAGCACGATTGCTTCTTCCTGTTTGCCGACGATGATGCGCATGCCTTCTACAAGGCGTGCGGTTTCCGCCTAACCCCGGAATACAAAGCGCGCATCTCCGTGGCGGGAGCGGTGGCACGACCGGGAGCGAAAAAGCTCGACATGCAAAGAACAGACCATCGTGAGCTGGCATATCGCCTGGCCTCCCACAGGGTCCCGGTCTCCGACGTGTTGGGCGTGCGAAACGACAAGCTGCTGATGTTCTGGTGCCTCTACCATCTTAGAGATCACATCTATCACATCCCGGACCTGGATGCGCTGGTCCTGTTCAAGCGGGATGGCGGGCTGGTGACGGTATTCGACATCGTCGGAACACGTTTACCGACATTCGCCGATCTTCATCCATACCTCGGCGATCCGCAGGACCGGGCCGTGGAGTTTCTCTTCATGGTCGACAAGCTCGGCCTGCGGGAGTGCGATCAGGTGGAGGTTGATGGGAATGGGACGCACGTGTGCGGCCAGTTCCCCCTGGAGGGAACCCGGTTCGTCTTCCCCTTCACTGCCCACGCCTAGCCTCCATCGTAGGCTTCCGGAGCGCTTACAAAGAAAATCACTTTTGACGAAACAAAGTCTTGATGGCGGGCGTTAATAACCACATATTCGCATACGCGGATATGATAACAACGCGCCGCCGGCGCAACTGCATGAGGGTGTGGTGTCGAAAACAAACCAAAGTCGGTCACGACTTTCCTTTCTGGATCGGTATCTGACGCTCTGGATCTTTCTGGGCATGGCGGTGGGCGTCGCCCTGGGCTATACCGTGCCGTCCGTGGAGCGGTTCATCAATCAGTTTCAGGTCGGCACGACCAATATTCCGATCGCGATCGGCCTCATCCTGATGATGTACCCGCCGCTCGCCAAGGTGAAGTACGAGGAACTCGGGGACGTTTTCCGCAACACGCGCGTACTTGGCCTGTCCCTGGTACAGAATTGGGTGATCGGCCCGGTGCTCATGTTCCTGCTCGCGATCGTCTTCCTGCACGGTTACCCTGAGTACATGGTGGGCCTCATCATGATCGGCCTGGCCCGGTGCATCGCCATGGTGATTGTCTGGAACGAGCTGGCCAAGGGAGACACCGAATACGCCGCCGGTCTGGTGGCTTTCAATTCCATTTTCCAGGTGCTCTTCTACTCGTTGTACGCATGGTTCTTCATCACCGTGCTGCCGCCGCTGTTCGGACTCCGGGGTTCGCTGGTCGAGGTGAGCATGGGGCAGATCGCGAAATCGGTCTTTATCTATCTCGGCATCCCCTTCATCGCCGGCATGCTGACCCGGCTGACCGCCCTGAAAACCAAGGGGCGGGAGTGGTACGAGAGGAAGTTCATACCCAGAATCAGCCCGATCACGCTGATAGCGCTCCTGTTCACAATCGTCGTGATGTTCAGCCTGAAAGGAAATCTCATCGTCCAGATTCCCCTGGACGTTGTTCGGATCGCCATACCGCTGCTGATCTACTTCGTGGTCATGTTCCTG
>AMWB02049998.1_pt1 | contig 10167 bp, 8 predicted proteins | sample 200311 | NCBI WGS metagenome assembly AMWB02 (sample SAMN02737377, study PRJNA173069) | bioreactor metagenome | biome: anode biofilm in microbial fuel cells | place: USA: California | collected 2010-12-16 | reverse complement strand
CCCTGATCAACGGCTGCTGCGGCCGCTCATGGTCTTCGAGTAATGCCTGTCCTGCCGTACCTTTGGCACACAGGGCGCCGCCGAGTAAATGCGGGTTCCCTTCAATCCAGGTGATCTTGTTGTCCTCGGACTCCACGCGGATGGGGCAACGGACCGTGCACATGCCACAAATGGAGTAGACTGATTTTTTCATGCAAATCTCCTCGGTTTCTGTTTTCTGAATTTTCCTGCTGATATCAGCGAGCGAGTACTTCTGCTACTTTTGCTTCCAGTTCTTTTTTATCAATCGGTTTGACGCAATACTCTCCGGCACCCAGTTCTATTGCTTCCCGTGCCGTTTCGATGGTCGGGTAACCGGTTAACATGATGACTTTTATTGCCGAGTTGAGTTTTTTTAATTGTTCCAGCACCTGAATGCCACTCATTTTTTTCAGCTTGATATCGAGAATGGCCAGGTCGATATGATTTTTGCCGGCAAAACCAATCGCCTGCTCTTCTTCCGTGAAGGTGTGAACCGTATGCCCTTGTTTCGTCAATATTTTTTTGACGAGAATCACTGCATCAAGTACGTCGTCTAGTACAAGTATTTCCGCCATTTTACTGGTGCTCCTTGTCATTGGTGTTGTTCTTTTCTATTCCCGGGAAGCGGAGATGAAAAGCTGTTCCCGGCGATGGTAAATGGGTCGTCGGATCAATTCTCGGGCTCTCCACTTGAATGGTTCCGCCATGTTCCTGGACGATGCCGTAGGTGACTGATAAACCAAGACCGGTACCTTTGCCGACCCCTTTGGTGGTGAAGAAAGGGTCAAATACCTTATTTTTGATACTATCCGCAATGCCTGTACCGGTATCTTCTACCGAGACCAGTACGTCCTGCACGGTTTTGCCGGTTTGTATTATTATTTTGCCACCATCCTGCATGGCATGCTGTGCATTGTTGAAAAGGTTGATAAAAACCTGGTGGAGCTTTTCTGCATCGCCGAATATCGCCGGCAGGTTAACGTCGAATAGGCGAATCACGCTGATTTGATGAAGGTTTAAGGTGTGTTCGGTGACGGACAGTACTTCTTCGATGATTCTATTTATGTCAATGCGGGATTTCTCGCTCTCCGACTGACGGGAAAATTTCAACAGATCGGCGACAATACGACGGCAGGCCGTAGTCTGGCGTTCGACTACCTTGAGATTGTCGGCCATTTCCGAATCTTGCTTGAAATCGTCCATCATCAATTGGGTGTAGCCAAGGATTATACCGAGCGGGGTGTTGATTTCATGAGCGACGCCAGCGGCAATTTGGCCGATCGAAGCCATTTTCTCCTGGTTGATGAGTTGTTCGGTGATAGTTTTGATACGCGTCATATCCTTACCGATCCCTTCACAGCCGATAATTTTGCCATGCTGGTCGTAGAGTGCGTTGGCGGAGAGGAGAATGTGACGGGTGATGCCGTCTTTCCCGGTACACTGCATTTCCAGATCACTGACAGAACCGTTGTCGTGCAGTTCGGCTAAATATCGCTCGAGAACATTGGCATTATTGAATAAATGGTGAAAGTTGACACTTGTCTGTTGCGTGTCAAACCCCAAAAGACGAATGCCGCTGGGGTTGATGTTGGTTATTATGCCATTTATATCGCAAAAGTATATAATATCTTTTGAGTTTTGAAAAAAATTACGAAATTTTTTTTCAGATTCGGACAGGTTGCGGGTCCTTTCCTCGACCATCTCTTCGAGATGACTGTTGAGCTGCCGCAGCTGTTCGGCGCTCGTGGCCAGGTTGGTATTTGCTTCGGTCAATTTTTCGGCTTTGGCCCTGATGGCTTTATATGCCTCAAGTCCCTTATGGTAATAGATGGTCACTGCGGCAACGGAAATCATCAGCATGGTATTGAACCCACCTGAATACGGGGAGAGCTTTTTCCATATTGCCTCATGATCGCTGTAAACCAGAAAGATTCGGACCATATGGCCAACTCCCCGGGAGAGCGAAAATGCGGCCATGGCGATACAGAAATAAAAGAGAAATCCCCAGATAAAATTATCCGGCCGCAGTCTGACCAGCGCCCAGGCATACCAGAGGGCGGTGAAACTGAAGAGTATCGCCAGCCCCGAGCCAAAAAACTCGACTGCGACAGCCGGCAAGAGCGGAAGAGCCGTCACAGGCTGTCCTCCTTCAGTACTTCAAGGTAGAAGGTCCGCAGGCTGATCGTTAAAGTCAACAGGGCCGGGACATTGAGGAAGTGATCCATTTTGGTGACAGAATAGAGCACTTTGACAAAAGAAAGCGGCGGCGCGATTTGTTCCGTCAAGCTGTTTTTATTGATGAAGTCGGATGGAGTGAGATGTTCGAAAGCCTGGTGTCCGGCAAAGGCCAGCAGATTCCAGCAGAACAGCAGGATGCAAAAGAGTCGTAGATATTTCCAACCCTTGCTTATCAGAACCGGGGAATAGCGGGTATGCCAGTAGAGATAGGCTAAAGCCCCCATGAAAAGGAGGTGAGCCATCTGATGGACATAGAGCCCCTCCGGCGCACTATGCGACTGAAGCGCCCATGCGGTTTCGGTTTGACCGAGCAGCAGCAGTGGAGTTAAGCCTATGCTGTATATGATAATATATTTATTCATTTGTAGTTCCCGGCTCATCAGATGCACCTTTTATGCCGACGCCTGATGGAACATGGCAATAAAATAAATAAAAATAATATTATCGATGGGTTGGGTTTGCCTTCTGTACTGAAAAACCAATTTTCCGGTAAAATTGGTTCACCGTCTGTTCATGAGCCGCCACAAAAAAGTTGCACATGATGGTTCAGCATTGCACAGAAGAGGTGCCTGTTGCATGATGTATATGCAGATTGCGGAATTTCGACCGAGGAGAAAAATGGAGAGACAGTGCAACAGTTTGGTTGCGTTTGCGAAAAACCAAGCAATTATAGGGTGCTGAGGTAACGTTTTGCCGCGGAGGTTGCACGCACCGCAACAACTGCGTTGCTACATGCCCGGCAATCATATAAGCGGCCTAACGCTTATATGATTGCCGGTAGATGTGATAACACATCCAGATGTTGATAAAAAACTGGATGTTATGTACAGGCTTTGTTCTTGATCGTATCAATTGGTTAACGGAATAATGGTGATTTCAACCCTTCTGTTCATGGCAGGATTGGAGGAGATGGGTCTGCTCTCACCGTAACCGACCGCCCGTATCCTTGCCGGGTTGACACCTTGTTGTGCCAGGGCGTTCTTAACCGCTTCCGCCCGGCGCATGGACAGTTGCAGGTTATATTGTTCCGATCCGGTGGAATCAGTATGACCACCTACCTCAATCTGGGTTTGGTTGTACTGATTCAGAACTCTGGCAATCCTGGCTATTTCTGTATAGCCCCCGGGCAAAAGCGTAGCGGAGTCATGGGCAAAGAAGGTCTCTCCCTTGAAGGTGGCGGTCAAAACGTCCTCACTTCGTTGAATGCTGGTTGCTTCCGAGCTGGCCATGGCATTGCGAAGGGCTTGCTCCTGGTTATCCATATACCGGCCAATCTGGTTTCCGGCCAATCCTCCCAGGGCCGCACCAATGCCTGCCCCGATAAGAGTACCTTTGGTATCCCGGCCGATAGCCTGGCCTAATACTGCTCCCACCCCGGCACCAACACCAGCGCCAACTGCGGTACCCTGTTTCTGGTTGGTGTCTAGAGCGGCACAGGAAGTGAGGGATGCGACCAGGGCTGAACATACAACAAAGTGAGACAGTTTTCTTTTCATGCGTAAACTCCATTATTATATTTAGTTGAGTGAAATACCGTATGCTGGTTCGAGGCGTTTTGATCTTTCTTTTGTACCATAATTATAGAATATGGCTTTGTCCATGAGATACGGCGTGTCCCCTTGTAAGTCTTCGTCCGGCTGACGAGAGATCTTTTTCGCATCGAAGGATGACTCCGTATTGCCTTCTTGATGATTTGTCTTATACGTGTTAGGAGAGTGCGTGTCAATATCCCATCAAGTCCTGGTAAATGTGAACAAAGCCGCAACTAATACATTGGAGACAGGTAAAAAATGAGGAAGCCGCTGAAGTATTGCCTGATATTTCTCGCTGCTCTTGGCGTACTTATCACCGCTGCGGTGATTACTCTCACTGCTCTTGTTGATGTCCAGAGCTATAAACCGAGAATTGAGCAATTGGTTACCGAGAAATACGGCTACCCATTAACCCTGGGCGGTAAAATCAGCCTCTCGCTTTTTCCCTGGGTGGGCCTTGGGTTTACCGATCTCAAGCTCGATAACCCACAAGGATTCAGCGCAAAGACATTTGTTACCGTCGACAGCTTTCAGGCCCGGTTGAAGGTGCTCCCCTTGCTGTCACGTAAAGTGGAAATAAGCAGTTTTGTCGTGAAGCGGCCGGAGATATTTCTGGAAAGGAACCCGAAGGGTGTCTGGAACTGGGAAAAACTCACGCAAAGAGATACCCCCGCCACGACGGCTGCGGGCAAACAAGCTGCAACGCCAGGTACGGACACAAACAAACAATTGTCTTCCCCGGATCCGCAGGGCCGGGAAAAATTTGTCCTGCAAACTCTTATGGTCGGCGAGTTTTCTATAAGCGATGGCCGGGTCCGGATAAATGACCTGAAAGACAAACAGCAACGTGAATTATCTGATTTTACCCTGCAACTGGTTGATGTTTCGCTCGATAAACCGATCAATATGACCATGGCAGCAGTGCTTGACGGGAAACCGTTAAAACTGGAAGGGGCGGTTGGACCTGTTGGGCCTGATCCCGGATCGGGAAAAATTAATCTGGACCTTTCCGCGCAGCTTCTTGAAATTTTACATATTCAGGCCAGCGGTTATCTTGAAGACATCACGCGGAAACAGAGCTACAATCTGACTGTTAATGTAGAACCATTCAGTCCGAAAAAATTGTTTGCGGCTCTTGGGGTAAGTTTTCCAGTAATTACTGCCGATCCGCAGGTTTTTGGGAATTTTGGGTTCAAAGCCAAGCTCATCGGTGATCCACGCCAGGTTGTTTTGTCTGATGGCGATATTCTCTTTGACGATTCTTCGATTACCCTGGAGACTACTGCTAAGGATTTTTCGCGGCCTGATCTATCGCTCAACATGGCCGTTGACTCCATTGATCTCGACCGTTATCTGCCGCCTGCGAAGGCAGAGAGTAAGGTGCCTTCAGGACCTGGTAAGGTTGAGCCGGTTCAAGAACAAGGGCCGGTGTCGGCAGCGTCAGGCAAGAGTTCTTCGGGGCAGATGGATAAAGGCAGCGTCATTGATTACGGACCCTTGCGAAAACTGGTGCTGCAGGCAAGCTTGAAGCTGGCCAAGGTGAAAGTGCATGGCGGAAATCTCAGTAATCTGGCGCTCAGTATCACAGGTCAAAACGGCCTTTTTACGATTCATTCTCTGGCGATGGACCTCTACGAGGGCAAGATTGGAGCAACCGGGAACATAAATGTCCAGAGAAATATTCCGGCCACCGAGCTTAATCTCACCGTGGACGGTGTTCAGGTTGGCCCGCTGCTGAAGGATTTTGCCAGTAAGGAGATCCTTGAAGGCATGCTTAAGGCGCAGATCGCCGTCAGCATGCAGGGCGACAATAGTGAACTGATCAAGAAATCCCTTAACGGCAAAGGAGATCTGCGCTTTCAGGATGGTGCGCTGATTGGTCTCGATCTTGCGCAAATGGCGCGAACCATCAAAGCAGGTTTTACCTTGGAACAGCAACAGGGAGAAAAGCCGAAAACCGATTTTGCCGAACTGCACGCCCCGTTTACCGTAACCAACGGCCTGGTTAGCACCCCGGAAACGACCCTGCGGTCACCTTTTATCAGAGTATCCGCTGCGGGTGACGCCAACCTGGTCAGCGAGGCGCTCGATATGAAAATTAAGCCGACGCTCGTCGGTACCATAAAAGGCCAGGGTGATGAAGAAAAACGGGCCGGTCTTTCTGTTCCGGTTCTTGTTGGCGGCACATTCAAAGCGCCCAAATTTACTCCCGATCTTGAATCGCTCGTTAAAGATCAGTTGCCCACGCAAGAGGAACTTGGTGAAATTATCAAGACAGGAAAAATTCCTACCGAGCGCAAAGAAAAATTAAAGGAAGATCTCGAACAGGCCAAAGGGTTGCTTAAAGGTCTGTTTGGTAAATGAAAATGATCCGGATTGGTAAAATAAACAGGCTTTTTGTAAAACAAAAATGGGGCAATATCATCCATCTGGATGGCGGCAGGTCGGGCAATATTCTTCTGAAAGGGAAATGTTCTGCCGAAAAGTACCAGCCGGGTGATGAAATTGAGGTTTTTGTTTATGTCGATAGAGAGCAGCGACTGTTGGCAACTTCCCAGAAACCTTATGGTATGGTTGGCGAATTCGCCACCCTGCAGGTAGTGGCGAACAGTGCGGCCGGCTCCTTTATGAACTGGGGTCTCGACAGCGATCTGTTTGTCCCGAGAAGTGAACAGCAGGAGGCCATGAGGGAAGGGACATCTTACGTGGTGTTTATTTTTCTGTATGATAAAAACAATCGCATCACTGCTTCTTCTAAGCTCGATAAATTTTTTGATCCCGCCCCCCCCAAATACCCGGAGGGAGAAGAAGTTGATCTTCTTGTCTATGCTGAGACAGCCTTGGGCTACAGTGCAGTCGTCAATAGTGCGCATGCGGGCATGATCTATAAGAATGAAGTTTTTCAGGCTATTGTCATTGGTCAGCGGCTGCGCGGCTTCGTGAAAAAGGTACGGGAAGACGGCAAAATCGATTTACGCTTGCAGCAGACAGGATATGGAAGGGTGGATGATATTTCCCAGGTAATTCTGGATATCATCAAAGATTGCGGCGGTAGAGTCGCCGTCACCGATAAAAGCCCTCCTGAAGATGTCTATGGTTTGTTCGGAGTAAGTAAAAAGGTCTTCAAAAAGGCAGTCGGTGCTCTCTATAAGCAAAGGCTTGTCGTAATTGATCCAGATGGCATTGAGATTGCTGGTGTAAGCGAGTCGTGAGAAAACGGTATTTCTACTTGAGCACCTCACGGATTTTGTCGGCCAGTTGCTTTTTTGTGAAGGGCTTCTGGATGAAAGAAACACCATCACTCAACACCGCATGGTGGGATATTACGTCGGAAGTGTAGCCGGACATGTACAGACATTTCATGTCCGGCCGATGTATTTCGAGTTTTTCCGCCAGGGTGCGTCCGTCCATTTTAGGCATGATTATATCAGTGAGGAGGAGGTCGATTTTGCTGGGATATTTTTCCGCGATCTGGCTCACCTCGTCGGGGGTGCCTGCCGCCAGCACGGTGTAGCCCAGATTTTGCAGCATAGCCCTGGTCATATTAAGGATGGTCGATTCGTTCTCCACCAGCAAAAGCGTTTCATCACCACGCAGGTCGGGTTCCACCGACGTTTTCGGCTGCTTTTGTTGGGTTGTGCCCAGGTACCGGGGGAGGTAGATGGTAAAAGTCGTACCCTGGCCCGCTGTACTGTCAACATTGATAAAGCCTTTGTTTTGCTTAACAATTCCATAAACTGTGGCCAGGCCGAGGCCGGTACCTTCCCCGACGTCCTTCGTGGTAAAAAAGGGTTCAAAGATGTGTGCTATTGTCTCTTTTTCTATACCGGAGCCGTTATCGTTCACGGTGATTCGCACGTATTCTCCTGGGACCGATCCAGGGTGATTGTCACAATACTTCCTGTCGAGGATGGAGTTTCCCGTCTCGACGGTGATTTTGCCATTGTTTTCAATGGCGTCCCGGGCGTTAATGCAGAGATTGACCAGGATCTGGTCGATTTGTGACGGATCTATTTTGGTCGGCCACAGGTCATATCCGGGAAGCCAGGCAAGATCGATATTTTCACCGATAAGACGGTGCAGCATTTTAAGCATGCCCGCCACGGTTTCACTCAGGTCCAGCACCTTGGGCACGATGGTTTGTTTACGGGCAAAGGCAAGCAGCTGGCGGGTGATATCCGCAGAATGAGTCGCTGCCTGTCGGATTTGTTGTAAGTCGGTCCAAATTGGCTGGGTGGGGTCTATCTGGTCGATAGCCATCTCCGCATGCCCCAGGATCACTGCCAGCATATTGTTGAAATCGTGGGCCACGCCACCTGCCAGGCGCCCGACAGATTCCATTTTCATGGCCTGGCGGAGCTGGCTTTCCAGTTTTTCTCGTTTGGCATGTTCCCTTTTGAGGATAATGATCTGGGCGATCATGCCGGCGTATATTTCCAAAGGTCTAACAGTTTCGAGAGTCGGTTTCTCGCCGGATTTTGCATCATCTACAGAAATGACTCCGATGAACTCGCCATTTTCACCGTTGAGCCGGACAAAGAGATTATCCTCCGGATGCCAGGCTGACTCAACCTCGGGAGGAGCGCTTTCCCCGTAAACCGTGGCCTCCTGGTTGAGAATATCCTTCATTGTGTGTGGGATATAATAACTGCACTGGCCCAGGTGGAGGCCTTGAGAAAAAACTTTATCATACCAGCTCTTTGGCAGGGAAATCTGACGGAGCCTGTCGACAATATCCGTAGGGATGCCGGCATAACCAATGAGGTCGCGGTAGGGGGCTTCGTCTTTAAAGAGCGAAATAAGCACCCGTTTGAAATCAGAATAATCGACGATGGCTTTACTGATCCTGGCGAAAATGCGATTATCGTCTTTGAGGGAGATCATTGATGCTGCGGAGAGGCTGAACTGCTCCATCTGGTTGGCGTAGTTGGCAAGTTTTTCTTCGCTTTTCTGCAGCGCTCTCTCGGATTGCTTTCGGTCGGTGATATCCAGTGCGGTGAAGGTAACACCTTTGGACAAGTCGGTGGGGTTGATGGGCGTCGAGCTGAGCAGCACGTCGATGACTGCTCCGTCCTTGCGTAGCCACTGGGTCTCAGCCGTGCCGGTGAGGTGGTCGTGTATCTGGTTGTATTTTTCCTGCCCAACGAAAGAGTAGTCTGCATCACTTTGATAAAACATCCTGGCGCTCTGGCCCAACAGCTCTTCAGTAGAATATCCGGTGATCTGGCTCAATCGCAGGTTGACTTGCTTGATCACGCGATTCACCACTACGCCAATGCCAATAGGTGCGCTTCGGAATATACTTTTGATCTGGCTTTCGTTCTCGCGAACTTTTTTCTCCGCCTGCTTCCGGTCGGTGATATCTGCGGTGAACCCATTGTAATGGGTGATAGTTCCATTGTCATCACGAATTGCCCGTGCCGACTCGGAGGCCCAGAATATGGATCCATCCTTGCGGCGCTGGCGGCATTCATAGCTGATCAGTTCGCCATGTTCTTCGAGCTGCTGTTTAAATGTTTCTCTGTCGAGCGGATCAACATACGTCTGGGTGGCAATGTTGGTGATTGAATCAATCAACTCAGTGGTTGAGTCGTAGCCATATAAACGAGCCAGGGCAAGGTTGGCGTCAATGAAGCGTCCCTCACGTGAGGAAACAAAGATGCCGATCGGAGCATTCATCAGGATGTCATGACAGTCCTTCAGCTTCGATGGGCTCAGGGGGCGTTCTTCCAGGCGGGAGGGTGAGCTATGGGGCATGGGTAAACAATTGGCTTGTAGGTGAATGGCCTGCGTAATATGTAGCAGAGAGGCTCTCCTTTCAGGGAAAAGCTTTTTCCACAATATGACTTTTCGAACTGCACACAATAATCATATCACAGGCGACTGCGGCAAACAAGCTACGATGCAGTGTTTGTTGTAAGCGGGTGAGCAATTGGGGTCAGGCCAAAATTCATGCGCCTCCAGCTTGTGTAATTCCCGGTGGGCAAGGGATGAGATCCGGAATGACTGTCCGGATCTCGGTAAAATATATTAAAATCAACTTATCCACTCTTCAACTTCACTTTGCTTAGGGGCACGGCCAACACATTTAACCTGACCGTCAATGACTACGGCCGGGGTGGAAAAAATACCCAGTTGGGCTATTTCCTGAAAATCAGTTACCTTCACAATGACGGCCTCAATTCCTTTTGCTGCTACTGCAGCCTCAACTGTTTTCTGGGCCTTTTCACAGGAGGAGCATCCCGGACCACATACCTTGATTTCCATATTGTTCCTCATTTCTCGTGTTGCAATTCAGATCTGTTGTAAACATTTACAAAAAAGAAGAGAATCAGATAATCATATTAAATAAAAAACCGGTAAATAAAATCCCGCA
>AMWB02150418.1_pt12 | contig 10174 bp, 10 predicted proteins | sample 200311 | NCBI WGS metagenome assembly AMWB02 (sample SAMN02737377, study PRJNA173069) | bioreactor metagenome | biome: anode biofilm in microbial fuel cells | place: USA: California | collected 2010-12-16 | reverse complement strand
CCCCATCGGCAGAATCCGCTGAACGGCGGCGGCGGCGGCGACGATATCATCGAAGTACGCAACGACCATGCTGTCATGGGCCGGCTTGTCGATCAGCCGGAAGGTCAGCTGCACGGCAATGCCCAGGGTGCCTTCGGCCCCGGCAAAGAGCCTCGCCAGTTGGAGCCGGCCCGACGACGAGACCAATCCCCGCAGGTTGTATCCGGCGACATTGCAGCGGACGGCGGGGTACGCCCGCTCGATGGCCGCCGCATTCCCGGTGTAGAGGCGGCCAAGCGCCTGAAGGTTTTCCGGCAGGACGTGGTCGTCCCGGTTTTCGATCTCCGAGAGGGTGATCGTGCGGCCGTCGCCGGTCACCACGACGGCGTCCGCGAGATAGTCGGCGACATTCCCGTATTTGACGCTGTGGGCGCCGCTGGCGTTGGTCGCCGCCATGCCGCCGAAGGTCGCATACTCGCCGCTCGAGGGATCCGGGGGGGAAAAGAGCCCCCTGCCGGCAAGGGCTGCGTCGAGCTGGCCCAGGCGATAGCCGGGCTCGCACGTGAAGCGCTTGTTTTCCAGGTCGATGTCGATCGGCCGGTTCATGTAGCGGGTGAAATCGACCACGATCCCACGGCCGACGGCCCCCCCGCAAAGTCCGCTGCCGGCCCCCCGGGGGTGGACCGGCATGCCGCGCTCGCGGGCGAACCTCACGGTTTTGCAGACATCCCCGGCATGCCGGGGATAGACCACGGCGGCGGGCGTGATCTGAAAGATGCTGCCGTCCGTCGCGAGGAGATGCCGCCGCAGCAGGTCGGTGTGAAGGTCGCCGTCGATACGACGGCCCAGGCGGTCGAATCGGTGTTCCGTCATGAATCTTCTTCCGTCGGAAATCGTAAACGGCGGATCACGCCGCGCCGGAAATCAGGCCGGCGACGGCGCGCAGCCCCAGAAGATAGCTGTGCACACCGAAACCGGAGATCTGCCCCCGCGCGACCGCCGCGATCACCGATACATGCCTGAACGGCTCCCGCGCGTGAACATGCGACATGTGCACCTCGACGACCGGCGCCCCCAGGATGCCCAAAGCGTCCATGATGCCGTAGCTGTAGTGGGTCCACGCCCCGGCGTTGATAATGACGCCGTCGATCTTTTCCGCATGGGCCTCATGGATTTTCTCGACCATCGCCCCTTCGTGGTTGGTCTGGAAACATTCCACCGCGACGTTCAACTCCTCGCCGAGCTGCCGCAACCGCCGGTCGATTTCCGCAAGAGTGGCCGTTCCGTAATGCTCGGGATCACGTTTACCGAACATGTCGAGATTGACCCCGTGCAGAACGAGCACTTTTTTCATGCCGACCTCTTCGTTTCATATCGATAATAGACACTACGCCGATAGACGCTACGCCGATTGAACCATAACGAGCAGGCACGCCGCCACCTCCTCGGGAGTTCTGCCGGAGGTCGGGATCTGCGGAAACCGGGCGTATCCCTCCGCCCGTTCGCGCAGCAACGCGGCAATGCGCGCGGCGGGATTGCCGTCCTGGAGCAGCGGACGCGCCGCTCCCGAATCCCCGGCAACGCGCGCCGCGATCTCGGCGGGTGTCGCCTTCAGGCAGAAGATTCTGCCGTTTCTGCCCAACGCGGCGGCGTTGTCGGGATCGAGCATCATCCGGCCGCCGGTGGCAACGACAAGCCTGTGCATGTCCGCCAGCTCCCGGGCGACATCCGCCTCCATCCTCCGGAACGCCGCCTCGCCCTGCTCCCGGAAAATCTCGGGGATCGACCTTCCCCATCGCTTTCGGATCAGCGCGTCCGTATCCACGAAGTCATATCCCAGACGTCCGGCCACGAGTTTTCCCACGGTGCTCTTGCCGGTTCCCATGAAACCTGTCAGAATGATGTTGACCTCAGACATCACTCTACAACCCGGCTCCGGTCCGTCATGTATGCATTGAACCGGTAGATATGCCGGCGCGCGAGATTGCCGGCCGCTTTCGCGTCCTTCCTTTCCACCGCCGCCAGAATATCCCGGAGATCCGCATAGTTTTCCGCAAGCCGCCGGTCGTCCGGGGGAAGAAAGGTGTCGTAATAGGGCTGGATGTTGTCGTGGACCATGTTGTGGATAAAGATGTAGATGGGATTTCCGGTGATGCGGGCCAGGGCCCGGTGGAATTTCTTGTCCACCTCCAGAAACGCGCGCCATTCGCCGACACCGGCCGCCGCGTATCTTCCGGCGTCGGCCAGGAGGATGCGCAGCGTGTCGACATCCGTTTCATCCGCCCTTTGAGCGGCCTTCGCCGTGACGATGCCTTCGATGTCCTCCCGGAATTCATGGAGATGATCCAGGGAAATCTTCCGGTAGCGGAGCATGAGGCCCAGGCTTTCGGTCATCGCCTCGCCCATGGCCGCCGTGACCATGGCCCCGCCGGCGACCCCCAGGCGGATCTCGATCAGCCCCTTTTGTTCGAGCACCCGCAGGGCTTCCCTGAGGGTGCCGCGGCTGACATGAAAGATTTCGCGCATCTCCCGTTCAGACGGAAGCATGTCTCCCGTCTGGAATTCACCGCCCAGGATCGCCTCTTGAATCTGATCGACGACATCCTGGAAGATCCGGCTCTGTCTGGCGGCCCTGAATGTGCCGCTCTTCTCGTTTGTGCCGGAATGTTTGAGCATATGCTTCAAGATTTTCCTTTTTGCCGGCGCACCCGGCCCGGTCGTGCCGCCGCGGCCGGGATCAGCCGTCTTCCGCCTCTTTCCGACGGCCGTGACGGATCAGAAACGCTTCGAGTTCCCGGTAGGGCTGGGCGCCCACCAGAACCGCCTCGCCGATCTTGAAGGAGGGAACCGCCCGGATGCCACTGGCGCGGGAATACCGCCAGTCGGCATCCACGGAGGCCCGGAAGGCGCGGGCTTCCAGAATCTTCCGGGCCGCATCGGCTTCCAGGCCGACGGACGCGGCTATATCCACAAGAACCTGCATCTGTGAAATATTTTTGCCGTCCGCAAAATAGGCCCGGAACACCGCGTTGTGGAACGCATGACCCCGGCCCAGGGTTTCCGCCCAGTGGCCCAGTTCCTGCGCCAGCCGGCTGTTATAGGTTGTGGTACGGTCCCCCAACGGCAGACCTTCGGCCTCGGCAACGCTTTTCAGCCGATGCATCACCTGCGCGATGTCGACCGAACGGCCCTTGAAAAGCTCCTCCAGGGTCAGTCCGGCCTCGGGGGTTTCCGGATGGAGGGGAAACGCCACCCACCGGAGTTCCATGTCATACGCCTGCTGCAATCGTTCAATACGCCCGGTAATGAAGTAGCACCACGGTCAGACGTAGTCGGAAAAGATTTCAAACCTGACGGGTTGTGTCATCATATCCTCCGTTGCACTGCATGCGCTGTTCCGGATTTATGGCCTGTAACCAGGTTGTTGCCCTTCCGCCGGAAACGGTCCGGACGAAAAGGGGCGATATTCAAAGAAGGCCGCCGGCCCGACGCCAGCTCCGAGACGATTTTTCCCGATATCGGCGCCTGGGTGATGCCCAGCATGCCGTGGCCGGCCGCGACGATCAGGTTGTCCATCCCGGGCATGCGACCAAGATACGGCAGACCGTCGGGGCTGCAGGGCCTGAACCCCTGCCAGATCTCGACCACCGCCATCGACGATGGATCGACCTCCGGAAAATAGGCCGAGATGCTCCTTTCAACCGCCGCGATGCGCCGCCGCTGATACATTCGGTCGAAACCGGCGAATTCCATGGTGCCGGCAATCCGGAAAGTGGTTGCAAGAGGCGTGAGCACGGCCTTGGCCTCCAGAAGCCCTACCGGAACCGCGGGGCATTTCTCCGTCCGCTCATAGGTGATGCTGTAGCCTTTGGCCGGCTGCATCGGCAGATCGATCTTCAGATCCCGCACGATTTTAGAAGACCACGCCCCGCCGGCCAGGACGATCTCGCGGGCGCGGATCTTGCCCCGGGTCGTCTGGACGGCGGTGATCCGCCTGCCTGCGGTTTCAAAACCGATCACTTCGGTCGATTCAAGAATCTTCGCGCCCGCGCTTGCCGCACCGGCGGCCAGACCGGTCACGAATCTCCGGGGATCGAGATGGGCATCCTTCGGATAAAAAACACCGCCGGCGGCCCGGGTGCCGCATCCGCCGGTCACCGCCGCGATCTCGTCTTTACCCATCATCTCGGCCGGAATGCCCGCCGCCGCCATCAGCCGGGCTTCTTCAAGGCCTTCCTTGCGCCCGTGCGGGCTGGTGTACACCGCCAGAAATCCTTTGTGCTCCAGACCGAAGTCGAGGGGGGTTGCGCCGTCCAACGCTTCGAAGAGCGCAAGCCCCGCCATGTTGAGATCCCGCAGCACCGAAATGGCGGCGCGGAACCGGGCGCTGCCGGCGGCCCGTTGAAACAGAAACAACCACTTCAACAGGCTGGGATCCGGCCGGGGCTTGATGGCGAAGGGGCTTTCAGGATCAAACATCCATTTGAGGCCCTTGGCGATTTTTCCAGGCGACGCCAGGGGAATGCTGTAGCTGGGCACAATGAGCCCCCCGTTTCCGCCGGAACAGCCCGAGCAGACCGCCCCCTTCTCGACAAGGATCACGCCAAGGCCCTGCGCGCTGAGATAATGGGCCGAACAGACACCGATCGCCCCGCCGCCGATAATCAAGACATCCGCTTCCCGTCGTTTTTTCATGAGGCCGCACCATTCCCGTGATACACTTGCCATAGGTCGATAGAGGTCGTGACTGGCCGTTATATAGTACTCCTCGAAGGCGATCGGCAAGCATAACTTTGGACAAATGGGCAGCAATCACAAAACATCTTGATTTAACATGCATAATTATAGAGAAACTCATGCCGGCCCGGCGATTTAACCCTTGATAATTTTTCCAAAGAGCGATAGACAATGATTATATCAAATCAAGCGAAACGCCGGAAAATATCGCTTAACGCACTTTTTCCGGAACATTATTTTGGGGGCCGTCTAAAAACGCCTTTTTTAGACCTTCTTTCGAAATGATCGGGAAGCGCCGGAAGCTATCCGACAACTGCTTACCACCAACCAAAAGGATTTTACGCATGGAAGGTCGCATCAAATGGTACAACGAAAAAAAGAAATACGGCTTCATCACGACCGAAGAGCACGGAGATATCTTTCTGTATCATAAAAACATAAAAGAATTCGGCCATTTCGGATTTCAGGAAGACGACCTTGTCAGCTTCGAGCTCAAAAGCACGCCCCAGGGCAAACAGGCGGTCAATGTCAGACCCGTCAAAGCCTATTGATGCCATCTCGTCCAAGAGGCATCATCGTCATGTCGACGGAGCCTTGAACCGCTGCTTCGCCGCCGGATCGTGATCATGGCCGGGTTCCGATCACGCGTTTTTGATCATGCCGTTTTTGATCATGCCGATTTGGATCATGAACGATTACCGAAAGATCATCCACATCGATATGGATGCTTTTTATGCCGCCGTGGAGCAGCGGGACCGCCCCGAGCTGCGGGGAAAGCCGGTCATCGTGGGCGGTGATCCCCACAAGCGGGGGGTTGTCGCCGCCTGCTCATACGAAGCCCGGCGGTTCGGCATTCATTCGGCCATGCCCGGAAAAATCGCTCTCGCCCGCTGTCCGCACGCCGTTTTTCTGAAGCCCCGATTCGACGTCTACCGCGAGGTGTCGGCGCAGATTCGCGAAATATTTCATGAATACACGGATCAGGTCGAACCGCTCTCGCTGGACGAAGCCTACCTCGACGTTACCGAAAACAAGAAAGAAATCCCTTCCGCCACGCTCATTGCCCACGCCATTCGGCGTGACATCCATGCCCGGACGGGGCTGACGGCATCCGCCGGCATCTCCTTCAATAAATTCCTGGCCAAGGTCGCCTCGGACGAGAACAAGCCCGACGGCATCACCGTGGTGCCGCCGCATGCCGCCGGCCGGTTTATCGACCGCCTGCCCATCCGTAAATTTCACGGCGTCGGGAAAGCGACGGAAGAAAAGATGCGGGCCATGGGCATCCGCACCGGTGCCGACCTGAAAAGAATTCCCAAACAGGATCTGATGCGGCGTTTCGGAAAGGCGGGCCTTTATTTTTATGACATCGCACACGAAGAAGACCATCGCCCGGTCAACGCCAATCGCGTCCGCAAATCCATCAGCAAGGAAACCACGTTTTCGGAGGATATCGAAGGTCGGACGAAGATGATCGGCGTGTTCAAGCAGCTGGCCGGGGAAATCGAACCGCTCGTTCAAAAACGCGGCATTCGCGGCGTGACCCTGACGATCAAGATCCGGTACGCCGATTTCCGGTGCATTACCAGAAGCGTCACCCTCGACCGGCCCATCCTAAACGCCGAGACCATGACCGCCCAGGCCTGCATTCTTTTAGACCATACCGATGCATCTGAAAGACCGGTGCGGCTTCTGGGGATGGGTATTTCAAATTTTGAATGCCGGGGCCCGTGCGACACCTACCGGCAGCTGCCGCTGCCCTTTTGCCGTTGCATCGATCATCTTTACGGGGCGGCCGCCCAATTGTACGACGCCGTTCCGTAAGCCAGGATCGGCCCGCCGAAACGGACGATCCCGGGTCACGGGCAAGGGCAAGCGTTTTTCGAGATCGATCAGCCGCCGACATCGATGACCGGAGCGACATACCGGATGTCGATCCACCCTTTTTCCCCGTCCGGCAATGTGACAAAGAGCCATCCATCGGACTGCTCCGAAACGTCGAGAAGCTCGCCTTTGCGCACCTGGCGGAATGGGGCGTAGCCGGCCCCGGGACCGGACCGGACGTTCAAAAGCGCCGCCGTCACGGTCGCCTGCGTATATGCAACATCCCCGGAAACGATTTGCGGAATCGCCGCTACCGGCGGCGATACCACGATATATCCCGAAGGCACCGGTCGATAATAAACATCGTCGTAGTAAAAATAGCGCGCTCCTCCGATGGTAACGGCCGCGCTTCCCAGCGGAAGGGTGACGAACATCGCGCCAATGCGGGGCCTGACCCAGACACCGCCGGGAGCGAAGCCCGGCCGGTAACCCCAGCCGGGACGCCAGACAGGCCGGCCATAGAACCTTCGTCGGTCATGGTGATATCGCGGTCCGTAGTCATGGCGCTCGGGATAGGGCTTCGGACGCCTGCCATAACCGGGATAAGACCGACCGTGCCTGAAAACCTCTCCGCGCCGGTATACCGTTCCTTGGCGCCTGCCGTCGGGTCCGCGGTAGTGCCGGTCACCCCGGTCGTAGGTCGGCCTGTTCCCGCGTTCGGGTCCTCGAAGATAGCTCCGATCCCCGATCGGGGGTCTGCTCCGATATTCTCCGCCGCCGCCGCCCCCTCGGTGGCCGTCATACCGTTGCGACCTTCTTCCGCCGCTGCCGTCATGATGCTGAAAGGCATCCGCATATCCGACGGCTGCAAACCATAACAGTGCCGAGATGCCAAGCAGATATACCGGAACATGCTTGACCGACCGGCTGATATTTTTCCAGATCATGTCAGACGTAATTCTATAATGCATGAAGTTTCCTCCTTGAATTCACGGCATTTGTTCTTTTAGACGCCCCGGGAAGTGAAAGGTTTACATGCCGCCTTGCCCGATCTCCAGACGGAGGCATGCGGCTGCAAATGCCTGAACATGCATAGAATACGCGCGTTTTTTTAGGTCGACAAACCGCTCCGCGGCGGAAGATCGTCAGAAGAGGAATGATTCAATCGTCGAAACCCGGGTCGGCGCATTCCTCTGAAACCAGGTCGGCCGGCGCCGGCACCGCTTTTTGGGAGGCGAGCTTTTCGATGCGGACGGGCACGGCCTTGAGGAGGGGAAAGCCGCTGATGGGGTCGTTGACGTCGCCGAAGGTCAGGATGTTAACCGGCTGGTCTTCCCAGCCGTGGTATACCTCGACGACTCCCCGGCGCAGCTCCGCCCGATGAACGATCCGGGCCGCGACCTCGATCGATCCCAGGCGGGAGGAGAGGCGGACCATATCGCCGTCGGCAATCCCGATCGCCTCGGCGTCGTCCGGATGGATTTCGGCCTCCGGCCGCCGGTGAATCAGGCGGAACCGGGCGATATTCTGGTGTCGGGAGTGATAGAAGAGCGTCATCCGCGCACCGGTGGTGAGCAGGAAGGGGTAGTCGTCTGCACGCTCCCGGAGATGAAAGGGAGGGATGTATTCGGGAATCTCGGAAAACCCCAGGCCTTTCAGGTAGCCGGAGGCAAACTCGACCTTGCCCGACGGCGTGGGCAGCGGCGCCGTTTCGTGTTTACGGTACCGGACCGGCTGGTAGACGATCCCCCCGGGATGGGCCTTCAGATCTTCCAGGGTGATATCCGACGGCGCCAGCAGATACCGGTTGACCTCGGTTTCGTTCTTCCAGGGAAAGCAGTCCTCCCCGAAGCCCAAGCGGTGGGCCAGGTCGTGCCAGAACCGGTATTCGTTTTCGATGCCGGGGATTTCAGCCACCTTCCGGGTGAGGTAGACCCGGTGGTATTTGATGTTGCAGTGGATCTCCGATCGCTCCAGGAAGGTCTCGGCGGGCAGGACGTAGTGGGCCAGCCGGGCGGTCCGGGTGAGAAAAAAATCGTTTGCCACGAGCAGGTCGAGATTTTTGAAGGCCCGCTCGACCTTGAGGGTGTCGGGATGGGTCACGACCGGGTTGGCGGCGGTGATAACGAGCCCCTTCAGAGGGTATTCCCCCATGCCCAGCATGTAATCCATGGCCGTCATCGTGTGACCTTCCCCGGTGAAATCATAGAGCACCGGAAACCGATCGGCGCCGATCGGCAACGGGGCGGACGGGGAGGGGTCTTTACGGGACGACAGTTCGGCCAGCGGCATCCTTTCCGGCCAGTAAAGGCCGCATTCGGTGTCGAGGGCGCCGCACAGGCAGGAAAGAATCGTGAGGGCGCGGATATTGTTGACGCCGTTTTCATGGTGCTCCAGCCCGGTGCCCAGATAGATGCTGATCTCGGGCCGGCTGTCGGCGATCATCTCCGCGATGGTCCGGACCACGTCCGCATATATCCCGCTTTCGGCCTCCACGACCTCCGGAGTGAAGCGCCGTGCATAGGCCGCGATCTCCGAAAATCCCACCGTGTACCGCGACACGAAATCCTTGTCGTATGCATCCGATTGAACCAGCAGGTTGATCAGCCCCCAGGCAAGGGCGCCGTCGGTGCCGGGAAGCGGCTGGGCGAAGATGTCGGCCCAGCAGCCGATGGGGTTGAGGCGGGGGTCGATGACGACCAGCCGGGCGCCGCTGCTCCGGGCGTCGGCAAACTCCTTCATGAACGGCGGGTGGCACACCGGCGGATTGCTCCCCAGAAGCAGGATCAGGCGGGCCGCGTCAAACCGGGGATAGGGGTTCCAGAAGCCCGTGACCAGACGGTTGCCCAGATACCGACCGTTGAAGCAGGCTGAATCGTTGGAGAAATAATTGGGCGAGCCGAAGCCGCGGATGAACCGCCTGACATATCCCTCCTGCTGGAGAAACCCGACGCCCTCGCCTTTCCAGACGCCCACCGCCGGCGCGCCGTATTCCGCTTTGAGTGCCGCCATGCGTTCCGCGATTTCGTCCAATGCCTGCTCCCGCGCGATCGTCACGAACGATCCGTCGGGCATCCGCTTGAGGGGGGCAAGGATCCGGTCGCGGTGATAGAAATGTTCCAGGGCCGTTTTGCCGCGGGGGCAGATCCGCCCGTCGTTCACCGGGTTGCCCGCCCCCGGCAAAATCTCCGTCATGATGCCGTCTTTGATCACGACCGCGATGCTGCAGCGGGTATTGCACATGCGGCAGAGGGTTTTGACCGTGCCGTTTTGTATCGCCGTTCGCTCTTTCATTCCGGATCCCCGTCCTTTTTTACGGGCGTCTTTTCCACGGCGCGGACAAGCAGATTCATCGGGGATTTTTGTCCCGCCTGGCGCCGCTTGATGTCCGCAAGCTCGTTGAGATCGCCAAAATGAAGGGCCTGAGCCATGCAGACCTGGACGCATTCGGGATGCCCCCCGCACAGATCGCACTTGGCCGCCACCCGGATGCGGGGCTCCATATGAATGTTGCCGAAGGGGCAGGAGATGACGCACATGCCGCATCCGACGCACGCCGTCTCGTCCACGACCACCGCCTGCGTCTCGGGGTCGCGGGAGAGGGCGCCCGCCGGACAGACCCTGAGGCAGGCGG
>AMWB02165434.1_pt1 | contig 10190 bp, 8 predicted proteins | sample 200311 | NCBI WGS metagenome assembly AMWB02 (sample SAMN02737377, study PRJNA173069) | bioreactor metagenome | biome: anode biofilm in microbial fuel cells | place: USA: California | collected 2010-12-16 | reverse complement strand
AAAAAAAAGCTGCCGTTCCCAGTTGGGAACGGCAGCCCAAATTCGCATTCTGCTTTACTTAAACAACGGGACAATCAGCAACGAAGCCATGCCGATCAGTTTCATGAAAATCAATGTGGAAGGCCCGGCCACGTCTTTTAAAGAGTCACCGACGGTATCACCGATCACCGCGGCAATATGCTGCGGTGTGCCGCGCGACTGCTCCATGTTTTCAATCGTCTTTTTGGCGTTGTCAAACGCCGTGCCGGTGTTGTTGAAGAACGGTCCCAGCAGCGCTGAACAGGCCACCGACCCAACCAGAACAGCCCCGAGCGCGTTCATTCCAAAAGCAAAGCCAATCACAATCGGCACCAAAATGCTGACCGCGCTTGGCAGGATCATTTCATGCAGCGCGTTGCGGGTGGCAATATCGATGCAGTGTGAGTAATCAGGTTTGGCCAGACCCTTGAGGATGTCGGGGTTTTGATCAAACTGTTTTCGCACCTCATCCACCATCTGTTGGGCCGTCTTGGCGGTCGATCCGATCACAAGCGAAGAGATAAAGAAGGGCAGGCAGACTCCGATGAAGAGGAAACTCAGGTTGTACGGTGTAGTGACGTCGATAGCGTCAATGCCGGCCAACTTGTAAAAGGTCAGGAAGATGACAAAGGCGGTGATCGTGCCTGAAATCATGGCATATGCCTTGGTGATGGCCTTCATTGTGTTGCCGACAGAGTCAAGCTGTGAAAGTTTATTGACCACGAGCTGCGAGGTATGCGACATTCCGGCGATGCCGGCTGCGTTATCTACAATCGGGCCAAATGCATCCGCTGCCATGATAAAAGTGATCAGCAGGTCTGTGCCGATGTTGACGCTCACCAGCGCCAAAAGGTTGTTGCCCGAAAGGTTGTAGACGGCAACGACGACCGCCATGAGCACAACCACCGGAAAGACCGGGCTCTGCAATCCGTACGAAATGCCGGTGATCAGGTTCAGGGCTGCGCCGCGTTTGGATGCCTTGGCGATATTCTGCACCGGTTTGCCTTCCATGCCGGCATAGTAGCGTGTGCTCAGCGAGGCGAGGGTGGTGATAAGAACGCCCAGAGTGGCCGCAATCCCGATGATCCAATCCTGCAGGATCACCCGCGAAAGCACCAGTGCGCCAGCAACGCTCAATATGGAGCTGACAAAAAGCCCAATATTAAACTGGGTTGATGGCTTTAAGCCCGGCTTCCACTCCCTGCTCACGAAAATACCGGCGGCGGAGGCGAAGATGCCGATGCTTTGCAGCAGAAACGGGAAGAAAACAGCTTTAGGGCCATAAATTGCCGTCATGCCAATCGCCACGATGGAGCCAGTTACCAGGTCATCGCTAAAAGTCTGGAACAAGTCCGCGCCGCGCCCGGCACAGTCACCGACGTTGTCGCCCACCAGGTCAGCCACTACCGCCGCGTTACGCGGGTCATCTTCAGGAATGTTCGCTTCGATTTTCCCTACAAGATCGGCACCGATATCAGCAGACTTGGTGAAAATACCGCCGCCGATTTGTGCGAAAAGCGCTGCCAACCCCCCGCCGAACGCAAAACCGATCAACGAATCCGGAGTCTTGAAGATGCTGAAGAGTACCGAAAGGACCGAAATGCTCAATCCGGTAATGCACAGCCCCATCACGGAGCCGCCAAACAGCGCCGTGCGGAAGGCGCTGCCCTTGCCCACATTGGCGATATCGGCCGTCTGCAAATTCGTACGGACGCTGACGCTCATGCCGATATAAGAGGCAAACAGTGAGGTCAACACCCCGATCACAGCTGTCAGGGCGACCTTCCAATCCAAAATCCAATAGAGCATTGCGGCGAAAAAGGGGGTTACCATTAGTATGGTTTTGATCTGCCGCCTCAGGTAGGTGCGAGCTCCGTTGCGGATGTCGGCAGCCACTTCCTTCATCTCAACGGTTTTAACCGGCCGAAGCGTGATACGCAGGATGAAAAATGCTGCCAGCCCAATCCCCAACATGCCTGAAATCAGAGAAAAGGTGTACAGCTCCATATCCAAAACGATCATGAGTATGATGGCTACAACAAAAGCAGCCAGGCCGAGGTAAAACCAACGGTTTTTAATGATGAATGAAATGTCGTTGCGCTTGGAGCTCGGATTTTGCGGATTTAATGTAGATTCCATAGATGACTTTTTGCCTTCTTGATCTGTTTGAATCAAACTGTGAAAAAGACATGAACTCAAGAAGGCTGAAAAAATAAAGAGACAGGAAATACCCTGCCCTTTTCATCCTCCTAAATTCGAGGGCAATTATACTCTTGCCGGCGGTTTCTGAAGGTTAAATTCACCGGTGCCACGCCAACAACTGGGGCAGGCAGCGGGGTGTGTGGCCCGCCACGAATATGCCGCGCCAATTGCCGTTCCGATCTAAAGATTAATACAATTCATACGCATTAGCTTCGACAAAGATTTGGCTCCAGCTCTGTGTCATTGTTATTATTTCAATTAATAATTAAACAATCAGCACAAGATTGGAAGGTTCCATGAAAAATTATAAATACATCATCATCGGCGGCGGCCTGGCTGCGGATGCAGCGGTTGCCGGGATCCGCGAGTTGGACAGCCTAGGCAGCATTGCCATGTTTACCGAGGAGCTTTACCCACCCTACAATCGCCCCTATCTTTCCAAGCAGCTCTGGACGGGCAAAACGCTCGAACAGGTGTGGCGCAAGCCCTATTCTCAGCCGGTGGACATCTTCCTCGGCGATAAAGTGACCGCACTGGATGTGAAAGCTAAAACCATCACTGACGACCAGGGCAGCAGCTATGGCTACGATAAACTGCTGATTGCCAACGGTGGCGCGCCGCGCCGGCTCCCATTTGGTGGCGATCGCGTCATCTACTTCCGCACCCTGGACGATTATAAGTCGCTGCGGGCCGCGACCGGCAAAAACCTGCGCTTTGGCGTGATCGGCGGCGGGTTTACAGGCTCCGAAATCGCGGCAGCGCTGCGCATGGCCGGCGAAGACGTTACCGAAATTTTTCCCGAAGAAGGCATTGGTTCGCGGGTCTACCCGCGCGATCTGGCCCTGTACCTGAACCAGTTTTTTAGAGATAAAGGCATCAAGGTCCTGGCGGGTGAAAACGTGGTCGACATTCAAGACGACGGCAAAACATTTACAGTACGCTCAGATGCCGGCAAAACGCTCACGTTCGATGTATTAGTGGCCGGCCTTGGCATCATCCCCAACACGCAGCTGGCAGCTGCTGCCGGGCTTGAAGTTGCCGGCGGGATCGTGGTCGATGAGTTCCTGCGAACCAGCAACCCAGACGTTTACAGTGCGGGTGATGTGGCTGAGTTCTTCCAGCCCGACTTGGGCAAGCGAAAACGCATGGAACATGAAGATAACGCCAAGAAAATGGGCAAACAGGCTGGCCGAAACATGGCGGGAGCCGCAGAGCCATACACTTACCTGGCTTTCTTCTATTCCGACCTGTTCGATTTGGGCTACGAAGCCCTGGGCGAGCTGGACTCGCGGCTGGATGTGTTCGCTGACTGGAAGGAGCCCAACCAAAAAGGCGTCCTTTACTACCGTCAGGATGGCAAAGTCATGGGTGTGCTGCTTTGGAACACCTGGGATTCGCTGCCGGCCGCTCTCGAGGTCATTCGCACCCCTGGCCCGCTGAGCAATGCAGACCTGACCGGGCGAATTGGTTAACCCTTAAAACACAGATTGCATCCCAGGTTCAGATGTGAACCTGGGATTTTTTTAACAATTCCGCTGGCCTTCAGGCGGAATCGATACAAACCGTTATCACTCAGGCGCTGCCCGCCTGGGGCCCCGATATGCAATACGGCCCAAACTTGCCAAACTGGTCGGCTGTTATCTTTTGCAGCGTTTCGCTCTGCGGGTCCAGCCAGTAGTCGCTGCCATCGCGGTGCAGGATGGCAATCTGGCGGCCTTGCCGGGTGAATTCCGCCCGCATTTCGTCGGAAAGGTCAGCGTAGCTCTCATAATCATGTGGGATTTCATACAGCAGGCGGTCATAGACCTCTACGAATTCTTCCCGGAAGGTGCGGGTGACCCGGTCGAGGTTGCTGATGACCCAGCAGTAAGGCTCAAAATCCCAGTTATACGCCAGGCCGATAAAGCAATCGTCAGAAGTGATATAAGGGAAAAAAGGAAACTGCCTACAGCTCATGCTGCGAAAGCCACGCTGGCAGGCCTGGGGGCCCAGGCATTCCACCAGGCGCATATGCCCAGGGGTCTGCGCTGTGAGCTTTTCCAGGTCTCCGGCTGAATCTGGGCATTCTGAGCCCAACCAGGGTTTCCAAAGATCCGTGTTTTTCCGCAGATAAGTCCATTCCTTGTGGTAAACCGCAGGTACGGCAGTGCAAATATCGCAGCAGAAGGGCTTCCTGGTCGGGTTGTATGGTGCACATTCCTGGCCGCAGTCAAGCGCGGTCACAGGGCTGTCAAATTGCCGGTATAACTCATTAAAGTCAGGTGTTGGCATCAGCGCTCAAGGCTCCTCCGGTAGCAATTATAGCCAAGATCAGCCCGAGGGCGGGAACTTTCTTGCTGGCAATTCGTCATTAACGCATCAAATGTTCATGCCGTAAACTTGTCATTGTCCGCTGAATTAGTGATTTGAAAGAAGGTCGTATGCATTTAAGAACTGCTTTGTTATTTTTTCTTGTAGGGCTGATGCTGAGTGCCTGCGGCCTGAGCGCCCAGACAGTGACCGAGAACCCAGCTTTACCGCCTGAAGAAACAGCAACCAGCGCCATGTGCCCGCCGGTGGTAACCTGCGCCCCATGCCCATCGGAAGTTCCGCCAACCACAGCTGCCGTGCCCGAGCTGGCCAACCTGGCCGACGTAGGAACACTCGCCATCAAAGCGCTTGCCCAGCACGATTTTGCCCGCCTGGCCGAGCTTGCCCATCCCCAAAAAGGAATTCGCTTTTCACCTTACCCATACGTCAGCGATGATCAGGTCGTGCTGACGGCGGACGAGCTTAGCAGCGCTTATTCCGACACGACCTCCCGGCTGTGGGGTCATTATGACGGCAGCGGGGAACCGATCCAGTTGACTTTTGCGGAGTACTTTGAGCGCTTCATCTACAGCGCCGACTTTGCCAACCCTGAGCAGATCGGGTACAACAAAGTTCTGCAGGAGAGCAATTCAATCAACAATATTCCTGAGTATTACCCCCAGGCAGAATTTGTTGAATATCACTTCAGCGGGTTTGACCCGCAATACGAAGGCATGGACTGGCAAAGCCTGCGGCTGGTGTTCGAAAAAGTGGACGGACGGTACTACCTGGTTGGCATTGTCCATGCCGAATGGACGATCTGAGCTGCCAAGCTCAGGCATTCCGATTTGCCGTGCAGCACTGGCTGACCGGCAGGTTTAATTGACAGCGACCGCAGTGCCGGGCGATATCAGGCGATCATTTTCGGAATTTCGCCGCCGGGAATGATGATCTCGCAGCCGGTGGAAGCCTTCAGCTGCTCCAGGCTGACATCCGCAGCGATGGCCGCCAGGCGCAAGCCTTGTGGGGTTTTTTCGAGCACAGCCATATCCGTCACGATGGTGTTGACCGTGCCGGCCGAAGTCAGCGGGAGCGTGCAGCGCCGGACGATCTTGGGCGTTCCATTTTTGGCCAGGTGCTCAGTAGCCACGATAACTTTTTTGGCACCAGAAACCAGATCCATCGCGCCACCCGGCCCGGGGAGCAATTTGCCCGGCAGGTACCAGTTTGCCAGGTTACCCAGTTCGTCCACTTGCAGCGCGCCGAGGACGGTCGCATCAAGATGACCTCCGCGGATGATATTAAATGAGGTAACACTGTCAAAAGTAAAGCCTCCCGGCAGGCAGGTGATGTAGGCGGCACCGGCGTCAATTAGGTTTTTATTCTCTTCTCCTGGGGCCGCTTTAGGGCCGCAGCCCAACAAGCCATTTTCGGCCTGGATGAAAATGGTCACTCCCTCAGGTAAAAAGTTAGCCGCCAGGGTCGGGATGCCCACACCCAGGTTGACCAAATCTCCGTCGTGCAGCAAGGCGGCGACATTTTTGGCGATAAATTCCCGGATATCGTTCATGCCTCTTCCCCCTCGCTGACCACCAGCATGTCCACATAAATGCCGGCGACATCCACATGTTCATGGCCGATGGAACCTACCGGTACCACCTGCTCGCTTTCAAGAATGGTAAACCCGGCCGCAGCTGCCATCACCGGATTAAAATTTTTAGAAGTGCCGTAGCACAGGCCGTTGCCCATCGTATCGGCCAGCGAAGCCTTCACCAGGGCCAGGTCAGCTTTGAGCGGGAGTTCCAAAAGATATTCTTTTCCTCCAACGCGCACAATTTCTTTTCCCTCGGCAATTTGGGTATTCAAGCCGACTGTGGTCAGAAAGCCGCCAATTCCGCTGCCGGCAGCCCGCAGCCTTTCCGCCAGCGTGCCCTGAGGGATTATTTCCACCTCCAGCTTTTTTTCTTCATAGAGCTGGCGCAGCTCGGTGTTGGTAGCGGTATAGGAGATCTTCAGGTGGCTGACCCGCCCCTCATGGATCATGGCCGCAGCCGGATACCAGATACCACCATCGGCATTGCTGCAATTATTGACGATCAGTGTGATGTCACTCACCCCGCTTTCCCAGAGCCAGCGCACCAGGGTTCCCGGCACGCCCACCTTGTTGAACCCGCCAATCACAATGGACTGGCCATCGGCAAAGTGACGCATTACTTCTGCTTTGGCTGCCAGTTTGTTGTTTCTGATTTTTCCCAACGCCAACTCCTTCGATCAGATGAGGACGGTTCAGCAGTGGCCGCAACTTCGGCCGGATTATAGCAAAGATTATACCCTTTGGTGGCCGCTCTTGTGCTTCATTACCGAAGCGCCACTTCCCAAAGGTGCACATGTGCCGGGAAGCCTTCCGCCAAACTGGTCAATGAAAGCGTGATTTGGCGGGTGCGAAGGGCCGCTTCCAGGCGAAGGGTGAGCGGGTGAACGATATCCTGGCCATCATCCCGTGCGCTCAGTTCCAAAACCTCACCATTCTCTGCCGATACCAGGCTTACCTGCACCATAGTCGGGCTATTCCCCAGCCAAACCGAGAGTTCACTGACACTAACCGGCTCCGCGAAGGTCAGTTCCAGGACCAACGGGTTAGCTTCAAAGGTGCGCAGCAGGCTGGTGGTATCGCCGTCAAAAGCCGCCTCCACACTCCCCAGGTCCAGCAACGGGTAGCGGACCATCACTTGCTGACCCAACCATTCGACACTGCTCGTCAGTGGCTGGCTGCGGCGGGCGTATTCTTTGGCAAACAATGCATCAACATCATCCACATACTGCAAATTGACGTAATAAAAACCAGGTCTGCCATCCGGCCAATTGAGAACACGCAGCACGCGCGGAGGCTTAAACAAGCCACTCGCCGCTGCCCATTCCAGTTCGTTCGGCGGCATCACCAGCACGATATGCTCATCCAAAGTTTGTTGGTACTGGGTAAACATCTCCACCGTGCCCATTTCGATCGGCAGTGGGTCGCCCAAAAAGTAACGCGCCAAGACGTCGCTGGCATTCGCCCAGGTCGGGCTGAGGATGATGCGCGCCTGCGGATTCTGCTTTTGAAAGTCTTGAATGTCAGTAAACACCTCGCGTGCTCCCCACTGCATCCCATATAAGCCATAATCCGGGTACCACAGCGGGGCGCCTGCCAGTGCCCAGGCTGTCATCCCCAAGCTGAAGGCCCCCAAGAAGGTGACTGCTGCAGCTGCTGGCCATCGGCGCAGGTGAAAGACAGTGCTTTCGGCCCACACCAAGGCATGATCCAGCCCCAGGCAAGCCAGCAGGGCAGCCGGTACCACCAGCACCAAAACCCGCGTGATCTGTACATCCACCAGAGCAGCGCCACAGGGGGCGCAAAGCAGCGCGACAATGACCACCCTCCAAGCCGGCTGACGGTGGTTTTTTACAGCCAGCGCCAGCCCCAGCATAATCAGTGGCAGGCTAAAGAGCGGCAGATGGCCCATACCTTTCATTTGATGGCGGATGAGATCGGTCTGGTTGTAAAAAAACCAATAGAGTGGATTCAAACCCTTAAGATATCGGCTGAAATACATGCCCAGCTTTTGGTGAAGCGGAAGCGGCTCAAGCCAATAAGATTGCAGCAAGCTTAGATGCTGGGTGATGGATTGGGAATGTGTCACTCGAAAATTAAGGTAAGGCAGAGCCAGCAGCATCAGCCAGACGGCAGCACCTAACGTGGCGCGCTTGTCTTGCCAATGATAGCGCCAGTCTACGATAAGCAACACCAACCCAGTCATCACAACGACCAGTTCCATCGGGCTGTAGGTATAAAAAGCCAGCGCCCCAAATAGCAAGGCCAGCAGCAGGCTGCGCCGGTTCTTCAGGCGGTAGCGCAGATAAAAGTACAAAAAGACGGCATAAAAAGAGACCGCCAGAGCGGTTTCAAAAGCGGTTCGCGAGTGTAAAAACCAGGCGGGCAGGGCTGCCAGCAGCCACGGCGCCAGCCACCAATAGCGGATGTTGAAAAATTCTTTGAGGGCCAGGCCCAGGCAAAGCGGCACCACCAGCGAAACCAGCGCTGGCAGACCGCGGGTCAGCCAAATAGAGCGGGGCAGCCAGGCTACCAACAGCTGCAGGTAGACCGAAATGGAAAGATTGTACTGGCCGCCATTTTCAAAGAACAGCGGCAGCAAGTTCCCCGCCGGACCGCGAAAACTGTTTTGGATCAGGTCAGCTGCGGAAAGGGTTTGGATAGCTTCATCCGAAAAAAAGTAGATCGGAAAGTTGGGCAAGGCGATGAGGCGCGTTGCCAGATAGAGCGCCATGCCGGCTGCAAAAATTCTCCAGGCACGGCGGTCATTGCGGGCACTGGCCAGCGGCTGCTGGGCAGAAAGATCGTCACTCATAGAAAAATTATAGCATCAGCACCGCCCAAGCAGCCTCACTTCGCCGCGCATCCCCCTCGCGTTCAAAGCTTGCCGGGCTGCCAAAATCCGGTGCTTAGCCGGCTCCTGATGATAACCAGGGCATGACCATTTTGCTCTTTCTGACTTTGCACGTCGGGCGGCCGGTATTCTCTCTACGGTATAATAGCCGCCAGTGATGAAACATAGGGAGAAGACATGGGCCCAGATAGAATTACCCCTGAATTGTTCGATAAACTGACCTCGCTCGCGGCTCTGGCACTCGTCGAGAGTGAAAAAGAGTACCTGCGCGCGGAACTGAACCATCAGCTGGCAGCAGTGCGCGAACTGAGCGAAATTCCGCTGGAAGAAGACATCCTGCCGACCCTGCATGGCCTGGCCATACCGCCCAAGCCCTCCCGTCCGGACGTATCGGACGCTTTTCCAGAGCCCGGTAAAATTGTTGCCCAGGCTCCAGAAAGCGAAGAAGGCATGTTTGCCGTTCCAGACGTTGCCCACCGGAAAAGTGAGGAAGAATGACACCCGTAATGGATTGGAGCGCAGCTGAGATCGCACGCAAAGTGCGGAGCGGTGAGATCAGCGCCGCCGAAATGCTGGCTGCTTCGTTGGAACGCATTCGCCTGACGGATGGCATTTCTGGCCAAGTCGGACTGACACAGTGGGATGAGGCTGAGGAACGTAAAGTACACGCCTTTATTCAAATCAGCAAAGACCTGGCAGAGGCGCAGGCTGCCGCGGTGGACGCGAAAGCCGCTCGCGGTGAAGACCCGGGCCTTTTGGCCGGAGTGCCGGTCGCGATCAAAGACATCTTTTGTGTGGAAGGTACACACACTACGGCCGGCTCACGCATGCTGGCCAACTTCAGACCCCCCTACACCGCCACGCCAGTGCAGCGGCTGATCGATGCCGGCGCACTGGTGGTAGGCAAAGCCAACATGGATGAATTTGCCTATGGCTCCTCCAGCGAATCCAGCGCCTTTCAACCATCCCCCAACAACCCCTGGGACCCGACGCGCGTGCCGGGCGGCTCATCAGGCGGCTCGGCGGCTTCAGTAGCCAGCACTGAGGTCGCACTCTCCCTGGGGAGCGATACCGGCGGTTCCATCCGTCAACCTTCATCATTTTGCGGTGTGGTCGGCATGAAACCAACTTATGGCAGAGTCTCCCGCTATGGAATGATCGCATTTGCTTCCTCGCTAGATTGCCCGGGCCCGTTGGCACGCACCGTAAGTGACGCGGCGCTGATGCTGCAGGTGA
>AMWB02007962.1_pt1 | contig 10195 bp, 21 predicted proteins | sample 200311 | NCBI WGS metagenome assembly AMWB02 (sample SAMN02737377, study PRJNA173069) | bioreactor metagenome | biome: anode biofilm in microbial fuel cells | place: USA: California | collected 2010-12-16 | reverse complement strand
CGGGCGATGATGCCGATGAAGATGATCAGCGAAATGCCGTTGCCGATACCCCGTTCCGTAATCTGCTCACCGAGCCACATAATGAAGATCGTGCCGCAGGTGAAGGTGAGGATGGTGAGCGGGATGAAAGAGGCGGATGACATATGGACGGCCTGAATGCCGTTGAAGCTGATCGTCGAGATAAAACCGGCTGTGCCCCAGGCCTGCAGGGCGGCGATCAGCACGGTCAGGTACCGGGTGTACTGGGTGATCTTGCGTCGCCCCTCTTCTCCTTCACGCTGCAGGCGCTGCAGGTACGGTATGACCGCACCGAGCAGCTGCAACATAATGGAGGCCGAGATGTAGGGCATGATGCCCATGGCGAAAATGGTCGCCTTGGCGAAGGCGCCGCCGGCGAACAGGTCGAGCAGACCAAAAATGGACTGCTGGGAGAGCGCGGCTGCCAGCACGGACCCATCGACGCCCGGGGTCGGGATATGGCCACCGATCCGGTAGACAACAAGCAGGCCGAAGGTAAAGAGAATCCTTCGGCGCAGCTCTTCGACCTTGAAGATGGATTTGAAGGTTTCCAGCACTAGACCACCTCGGTTTTGCCGCCCGCGGCGGTGATTTTCTCAACAGCCGACTTGGAGAAGGCAGCCGCCTTCACCGTGAACGCTTTGTCGACCGTGCCATTGCCGAGAATCTTGACCGGGATATTTTTGTTCTTGATGAGGCCGGCGGCGCGCAGGGTATCAACCGTCACCTCGCCGGTCGAGCAGCGGGTGAGGTCGGCGACATTGACGACCTGGTACTCGACCTTGAAGATGTTGGTGAAGCCGCGCTTGGGCAGACGGCGATGCAGGGGCATCTGGCCGCCTTCGAAGCCGGCTTTGAAGCGGAAACCGCTGCGGGCTTTGGCGCCCTTATGGCCTTTGCCGGCGGTTTCGCCCATGCCGGAACCGGCGCCGCGGCCGACGCGCTTGCGCGCCTTTTTGGCGCCTTTGGGTGGTTTCAGTGAATGTAGATCCATTGAGACAGTGCTCCTTTACTCCACCTCTTCCACCTTCACCAGGTGTCTGACGGCTTTGATCATCCCACGAATCTGGGGCGTGTCGTTATGCAGCGCCGTGCTGTGGGGTCTCCCCAGGCCGAGCGCCTTGATGGTCCGCTTCTGCGGTTCCTTGCGCTCGATGATGCTGCGAATCTGTGTAACTTTCAGTTTGGCCATGATGACATATCCTCGTCGCGTGCGGCCGGTCAGGCCTGTTCGCGAAACGCCAGTTCCTGGTCACGCGTCCGCAGGCTCTTCAGACCGTTCATCGTCGCCTTGACCACATTGTTGGGGTTACGGCTGCCGAGCACTTTCGCCAGGATATCCTGAACGCCGGCCGACTCCAAAATAGCGCGCGCCGCGCCGCCGGCGATCACGCCGGTACCCGGAGAAGCCGGGCGCATCACCACCGTCGTCGCCCCGAACACGCCGTCGATGCGGTGCGGGATCGTGCCGCTGACCAGGTTGACCTTGGTCATGGCACGACGGGCGGCATCAGTCCCCTTGCGAATCGCTTCGGAGACCTCGGAGGCCTTGCCGAGACCGATCCCGACTTTGCCGTTGCGATCTCCGACGGCCACGAGCGCCGTGAAACCGAAGCGGCGACCGCCTTTGACGACTTTGGCCACGCGATTGACGCTGATTACTTTTTCCTCGAGTTCGAGGTTGTCCATTTCAAACTTCGCCAAGCGTCACCTCTTGTATAGCAATACCACAAATCATCGTTTAGAACTTGAGTCCGGCCTCGCGGGCACCATCGGCCAGCGCCTTGATACGGCCGTGGAAACGGAAGCGGTTGCGGTCGAACACGACCGATTCGATGCCCTTGGCCTTGGCCAGTTCGGCGAGCTTGGCGCCCACTTTCTTGGCCTGGTCGGTCTTGTTGAGCGCCTTGAGTTCCTTGGCGACGGCTTCCGAATTGGAAGCGAGTCCGACCAGGGTCACCCGGTTTTCATCGTCCACGATTTGCACGAAGACGTTTCGGAGCGACTTGGAGACGGTCAGCCGGGGGCACTCCGGGGTACCGAACACAACGCCGCGTACGCGGCTGCGGCGGCGCTCCGCCTTCTTATTCTTGAGAATGCTTTTTTCAGCCATATCAGTTCACCACTCGCAATGCAGTCATTATCCTGCGGTCTTACCGGCTTTCTGACGGACCTGCTCGCCCACGTAGCGGATTCCCTTGCCCTTGTAGGGTTCGGGAGCGCGGAAGGAGCGAATCTTGGCCGCCGTCTGTCCCACCATTTCCTTGTCGATGCCCTCGAGCTTGATCTTGTTTTCCTTGGCATCCACGGAAATCGAAACGCCCGCCGGCGGCAGGAACACCACCGGGTGCGAATACCCGAGATACAGGATGAGCGCTTTGCCCTTGATTTCGGCGCGGTATCCGACGCCGATGATCTGGAGGTCCTTGCCGAAGCCTTCCGACACGCCTTTGACCATATTATGGATCAGGGCGCGGGTGAGGCCGTGGAGGGCGCGATGCTTCTTCAGATCAGAGGGGCGGCTGACCTGCAGTTCCTGGCCGTTGATGGTCGTCGTCATATCCGGGTGGAGCGTCCGCGAGAGGGTCCCCTTGGGTCCCGAGACGGTAATGGCGGAGCCGTCCAGCTCGACCTTGGTCTTTGCCGGAATAACAACGGGGCGTTTGCCAATTCGTGACATGTTCCTATCCTTCTCTTACCAGCAGCGCACGAGGATTTCGCCGCCGATGCCTTTCCGGGCGGCCTCGAAATTCGTCATCACGCCGGAGGAGGTCGAAATAATGGTGATCCCCTGCGAGCGACGGGTCGACAACTTGACATCGTCGGCGCCGATATAGCGGCGCAGGCCGGGGCTGGAGACCCGCTGGATCCCCTTGATCACGGACACATCACCGCGACTGTAGCGCAGGTAGATGCGCAGGATACCCTGCTTATTGTCCGGAAGTGACAGGCAATCGCGGACAAAATGCGACTCTTTGAGGATACGCACGATTTCGGACTTGAGCTTGGAAGCCGGGACATCAACAGCCGGCTTCTTGGCTTTGGCGCCGTTTCGTATCCGCGTCAACAGATCGGCGACCGGGTCGGTCATACTCATAGCGACTTACTCCCAACAACTCTCAGCAACGGTTACCAACTGGCCTTCACCACGCCGGGCAGATTGCCGGACAGGGCCATGTCACGGAAGCAAATTCGGCACAATCCGAATCGACGCAAATACGCGTGCGGCCGACCACACCGACGGCAGCGGTGGTAGGCGCGGACGGCGAATTTCGGTTTCCGCCTCTGTTTCTCAATCAGGCACTTCTTGGCCATGCGACTCCTACTATTTCCTGAACGGCATGCCCATCTCGGCCAACAGCTGACGGGCCTCGTCGTCCGTCCGCGCGGTGGTCGTGATGCAAATCGTCATGCCCCGAATCTTGTCAATTTTATCATAGTCGATTTCCGGGAAAATCAACTGCTCTTTGAGGCCCAGGTTGTAATTGCCGCGACCATCGAACGACTTCGGGCTGACGCCTCGGAAGTCGCGGATCCGCGGCATGGCTACGTTGACCAGCCGGTCGAAGAATTCGTACATCCGCTCGCGGCGGAGGGTGACCATGCAGCCGATGGCGACGCCCTGGCGGAGCTTGAAGTTGGAGATGCTCTTGCGCGCCTTGGTCACGAGCGGTTTCTGCCCGGTGATGGCCGTGAGGTCGCCGACCGCGGCTTCCAGCAGCTTGGCGTTCTGGGTGGCTTCACCGACCCCGATATTGATCGTAATCTTGGTCATGCGCGGCACCTGCATGGGCGAGGAGTACTGGTTCTCCTTCATCAGCTTGGGCTGCACGTCCTTATGGTATTTTTCCTGTAACCTGGTCATATCCGCTGCCTCTTAAATCTGTTCGCCCGTTTTGCGACAGATGCGAACGCGCGTTTTCTTGCCGCCCTCATCAATCACCTTGGTGCCGATCTTGGTCGGACCGCCCAGGCTGGCGCTGTAAAGCGCCACGTTGCTGATGTGGATGGGTGTTTCCTTGGTGACAATGCCACCCTTGGGGTTGCGCTGCGTCGGCCGCTGATGCTTTTTGCGCCGCGCGATTCCTTCCACCAGCAGCGTGCCCTTAGCGTGATTGACGAACAGGACGCGCCCGGTCTTGCCTTTGTCCTGGCCGGTCAGGACGAATACGGTGTCGTTCTTGCGTATCTGCATATTCTCAGTTCTCCCTCACAGCACTTCGGGAGCAAGCGAGACAATTTTCATAAACTGTTTCTCGCGGAGCTCGCGGGCGACGGGCCCGAAGATACGGGTGCCCCGGGGTTCGTTTTGCTCGTTGATAATGACGGCGGCGTTGTCCGAAAACCGGATCAGCGAACCATCTTTGCGCCGGAGCGGTCCGCGGGTGCGGACGATGACGGCCTTGCAGACTTCCGATTTCTTGACGGTGCCGCCGGGGATCGCTTCCTTGACGGCGACGACGATAATGTCGCCGATAGTCGCGGTCCGCTTGCGACTGCCGAGAATGCGGAAGCACATCACCCGTTTGGCTCCAGAGTTGTCAGCCACCGATAAAACTGTGTATTCCTGAATCATAGCCGCACACCTTCGTTAGACAACCAGCCTCGGGTTGGTTACTTCGCTTGCTCCACGACTTCGACCAGACGCCAGCGTTTGGTCTTAGACAGCGGTCGGGTTTCCATGACGCGCACCAGATCACCGGTTTTCGCCACGTTGTTCTCATCATGCGCATACAGTTTGGAGGACGCCTGCACCGTCTTCTGATACAGCGGGTGCTTCATCGTTCGGTCGATCCGCACGATGATGCTCTTGTCCATTTTGTCGGAGATCACATACCCGACGCGGACTTTCCGCCGGCTGGTACGCTTGGTTGTCTCAGTCATCGCCGCCGCTCCTACTCATTCGAACTTTTCCCGGTGCCGGCACCGAGAATGTTGGTCTTGCTTTCGGCCAGTTTCCTGGTGCCGAGTTGATCCTCGCGCAGGACCGTCATCACGCGGGCGATATCGCGGCCGACGTGACGCAGGCGCAGGGGATTCTCCAGCGCCTTGGTCGATTTGCGCATGCGGAGATTGAACAGCTCTTCCTGCAGATCGCGGTGTCTCTGCAGCAGTTCCTGGCGCGTCATTTCGCGCAGTTCTTGCAGTTTCATTCTTACGCGCCCTCCGTCTCGGCACGGCCTACGAATTTGGTTCTCAACGGCAGCTTATTGGCGGCCAGGCGCAGAGCCTCACGCGCCAGCTTTTCGTCGACACCCTCGATTTCAAACAGCATGCGGCCGGGCTTGACGACGGCGACCCAGTATTCCGGAGCGCCCTTTCCCTTACCCATGCGGGTTTCGGCCGGTTTCTTGGTGACCGGCTTATCGGGGAACACCCGAATCCAGATCTTTCCGCCGCGCTTGAGGTGACGGGTGAGCGCCACACGAGCCGCCTCGATCTGCCGGTTGGTAAGCCAGCAGGGTTCGAGCGCTTTCAAGCCGTACTCGCCAAAGCTGACGGCGGCGCCGGTGGTGGCCTTGCCGGTCATCCGACCCCGCTGGGCTTTGCGAAACTTGGTTCTCTTCGGCATCAACATAGCATCTTCTCCGCGTTCTTCCCGCTGCCTTTACTGCGTCGGTCCGGGGCCTTTACCGGAGTCACCGGACGGACCGCCACCGCTGTTGTCATTACGGGGAGTCCAGCCCCCCTCGGGACGCCGGCCACGCGGCGCCGAGCGATCGTCGCCGCCCCCCGGTCCCCCCGGTCCGCCTCTGCGGACGCGTCCGCGCGGGCGTTTCCGTCCGCCGCGATCACCGCCGCGATCCGGACCGCCGAAGTCGCGTCGCGGACGAGCCATCGGGGCCTGCTGGGAATCGGCATCCGTCTTGTTTTCTTCCTGACGGAAGACGGCGGCGGCATCCAGCACTTCGCCGCGACAGACCCAGACCTTTACACCAATGCACCCATAGGTGGTATGGGCGGTGGAGGTGGCGTAGTCGATATCGGCGCGGAGGGTGTGCAGGGGCACGCGCCCTTCCATGTACTTCTCGGTGCGGGCGATTTCGGCGCCGCCGAGGCGGCCGCCGCACTGAATCTTGATTCCCTGGGCGCCCATTTTCATAGTCGCCTGCATGGACTTCTTCATCGCCCGGCGGAAGGACACGCGTCCTTCGAGCTGCCGCGCGATCGAGTCGGCGACCAGCTTGGCATCGAGCTCCGGCTTGCGAACTTCCACGATGTTCAGCATGATCTCCTTCTTGGTGAGGAGCTGGAGCTCTTCGCGGAGCTTGTCGACTTCGGCGCCGCGCCGGCCGATCACGATGCCGGGGCGGGCGGTCATGATGTCCACGGTTACTTTTTTCGGAGCCCGGGCAATCACCACGTTGGCGATGCCGGCATTGTCCAGTCGCCGATTGATATACCGCTTGATCTGCATGTCCTCGTGGACGAGGTCGGCAAACTGGCGGTCAGGGGCATACCAGCGACTATTCCACTGTTTGATGACTCCAAGGCGCAAACCGATTGGATTGGTTTTCTGTCCCAAGGTTACTCCCTAACGCTCACTATACAACACACTTATTTCTTCGCCGCCTTCTTGGCCGTCTTCGACGGAGCCTTCGATTTGGCGGCAGATGTCTTCTTTGCCGGTTTCTTGGCCTTGGCCGCTTTCGGCTTCGCAGTCGCCGGTGCGCCAGCACCTTCGGTTCCCTTGGCGGCTTTGGTCTTGTCGGCCGCCATGGTCGGTTTGGCGTGCGGGCGTTCGGCCAGCACGACGGTCAGGTGGCAGTAGCGTTTCCGATAGCGGAAGACGCGGCCCATGGACTGGAAGCGGATTCGCTTGGCGGTCGGGGCATCATCCACGAAGATCGTCTTGACCATCAGATCCTCGGGCTTCAGGTGGGCGGTTCCCTCAAGCGAGAGCGCATTGGCCGCCGCCGACTTGAGCGTTTTGGCCACGTGATGCGCCGCGATGCGCGGCATAAAATTCAGAGCGTCGAGCGCCTTCTGGATCGGCATTCCCTGGACCAAGCGGGCCACCACGCGCATCTTGCGGGGCGGAATGCTGACGTAGCGCAGTCGTGCAGTAGTCGTAACGGCCATATCTTACCCCTGTGGCTGACCTTTCACGGTGGAGGTGCGTTCGACCAGCTTGCCGCTATGACCGCGGAAGGTGCGGGTCGTGGCGAATTCACCCAGCTTGTGCCCCACCATATTTTCCGTCACGTAGATCGGGATGAACTTGTTGCCGTTGTGGACGGCGAACGTGTTGCCCACGAACTCGGGACTGATAGTAGAGCGGCGCGACCAGGTCTTGATGACCTTTTTGTCGCCGGTGCGGTTGGTCTCTTCGACCTTCTTCAACAATGATGGGTCGATAAACGGACCCTTTTTTAAAGAGCGGGGCATAGCCTAACTCCGTTCTCAGACTTTCTTTTTCCTGCGATCTTCGACGAGATGCTTCAGGGATTTCTTTTTATGGCGCGTCTTGAGGCCCTTGGTCTTCTTACCCCACGGCGTGCAAGGGTGACGGCCTCCCGAACTCCGCCCTTCGCCACCGCCCATCGGGTGATCGACCGGGTTCATGGCCACGCCGCGAACGGAGGGACGGATACCGCGCCAACGCGAGGCGCCGGCCTTCCCCCACACCAGATTCTTGTGATCGATATTGGAGACCTGGCCGATCGTGCCGTAGCAGATGGCCGGGACATAGCGCATTTCCCCGGAGGGCATCTTGAGGATGACCTTGCCGGACTCGCGGGCCACCACCTGGACGAAGGAACCGGCGGAGCGGGCGAATTGGCCGCCTTTACCGGGCCGGATTTCGACATTGTAGGCGTTGGTGCCGAGCGGCATGCGGGCCAGGGGCATGGCGTTGCCGACGCGGATTTCGGCGGCATCGCCGGCCATGATCTGATCGCCGACCTTGAGTTCCATCGGCGCCACGATATAGCGCTTCTCGCCGTCGGCGTAGTGCAAGAGGGCGATTCGCGCCGAGCGGTTGGGATCGTATTCGATCGAAGCCACGCGGGCGGGGATATCGCGCTTGTTGCGCTTGAAGTCGATCAGGCGATAGTGTCTTCGGTGGCCGCCGCCGCGGCAGTAGGCCGTCACGCGACCCTTGTTGTTGCGTCCGCCGGATTTGCGCAGCGGCGTCAGCAGCGAGGCCTCCGGAACGGAGGACGTGATCTCCTCGAACGAGGCGACCGTGCGGAACCGCAAAGACGGCGTGACGGGACGAAACCGTTTAATACCCATAGCTACTGCACCACTTACACGTTTTCAAACATGGTAATCGCCTGATCCTTTTTCAGGCGAACAATGGCTTTCTTCCAGGTCGAGGTCTTGCCCTCGAACCGACCCATCCGGCGGAGTTTGCCGGGAACGATCATCGTGCGGACGGTCTCGACTTTGACGTTAAACGCCTTCTCGATCGCCAGCTTGATGGTAAACTTGGTGGCGCGCTTGTCCACCTCGAACACGTATTCACGGTTCTTGGCGCGCAAGGCGGTCGAACGCTCGGTCGTGACGTGCGTCAGGATGATGGAGCGGGGATCGTGGTTCACGCGAACACCTCCTCAACCTTGGCCAGACCGGCTTTTGTGAAGATGACATAATCGGCGTTGAGCAGGTCGTACCCGTTGGCCAGTGCCGCGTGCTGATAGACAACCTTGGGCAGGTTGCGGCACGACAGCTTGACCGTCTCGTTCTTCCCCTCATCGAGGATGATGCACTTCTTGCCGGCCACCGCCAGTTTGGTCAGGACGCCCACGAGCGCCTTGGTCTTGGCTTCGGACATTTCCAGCTTATCGAGCACCCTGATGGCCTCTCTGCGGGCTTTGTCTGAGAACGCCGACTGGATGGCCAGCCGCTTCATCTGACGCGGAATCTTGGCCGAATAGTCACGCGGGTGCGGACCAAACACGGTGCCGCCGCCCCGACGCAGAGGCGAGCGGATGGTCCCCATACGGGCCTGACCGGTCCCCTTCTGGCGGAACGGCTTTTTGCCGCCACCGCTGACTTCCTTGCGGGTCTTGGTCTGGTGCGTCCCCTGACGCTGATTGGCCAGATAGGTGACCACGTACTGGTGGACGACCGCTTCATTGGGCTCGATGCCGAACACTTCCGGCTTCAGCTCAACGGAGCCGACTTCCACGCCTTCCTGGTTGTAAACTTTCACATTCATCGCTCGTGCTCACTGCTACTTGCGGTTGGAGAGCCGCACCTTGACCAGCGTCCCACGGTGGCCCGGCACCGGGCCGTCCACCAAAATGAGATTCTGATCCGGGATGACTTTCACCACGTTGAGGTTCAACACGGTCACCTGGTTCTTCCCCATCTTACCGGCCATTTTCATGCCTTTGAAGACGCGGGACGGATAGGACGAAGAACCGACGGAGCCGGGGGCGCGCCAGCGGTCGGACTGACCGTGGGTTTTGGGGCCGCCGCCGAAATGATGCAGCTTCATCGTGCCCTGGAACCCGAGTCCGCGCGAGATACCGGTAACGTCGACCGCCTCGCCCTCTTTAAAGATATCCGCCTTGATCACGGCGCCGATCTCCAGCTCGCTGTCGTCGAAACGAACCCTGCGGAGGTACTGCGTCGGGGTTACCCCGGCCTTGGCGAAGTGACCGGTCAGCGGTTTGTTCACCAGCTTGGCGCGACGCGCCCCGAACCCAACCTGATAACCGATCCGGCCGTGCTTATCCGCGGCCAGCTTGGTTACCACCGGGCACGGACCCGCTTCGATCACCGTCACCGGGATGGATTCACCGGTCTCTTTGAAGAGACGGGTCATGCCGACTTTCTTTCCGAGTATCTCTTTCATAGTCAGCCCGTCAGGTCTTTATCTCCACGTCGACGCCGGCCGGCAGATCCAGCTTCATCAGCGCATCCACCGTCTGCGGGGTCGAGTCATATATGTCTATCAGTCGTTTGTGTACTCTGGTTTCGAACTGCTCGCGCGACTTCTTGTCGACGTGCGGCGAGCGCAGCACGGTGTACACCGTGCGCTTGGTCGGCAGCGGTACCGGTCCGACGATTTTGGCCCCGGTGCGCAATACCGTCCGCGCGATCTCCTTGGTGGAACGATCGAGCGAGTAGTGGTCGTACGCTTTGAGGCGTATTCTGATCTTCTGCATCTGCATGACTGGTTTTCGCCGCCTTACTCTATAATCTCGTGGATAACGCCGGCGCC